>JADMIO011294142.1_pt1 | contig 82903 bp, 72 predicted proteins | sample 8958161 | NCBI WGS metagenome assembly JADMIO01 (sample SAMN16585339, study PRJNA669376) | soil metagenome | isolation source: Crop rotation soil | place: USA: Cullars Rotation, Alabama | collected 2011
GCGACAACTTGTCCACGTGGAATTCTAAGCTTAGGATCCCAATGTGCTGGAAAGATACCACCGTGCAGCCGCTGACCATCGTGAGCACGACGGCAGTCAACAATCTTTTCAGGATCCGGGTCTCGTTCATGTGCCGGATTTTGACACAAGCGTGCCGCCGAATGGGGCTTGCAACGCGCTACGATTGAATGATGGACCGCCCGCGCGTCGCCCGCTTTTTTTCGAAGAGACGTCTCGTCATTGCGGGTGCGGGCCTCCTCGCGCTCGTCGCGCTGTATGCGCTGATCGGGTTCTACGCGGCGCCGCCCCTCATCCACCGCGCGATCGGAAGCTTCGCCACCGAGAACCTCGAGCGCAAGGTGACGCTCGGCGATGTGCGCGTGAACCCTTTTCTCCTCACGCTCGAGCTGAAGGACTTCGCGCTCGCCGAGCGCAATGGCGCGCCCATTCTCGGATTCAAGCGGTTGTTCGTCGATTTCACGCTGGCCAGCATCACCCGCCGGGCCTGGACGTTCGACGACATCGCGCTCGAAGAACCCGCGCTGAGCGTGGACATCGCGCCGGACGGGCGGCTCAACCTCGCCGCCCTCATCGAGAAACTGCCGAAGGGCAAGCCCGACGAGAAGCCGCCTCGGCTCCTGCTGCGGCGCTTCGCGATGAGCGCGGGAACCATTACGTTGAGCGACCGTTCGGGCCCCACGCCGGGCCGCGCGGTCGTGAGCCCGGTCACCCTCGAGCTGCACGAGCTCTCCACCCTTCACGACGAGCGCGGCACCTACTCGATCAACGCGCGGCTGGCCGACGGCGGCGCGTTCGACTGGCGCGGCGAGGTGTCGCTGGAGCCGCTCGCGTCCAAGGGCGAGATTCGCTTCACGGGACTGAAGCCGCTCACGGCCTGGCGTTTCCTGCGCGACGAGCTCGCGGTGGAAGAGCCGCGCGGCGAAGTCAATTTCGGCGGGCGCTACCGATTCACCGTCGTCAATGCGGTTCCGCACGTCACGCTCGAAGACATCCGCCTCGATGGCCGCGGCATCGCCATCACGGCGGCCGGCACCAAGGAGCCGCTGCTTACGCTCTCGTCGGTCTCCGCGACGGGCGGCAAATTCGACCTGGCCACGCGCGAGCTCACGCTGCCGGCTCTCGAGATCCGCGACGGTTCGGTCACCGTCGAGGTGGATCGCGACGGCACCCTGAACTGGACGAAGCTCGTCGTGCCGGAGCCCGCACGCACGGCAGCCCAACCCGCGGCGGCTGCGAAAACAAAGCCGTGGAAAGCGCGTGTCGAAGCGCTGAAGGTAGCGGGGTTGGGCCTGCGCTACCTCGATCAGAGTCGCAAGCAACCGCTCGCGGCGGTCGTGAAGGACATCTCCATCGAGCTCGGCGCGTCGGCCACGATACAGCCCGACGGCACGCAGGCGCTGGTGGAAGGCATCGCGGTGACGCTGACCGGGCTCGCCGCGGGCGCGCCGGGCAAAGAACCGCTCGCGTCGTTCGACACTGTCACGCTTGCGGGAGGAACGGTGGACCTCGGTGAGCGCCGCTTCAGCGCAGAACGCGTCGCGATCGCCGGCGGGCTCCTGAAGATGGCGCGTGACGAGCGCGGCGCCGTGGGCGCAATGGCCTTCCTCGCCGCGGACGACACGGGCGCGCTGCGCCGGGAAGTCAAAGGCGCGACGCAACGCGCCCGCGAGGAAGGCCGCCCGTGGAGCATCGGCGTGGACGCATTCGATGCATCCGGAGTGCGCATCGGCCTGACCGACTCGAGCTTCGGGGAGACGATCGCGCTGGACGCGGAACTGAAAGCGCGCCTCGCGGGCTATCACAGCGACGGCAAGAACCCCGTGAAGCTCGACGCGCGCATCCGCTTCGCACAGGGCGGAACCGTGACGGCTGCCGGCAACCTGCGAACCAGCGGTGAGGAGGTCTCGGGCACATTCAAAGTCGAGGGCTTCGACCTCAAGCCACTGCGTCCGCTGCTTATGCGGCACCTGCGCGCGGACCTCGCCTCGGGCGCGGCGTCGGCGGACATCAGGACCCAATACCGGTTGCGCAAGGGGCGCCACGAGCTGCGTGCCACGGGCCAGGCGCGCGTCGACAACCTGCGCATCAACGAGAGGAATGGCAGCGAACAGCTCGTCGGATGGAAGTCGCTGGCGGCGACCGGAATGCGCTTCAGCCTGGCGCCCGACGAGCTGAACATCGACGAGGTGCGCATCGCCGGCGTCGGCGCGAAGGTCATCATCTTCAAGGACCGCAAGGTCAATCTGATGCAGGTTGTTGCGCGCGACACGCCGGCCCCCGCAGCGGAAACGGCGAAACCGGTGGCGGTCGCCGCGCCGCAGCCTGCCGCGAGCGCGGACGACGAGCCGCAGTTCCCCGTAAAAGTCGGGCGCGTCGCCTTCGACGGCGGCGTCGTCGATTTCGCCGACCTGAGTCTCGTTCTGCCGTTCGCCGCAAAAATCCACGAGCTCACCGGCGCGGTGCAGGGTCTCGGCACGGATCGCGACGCGCGGGCGCTCGTGCGTCTCGAAGGCCGCGTGGACGAGTTCGGCCTCGCGCGCGCGGAAGGGAGCCTGCGGCCCTTCAAGCCGACGTCGTTCATGGACCTGACCGTGAGCTTCCGCAACGTCGACATGCCGCCGCTCTCGGCGTATTCGGCGACGTTCGCGGGCCGTCGGATCAACTCCGGACGCCTCGCGCTCGACCTGCACTACAAGATCAACAACGGCGTGCTCGCGGGCGAGAACAAGGTGGTGCTCGAGAAGTTCACGCTCGGCGAGCGCGTGGAGGCGCCGGGGGCGCTCAACCTGCCGCTCGACCTTGCGGTCGCCTTGCTCACGGACAGCGAGGGGAAGATCGCCCTGGCGGTGCCTGTCAGCGGCAACGTCGACGATCCCAAATTCAGCTACGGCGACGCGATCTGGCACGCGATCGGCAATGTCTTGACGCGCATCGTCACGGCCCCGTTCCGGGCGCTCGCCGCGGTATTCGGCGGCGGAAGCGGGGAGAAGGATCCGGAGAACATCGCCTTCGATCCCGGCCGGGCGACGCTCACGCCGCCCGAGCAGGAAAAACTGAAGCGTGTCGCCGAAGCGCTCGGCAAGCGCCCGCAGCTGCGCGTCGTGGCCGAGGGTCAGTATGGAACCGCGGACCGCACGGCGCTGCGCACGCGTGAGGTCGAAGCCGCTGTCGCGGCGAAGCTCGGCCGCACCGCGACGGTCGGCGGCGTGCCGGACGCCGTCAACGTCACGGACGCGAAGACGCAGCGCGCGCTGGAGGCGCTCTTCGTCGAGCGCCATTCGGAACCGGCGCTGGACGCGTTCGTGGCGCAAACCGAAAAATCGCGCGGCAGGCCCGTGTCCCGCGCGAACGCGGCGCTCGTGCTCGTGGGCCGCGGCAGCGCCGACAGCGAGTTCTACGAAGCGCTGTTGAAACGCCTCGTCGAAACCGCGCCCGTGCCCGACGCCGCGCTCGCCCAGCTTGCTACGTCGCGCGCGGAAACGGTTGCGCAGCACCTCACGGGTCCGCTCAACATGCCCGCCGGTCGTGTAGCGGTGCGCAACACCACCGCCTCGGGCGCGCCGCAGGTCAAGCTCGGACTGGAGGCCGGGCCCGCCGCGCAGTAATCTCGCGGGGTGCGCCTTGGCGCGCCGACTCCGGAAATCCAATGCACCGCACCCTACTCGCCCTCGTGATCGCGCTCGGCATTGCCGTCGCCTCCCCTGCTGCCGCGCAAAGCTATCCGACGAAAGCCGTGCGCGTCATCAATCCCTTCGCGCCCGGCGGCGGGCTCGACCTCGCCATCCGCCCCGTGCTCCTCAAGATGAGCGAAAACGTGAAGCAGAGCTTCGTCATCGAGAACCGGCCCGGCGCCGCGGGCGTGATCGGGACCGATGTCGTCGCGAAGGCGCCGCCCGACGGTTACACACTGGTCGGCGCCACCACCGGAACGATCACGATCAATCCGAGCACGTACGCGAAGCTGCCGTTCGACCCGGTGCGCGACCTGGCGCCGGTCACGAGCGTGGGCAGCGCATCGTTCGTGCTCGTCACGCATCCTTCGCTTGCGGTGGGGGACGTCCGCGAGCTGGTAGCGCTGGCGAAGCGCAGGCCCGGCGAGCTCACGCTCGGCTCGCCCGGCTACGGCGGCATCAATCACGTGGCGGGCGAGTATTTCTCGCAACTGACCGGCGTGCGGTTCACGCACGTGCCGTTCAAGGGCAGCATGCCGATGCTGACGGACATCATCGGGGGCCACGTCATGCTCGCTTTCGATTCCACGCAGGCGACGCTGCCGCACATCCGCGCGGGCAAGCTCAAAGCAAGAGGCATCGCCGCGCACAAGCGCTCGCCCATCGCGCCGGAAATTCCGACGGTGCACGAGGCGGGCGGACCCGAAATGGCCGTCTCTTCGTGGTACGGATTGCTCGCGCCCGCCGGGACGCCGCGCGAGATCATCATGAAGCTGCAGACCGAGGCCGCGAAGGCGCTCGCCGCGCCCGATCTGCTCGAGCGCTACGCGACGGCCGGCCTCGAGCCGATCGGCAGCACGCCCGATCAGTTCGCGGCGCAGATACGCGCGGACACGGCGCAGTGGGCCAAGGTCGTGCGGGCGGCGAATATTCGTTCAGAGTAAACCGTGACCCCGCCGGAAGGCGGGGTCAGTGACTTGGGGTCGGAGTACTCATTTGCGGCAAGCGCCGCGTGCCCGCGAATGAGTACTCCGACCCCGATCTTGTTAACCCCGATCTTTGAAAGGACAACCAAATGACCGGCGTCAAAGCAGGCATCATGTTGAGCGCCCAATACTTCGAAGGCGCGGACATGGTGAGCGCGCTGGAGGAGCAGCTCGTCATGCTGCGGCTCGCCCGCGACAGCGGATGGGACTCGTTCTTTTCGGGGCAGCACTACCTGAACGAGGGCGGCAACCAAGGCCTTCAAATGGTGCCCTACCTCGCCCGCCTCGCCGCCGACGCCGGCGAGATGACGCTCGGCGTGGGACTGCTGCTCGCGCCGCTGCACAACCCCGTCTACACCGCGGAAACCATCGCCACGCTCGACGTGATCTCGCGCGGCAACATGGTCTTCGGCGTGGGACTGGGCTACCGGACCGCGGAGTTCGAAGCGTTCGGCGTACGTAAAGGCCAGCGTGTGCAGCGCTTCGAGGAATGCCTCATCGTCGCGAAACGGCTCTGGACCGAGGAGAAGGTGAGTTACGAGAGCGACACCTGCATCCTCAAGGACGCGCATCTGTCGCTCAAGTGCGTGCAGAAACCGCATCCGCCGATCTGGTTCGCGGCGAAGCACCCGAACGCCATCCGCCGCGCGGCCGAGCTGGGAGACTGCCTCTATCACAGCCCGAAGGCGACGTTAGCGACGAACAAGGAGCGGCTGACGCTCTTCAAGGAAGAGCTGCGCAGGGTCGGCAAGCCCTTGCCGAAGGAGAATCCCTGCCGTATCGAGATCTATTGTGGGAAGACCCGCGCGGCCGCAATGGAATTGGGCGCGCCCTACATCGCCGAGAAGTACAAGGCCTACGCGAAATGGGAGAGCGACAAGGCGATGCCGGAGCATGAGCGGCTCGACAAGTCGTTCGAGGAGCTCGTGAAGGATCACTTCGTGATCGGCTCACCGGAAGACTGCTGGGATCAGTTGCAGCCTTACATCGAGGAACTGGGCGTGACCCACTTCGTGTTCCGCACGCATTTCCTCGGGATGCCGGTCTCGAACGCGCTGGCGAGCATGCGGCTCATGTCGGAGGAGCTTTTGCCGGCGTTGCATGCGGCGAAGCCGGTGGGGTTGGAGGAGATCGCGTGAAGATCGGGGTCGGAGTACTAATGTGGATAACTCGCCGCATGCGGCGCATGCCCGCCAGTTACCCACATCAGTACTCCGACCCAATATGGATTCCGGCGATCGCCGGAATAACAGTACTATTCGATTTTGATCCCCGTCTCCTTCCGCGTGCGCGTCCAGCGCGCCAGATCGTTCTGCAGCTGCCGTGTGAACTCCTCGGGGGAATTCGGCATCACCTCGGCGCCGAGCTTCTCGAACGCCGCGCGCGTGCGCGGCTGCGCGATGACGGCGTCCACGGCGTCGCGGAGCTTCTGAACGGTTTCCTTCGGAGTCGCGGCGGGAATGCCGAGCGTGGTCCACGTCGAGTAGTCGTAGCCGCGCAGCCCCGACTCGTCGATCGTCGGCACTTCGGGCAGGAGCTTGGAGCGCTGGAGGGTCGTCACCGCCAGCGCGCGCAGCCTCCCCGCCTTGACGTACTGTCCGCACGAGCTCACCTGGTCGAATGCGAGATGCACCTGTCCGCTCAGGATGGCGACCGATGCCGCCGCCCCGCCTTTGTACGGCACGTGCGTGAACTTCACGCGCGCCATCGACTGGAAAAGCTCGCCCTGGAGGTGCGTGCCGGAGCCCTGGCCGGCCGAGCCCATCAGGAGGTCTCCCGGGCGCGCCCGCGCGAACGCGATGAGCTCCTTGACGCTCTTCACGGGCATCGAGGGATGCACGAGCAGCGCGCTCGAGACGAGTGCGATGCGCGAGGTGTACACGAAATCGCGCAGCGGCTGATACTCGATGTCGTCATGGAAGACCGGGTTCGTCACGAGCGTCCCCGGCGCGCCCAGCAGCAGCGTATAGCCGTCCGGCGGCGATTTCGCCACCACCGTGGTGCCGATCCTGCCGCCGGCCCCGCCGCGGTTTTCGACGATCACGGGTTGCCCCAGGACTTCGGTCAGCCCGGGCGCAATCGCGCGCGCGGTGATATCGATGTTTCCGCCCGGGACGAACGGGACGACGATACGAATTGGTTTGGAGGGATAGTTCTGGGCTAGAGGCGTTGCAGACGCGAGCGCGAGCAACGCGCCCAGCGCGAGCGCCGAAGGCTTCGTCATGAGTTATCCACAGAGGGGTCGGAGTACTACTTTCTCGTTGGTGCGAGATAGTAGCCCGACCCCGTGGATGGGCGCCCGCTTATTGCTGTGGCGGCGCCTCCTGCTCCATCTGGGGCGCGGGCTGGTCCTGCTGGTGCCTCGCCTGCTCCCGTTCCTCTTTGCGCTCCTTGCGGGTCGCCGCGCGCTTGCCGACGACACCCCCGGCTCCCGCGCCCGCGCCCGCTCCGATCGCGCCGCCGATTACCGTCCCTAACGGCCCCGCTACCGCGGTTCCGGCGGCTGCGCCGGCAGCGGCGCCGCCCAGTCCGCCCATGCCCGCCCCGGCCCCGGAGCCGACCGCGCTCTTCATCTCCTTCTTGTCCTCTTTCTTCTGCTCCTTGTCGACGTCATCGGCAAGCGCGAGCGACGTCGCGGCGAGGAGACAGACGGCGATACCGCATCGAATCTTCAGCATGTGTGGGCTCCTGCAATGTTTATTGTTGTGGAGCAGTTGCCATGCCCATGCGATCGGGGCCGGAGTACTATCCCGCCATGACAAAAAGAAAAGCACTCATCGCCGGGGCAACCGGCATCGTCGGACGCAACCTCCTGCGGCACCTTCCGAAGACGGGCGAGTGGGACATCGTCGCCCTCTCCCGCCGCACTCCCGACGTCAAAGGCGACTACGACCACATCAGCGTCGATCTCATGAACGCGGGGGAGTGCAAGGCGAAGCTCGGCCATCTCTCCGATGTGACTCACGTCTTCTTCGCGGCGCTTGCGGGCGCCCGCGAGATCACGCAGGCCGCGATCGACAACCTCGCGCTGCTGCGCAACGTGGTCGAGACGATCGAGCCGATCGCCCGCGGCCTCGAGCACATTCACGCCGTGCACGGCACGAAGTGGTACGGCATGCACCTCGGGCCGTTCAAGACGCCGGCGCGCGAGGACGATCCGCGCCACCTGCCGCCGAACTTCTATTACGACCAGTGGGACTACCTGGTCGAGCGCCAGAAAGGAAAGCGCTGGACGTATTCCTCGTCACGGCCGCACGGGATCAGCGGCTTCGCCTACGGCAACCACAGCAACCTGACGATGGTGATCGCGATCTACGCGACGATCTGCAAGGAGCTCGGGCTGCCGCTTTGCCACCCCGGCACGCCGGGGAATTACACGGCGTTGTACCAATGCACCGACACAGGATTGCTCTCGCGCGCGATGGTGTGGATGGCGACGACGCCGGCGTGCGCCAACGAGGCGTTCAACATCACCAACGGCGATCTCATCCGCTGGGAAGAGAGCTGGCCGAAGATCGCGCGCTACTTCGGCATGGAGGTAGGCCCGCGCCGGCGCCTCAACCTCACGCAGTTCATGGCGGACAAGGGCCCGGTGTGGGACAGGATCGTGGCGAAACACGATCTCAAGCCCTACTCCTACAAGGACATCGTGACCTGGGCCTACGGTGATTTCGTCTTCACGCCCGAGTACGACGTGATCTCGAGCACGATGAAGGCGCGGCGCTACGGCTTTCACGAGTGCGTCGACACCGACGAGATGTTCGTGCGGCTGTGGAACGAGATGCGCGAGGACCGGATCATTCCCGCGTAGCGCGTCCCGGCACCCGGCCTCGGCGTTCGCCGTGGATTAGGCACCTATGGACTCTCTGATCGCCGCTGCCGCCCGCGCGCTCGCCGCCGGCGACGCTATCGGTGCGCTCAAGTGCGTTTCGCTCCGCGACGATCCACCGGCGCTGGCGATGCGCGGGATCGCCATGGCGCAGCTCGGCGAGTACCCGCGCGCGCGTGAGCTCCTGCGGCGTGCAGCGCGCGCCTTCGGCCCTCGCGAAGCGCTCGCGCGTGCCCGCTGCGTCGTCGCCGAAGCCGAGGTGGGGCTCGCGATGCGCGATCTCGGGGGCTCGACACGGTCGCTCGCGAGCGCAGCCGCGACGCTTCAAGCGCGCGGCGATCGTGCGAACGCCATGCAGGCGCGGCTGATCTCCGCCCGACGGCTCCTGCTGCTCGGGCGCCTCGACGAGGCTGCCGCCGAGCTCACGCAACTTCAGGAAGCGCCCGGTACGGCGGAGCTCGCCCTGCGGGACGGCGGCGTGCCGCCGATGTTGAGGGCGGTGGCCGAACTGACTGCTGCCGAGCTCGCATTGCGTTCGCTCCGCACGGGTCCTGCGCAGGCAGCGCTTGCGCGCGCGAAAGAGGCCGCGTCACGCGCCGGTGTCCCTGCCCTCATGGCCGAGGTCGCGGAGGCCGGCGCCGCGCTCGTGCGTCCCGCCGCACGGCGTCTCACGAAGGGCGTCGAGCAGACGCTGCGCCTCGCCGAGGCTGAGACCCTCATGACCTCCGGCGCGCTGATCGTCGATGCCTGTCGCCGCGGCATGCGTCGCGGCGATGCTTGGGTGGCCCTGGCGACGCGGCCGGTCCTGTTCACGCTCGCGCTCGCGCTGGCGGAAGGCTGGCCGAGCGATGTCGAGCGCGAAGCCCTGATTGCGCGCACATTCCGCATCCGGCGGCCCGACGAGACCCATCGTGCGCGGTTGCGGGTGGAGCTCGGCCGCCTGCGCGCGCTGATCAAGGATTTCGCGGACATCGAAGCGACTGCGCACGGATTCACGCTGAGGCCGCACGACGGGTGCGAGGTGATCGTGCTTGCGCCGCCCATCGACGGCGATCAGGCATCGCTGGCGGCGCTCTTGTCCGACGGGGCGGCCTGGTCCACGTCGGCCCTCGCGCTGGCCCTCGGGGCGAGTCAACGCACGGTCCAGCGCGCGCTCGTCGAGCTCGAGGCCGCCGGGCGCGTGCGCTCCATCGGACGGGCACGCGCGCGCCGCTGGCTCGCGCCGCCGCTGACCGGATTCACGACGATCTTGTTACTCCCTGCCGCACTCTCGCCTTGAGTAGAGTTCTTCGACGGCGCGTGTCGGCGGGTTCCCGACCGGTCACCCGCCCTACGAAAGGAACCAGGCGATGAACCGCAAGAGAGCAACAGCAGCAAGCCGTCCCGCCGAGATCGTGCGTGAGTACGGCCCCTTCGCCGGGAAGATAGCCGGCGTCACCCATGACGGCCGCCGGGTATGGGCCGCCACCGGGCCGAAGCTGGTCGCGTTCGATCCCGCAAGCGGCGAGGCCACGCGCACGCTCGAGCGCGCCTGCGACGCGGGCACGGCCTTCGACGGCAAGTATCTCTATCAGATCGCGGAGGCGCACATCGACAAGATCGATCCCGCCAGCGGCGAGGTGGTGGGATCGATCCCCGCGCCGGGACACGGCAGCGATTCCGGGATGGCGTGGGCCGAGGGGAGCCTCTGGGTCGGGCAATACCGCGACCGCAGGATCCACCAGATCGATCCCGAGACCGGCGAGGTCCTGCGCACTATCGAGTCGAACCGCTTCGTCACCGGCGTGACCTGGGTGGATGGCGAGCTGTGGCACGGGACGTGGGAAGACGACAGGAGCGAGATCCGCCGCATCGATCCGAAGGACGGCGCAGTGCTCGAACGGCTCGAGATGCCGGACGGCGTGATGGTGAGCGGATTGGAGTCCGATGGCGCGAATCTCTTCTATGCCGGCGGCGGGGCGAGCGGAAAGGTCTGCGCCGTGCGGCGCCCGAAAGGAGACGGAAAATGACGAATCACCGCATCGTTTCGAAGGACGAATGGATTGCAGCGCGGAGGCAACTGCTCGCGCGCGAAAAAACGCTGACGCATCTGCGCGACGAGGTGGCGCGCGAGCGCCGCGCGTTGCCGTGGGTACGCATCGAGAAGAACTACGTCTTCGACACGCACGCTGGCAGGCGCAGCCTCGCCGAGCTCTTCGAAGGCCGCAGCCAACTGCTGGTGCAGCACTTCATGTTGGGGCCGGGATGGAAGGAAGGGTGCCCGAGCTGCTCGTACATGGCCGACCACACCGACGGGATGAACGTGCACCTCGCGCACCGCGACATCACGTTCGTCGCAGTCTCGCGCGCGACGCTGCCCGAGATCGAGCGCTTCAAGACTCGCATGGGCTGGCGGTTCACGTGGGTATCCTCGAACGGCACCGACTTCAACTACGACTTCGGCGTGTCTTTCACGCCGGAAGAAGTGGCGAAGGGCAAGGTCGACTACAACTACGGCGCGTGGCCCTATCCGCACGAGGAGCTGCCCGGCATCAGCGTCTTCTACAAGGACGACGCCGGCGAAGTGTTCCACACCTACTCGACCTACGGCCGCGGCGTGGAGGTCATGATGGGCGCGTACAACATGATGGATCTCACGGCGAAGGGACGCGACGAGGAAGACTTGCCCCACACGATGGCGTGGGTGCGGCACCACGACCGCTACGAACCGGCGGCGGCACGTGGCTAGTGCGGTGTCCCGCAAGTCCGTTGCAATCGTCATCCTGGCGAAAGCCAGGATCCATCTTGACGTTCAACATGGATACCGGATCACCTCCGCCTGGCGGCGGGTCCGGTATGACGATAGTTCGATGCAGTGAATTTGCACCAGAACGCCGACCCTTGCGTCACGAAATCCCGACTCGACCAGCGTCGGCACTTCGGGCATCGACTGAAGACGCGTCTTGCTGGACGTCGCGAGCACCTTCACCTTGCCGCCTTTGATCGCACCCAGCGAGGTGGTCATGACCATCTGCAGGGTGTATCCATTCGGCGCCGATTTCGCGACAATCGCGGAAGCGATCGAATGACTGGCGCCGGGCCGGTTGTCGATGATGACCGGCTGGCCGAAGGTTTTCCCAGCACGAGAAACACCATGAGCGAAAACGTCATCCTCACCGTCGATCAGGCCACGAATCTCGGCATCGAGGCGCTGCGCGGCGTCGGCTTCACTGAAGAAGAGGCACAGGTCATCACCGCACACCTCGTCGATGCCGCGCTCTGCGGCTATTCATTCGCCGGCCTTCCGCGCATTCTCACGATCAACGACAGCCCGCGAACGCACCAGCCCCGCAGCGCCCCGAAGATCGTCCACGAAACCGACATTTCCGCGATGATGGACGGCGGAAATCACGTCGGCTACTACGCGGTGTATCAGGCGATGAAGGTCGCCATCGCGAAGGCGAAGAAGAGCCGCATCGCGATCGTCGGCATGTATCGCAGCCAGATGAGCGGCCGCAACGCGTATTACCTCGAGCACATCGCGCGCGAAGGGCTCGTCGGCATCCATCTCGCCACCGGCGTGCATCTAGTGGTGCCGCATGGGGGAACGAAGCCCGCGCTCGGCACGAATCCGATCGCGTTCGGGTTTCCGACGGCCGGGGATCCACTCATCATCGATTTCGGCACCGCGGGCATGATGCTGGGCGAGGTGATCCTGCGCTCGCGCACGGGCGGGAAACTGCCCGAGGGCATCGCCATCGACGCGACAGGCTCGCCCACGACCGATCCCGATGAAGCGCTCAAGGGCGGGGTGTTTCCCTTCGGGGATCATCGCGGCTATGCGCTTTCCCTCGGCATCCAGGCCATGTGCCTGCTGGCCGGCTCGGCGCGAGCCTACCAGCCGAAGCAGGACTACGCGTTCATGTTTCTGGTGTTCGACCCCGAAGTGCTCATGCCGCGCAGCGAATTCCAGGTCGCGCTGCGCGAGCTCATCGAAAACGTGCGCAACACCCCGCCGATGAATCCGAACGAGCCGGTGCGCATTCCGTCGGAGCGGGCTTTCAGGGCACGCGAGCGAAACCGCACAACCGGCATTTCCCTCGCGCCGGAGGTACATCGGCAGCTCGTGGCGCTGGCGAAAGCATGATCTTCTACGCCATCGCCGGTTCCAGCACCGGCAGCCCATAAAGCTCCCGCACGTTCTCGCTCAGCAGTCTCGATTTCACGTCGGGCGCGAGATGCCCGAGGTCGCGCGCGATCACGTCGCGCGAGTTCGGCCAGGTCGAGTTCGGGTGCGGATAGTCGTTCGACCACATCAGGTTGTTCGTTCCCCAATTGCCGAAGAGCATCTTCGACGGCGGATCGTTGAAGAACGTCGCGTAGACCTGCCTCTCGAAGTATTGCTCCGTGGTGAGCTTCATCGGCGACTCGAGATTCCCGCGCGAGAGGTATTTGTCGTACTGCGACAGAAAGAACGGGATCCAGCTCACTTCGTTCTCGACGAGCACGAACTTGAGCCGCGGAAAACGCTCCAGCGCACCGCCTGCCATGAGGCCGATCAGCGCATTGGAGGCATAGAGGATCTTGTCGTTGACCGCATGCGGCAGGTAAGTATGTGCGATGCGCACCGGAGACTGGCGCGGATACGGATACGGCTCGCCGGTCAGGATGTGCATGCTGATCGGCATCTCGAGCTCCTGGGCGGCCGCCCAGAGCTTGTCGTAGTGCTCGCCGTGGAAAGCGTAGTCGGAAGGCGGCGCCTGCCACACCATCGCGCCGCGCAGCCCATTCTCCTTGCAGCGCTCCAGCTCCTTCACGGCCTTCGGAATGTCGACGCACGCGAGCATCCCGATCCCGAAGAGTCGATCGGGTGCGACCGCGCAGTATTCGATGATCCAGTCGTTGTAGACGCGGAACGACGCCTCCTGCAGCGCGATGTCGGAGTGGCCGTAAATGTCCATGGCGAAGCTGGGATAGAGCACCTCGCCGCTGACGCCGTCCTCGACCATCTCGGAGAGCCGCGCCTTGGGATCGTGGCCGCCGGGCCGCGCCTGGAACTGGCCGCCGACTTTCAGCTCTGGAAACACCGGCGCGCGGTCCTTGAAGGACGCAGGCAGCCGCTTCTTCCACAACTGCGGATCTTCGATGACGTGGGAGTCGGCGGAGATGAGAAGGTCGTCACTCATGGGGTGCTCCTCTCTTGGCTTCACGGCGGGTTTGGCGGCGGGTTCCCTTCCGGTCACCCGCCCTACGTTTGGGCTAACTCTGCGACCACCGGTGCGTTCCTGTCGAGCACGCGCAGGATTTCGTCGCGGCTCGCGTCCGGCACCTCGAACAGCACGCGATCGATGCCCGCCTCCTGATAGGGCGCGAGCTTCTCGCGGTCGGGCGGCGCGGCGAAGACCGTGATCTGCAGCGTTTTGGGGTCGCGCCCCGCCGCTTTCGCCGCGGCATGCAAACGCGCGACGCCGCTCTTCGGATCCCAGTTGTTGCGGGGGCGCGGGAACCAGCCGTCGCCGAACTCGACCACGCGCTTCACCGTGTGGTCGGACTCGCCGCCGATGAGCACCGGCGGATGCGGCCGCTGTTTCGGTTTGGGATACATCCACACCGGATCGAAATTGACGAAGTTGCCGTGGAACTGCGCCTCTTCCTGCGTCCACAGTGCCTTCATGGCAAGCACGCGCTCGCGCAGCATCGCGAAGCGCGTTTCGTAGCGGGCACCATGGTTCTCCATCTCGTCCACGTTCCAACCCCCGCCGATCGCGAAGATGAAGCGGCCGCCGGAGAGCTGATCGAGGCTCGCGATCGACTTCGCGGTGACGATGGGATCGCGCTGCGGGACGAGCATGATGCCGGTCCCGAGCTTCAACTTGCGGGTGGCGGCAGCAGCGAACGAGAGCGCGACGAACGGATCGTGCGTGTGCTTGTATTTCTTCGGCAGCTCTCCGCCGCCCGGAAACGGCGTCCTGCGGCTCGTCGGGATGTGGGTGTGCTCGCACACGAAGAGCGCATCGAAGCCGCGCTCCTCGAGCGCACGGGCCAGCTCCGAGATGTCGATGCCGTAGTCGGTCGGAAAGTAGTACACGCCAGCGAGCATGGATGTCTCCGTGTTCAAAGGTGTATGTAGTGCGGTATCCCACGCGTTTATCCCCGCACGCCCGAAGCGAGGAAAACCCGTGGAAACGCGCCCCGCAACGATGATCGTAAGCGCGATCGCCCTGATCGTGCTTGTTGCGTCAATCTTTAGCGCAATCGGCCGGGGTCGAACGGCCGCAGGTCGACCGATCGCGCTTTGCCGTCGACGATGAGCTCCGCGAGCGCCTCGCCGGTCGCGGGACTGTTCGCGATGCCCCAGACGTTGTGGCCCGTCGCGACGTACGCGCCTTCGGTGCGCGGCACGCGCCCGATCAGCGGCACGAAATCCCGTGTGAACGGCCGGAAGCAGGCCTGCTTCGCAACGATGCGCTCCGGCGTGAACGCGGGCGAAACCCGCTCGCAGATGCCGCGGAGGCGCTCGATCGCTTCGGGGTCCGGCGTGACCTGCGCCGGATCGCGCGGCAGCGGCGCATCGGCTCCGAACGCGCAGACGTGCGTCGTGCCGTCCGCACGCGGAAACACTTCGATCGTGAGCTCGTCGCCGTTGGTATCCCGATACTCGAGGAAGAGCGCTTCGGCCGGCACGTCCTTGCCGGTGTCGTAGATGAGACTCGGGCTTTGCCTCCCGTAGACCTCCGGCAGCGGCAACCAGTCCGCGGCCAGCACCGTCCACGGTCCCATCGCCACCACGGTCGCATCCGCTTCGACGGCCGAACCGTCGATCTCGACGCCTTTCACGGTCGATCCGGCGCGCAGGACACCCGTGACCTGTCCGAGACACACCTTCGCGCCGAGCTTCTGCGCCGCACGCATCATCCCCACAGTGAATTTGCGGGGATTGACCATGGCGGTCGTGTCGGGAGTCCCTAGTCGATGCGTGACCGCAACGCCGTCGCAAACCCAGTCGAGCGCCGCGGGCGCACGTCTCCCCGCCTCACGATTGCGCGCGACGAACCCCCCGTACGTGGTCGTGCGCTGATAGCCCCAGTCGTCCTCGATCGTGTCCGCCAGCTCCGAGTGCAGCGTGAAGCTGCGGCGCGCGAGTCGGTCGAGCGAGCTGCCGGCGCACCAGTCGGCGGTGACGAAGCCGCCCGCCTTGCCGGACGCCGCGCCCGCAACCTCGTTGCGCTCGACGACCGTGACCTCGACTCCGCGCCGGGCGAGGAACCAGGCGGTGCAGGCTCCGATGACGCCGCCGCCGCAGATCACGACGTGCATCGGCGGCTCAGGCGGTGATGACGTCCATCAGCTCCCGCGCCGTCGGCACTTTCTCCAGGTTCTCGAGCGCCGAGATCGAGCGTTCGAGCCGCTCGCCGTCGAGCACGCGCGAGGCGCAGCCGCGATACTTCGCCAGGAGCTCGTCGCGCGTCATGGGATTGCCCGGACTGCCGCGCACCTTCTCCACGAGCTTGGTCAACTTGCGGCCGTCTTTCATCGTGATCGTGACGGGGCTCCTGCGGCGCCTCGCCTCGTCGTTCGGCCATTCGGGATGCGCGTTGACCTGGACCTTGTCGATCGCGGCGCGCATGCGCGCGGAATTGCAGTACTCGTCCGAGAACGAGTCGAGATCGACGCGTCCGTCGAGCAGCATCGCGGCCAGCACGTAATCGATCGAGAACTTGCCGCGGAAGCCCTGCGTCGGCTTGTGGAAGCGCACCGTGCACAGGAGATCCGGATGAACGTCCACTTCGAGGCGCGCCGCATCGTCGAATTTGATGGCGTGCTCCTCGATCAGCCCGCGCGCCGCGTCGAGCGCGCGGAGATTGCCGCCGCAGCACGGATAGCGCTTGATCGTGAGGCCCGGATCGACGATCGACCAGTGCGTGCCGAGTCCCGCGGGCATCTTCTCCAGGTTGTGATTGCCTTTCCCGTGAAATGCCGCAAAGAATCCGTAGTCGCCTTCGATCACTTCCGGATCGGCAAAGTAGTCGCGCTTCGCGAGCTCCACCGAGGTCACGCCCGCGCGCGCCGTGTTGCCGGCGTGGATGCCCTTCCCCCACGTGCCGAAGTGCTGCGTGAGACCGCCGGAGCTTGCGCACGCGAGCCCCATGGCCACCGCCATCTGGGCCGGTGAGAGCCGCACGATGCTGCCCGCCGCCGCAGCCGCGGCGGCGCAGCCGTACACGGAGGTCGGATGGAAGCCGCGCCGCCGCAACTCCGGCTCGTGCTGCCGGCCCGACGACGAGAGGCGCTCGAACACTTCCAGCCCCACGCAGACCGCGGCGACGAGGTCGGCGCCCGTCGAGCCCGCTTCCTCTGCAACCGCCAGTGCGGCCGGAAGGATGCAGGCCGTCGGATGCGAGAAACCCGTATCGTCGTAATCGAGCAGGTGCGAAAGGGAGCCATTCGCCCACGCCGCGCCGATCGCACTGGTGCGGATGTTCGTGCCGAAGATGCGAGCCTGCGGCGTGCCGCCCTGCGCGCGGGTCACGTCGAGCACGATGCGCCCGGCGGGCTCGACCGTGGCCGCCAGGCCTACGCCGGTGCAATCGAGGATGTGCCGCTTCGTGGCGGCGACCGCCTCGGCGCTGATGTCGCCGATGCGGATCCTGCTCGCGAATTCGGAAAGAACGGTCGTTGCGCCCATCGTCGAATCTCCTCACCTATTGCTGCAACATGCGCGCAGCGCTCTTCTGCGCTGCCAGCGATTCCAGAAGCTCCATCAGGGAGACGTATTCCACCGGCTTCACGAGGTGCCCGTCAAACCCGGCCTCACGCGACTGCTGCCGGTCGCTGTCCTGCCCCCAGCCCGTCAGTGCGACGAGTACCATGGCCCCTCCCCACGGTTGCTGCCGCACGCGGCGACACACCTCGTATCCATTCAGCCCTGGCAGGCCGATATCGAGCAGCACCACGTCCGGACGCTGCTTTTCGATGATCTCGACCGCTGCCGATCCATCATGGGCGGTATGCGTCTCGTGCCCGGTCATCTGCAGCAGCATCGCGAGCGAGGTGGCGGCGTCGCGGTTGTCGTCCACCACGAGGATGCGGCGTGACGCGGCCGGTTCTTCCGGCCGCGGCTCGGGCGCACGCGTCGACGCGAGCGCCTCGAGCACGAGCGGCAGGCGCACGACGAATTCGCTCCCCTTCCCGGCGCCCGCGCTCTTCGCTTCCACCGTTCCACCGTGCATCCGGACAAGCCGCCTCACCAGCGTGAGCCCGATGCCGAGTCCGCCCTGCGAGCGTTCCGACGCCCGTTCGACCTGGGTGAACATCTCGAAGATGTCGCTCAGCCGCTCGGGCGGGATGCCGATTCCGTTGTCGCTGACCGAGACGACCGCGTCGCTGCCGTCGCGCTGGGCGGCGACCGTGATCAGCCCGCCGGGGTTCGTGTATTTGCAACTGTTGTTGATAAGGTTCGCGAAGACCTGCGTCAGGCGTGCTTCATCGGCGTCCACGTAAACCGGCTCGGAGGGCACGCTCGTGCGCACCTCGTGCCCGCACGATTCGGCAAGCGGCCGGCAGGACTCCACCGCATGCTCGAGTACGGTCGAGACGTCGAGGGTGCGCTTGCGAAGCTCCAGCCGGTCGTGCGTGATGCGGTTCAGCTCCAGGAGATCGTCGACGAGACGCACGAGCTGGCTCAACTGCCGCTGCATCGTCGCCACGGCCTGCTCGCGCTTTGCGGCGTCGGCGTCCCCGCGCTTCAGGTATTCCAGTATGTTGCGCAACGGCGCGAGCGGATTCCTGAGCTCGTGCGCGAGGGTCGCGAGAAATTCGTTCTTGCGGCGATCGGCGTCGGAGAGGTCGGCTGCGAGCTTGCGCAGATCGTCGGCAAGCCGGCGCCGCTCGGTGATGTCCTGGCTCACGGTGGCGAACGCGATCCTGCGCCCGTCGGAATCCGTGATCTGCAGCACCTTGTAGGCCATCCAGCGCGCCTGCCCCGTGCGGAAATTGCGGAAGCGGACCTCGATCTCGCCAGTGCCCTTTTCGACGACGGACGGAAAGAACTCGTCCATGATCTTCGAGCGGTCCTCGGGGAAGAAGAAGTCGCGCACGTTCGCCCGCCGTGCCTCCTCGATGCTCGCCAGCCCCACCATGTCGAGCCCGGCGCGGTTGATGTAGAACGGCACGCCGTCGAGGTCGCACATGCCGATGAAGTCCGTGCTGTTTTCCACCAGCGTGACGAACTTCTGGCGCTCGGCGTCGGCGCGCTTGCGCTCGGTGATGTCGCGCGCGATCTTGGAGGCGCCGACGACATTGCCGGCCGCATCCCTGATCGGTGATACGGTGAGCGAGACGAGCACCCGCTCGCCGTCCTTGCGGACGCGCTCGGTTTCGAAATGATCGACGCGCTCGCCGGCCTTCAGGCACCCGATGATGTGGTCTTCTTCCGCGATGCGCTCCGGCGGAATCACGAGCGAGATGTGGCGGCCGATCGCCTCCGCGGCGGTGTAGCCGAAGAGCCGCTCAGCACCCGCGTTCCAGGTGCGGATCGTCCCGTCCAGAGTCTTGCTCACGATCGCGTCGTCGGACGTTTCGACGATAGCCGCGAGCAGGCGCGCCGACAGCAGCCGCTCGGACTCGCTTTTTTCCCACTGGCGGCGCTCCGTGATGTCGCGAAACACCAGGACGGCGCCCACCACACGGCCGTCGTCGTCCCTGATGGGCGCCGCACTGTCGTCGATCGGGCGCTCGGTGCCGTCTTTGGCGACGAGGAGCGTGTGGTTCGCCAGCCCGACCACGGTGCCCGTGCGCAACGCCTTGGCGATGGGGCTCGCGACGGGCTGCCGGTCCCGCTCGCCGACGATGCGAAAGACGGTATCGAGCGGCTGCCCGGCCGCGTCGGTGTTCGTCCAGCCGGTCAGGGATTCGGCCACCGCGTTGAGGAAGGTCACCCGGGCGTCCGTATCGGTCGTGATGACGGCGTCGCCGATACTCGCCAGCGTGACGCGCAGCCGCTCGCCTTCCGCGAACTCGCGCCGCCGTGCAACGCGCATCGCCTGGCCGATCCAGATGATCACGCCACAGGTGAATGCGTATGCGGCGAGACCCGTCAGGGTGGGGACATCGACCGGCCCGAACGTGTGACGCGGCTCGATGAACAGATAGTTGCACGCGAGGTAGCCCAGTACCGCCGCGGCCAGTGCGGGCTTGTATCCCCCGAGCCACACCGCAACCGCGACGGCGCCGAACAGCGTGACGACCGGCAGAGTGTCTGCAAGATAGGGATCCAGCAGCCAGCGCAGCAGGACCGCCGCTGTCATCGCGGCAACTGCCACAGAGTAGATGAAGACCGAGCGCCGCATGTTCCCTTACAGAGCCACCGCCGCTAACGGAATACGAACTCCCGGTAACCGCCCTCGGCAACCTCGGCGGTCTTGCGCCGGTAGTACACGCCGTTGCCGTTGAAACCGAGCACCCGGCGCACCGTGCGGCCTTCCACGTTGCGATTGACGCCCGTCTGCCACGAATCGACCTTGCTCGAGAGCAGCCGCTCCGCGGCCTTCACCACGATCTGCGTCCACTCCTCGACGTATTCGGGCCGCGTCTCGACCCGGATGTAATTGCGCTCGCGCATGAAGCGCAGCAGCCCCGTCTGCCATTCGACGCTGTGCTCGATGGCGCGGGGAATGTTGCCGCGTGCCGTATGCGGCCCCAGCACCATGAGGAGGTTGGGGAAACCGTCGATGAGCTGCCCGAGATACGTGCGCGGGCCGTCCATCCACACGTCCTTGAGCTTCACGCCGCCCGGGCCGCGAAAATCGATGCGGTCGAACGCGCCGGTAACGCCGTCGAAGCCGGTGGCGTAGATGAGGATGTCGAGCTCGTGCTCCTTCTCGCTCGTCCTGACGCCGTTCGGCGTGATGCGCTCGATCGGCGTTTCGTTCACGTCCACGAGTAGCACGTTCTCCCGGTTGTACGCCTCGAAATAGCCGGTCTCCAGCGGCACGCGGCGCGTCGCGAAGCCGTGGTTTTTCGGGATCAGTTTCTCGGCGACTTTCGGGTCCTTCACACGGCTGCGGATTTTCTTCGCGATGAAAGCGCTGAGCTCGGCGTTCGCCTTCTCGTCGAGCAGGATGTCGCTGAAATTGGCCATCCAGATGCCGAAGCCCGGTTCGCCGTAAAGCTTCTCCCAGAAGGCCTCGCGCTCTTCGGGCGGCACATCGAAGGTCTTGCGTGGATCGGGCTGGTGGATGAACCACCCGGGGGTGCCGGCGCAGCGCGCGTAGATCTCGTCGTAGCGGGTCTTGATCTCCTCCATTTCCGCCTTGCTGATCTTCGCGTTGTGCAGCGGCGCGGCCCAGTTCGGCCGGCGCTGGAAGACGATGAGTTGCTTCGCTACCTTCGCAATCTCGGGTATCGCCTGGATCGCGCTCGCGCCGGTGCCGATGATCCCGACGCGTTTCCCCGTGAAATCCACAGGTGTGTGGGGCCAGCGCGCCGTGTGATGCGCGGGGCCGCGGAAGCTGCCGAGCCCCGGCAGGTTGGGCAGTGTGTGCGCCGATAGGATGCCGATCGCGGTAAAGAGGAAGCGGGCGCGCGCCGTCTGCCCGCTCTCCAGCGTGACGGTCCACTCGCTCGCTTCGTCATCCCAGTGCGCCGCGCGCACGCGCGAGTCGAACTGCATGTCGCGGCGCAGATCGAACTTGTCGGCGACGAGGTTCAGATACTCGAGGTTGTCCGGCTGCGGCGAGAAATGCTCTTTCCAGTCCCATTCCTTCAGCAGTTCCTCGGAGAACGAATAGCCGTAGCTCCAGCTTTCCGAATCGAAGCGCGCGCCGGGATAGCGGTTCCAGTACCAGGTGCCGCCAAGGTCGCTGCCGTCTTCGAAGACGCGCACCTTCATCCCCAGCTGCCGCAGCCGGTAGAGCTGGTAGATGCCGGAGATTCCGGCCCCGATGATGATGGCGTCGTAGTTCAATCGAGCTGCTGCATCTTCGATTCCAGGATGGTCTTCCTGAACTTCTCGGTGTCGCGGCGCACGCGCTCACTGAAGTGCTCCGGCGCATCGCCTACGACCTGATAGCCCACGTTGACGAAGCCGCTCTTCACGTCGGGCAGGTTGATGATACGCACGATTTCGCGATTGAGGGCCTGCACGATTTTCGCCGGCGTTTTCGCGGGCGCGAACACGCCCACCCAGAATTCGACCTCGTAGCCCGGAATTCCGCTCTCCGCGATCGTGGGAACGTTCGGAATCTGCGGATCCCGCTTCGAGCTCGTGACGCCGATCAGCTTGAGTTTCCCTGCGTCGGCCGGCCCCTTCAGGCCCGAATAGAGCGTGAGCACGAGTTGCGACTCGTTCGCCATCACGGCCGTGACCGCCGGTGCCCCGCCCTTGTAGGGGACGTTCGTGATGTCCACGTGGCCTTGCAGCTTGATCAGGTTGCCGGCGACCTCGCCGGTCGCGCCGGCGACGGCGAAATTGAGCTTGCCCGGAACGCGCTTCGCTTCCGCAATCAGCTCCTTCGCATTGTTCGCCGCAACGGACGGATGCGCCGCCAGCACGAGCGGCGCGTAGATCACTTCGGTGATCGCCGCGAAATCGCGGACCGGGTCGTAGCTCGGCTTCTTGTAGAGCGTCGCGTTGACCCCGTGCGTGCCGGAATTGCCGACCGCGAGCGTCGTGCCGTCCGGCGCTGCGCGCGCCACCAGCTCGGAGCCGACGACGCCGTTCGCACTGGGGCGGTTGTCGACGATCACGGGATTGCCGACGGTATCGCTCAGTTTCGCTGCGATCAGGCGCGCGGCGAGGTCGTTCGGACCCGCGGCCGTGTTCGGCACGATGAGCCGCATCGGTTTCATGGGCAGTCCGGACGCCTGTCCGAAAGCGACGGCGGGACAGAGCGCCGCGCAGGCAAGTACGAGACGTACGTTGTGGGGCATCGACATGGTCTATGTTTCTCCTCGGGGTGATTTTCGCTTTCGACTTATTGAAAAACTTTTACACTGCGGCGTCCAGCGGGCTTATTCGGCGAGGCGAGTGTTGAGCCATCTCAGGATCGGACATGTCGGACTGCACGTGCGCAATCTCGAGGAAGAGATCGCGTTCTTCGAGATGCTCGGCGCGGAAGTGACGAGCATCGACCGGCTGCCGCGGGGGCGCGTCGCGTTCGTGAGCCTCGACGGCGTGTTGCACCACACCTTCGCGCTTTTCGAAGACGGCGGGAACATCCCCAGCGGCGATTCTCAGAAAGAGCGGCTCGGGCTCGATCACGTCGCGATGATGACGGACTCGCGGGCGTCGGTGGACGCGTGGAAGGAGAAGCTCACGCGGTGACGAACTATCACTTCAGCGGCTCGAGCGTGCCGAGCAGCGTGGGCAGCAGCTCCGCAACCGTCGGGTGGATGTGCACGGCCCGTTGCATGACGGTATAGGGCTTCTTCGCGTACATCAGGTCGGCGATCGTGTGGATGACCTCGTCGCCTTCGATGCCGAGGAGCGCGGCCCCAAGGAAGCGCTTGCTCGTCGCATGCACGAGGACTTTCATGAAGCCCTGCGTTTCACCCCGCTCGCGCGCCCGGCCTACCCGCGTCATCGGCATCTTAGCGATGAGCGCCTTCCTGCGGGATTTGCGCACCTCCGTCTCGCTCATCCCGACGCGCGCGAGCGGCGGATCGATGAAGAGCGCGTAGATCGGAATCCGGTCTTTCACGCTGCGAGACTCGCCGTCGAGCAGGTTGGCCGCGACGATCTCGTAGTCGTTCCACGAAGTGTGGGTGAAGGCGCCGCGGCCGTTCGCCTCGCCGAGCGCCCAGATGCCGGGTACGTTGGTCCGAAGCTGGTCGTCGACCGTGATGAAGCCGCGCTTGTCGGTCTCCACGCCGGCTTCGTTCAAACCCAGATCGGCGGTATTCGGCGTGCGCCCGGTCGCGAGCAGCACGTGCGACCCCGTGACCGTGTCGTCGAGATCTTCGCAACTCGTGCCCACGCAAACGCCGTCGTCCGCGCGCGCGAGGCTCAGACACTTCGAATTGAGCCGGAACTGGATGCCTTCGCGCTCGAGGATCGCCTGGACCTCGGTGGATATTTCCTCGTCCTCGCGCGCGATGAGACGCGGCCCCATCTCGACCACGGTGACGCGGCTGCCGAAGCGGCGGTACATCTGCGCGAACTCGAGCCCGATGTAGCTGCCGCCGACGATGATGAGGTGCTGGGGCAGGAAGTCGACGTCCATCATGGTGGAGTTGTTCAGATAGTCGACCTGCTCCAGCCCGGTGATGTCCGGGGTCGCGGCGCGGCCGCCGACGTCGAGGAAAATCTGCGGCGCTTCGTGCACCTCGTCGCCGACGCGCACGCGATGCGGTGACTCGAAGCGCCCGTGGCCGTGGATCACGGTCAGGTTCGGCGTCTCGCCCAGCCACTTCGTCAGCATGTCGGAGGAGTGGCGAACGACGGCGTCTTTGCGCGCCTTGACGGCAGGCATGTCCACGCGGACTTCACCGCCGATCGCCACGCCGTACTCGGCAGCCGTGCGCGCGACGTGGGCTGCCCGCGCGCTCGCGATGAGCGTTTTGGTGGGGATGCATCCGACATTCACGCAGGTGCCGCCGAGGAGCTTGCGCTCGATGAGGGCCGTCTTGCGTCCGGCCTTGGCCAGGCGCACCGCCAGTGGCGGTCCCGCCTGGCCGGCGCCGATCACGATCGCGTCGAAGTTCATGCCTTCCCCTTACTCAATTTCATATCCCCTCCCCCTCAGGGGGAGGGCTAGGGTGGGGGTGGTTTTGCGGTAACCTGAGCACCAACCTCAGCACACAGCATACCGGAGCCCCCATGAGCGCACTCGCCACCCGACTGAGCATCAAACGCCTGCATCCCCTCTTCGTGGCCGAAGTGAGCGGCGTCGACCTGAGGGACATCACGCGCGAAGAGTTCCGCACGGTCTGGGAAGCGTTCAACGAGCACCAGATTCTGGTCTTCCGAGGCCAGTCCTTCGATGACGAGTCGCAAATCGCGTTCAGCCGCCGCTTCAACGACCTCGAGACGATGATCGCCCACCCGGGCAACGACTGGAATCCCGGCCACATCTCCGTGATGACGAATCTCGGCAAGGACGGCAACTTCCTGCCGCCCGATCATCCGGCGATGCTGCACCGCGCGCGCAACGAAGAATGGCACAGCGACAGCTCGTTCAAGCCGGTCCCCGCCCTCGCCTCCTTGTTGTCGGCGCGCATCGTTCCGCCGGTCGGCGGCAACACCGACTTCGCGAGCGCGCGTGCTGCTTACGAGGCACTACCCGCCGAGCGCAAGGCGGCGCTCGAAGGCCTGGTGGCGCTCCACCGGATGACGTACCGCGACATGGATAACGACAAGGGCTACAACGAGGAAGACAAGAAACGCCACGTCGTCACGCATCCGCTGATCCGCGTGAATCCCGTCAATGGCCGCAAGGCGCTCTACGTCGGCTCGCACGCGCAGGAGATCGTCGGCATGCCGCCGGAGGAAGGCGCCCGGCTGATCGAGGAGCTGACGGCGTTCTGCACGCAGCCGCAGTTCGTCTACAGCCACCACTGGCGCGACGGCGACGCGGTGATGTGGGACAACCGCTGCACGCTCCACCGCGCGACGACGTTCGACAGGACGAAATACAAGCGCAAGCTGCACCGGACGACGATCGCGGGCAAGACGCCGGATACTGCGTTCGCTACGCTGCCGCAATAAAAGATCGGGGTCGGAGTACTCATTCGCCGCGTGCGGCGCACGCCCGCGAATGAGTACTCCGACCCCGATCTTCTCAATCAGCCCGGATATTGGCCGCCTTCGCGACCTTGCTCCACTTCTGTGCTTCCGCGGCGATGTATTTCGCGGCTTCCTGAGGCGAGCTGCCGACCGCCTCCATCCCGAGGCTGGATAGCTTTTCCTGCACGTCGGGCGCACGGAGCGCAGTCGCGATCTGCCTGTTGAGCTGCGCGACGAGCGCCGGCGGCGTGCCGGACGGCACGAGGATCGCGTACCACGCGTCCATCTCGTAGCCTTTCAATCCAGCCTCCGCGATCGTCGGCACGTCCCATCCGGTCACGCGCTTCGACGACGTGACGGCGAGCGCTTTCAGCCGCCCCGCCTTCACGTGGCCCGCCATGATGAGCGGGCTCGAGAACGAGAGCGGCACGCGGCCCGACAGCAGATCCGGAATGAAATCGTTCGTACCCTTGTAGGGAATGTGCAACAGGTCCACGCCCGCCATGTACTTGAAGAGCTCACCGGCGAGGTGCAGCGACGAGCCGTTGCCGCCGGAGGCGTACTGCAACTGCCCCGGCTTCACTTTCGCGGCCGCGATCAGGTCTTTCACTGAATTGATGCCCGCGCTCGGCGTCACCACCAGCACGAGCGGGCCGCGCGCGACGATCGTCACCGGCGTGAACTGCTCGAACGTGTAAGGCACCTTGCTGTAGAGCGACGGATTCACCGCGTAGGCCATCGCGGGCAGGATCATCGTGTAGCCGTCGGCAGGCGCGCGCGAGGCGACCTCGACCGCGAGATTGCCGCCCGCGCCGGGCCGGTTGTCGATCACGACCTGATGCCCCCACGCTTCACCCAGCTTGCCGCCCACCATGCGCGCGAGCACGTCGTTCGGACCGCCCGCGGGATACGGCACGATGAGGCGCACGGGACGATTCGGGAACGCATCCGCCGCGAAAGCGTGAGGCAGGAGCGCGGCGGCGAAGGCGAGGCAGATGAGCGTTTTCATGGGCTCGAATCTTACAATAGCGGCGCCCATGCATTACGACATCCTCATCCGCAACGGCCTCGTCATCGACGGCAGCGGCGCGCCCGGCCGCCGCGCGGACCTCGGCATCAACGGCAGCCGCATCGCCGCCATCGCGCCTTCGCTCGACGGCACCGGCTTCCACACGATCGATGCGTCCGGGCTGGCCGTCACGCCCGGCTTCATCGACATCAAGACACATTCGGATTTCACGCTGCCCATCAATCCGAAAGCCGAGAGCAAGGTGCGCCAGGGCGTCACGACCGAAATCGTCGGGCACTGCGGTTTCTCGGTCGCCCCGTGTCTGCCCGGAAAAGTGGAGCTTCTTAAGGATTACCTGAGCCCGTCCGCGCCGTGGCTTCCGTTTCGCAGCCGCTCGTTCGCAGAGTACCTCGACACGTTCCCCGCGGCGTCCGTGAACGCGGGAATGCTCGTCGGCCACAACACGCTGCGGCTGATGGCGATGGGCATGGAGAATCGCACACCCACCGCCAGCGAAATGGCTCATATGCAGTCGCTCCTCGAAGAAGCACTCGAAGCAGGCGCGCTCGGCATGTCCACCGGGCTTTTCACGGCGCCCGGCTCGTACGCGGCGCGCGACGAGATCGTCACGCTGTGCAAGGTGCTTGCGCGCCACAACGCCGCGTACTTCACGCACCTCCGCGACGAATCGAACCGCGTGCTGGAAGCCGTGGACGAGGCGATCGACATCGCCGAAACCTGCGGCGTCCACGTCGAGATCGTGCATTTCAAATGCTCGGGCGTGGACAACTGGGGGAAAGCGGCGGTCGCGCTCGAAAAGATCGAAGCGGCCAAGCAGCGCGGACTCTCCGTCGCTTGCGATGCGTACCCCTACGCCGCGGGCAGCAATCCGCTGAAGAACCTGCTGCCGCAGTGGGTGCAGGCGGGCGGCGTCGACGCGATGCTCTCTCGACTGAAAGAAAAGCCCACCCGCGAACGCATCCGCGCCGACATCGATCGCGACGGGCTCAACAACTGGGGCCGCATTCCCTCCTGGGCTTGCGTGCAGATCTCGATCTCGCCTCACCTGCCGCAGCATGCCGGGCGCACGATCGCCGAGCTCGCGCAGGCGCGCGGGATCGACCCCATCGACGCGCTCTGCGACTACCTCGTCGAAGACAAAGGCGCGACACGCGTGCTGATCACGTCGATCTCGGAGGATGACATCCGCGACACCGTCCGTGCCCGGGACGTGCTGGTCGGCTCGGACGGCAATTGCGTGGCGACCTACGGCGCTGTCAGTCAGGGGATGCCCCACCCTCGCTTTTACGGCACGTTTCCGCGCATCATCGGCCGCTACGTGAAGGAAGAGCGCGTGCTCCCGCTGGAAGCGGCCATCCACAAGATGACGGGCGCCACGGCGAAAGTGCTGCGGCTTGCGGACCGCGGGCTGCTCGCGCCGGGCTATCGCGCGGACGTGACCGTGTTCGACCCCGACGATTTCGTCGATCGCGCGACGTACGCCGACCCGCACCAGTACCCGTCAGGTGCGCGCACCACGGTCATCGTCAACGGCACGCTCGTCGTCGAGAACGCACGGCACACCGGAGCGACACCGGGGCGCGTCCTGCGGCGCGCCGCCGATGGGACGGTGGCGTAAGATTCGCGCCATGAATGCAAACATCGAAGTCTACGATCCTGTCGGCGGCGGGACCGAAGTCGCGGCGCCCTCGCGGCGCACGTTGGACAGCCTCCGCGGTACCGTGGTCGGCTTCATCGACAACGCCAAGCCGAACTTCAACCATCTCGTCGACGATCTCGCGCAGCTTCTGATCGAGCGCCACGGGGTCGCGCGCGTCGTGAAGCATCGCAAGCCAGGTCAGGTGCCCGTGACGCAGGAAACGCTGGCGGGGCTTGCGCAGGAGTGCGACGTCGTCATCACGGGCTCCGGCGACTGAGGGTCCTGCACGTCGTGGAGTATCCACGACAGCGTAGAAGCAGCGAAGCGCGGGGTTGCGGCCGTCACGGTGTGCTCGACCGACTTCACCGTCCTCGGACGCGCCCAGGCCCGAGCGCTCGGCGTCGCCGAACTGCCGATCGCCGTCATCCCGCATCCATTCGGCAGCCGCACGCGGGAGCAGGTGCGCGAGCTCGCCCACGAATGCGTGGACACTGTCGCGCGCCTGGCATGCGCCGGCGATCCGTCGCTCGCACGTTCGCCGGAGCGGGAGGCGCCGCGCGCATTGCGCGCCGAGCTCGTCTCGGTGCCCGCGGACGCCGACGAGCTGAACCGCTACTTCATGGACTGCGGCTGGAGCGACGGGCTGCCGGTCGTCGCGCCGACGGCGGAGCGCGTCGCTCGCATGCTCCAGCACACGACGCGTGCGCCCGCCGAGGTCGTCGCCAGGATCGCGCCGCGCATGGGCCTCGCCACGGTCGAGCGCATCGCCATCAACGCCGTGATGGCGGGCTGCCATCCCGAGTACCTGCCGGTGCTGATCGCGGCAGCCGAAGCGGTGGCCGAGGCACGATTCAATCTGCAGGGCGTGCAGGCGACGACCAATCCCGCCGCCGTGCTGATGGTTCTCAACGGGCCGCTCGCGCGCGAGCTCGGCGTGAACGGCGGCGCGAACTGCTTCGGCCCCGGCGCGTGGGCGAACGCGACGCTCGGCCGGGGCTTGCGGCTCATCCTCCAGAACATCGGCGGCGGCCAGGCCGGCAGCATGGATCGCGCGACGCACGGCCAGCCCGGCAAATACACCTTCTGCATCGCCGAGAACGAAGAGGCGAATCCGTGGGAGCCGCTCCACGTCGAGCGCGGGTTCGGACGCGGCGAGAGCACCGTCAGCGTCGCCGCGCCGCTCGGCACGTGGAACATGAACACGCACGCGAAGGACGCCGACGACCTGCTGCGCGTCATCGGCGACACGATGGCGTTCCCCTGCAGCAGTGATTACGTGCACGGCGGCTCGCCGTTCGTCGTGCTGGCGCCGGAGCATGCGCAGATTTTGCACAGCGCAGGGCTCAGCAAGGCCGACGTGAAGCAGCGCTTATGGCGCGAGAGTCAGTTCTCGGCCGCACGCCTGTCGGCGAAGGACCTGGGGCGGGTGCAGGCGGCGCGCACCGGCGAGCTGGGTGAGATCACGCGCGAGACGATGCTGTCGATCTCGGTTGCACCCGAAGACATCAACATCATCGTCGCCGGCGGCGAAGGCACGCACTCGGTGTATCTGCCGATCTCGGGGCATTCGTATTCCGCCACGCGGCGCATCGCGGCGAAATCCTGACGCCCGCCCGGCGGGTTCGCCGCGCTCACCCGCCCTACCGGGACCTCCTCGAGCTTTCGTAGGGCGGGTGAGCGAGGCGAACCCGCCGCGCCGTAATCTCAATACTCCGAAAACATCCGCGCGATCTCCTTCGGATCGCGCGTCTTCGTCAGCGCCAGCATGAGCAGGATGCGGGACTTCTGCGGGCTCAGGTTGTCGGTGGGGATCAGACCGAGCTCGTCCCACTTCCTGCGCCCGGTGACGCGACCGTTGCCCGTGCGAGTCGAGCGCATCATCACCGGTTTTTTCCCCAACGACGACGAGACGATCGCCTCTATCGTCTTGCGCTCGGCTTCCGACAGGCTCCCCGCGCCAGGCGAGGCGAAGATGATGCCGTCCACGCCGTCGTTCACCAGCGCCTGGAGCGGCACGGCGGAGGCGTGCGCGTACGTATGCACGATCTCGACGCGCGGAAAATCGGTCACGGCCGCCACATCGAACTCGGACTGCGCCGTGTGGCGCCTGGTGGACGCCTTGTAGAAGCTCACACGATCCTCGTCGACATACCCCAGGAAGCCGAGCTCGCCGGAGCGAAATGTTTCGACCCGGTACGTGTTGCTCTTGGTCACGTCGCGCGCGCCGTTGATCTCCTCGTTCATCACGACGAGGACGCCCTTCCCCCGGGCTTCGGGCGCGGCGGCCGCGCGCACGGCGTTGAGCAGGTTCAGCGGGCCGTCGGCGCTGATCGCGGTGGACGGCCGCTGGGAGCCGACGAGCACGACCGGCCTGTCGTGCCGCACCGTGAGGTGAAGAAAATACGCGGTCTCCTCGAGCGTGCTCGTGCCGTGAGTGACGACGACGCCCGCCACCGCGGGGTCCTCCGCCAAGATCCCGTTGATGCGCGCGGCAAGCGTTTTCCACACCGCAGGCGTCATGTCCGGGCTTGCGACGTTGATCACCTGCTCGCACTTCACCTGCGCGTGACGGGCGATCTCGGGAACGGCGTCGACGAGCTCCGAGCCGAGCAGCTGCGCGGCCTGGTACTGCGTGAGATCGGTCGAAGAACCACCTTTGCCGGCAATGGTGCCGCCGGTGGAGAGCAACCAGACGAGAGGTAATGACATAGGGGCGTCATCCCGGCGAAGCCGGGATCCATTTTGACGTTACAGTGCGTTCAGCCGATCGTAGATCAACTGCGGCAGCGAGATCCCTGTCCGCCGCCGCTCCTCGCGCTCGCGAAACGCGCGCTCCGAGGGGATGCGAATGGCGTCCACGCCCGGTTGCGTGGGCGTCGCGCGCACGTTATCGACGAGCTCGGTCAACTGTCGCTTCAGCAGATCGGCGGGCATCAGCAGGTCAGGCGCGAATACGACGAACAGGAACGAGAAGTCCTGCACGCGTCCGTCCGTGAGCGCGGCCCCGCCGAGCAGTCCGAAGGCCTGCACCATGAGCGCCAGGCCCGACCCCTTGTAACCGCCGAACGCGAGGATGCTGCCCGCGAGCGCCGCGGCGGGATCACGCGTCGGCCGGCCCTCGCCGTCGATCGCCGTGCCTTCGGGCAGCTCGCGACCCAGCCGGTTCGCGAGCATCACGTCACCGTGCATGATCGCGGACGTCCCCATGTCGAAGATCAGCGGATGAGGATCATTTGGCAACCCGAAGGCGATGGGGTTGGTGCCGAACGCGGGCACGGCGCCCCCGAAGGGCGCGACGACCGGGCGACTGCACGCTGTGTGAATGCATGCATACCCGGCCCGCGTCACCATTTCCACGTAGTACGCATTGCGGCAGCTCAGGAAGGCGTTGTGCAGCCCGACGACCGCGAACCCGTTCGCGCGCGCCTTGTCGATCGCCACCTGCGCCGCGTGATGCACGGCATAAAGACCGACGTAGTTGCCGCCGTCCAGCAGCGCGGAAACCGGCGTTTCGTGGACCGTGCGGATCGGCCGCCGCGGCTCGCGCGTGCGCGGATTCTCGGCGATCGTCAGCACGCGGGCGAGCCCCAGCGCCGGATAGCCGCAGAGCTCGGAATCGACGAGATGGTCGGCGATGACGCGCGCTTCGTCCGCGCTGTAGCCGATGCGCTCGAGGCCGCGTCGGCCGAGCGCCGCGGCGGCTTCGACGGGCAATAGAACGCACTGGTCACTCATGCCACGACCTCGTCACCCCGGCGTAGGCCGGGGTCCAGAACTGGATTCCGGCCTTCGCCGGAATGACGACCACTAGCGGCCCTGCACCACCGTATCGACGACACTCCGCACGTCGGAGGCAGTCTCCATCGACATGATCGCGTTGAGCGCGGCATCCACCTGCGAACTCTTCAGCACCGAACCCGCGAGCATCTTGAACTTGTCGAACACCGCTTCCTTGTCTTTCCAGCCGTAGGAATCACCCCGCCCGCCGTTCGCCTCGACCCGCGGGCACACGAGCCGCTCGCCGTTCTTGAGCGTCACGGTGACATCCCACCAATGCGAGCCGCCGAGCGCGCGATGCGGGCGCCCGACGGTCTCGGGGTCCTGGATGATGTTCACCTTGTGCAGCAACGCCTGCACGGCGGGACGCTTCGCCGCTTCATCGGTGAAGCTGGAGAGATCGAGCTTGCCGCCATCCACGATGAGCGACGCGACCGTGTACCACGTGGAGAACTTGCCCTGCAGTCCGCTCTTCGGCCAACGCAGGTTCGGCGCCATGCATGAAGGCTCGTGCGTGGTGACGATATCCACCGACGCCACGTCTTCCGGCTTGATCGTCTGCTTCTTCAGGAGATGCGTCATCGCCGTGTTCGCGCCGTGCGTGCCGCCGCAGCACGGCCAGATCTTGATGGAGATACCGTTGGCGACGTCGCGCCCCGTGCCCATCAGGCCCCAGGGATTCCCGAGGTGCCGCGTCACGTTGTTGAGGTTCATCATCTCCTCGCCGTAGACGGCCGCGTAGCCGAAGCGATGCTCCATGATGTCCGGGTTCGCCTCGTAGCCCTTTTGCGCGAGCTTGGCTGCCGTCACGGCCGCGCGGCAGGTATTGCCGGGATGAAAGGGTTTCGTCATCGTGCCGAAGTTGGCACGTATGCCCGACGCCTGCGTCGCGCCGATGCCGAGCGCCATGCGTGTCTGGCCTTCATCGAGGCCGAGCATCTTTGCCGCCGCGGCCGTCGACCCCAACGTGCCAATGCTCGACGTGTTGTGCCAGCCTTTGCCGTAGTGATCGTGGCCCATGCTGTGCGTCACGGCCGTCGTGATGTCGAAGCCTACCGCATAGGACAGCAGTGCCTGCTTGCCGCTCACGCGCAGTTCTTCGCCGAGCGCCAGCACGACCGGCATCAACGTCACCGCCTGGTGGCCGGCGCCGTAATCGTCGAAATCCTCGGAGTGCCCAAGCGTACCGTTCGCCATCGCCGCGTTAACCGAGTTGGTCTGGATGTTCGTGCCCACCACCCTGGCGACGGGCTTGCCGCCCAGCTCGTCCACGAGGCTCGTCATCATCTTGCCGAGCGGCCGCGTCGTGCCGTAGATCGCGCAGCCGACCGCGTCCAGCAGACAGAGCTTCGCAAGGTTGATCGCGGGCGTCGGAACGTCCTCGAATTTGGCGGTCGAGATGAAAGAAGCCATGCGTTGTGTCGTGCCCATCACTGCCTCCTGTCTGGTTGCTTCGCGGCGGGCTACGCCCGCCCTACGTTCAGAACGTTGCGCCCGATTCGAGCCACGCTTTCACAATTTCGGAGCCGGTCGCCTTCCACACGCCGGCGTGTCCGTCGATGTACGAGAGCGCCCGGTCGAGCCCGCCGATGCGGTGCGGCACGCCGATGATATAGGGGTGCAGGCAGATCGCCATCACCCGAGCCGACTGCTCGCCCTCGCGGTACAGCACGTCGAACTGCTCCTTGATCATCGTCTCGAACTCGTCGATCGAGCGGTCGCGGTAGTAAAGCTGCGGCGAATCGTTGATCTCGTACGAATACGGCAGGTAGACGAGCTTCTTGCCTTTCACCGTCATGAAGTACGGCTGATCGTCGTTCACCCAGTCGGAGACGTACTGGCAACCCTCGTCCACGAGGATGTCGAGCGTGTTCCACGTTTCGGCGAGCCCTGCCCCCAGCCAGCCCGCCGGCCGTTTTCCCGTCGCCTGCTCGAGGCGCTTCAGCGAATCGTGAATGAGCTCGCGTTCCTGCTCGAGCGTGAGACCCGTGAGCCGCGTCTGGTTCATCTTGTTGTGGCCCATGAATTCCCAGCCGAGCTTCACCGCGTCTTCGACGATCTGTGGATGGTGATCGCAGATCGCGCTGTTCACGGTCGTGGTCGCGCGGATGCCATGCTTCGCGAGCACCTCCATGATGCGGAAGATGCCGATGCGGTTGCCGTAATCGCGCTGGCCCCACGCGCGCACGGTCGGCCCTTCGCCCGACGCCTTCTCGAAGGGATGTCCCGGCAGCGCCTGCTGCAGCGGGAAGAACTCGATGTTGGGAATGACCCACAGCGCGACGCGCGCGCCGTTGGGCCACGTGAGCTTGGGGCGCCGGTTGATCGGCGTGTACGGAAACGGGCCGTAGTCGCGGGGTTCCATGTGTTCTCCGGGAGAGTGCGGTGAGTATACTCAATGCAAAACCACGTAGACGGGACGACGCCCATGACCTCCTCTTTGGTGCGCGGCAAGTACGTGATCTCCAAAGTCGTCGGGCGCACCGACGCCCGCGTGATCGAAGATGGCGCCGTCTACCAGCGCGACGGCGTGATCGTGGAGGTCGGCCCGTATCAGGACCTCGCGCGCAAGTACGACGCGGACGAGGTCCTCGGCTCCGAAAACCACGTCGTCTGCCCCGGCTTCGTGAACTGCCACCATCACGTGGGCCTGACCGCGTTCCAGCTCGGCACGCCCGACATGGCGCTCGAATTGTGGATCGCCCACCGGCTGCGCAAGCGCGACGTCGATCTCTATCTCGATACGCTCTACCTCGCGTTCGAGATGATCGAGTCCGGCATCACGACGATCCAGCATCTGCACAGCCGCGCGAATGGCGACGTCGAGCGCGTGCACGCCGCCGCCAGCGACGTGATCCGCGCGTATCGCGATGTGGGGATGCGCATGTCGTACTCCTACCAGCTGCGCGACCAGAACCGCACGGTCTACGAGGCCGACGACGCGTTCATCCGGCGCCTGCCGCCGGACCTCGCGCCGGAAGCCGCGGCGCTCATCAACCAGCAGGCGCTCTCGCTGGACGAAAACTTCGCGCTGTTCGAGGCACTGCATCGGGAGCATGCGGGCAACGACCGCGTGCGCATCCAGCTCGCGCCGGCGAACCTCCACTGGTGCTCGGACAAGGCGCTCGACCGTGCTCGCGACGCCGCGGAGAAACATCGCGTGCCGCTGCACATGCATCTTCTGGAAACGCGCTACCAGAAGGACTACGCGAGACGGCGCGGCGGCGGGACCGCGGTCGCTTACCTCCGGGACAAAGGACTTCTGGGTCCGCAGATGACGCTCGGACACGGCGTGTGGCTCACCGAAGCGGACATCGAGCTTCTCGCCGAGACGGGCACGCAGCTCTGCCACAACGCGAGCTCGAACCTGCGGCTCCGGAGCGGCATCGCTCCGCTGAACGCCTGCATGGAGCGTGGCGTCACCGTCGGGCTCGGCCTCGACGACTGCTCCATCAACGACGATCGCAGCATGCTCCAGGAGATGCGCGTCGCGCTCAAGGTCCACCGCGTTCCCGGCATGGACGACAAAGTCCCGACCCCGGCCGAGATCTTCCGCATGGCGACGGAGCACGGCGGCCGCACCACGCCTTACGGCACGAGCATCGGCACGCTCGAAGCGGGCAAAGCCGCGGACATGGTCGTCATGAGCTGGAAGCACATCGCGCATCCGTACCTGGACGCCGACGTGCCGGTCGTCGACGCGCTGGTGCATCTCGCGCGCACGAGCGGCGTGGAAACGGTCATCGTCGGCGGCGAGCCCGTGCTCCACGACGGGCGCTTCACGCGGATCGACAAGGACGCGGCAATGGAAGCGCTGGCGGCTTCACTGCGCGTGCCGCTCAAGCCTCACGAATTGAAGCGCCGGGAGGTGGCGACGAAGCTCTTTCCGCACATCCGGAAATTCTATGCGGACGAGGGATATCTCGCTGAAAGCGAAGGCGCGCCGTTCTATCACATGAACAACCGTCATTGAGGGGCTGACCCATGAGAGCGCTGCTCCTGCTGTTGTTCCTTGTCGCGCCGTGCGTCATGGCGCAGCAAGCCTGGCCCACCAAGCCGATCCGCGTCGTGCTGCCCTTCCCGCCCGGCGGCAGCACCGACACGATGATGCGCATCCTCGCGCCGAAGCTCGGCGAATCGCTGGGCCAGACGATCGTGATCGACAATCGCGGCGGCGGCGGCGGCAACATCGCAGCGGACATCGTCGCGCACGCCGTGCCCGACGGTCACACGATTTTCGTCGGCTCCGCGAACCTGACGACGAACAAGGCGCTCTACGGCAAGCTCTCGTACGATCCGGAGCGGGACTTCGCGCCGATCGCTCATCTCTCGACGGGACCGTATCTGGTGGTCGTGCATCCGTCGGTGCCGGCGAAAACGATCAGCGACCTGGTCGCGCTTGCGAAGGCGAAGCCCGGCGCGATGCACTATGGCTCGTCCGCAATCGGCGGTGCTGCGCACCTCGCGGGGGAGCTTTTCAAGCGCCAGGCAAGCATCGACGTCGTGCACGTCGCATACAAAGGCGGCGGACCGGCGGCGCTGGCACTCATCGGCAACGAGATCTCGTACATGTTCGGCACGATCGCCGCGTCCATCGGCCACGTGCAGGCGGGACGCCTGCGCGCGATTGCAGTCTCGGGCCTCCAACGCGCGCCACAGGCCCCGGACGTGCCGACCGTGGACGAGTCAGGCCTGCGCGGCTTCAACGTAACCACGTGGGACAGCTTCGTCGCGCCCGCCGCCACGCCGAAGGCCGCGATCGCGCGCATCAATGCGGAAACGGTGCGCATTCTGCATACGCCCGATGTTCGCGACGCGCTGCGCAAGATGGGTTACGAGCCGACGGGAAGCTCACCCGAAGAGCTCGGGAAGTTTCTGCGCGACGAGACGGCGCTGTGGTCGAAGGTGATCCGCGAGGCGAAGATTCGGATCGATTAGCATGCCTACCGCATCGTCATCCTGGCGCACGCCAGGATCCATTTTGACGTTCGGACAATGGATTCCGGATCACCTCCGCCTAGCGGCGGGTCCGGGATGACGATGGCCGCGGGGCCGGGATGACGAGTACCCGATGAATCTCGGCCTCAAAGGCAAACGCGCGCTCCTCCTCGCCGCGAGCCAGGGCCTCGGGCGCGCGGCGGCCGAAGCGCTGGCCGCCGAAGGCGTCGAGCTCGCGCTGTCGTCATCGAGCGCCGATCGCTGCAGCGAAGCAGCCCGCGCGATCGCGCAAAGCCATTCGGTAAAGGTCGTGCCCATCGTTGCTGACATGTTCGCGGCTGCTGCGATGGACACGCTCGTCGAGCAGGCCATCGAAGCGCTCGGCGGCATCGATATCCTCTTCGTGAATCACCCCGGTCCCGCGCTGGGGCTCGCGCGCGAGGTCGACTTGCGCGAGCTCGACCGCCAGTTCCAGATGATGGTGGCGAGCCCGATCCGCGTAATGTCGCGCGTGTTGCCCGCGATGCGCAGCCGCCGGTGGGGCCGCATTCTTTCGGTCGGCGGCGGCGGCATGGTGACGCCGCTGCCCAACAAGGTGATGGACGACACGCTGCGGCCGGCGCTGACCGCCTACAGCAAGGCGCTCGCGAACGAAGTCGCCGCGGACGGCATAACGGTGAACATGGTGCTGCCCGGCACGTTCGTCACCGACCGCGTGCATGCCTCCACAGCGTCGAACGCGGCGCTCTTCGGCATCACCATCGAAGAAGCGATGCGCCGGCGCATCGAAGGCATACCCGCGGGTCGCTTCGGCGAGCTGAAGGAATTCGGCGCCGTCGTCGCGTTCCTGTGCAGCGAAGCAGCGAGCTACGTGAACGGCGCCGTGATCCGCGTCGACGGCAGCCAAATCAAGAGCATCTACTGAGCCTCGTCATTCCGGACCCGCCGCCAGGCGGAGGTGATCCGGAATCCATGTTCAATCCGGCGGTGCGCGGCCACGTCGCGCGCCTGGTGCGAGTGGCATACCCGGGCACGCAGCTTGCCCCCGCGAGCTATGAGCTCCGATCTCTGGCACTTCATTTGCGAGGACAGCGACGGCACGTGGACGTGGCGGCGCATGTCCGGCGCAGGCGAGCTCATCGCAACATCCGACTTTTCTTTCATGTCCTTCAACGTCTGCTGCGCGGATGCCGAACGCGCCGGATACCTGAGCCGCGTCACGCCGTTTCGACGTTTGCGTGCCTCCGAGCTCATTGCCGAGAGCCTGACGCGCTCGCGGCGCAGTCTGCAACGGGGATACTTTCTGCCGCGCCGGATCGCGTGGCGTTCGAGGGGATAATTTCTTTTACGCGGGCGTGCGGGGGGAGTGGCGGGCCCGCGTCGCTAAGGCAACTGCCCCGCCACGATCATCCTCGATATCAACAGGTTCATCGGCAGCCATAAGACCTGATCATCGAATTCGGAGCCGGATACGTCGGAGCGCGTGCGGCTGACGAATACCCGCGTGTTACTTTGGTTCACCGTTTCGTGAACGCTCCTCATGCCCGTCTGGTTTCCAACCGACCAGATCACCACGGCAACGTTCGTGGCCAGGACGAGCTGCCCGGGCGCACTTCCGCATGCGGTCGACGTTACGCCCGTGCCGCTCTGACAGATGTTGAAAAGCGTCAACGAACCGAGCGTCGGGATGCCGAGATTGGCCATGCCGCCGCTGCGAACGAGCGAGAGCCCCATCGTTCCGCTGTCCGTATAAACCGCATACCGGATGCGGTTGGCGCTCGTACCAAACCCGTCGAGCGCAAACCCCGAGCTGTCGACCGGAGAAAACCCGAGCGTAGCCGCCGGCAGGTAGCCGTAATAGCCCGCCGTCGTGCCCACCGATGCCGCGCAGGCGCCATTGACCGAGTCATGGCCCGTCGCGCCGACGGATTCGAAAGCCGACGTGCTCGTCGTGTCCGTGGGGCATGGCAGATAACCATTCGCCGCCACAAAGCCCAACAGGAGATCGCGGGCCTGGGTCAGCAGCCCTTGGGTTTCATCGATCTTTCGGGACTCTATCTGATTGGCGAGCGGCATCATGATGCTGCCGACGACGAGCGCGATGATCGCGAGCCCGATGGCGAGCTCGACCAGGTTGAAGCCCTTGACTCGTGTGAATCCCATGTCGATGCGTGTCTCAGGATGTGCAGGTTTGCAGCGAGTTCACTGCTTCCTGGCATGACGGTGGATTCAGATTATTGCGGCATGGCGGCGTCACCATCGTATTCGCTGCCGAGTTGCAGCTGCAGGCGCTCAGGTTTGAGCTCGCCGACGAGCATGCGGGTTTGACGTTGCTACCCGTGGTATGGCACGGCGCATTGTTGAGAAGCGCGCGTGCGTTGGGGCCGCACTGGGTATTCGGCGGCTGTGCGGTAATGGTCAGCAGTTGATTGTTGAACGGGGCCGTCACGTTCCGGGCGCACACTGCGCTCGAGCTTACGCAGCGGCGGACGTTCGACGTGAGCACCAGGCACGTGCCTGTCGGACATGCCTGCGGCGGTGTGACGTATGCATCGTTCGCCGCGGGATCGGCGCTCGAGCCGCTGATGGCGGCTTGCGGATTGGCGTCGCGGTTCTGCGCGTCGGAAATATAGGTTGCCCAGGTACTGCGCGTCTGGCTGGGATAGATGGCGCCCGCCGTGATGAGCACCAGCCCGTAGCCGCTCGAGCCGTCGACGGACAGCGTCGCGTTCGCACTGCAGGTCGTACAGGCGCTCCCGCTATTTTCGAGATTGCTTTTCGCGACGGAGTAGAAAATGACCGTGTGCCAGAGATTGGGCTGGAAATACGAAGGTAGCGCCGGGATCGGAGGAAACGTCGACCCCAATAACGGAAGGCCTGTAAGCAGCGACGTCCAGCCCGATCCCCAGTTGTGGGGAGCGGCAACCAGGGGTATGCGGCCACGGTTCGAATTGGTGCTACTGGTACCGGTATTCGTCGCATCGGGCCACGGAAAACACTGGCAGCCATTACTCGCAATGGCCGCCTTGGCACTGTTGGTGTTGTAGGCGCGCAGGATCTCGATCATTTCGCGCGCGACACGCCTTTCGACGGTGGGCATGAAATCCGAGTTGCGCAGGACGAGCAACCTGTCGTTGAAGGTGAGGGACGTCCCGGCGCTCACGAACGGACCGCTTGCGAGGTCATTATTCCAGGCGATCGCCCCCGTACTGCCGCTCTCCAGGTAATTCGCCGCACACCAGCTTCGAGGCATGGACTGGCTGACGCCGCTCATGAGGCACGGTGCGCTCGCACTGTCCCGATACTGGCCCGGCAAAACCACGCCGGGGGCGAAGACAACGGCCGCAGCTTGCGTGGTAAGCGTCGTGAGCGCCGTTGCCGCCGGGTTCTCCGCGCCGCTATAGACGGTCCGATCGCCTTTCGTGTCACTGTTGATCGCGTTGACGACGCTCGTCGCATTTCTGAAATTCGGAGACAGGACGTACCAAAGCCGTTCCCCCGCGGCGTCACGCAAATCGCCCACGCCGAGGTCCCTCCAAGGCAGCCGTCCGATATAACTTGGGCAGGTGAGGCCGGCCGTGAGCGACTCGCCGACACCGTCGTCATTCGTATCCGGGCACGGCAGCGCACCCGGGTGTGTGGCATGGGCCGCCGCGTAGCCGATCAATGCTTCCCGTGCCTCCGCCAGGGCCGACTCTGCGCGCGTATCGGTGCGCGATCTGACCCCCTGGTCCGCGGCGACGCTCCACAGGATCGCTCCGATGCCGAATATGAGGAGGATCAGGACGAGGATCATGGCCTGCCCCGTCTGAGGTGATCCAGAGTGCCGCGCGGTCCGGACGGAAGTGGAGAATCCTGGCGGGCAGTAGCTGGCAGGGTTCATCTCGGGGCGGTTGTTTGCGTCTCGAGAGCGATTATCGCAGAGGGGCGGCGCAGATACGAAGGTAAGCCCGCAGGGCAAGACGCTGCTACATTCATGCAAGCCAGCTCGCTGTCGTCTCGGGAGAAAACGACGATCGTCACTGCCCTGGGCATCGCGGTGCTGGACTCAGCCGATTTCCTGTACAGTGACATCCTGCCGCCGCCTCTCATTTCCTGACAGCCTGAACGCCCTCAAGCACTCATCGCGAAAGCACCGACCCATCGCGGTCGGCGCCATCGCTTTCTTTGTCGCGTGCAATCTTTGCGCAACGGCGGCGCTCGCACAGCAGATCTACCCGGCAAAATCCATCCGGCTGATCGTCCCCTATCCGCCGGGCGGCGGCGCCGACGTCATGGGCCGCGTCCTCGCCGAAGCGCTCACGACGCGCTTCGCGCAGCAGGTCGTCGTCGACAATCGCGGCGGCGCGAGCACGACGATCGGAGCGGATCTCGCGGCGAAGTCGCCCGCCGACGGCTATACGCTCTTCCTCGCGACGGTGACGACGCTCGCCGTCGTGCCCAATGTGCGAGCCAAGCTGCCGTACGATTTCGAGCGCGATTTCTCACCGGTTTCGACCCTCGCGAGACAGCCTTATGTCTGCGTCGCGCATCCTTCGGTGCCGGTGATGAACGTGAAGCAGCTCATCGCGTACCTCAAAGCGAACCCCGGAAAAGTGAATTACGGCTCGCCGGGCGTGGCGGCTGGCGGACATATCGCGGGCGAGATGTTCAAGCAGATGGCCGGCGTGGAGATGACGCACATCACCTATAAGGGCTCCGGCCCGGCAGCGGCCGATCTCCTCGGTGGCCACATCGGCCTCATGTTCACGACGATTCCGGCGGTCTACGGCGGTATCAAGGACGGGAAGCTCCGCGCGATCGCCGTCACGACCGCGAAGCGCACGCCGGCGCTGCCGGATACGCCGACCATGATGGAATCCGGCATCGCAGGGTACGAGACGAATTCCTGGAGCACCCTGATCGCTCCCAAAGGCACGCCGGCACCGATCATTGCGCGGCTCAACACCGAAGTCGCCGCCGTGCTGCGCTCGCCGGACGCGCTTGCGCGCCTCACGCCCCAAGGCTTCGATCCGGAGCCGAGCACGCCTCAATACGTCACGCAATACGTGAAGTCGGAACGCCTGCGCTACGGCAAGCTGCTGAAGTCGATGGGCGTAACGAACCTCTGATCGAACAGGAACCGCAAATGGGCGCACAGATCGAAAAGCTCGCGCAGTTCGTCGCGCAGACACAATGGGAAGACATTCCGCCGGCAGTCCGGAGCCATGCGAAGCTCGTGCTGCTCGACACGTTCGGCGTGATCCTCGCCGGCGCGGAACAGCCGGAAGTCCGCAAGCTTCAGAACGGACTCGCCGCGAGCGCGGGAAAGGGCGCGACCGTCTACACGCGCGGTTGGCCCGTCACCGATCCGGGCCGCGCGGCGCTCGTGAACGGCATCGCGGGCCGCACGCTCGAGCTTTGCGAGCTTCACCTCGAAGTCTCCGCCCAGGGCGCGGTGCAGATCGTCCCGGGCGTTCTCGCCGTCGGTGAGTCGCAACACAGCACCGGCCGCGAGATGCTGACGGCGCTCGTCGTCGCCTACGATTTCGCCATCCGCGTCGGTCGCGCGACGACGCGACGGCCGCTCGCGCACCCGCTCGGTCAGGCGTCGCTGATCGGCGCCATAGCCGCCGGGGCGCGGCTCCGCGGGCTGGACGCGGCCGGCACGAGCACGGCAGTGCGCATCGGTGCAAACCTCATGGTCACCGGAAGCTATTCGAACGTCGCGGCGGGTGCGACGACGCTCAACGTGAACGGCGGGATGAGCGGTTTCGTGGCGAGCCTCGCGCCGGCGCTCGCGATCGCGGGCTTCAGTGCCCAGGTCGACGCGATCGAGCAGGCGCTGGCGCATCTCGTCGGCGATGCGTTCGATCCATCGCTGCTCCTCGACGGCCTCGGCACGCGCTGGGAGATCCAGCACAATCTTTTTCGTCTGCGCGCCTGCTGCAACCCGATCTATCCGGCGCTCCTCGCGCTCGAGGACTGTCTCTCGGAGCTGCGGCCCAGACCTGGCGACATCGATCGCATCGACTGCACGACCTACAAGTTCGCGTCCGGCATGCGCAACCAGGACCCGCCGAACTATTTTGGCGCCAAGTACTCGTTCCCGCACGCCGCGGCTGCGCTGGCGGCCGGGCGCGATCTTGCCTGCGACGCGTTTACTGAGGAAGCCGTGCAAGACCCGTCAATTGCGGCACTGCGCCGCCGCGTGCATCTGACCGACGATCCGGCGATGACCGCTGCCCTGCCGCAGCTGAAGCCCGCGAGCGTCACCGTGACGCTGAAAGACGGCCGCAAAGCCACGCACCGGCATGACAAGGACACGCGCGGCGGCCCGGGCCTCAACGAATCCGAGGTCCGCGAGAAATTCAGAGGCCTTGCCGGGCTCGTGCTGCCGGAGGAAGGCGTCGCGGCGGTGGAGGAAGCGATCGAGGGGATGGATCGGTGGGCGAACATCGAGCCGCTGACTGCGGCCGTCCGCCGGCACGCGCGGAGCTGAAATCTGTCATCGCGAGGACAGTAACAAAGCCCTGTCGTTGCGAGGAGCACTTCGGGTCATCCTGAGCGTCGCGCCCCGTTCGCCCTGAGCGTCGCGTAGCGACACAGTCGAAGGGCACAGTCGAAGGACGAAGCACCCGACGGCTCGGCTACCCGAGCAACTCGCAAATCAACCGATCGATGTTTTCCGTGTGCCACGGGGTCGCCACGTCGCGGCTACCGCGCGCTCCTCGCGATGACAAGAAGCCCTGTCGTTGCGAGGACGGTAGGACGAACAACCCCGAGGCACTCGCAAATCAACCATCGATGTTTCCCGTGTGCCACGGGGTCGCCGCGTCGCGGCTACCGCGCGCTCCTTGCGATGACAAGAAGCCCTGTCGTTGCGAGGGCGGTAGGACGAAGCAACTCCGAGGCACTCGCAAATCAACCATCGATGTTTTCCGTGTGCAACGAGGTCGCCACGTCGCGACTACCGCGCGCTCCTCGCGATGACAAGAAGCCCTGTCGTTGCGAGGGCGGTAGGACGAAGCAACCCCGAGGCACTCGAAACCGCTTTCCGTGTGCCACGGGGTCGCCGCGTCGCGCTATCGCGGCTCCTCGCGATGACAAGCGCTTAGCTCTCAAGCTTTATCCTCTGGCACGGCCTGCGCGTAATGGCGGGCGATCTCTTCCCCGGTGGCCAGCCACACGCCGCTGTGCGAGCAGATGTGGTCGAGCGCGGCATCGAGTCCGCCGATGCGGTACGGGGCTCCCGTGACGAAAGGATGGATCGCGATCGCCATGACGCGCGGTGTCTCCTCCGCCTCCCTATAGAGCTGGTCGAACTGGCGTTTCAGCACGCTTTCGAAACCTTCCGCCGACGCTTTCTGATCGAAGAACTGCACGGTGTCATTGCAGTGCAACGTGTAGGGAATCGAGAAGATCGTCTTGCCGTTTACGGTCATGCGATACGGCAGGTCGTCGCTCGGCCAGTCGCCGGTGTAGAGGCAGCCCTCCTCGATCAGGAAATCGAGCGTGCTCCAGGTCTCCGCGAGGCCTGCGCCCAGCCAGCCGCGCGGTTTCTTCCCCGTCGCCCTGGCGATGCGCTCGAGCGTCTCGTGGATCGCCTCACGCTCGCGCTCGGGCGGCATCTCGTTCAGGCGTACGGCATTCGTCTGGCAGTGGCCCATGAATTCCCAGCCGAGCTCGAGCGCCCGCTCGATGATCTGCGGATGGTGGTCGCAGATCTCGCTGTTGAGCGCGGCGGTCCCGCGCACGCCGTAGCGCGACATGACCTCCATGAAGCGCCAGATGCCGACGCGATTCCCGTAGTCGCGCAGCACCCAGTTGCGCACCGCGGGAATCTTCGCGTGCGCCGCCGGAATGCGCTCGTTGCTGTTGCCCGGCATCGGATCGTCGAGATGAAAGAACTCGATGTTCGGAATCACCCACAGCGCGAGACGCGCGCCGTTCGGCCACTCGAATTTCGGCCGCTGCGTGATCGGCACATAAGGATATGGGCCATAGATGCTGGGCTTCATGCAGGCTCCGTCACGTCGATGTGCACCGGATGCTAGCATCGGGGTAAAGGGAGGCGCCATGCATCGCGGGTGGTTGAGCATCGGCTTCATCGCATGTTGCACGCCGCATCAAGGGGCAACGGCACAAAGCTATCCGGCGAAACCGATACGCATGATCGTCACCTTCGCGCCCGGCGGCGGCGCCGACTTTGTCGGGCGCGTGGTCGGGCAGAAGCTTTCCGACGCGCTCGCCCAACCGGTGGTAATCGACAATCGCGCGGGCGCCAACGGTGCAATCGGCAACGAGGCCGTCGCGAAGGCGCCGCCGGACGGCTATACGCTGCTGCTCGGCGCTGCCGGGCCGCTGACGATTTCGCCCAGTCTCTATGCAAAACTGCCGTTCGATACCGTGCGCGACTACGCGCCGATCTCTCTCGCAGCATCGAGCGCGTTCGCGGTCACGCTGCACCCATCGGTCCCTGCGAATTCGATCAGGGAGCTCGTGGCGCTCGCCAAATCGCGCACCGGGAAGTTGAACTACGGCTCCTCCGGGACCGGCGGCGCACCGCACCTCGCCACCGTGCTGTTCGCGAACATGACCGGCAGTGAGCTCACCCACGTCCCCTATAAGGGCCTCGCGCCGGCGCTCACCGAGCTGATCGGCGGACAAGTCGATCTCGTGTTCGCGGACATCGGGCTCGTGCTGCCGCACCGCAAGGCCGGCAAGGTGAAAACGATCGCCGTGACGGGCGACAAACGCTCCAGCGTGATGACCGACGTGCCGACGATCGCCGAGAGCGGGCTTGCCGGCTATCAGACGGGCACGTGGTACGGCGTTCTCGCCCCTGCCGCGACGCCGCCGGAGATCGTCGCGCGGCTCAACCAGGAAATCGTCAGGCTGCTCTCGCTGCCGGACGTCAAGGAGCGCTTTCTCACGCAGGCCATCGAGCCCGCCGGCAGCACGCCGGCGCAGTTCGCGGCGCACATCAGGAGCGAGCTCGACAAATGGGCGAAGGTCATCAGGTCCGGCGGCATCAAGGTCGAATGAAGCGGCTCATGCAACACTCGACGAGTGCCATCGTGAGCGGATTGTCCCTGTGTACGCTGCTTGCGCACGGCAGCGCGGCGCTGGGTCAGGCATATCCGTCCAAACCCGTACGCTTCCTCTCGGGACAGCCGCCCGGCGGTGCGACCGATTTCTTTGCGCGCATGGTCGCGCAGAAACTGAACGAGTCCTGGAAACAAGCCGTGGTCATCGAGCATCGTCCCGGTGCGTCCGGCTCGATCGCCGTGGAGCTGACCGTCAAATCGCCGCCGGACGGTCATACTCTGGTGTTCGTGACCTCGGGACAGATCGTGATGAATCCTTTCATGATGACGCTCAACTACGACCCGCTCGTGGACCTGGCGCCGGTGGCGTTCCTGGTGCACACCTGCATGCTGCTGGTGACGCACCCATCGGTTCCCGCTAGAAATGCCCGGGAGCTCGTCGCGCTGGCTAAAGCACAGCCCGGGAAGCTCAACTTCGCCTCGGGCGGTAACGGCGCCACTACGCACCTCGCCGCCGAGCTCTTCCTGTCGCTCACCGGCACGCACATGACGCACGTGCCATACAAAGGCGCGGGTCCGAGCGTGCTGGCCACGGTGACCGGCGATGTCGATCTCACCTTCGGTTCGATACCCGCCACGCTGGGCCAGGTGAAGGCCGGACGAATTCGCGCCTTGGGGATATCGACAGCGAAGCGCATGCAGGTCCTCCCCGATCTTCCCACGCTTGGAGAATCCGGCGCGCCCGGCTACGAGATGACCAGCTGGTACGCCTTCTTCGGCCCGTCCGCGCTGCCGAAGGACCTGGTCACGCGGTTGCACGGCGATATCGGGCGCATTGCCGCGCAACCGGAGTTTCAGGAGCGCCTGTCGAACGAGGGCGCGGAGCACGAGGCGATGACGCTCGAGCGCATCGCCCAATTCATCCGGAGCGATTCCGCGCGCTGGGCGAAAGTCATACGCGAACGCAATATCCGCGCACAATGAAACCTCGACTGATTCTCGTTCTTGGGCTCACGATGCTCGTTCCGGCCGCGCGAGCGCAGACCTGGCCTGAAAAACCGATTCGCCTCGTCGTCGGCTACGCGGCCGGCGGCACCGCCGATATCGTCGCGCGGCTCATCGCCACGCCGCTCTCGAGTGCCCTCGGGCAGCAGGTGATCGCCGACAACCGGCCAGGTGCAGCCAGCAATATCGGAATGGAGCTCGTGGCGAAGGCGCCGCCGGACGGCTACACGCTCCTCATGTCGACGCCGGCGATCTCGAGCAACCCCACGCTCTACGGGAAAGTGCCCTGGGACCCGATCGCAAGCTTCGCGCCCGTGACGCTCGTAGGCGAAGTTCCGGTCGTGCTCGTCGTGCATCCGAGCCTGCCGGTGAAATCGGTGCGCGAGCTCATCGCGCTTGCAAAGGCGCAGCCCGGGGAGCTCAACTTCGGTTCCTCCGGGAACGGCGGCATCGGCCATCTCGTCGGCGAGCACTTCAAGAGCATGACCGGCATCCGCATGACGCACGTGCCATACAAGGGGAATGGCCCCGCGCTCATCGATCTCATGGCGGGCGCGCTCGACCTCGCCTTTTCGGACCTTGCCGGCGCCTCGCCCTATATGAAGTCGGGGAAGCTCCGGCCGTTGGCAATCGCCAGCGCGAAGCGCTCGCCGACCGTGCCGGACCTTCCGACGATGGGCGAGGCGGGCGTGCCCGGGTTCCAGGCGTCCTCGTGGTTCGCCGTCTTTGCGCCGGCGGGAACGCCGCGGCCCGTCATCGACAGGCTCAACACCGAGATCGTCAAAGTGGTCCGAGCCCCCGAGCTTCGCGATCGCATGACGGGCCTCGGCTTCGACGTGGTCGCGGGCAAGCCCGAAGAGCTCGGCGCGTTTCTCAAGACCGAGATCGTGAAGTGGACCAAGGTCATCAAGGATTCCGGCGCCAAGGTGGAGTGACATGTTTCCCGCGCACGACCGTTACGACTACTCGATGATCGACCGCCGGCCGGTTTACGACTGGCCGGGCGGGAAGCGCCTAGCGTTCTATATCGGCACGAACGTCGAATATTTCGCCTATGGCACCGGCACGGGCTCGGATCCTGCGTTCGGCAATGCCGCCCGACAGACGCAACGCAACTACGCATGGCGCGACTACGGCCATCGCGTCGGCATGTGGCGGCTCTTCGATCTGCTGGAGGAGCTCAAGCTCCCGGCCGCGCACAACATGAGCAGCCTCATCTGCACGCATCGGCCCGATCTGCTGGAGCGCATGCGCGCGCGCGGTGACGAGATCATCGGGCACGGCCGCACCCAATCGGAACGACAGGGCGCGATGTGGGAGGAAGACGAAGCGCAGATGGTGGGGGAAGCGACCGCACTGATCGAGTCTTGCTATGGGCAGCGGCCCTACGGCTGGATGGGCGCCGGGATGTCGCACACGCCCACCACGATCGACGTGCTCCAGGAGGCGGGCTACAAGTTCCTCATGGACTGGTGCTGCGACGACCAGCCTTTCTGGATGCGGGCGCGCAAAGGGCGCATCCTCTGCGTCCCCTACCCGCTCGAAGTGAATGACTCCGTAACACTGCTCTTTCGCCAGCAGACGGCGGGCGATTTCGCGGACATGATCGTCGATCAGTTCGACGAGATGATCGAGCAGTGCGTCGATCAGCCGCTGGTGTGCACCATCGCGCTCCATCCGATGACGATGGGCCAGCCGTTTCGGCTCGGACTGTTGACGAAGGCCCTCACGCAGGTCGTCAACCATCCGAAACGGGACCGCGTCTGGTTCACGCTGCCCGGGAAGATCGCCGACCACTGCATGTCGCTGCCCGCCGGCGTCGTCCCCGGGAGCGCGTGATGCCCATGCAACTGCCCCATCACGGTCGCTACGAGCATTCCGCCATCGGGAAGCGGCCCGACTACAGTTGGCCGGAGGGTAAACGCCTCGCCTTCTATGTCGCGATCAGCATCGAGCACTGGGCATTCGGCGCCGGCATCGGCGACGACATCTCGCCCCCGGGCGCGCCGCAGACGCAGCGCAACTTCGGCTGGCGCGATTACGGCCAGCGTGTCGGGCTGTGGCGGCTCCTGAAGATGCTGGACGAGCTCGACATCCCCGTCGCGCTCGCGGTAAACGGCGCGGTCTACCGTTACCGCCCCGAGCTGATCGCGCGGCTCAAAGAGCGCGGCGACGAGATCGTCGCGCACGGCCGCACCAGCTCCGAAACGCAGCACGACATGTGGGAATACGACGACGCGCGCATCATCCGGGACGTCACGAAAGCGATCGCCGATGCGCACGGCAAGCCGCCGTCAGGGTGGCTGGGACCCGGCTTCGGTGAGACGCGCTCCACCCTGGACACCCTGAAAGACGCCGGCTACTCGTACGTGCTCGACTGGCCGGCCGACGATCAGCCGTTCTGGCTGCGCGCGCATAGCGGACCGATCCTGTCGGTGCCGTATCCGCTCGAGTTGAACGATGCGACGGCGATCCTGCATCGCCGGCACAGCGCGCGCGAGTTCGCGAACATGGTGATGAACCAGTTCGACGTGATGATCGAGCAGTCTGAGAAGGCGCCGCTCGTCTTCGCGCTCGGGCTGCACGCCTATGTCGCAGGGCAGCCGTTCAGGCTGCACGCGCTGCGCAAGGCCTTGCAGCATTGCCTGGCGCACCGCCACCGCGACCGCGTGTGGTTTACGCGTCCGGGCGAGATTGCGCGGTATATCGCGTCGCTGCCGGCGGGGACGGTACCGGTACCTGAGTCGGGCTGATCTTCCCGTCGTCTGCTCGTTCGGCTCAGAGCGTCGCGTGTCGCCGTCGCCAGAACGGTGAATCGGGCCAGCGCTGTTCCGCACGGTAGTACCTCGCGCGGCCGGCCATGTATTCGCCGAAGCGGGCCCGGGTCCACGCGCCGTACGCCGCGAGTTCGGCCGGATCGCCTTCGAGCGCGCGATCGACCGCGCGCGCGGCGTGCATCCCCGATTCGAGCGCCTTGCAGATACCCTGGCCCGACAGGGGATCCCAGGTCATGGCTGCGTCGCCGACAAGGAGCCAGTTTTGCCCGTGCGCGCGCTCGTATGCGCTGGTCATTGCCGCGAACGGCTTCACGTCCGCTACGCCGCGCAGGTCGCCGCAACGCTCGCGCGTGAGGGGCGCGTCGTGAAGCCGGCGTCGCAGGCCGTCGGCGAGCTCGCCGCGTTTGCCGGCGATGGAATCGGCGTCGGTCATGTGGACCACGACCTGGCGGGCGTCGGGGAGCAGCGTCGAGTACCACCAGCCTTCGGATGTCGCCTCGATCAGCGTGCGCCGGTCGGTGTATTCAGCCGGCGCGAAGGCAGCGATGCCGATCAGCCGGTCGTGAACCGCGCGGCGCCCGGCACGCCGCTTGAGCGGCGAGGCGTGGCGCCCCGTCGCGTCCACCACGAAGCGGCAAGCCACCGTCTCGTCGCCGCGCGGGCCGTGCACCGCTACGCGCCAGCAGTCACCGTCCGCCTTGAGCGTGGTGATCGTGGTTTCCCCGCGGACATCGACGCGGCAATCGGCCGCCTGCGACGCCAGCATGCGATCGAAGCGCGGGCGGTCGAGGTGCCAGCCGCTGCCGTGCGGATTGACGATGAAATCGTTGCAGTAGGGCTCCGCGCTGCCCCAGGCGGAGACGATGCCGGGGGCGGCAAGATGCGTTTCGTCCAGCAGCTTTGCCGGCAGACCCAGTGCAGCGAGCAGCGGGCGCGCGCGCGGCGGGAGGGTCTCGCCGATGCGCACGCCATCGCAGCGCGAGCGTTCGACGAGCAGGACCTGCCGTCCCTGACGTGCGAGCGCAATCGCGGTAGCGCAGCCGGCCGGTCCGCCGCCGACGACGAGCACGTCACAGTAGGACGCGCTCATGGGATCGCGGAGATCATCTCGGAAGCTCGCGCTGCTCTTCGACGAACACGAGGCCACGGTCGACTCCGGAAGGATCCTTAACGGGGTCCGAGCCGGGCACCTTCGTATCTACGTATCGTGGCCGCACGATGCCCAGCTGGGCCCATTTCCGGACCATGTCTCTCTCGTTATCGATACCCGCGTCCCAGCGGACCATCTCCTCGGATTGCGAGTCCGGCTTCTTTTCCGGTTGGTCCAGGAACACGTGGTCGGGGCGGGTCGCCGGCCACCACGCGCGGTCGAGCTCCATCTGGCACTGATAGAAATCTGCCTGCCAGGGGATGGCCAGACCCTGCGTGATCTCACCCGGCAGGACGCTCGGGGCGATGTGGAACGCGCGATCGTAAGTCGTCGTTTCGCGCATGATGCGGGAGGTCTCCATGCCCGGATAGAAGGGTCCGCCGGAACAGGATTCGAGCGCGACGCGATCCAACGCCTCGCATGTGAATTGGCCCTCGATGGCCGTCGAATTGTCGAAGTTGTTCTGAGCCCAGCGATCGAAATGGTGATACATGACCCACGTAAGCGGGAGCACGCCTCGGTACTCGTCATCGAACAGCCGCGGCATCAACACCGCGCGCTTGCCCTGGTTCTGGCCTTCCGGATGGGGCAAGTGAGCAAAGAGCATCCTGCGGAACTTGCTCCCGTTCGCGTTGTTCTTGTCCGCCAGGTCAGCGGCGATGTCGCGCCAGGAGGTGTGCCGATCCTGGGTTTCCGCCCGCATGGTCGGCGCATTGACCCAGCGATAGGTTCGCACCCGTTGCAGCACGGGGAGGATGTGCTTGTAGAAGTTCGTCGCGGTCGGCGCAGCGGCCGACGCCTGGAAGGCGATATCGTAGAGCGTGACGAAGCTGTCCACCTCGGGCGCGAAGTCGAACGGGGCGACGATAACGCGTGCAGGCTCGGCATCGAACGTGTCGGAGCCGATCGTGACCTTGGCGCTGACCACGCCATCCGAGGTGTCGTCGTACCAGCCATCGTTATTCGCGAAATCGAGAGGTTCGCCCGGCGGCGGCGGGTGGAGCGCCGCGACCTCGCCCGACCGGCCGCGGCCACCCAGCACGTACAGCCGGGCGCCCTGCGTCCACGCATCGCCCAGCTCGACCGGGATCGTGAGGTTGAACTTCCCCTCGATCGGTTGCTGTCCCGCCGCCGTGGCCGTGACGGGTTGCCGGCCGCCCTTGATGACCAGCCTCTCCTCGCGCTCGGAGGAATCCATGATGCTCGGGTTTCGAAGGCCATCGCCTTTGAACTTTTGGGCGGCGGCCTTCCGATTGGCGAGCTGCACGCTCCATTCGGCCCTCGTCGACGCGGGGACTTCGCGCGCCGAAGTGATCGTTCCGTCGGCGTCTCGCTCGACCGCGAATAGCCGAAACCGTGCCGCCTGCCGCAGGAGCTTGCCGGTGCCGTCGCGGTAACTCGCCAACGCCGTATCGTCCGCCGCGCGCGGAGCCCGGCGTTTGAGCTTCTGCGGGTCCGTGATGGCCGTTCCCTGGCGATAGTCAGATTCGTCGCAATCCGGCTCGGGGCCCAGGAAATACCGGTCGCTGCCGCCCAGCCGTGCAATGCCGATCGTCGGATGAATTTCGTATTTCATTCGTCTCCTCCCGGTCCCGGGTCAGGGCAAGGTGCTGACCTCGGGTCCCAGCATGTGCATGATCGGATGCGGCGACTGCATGGCGAGCAGGATCAGATCTTCGTTGCCCCGCGTCACGTACTGGTGCAGGGCGGTCCTGGGGACCAGCAACACGTTGCCCTCCTGCATGACCCATGCTTTGGGCGCTTGCCATCCGTGTTCATGCGGGTTCCAGGCTCCCGTGCTGGGGATCGCGGGCTCACGCGTGGAGACGTCGGCCTCTCCCTGCACACAAATCACGAGCTCGGCGCTGTGCGGATGGTAGTGCTCCGGATTGACCTGCGTCGGGACGAAACAGTACGCGGTCAAGTGCATATACGGCTTGGCGACGTCCGATTTTCCGTCGGCAGCCGCCGCGTCCCTGCCCCACGTTCTGGAGCGGACGCAGCGCTCTTCGGCGACGCGGTTGTAGTAGTAGTAGTTGACGAGCTTGCGCTTGAGAAGCGCACGATCGGAAAAGTCCATCGTATCCGGCGTGAGTGCACCGGGGGGAAGCTTCGTGCGCACGCTGATCAGGATGACCTTCTCGCAAGGCTGCCGGTCGGGCTTGTTGTCCGGCTTCACGTCCTTCTCGGCGCGATACATGCGCGCCAGCCCGGGTGGTATCGCGAAAGTGTCACCGGCTTCGAAGTCGATTTCACTGGAGGGCCCCGAACCGATGACCGCCTTGCCTTTTCCGCGCCAGCAGATCGTGAGCTCGAACTGGTGGGCCGCGGGTTGTTGCGCATCCTCTGCGCCCGGCGCGATGGAATGCACGGTGATCTCGAAAGGCTGCTCGCTGGTGTGTTGCCAGAGCGGCACCCGCACAGGCGGGGGGGGAACGGGAGGAACCGCCGGAGGGTTTGGCGGAGGCACGTCGCGCATGTAGTCGCGAATGTGTTTGAGCTCTACTGGCATCGGAGATTCCTGTTCATGGTCGGGCTGGTTCCGACTCGCCCGGAGGGCGAGCGGCCAGCCGCTCCGTTCAAATGTGACCTTTGTCACGATTCTGGATGGCGGTAACAGCGACGGTCAATACGTCCCGACGGCCTAAGCCTAGGCCATTCGGCCTATACCGGCCGTCGTATTAAAGTGCTCCTGCCTACTACGCTAAGCTCGGGGCGAGTCGTCTCCATACGATGGAGCGTCCGTCAGATTTTCCATCTCGTTCAAGAGGCAAGAAATGCTGCCAGCCGTTGGGGGAAATCGCGTGGCGCGCGCGCGCACGCGTTGGTTTAGCCATGTCGTCGGTATCTGTCTCGCCTTCTACGCTGGGTTCGCCTGCAGCGCGGAGGTCCGGATCGGCGGCGCCGGCACCACGCTCGGCACGATGCAGGAAATCGCGACGGCCTACGAAAAAGCGTATCCCGGCGAAAAGGCGACCGTGCTGGCCAAGAGCCTCGGCGCGATCGGCGGGGTTGAAGCGCTGAAGGCGGGACATCTGGACATCGCGATGGCGACCCGTCACCTGACCGATGCCGAGCGCGGCGATCTGCGGATGGAAGAGTTCGCGCGCATACCGTTCGTGTTTGCCGTGAGCTCGGGCAGCCGGGTGAGTGACGTCAGCAGCCGGCAGTTGCTCGAGATCTACCAGATGAAGATGGTGGCGTGGCCCGACGGCTCGCGCATCCGGCTCGTACTGCGGCCGGACACGGTTTCGGACACGATCTTCCTGAAGGAGCTTTCCCCTGACTGGAAGAAAGCCATGGAGGACCTGGAGCGCCGTTCGGGCATGATTCGCCGCGAGACCGCTCAGGAGGCGGCGAGCGCGGTCGAGTCGACGCCCGGCGCGCTGACCACGTCGACCGTCAACCTGATCGTGACCGAAAAACGCGCCATGAAGGCGCTGAGCGTGGACGGGGCCGAGCCCACCTCCGTCAACTACAAATACTTCAAGCCGCTCTTCATGGTCACGCACCCCAAGCGCTCCGCCGCGGTGGAAAAGTTCGTCGCTTTCGTTCGCACCAGGACTGCACAGGACATCCTGGTGCGCACGGGCCACATCGGCCTCGTGCAAGCGGGACGCTGAGCTTTCTTGGCCCAGTCCCCCCGGGACGTGGCCGATCTTGTCGGCCGGTTGGGCACCGCCGTCGCCCTGGCGGTCGCACTCGCGGTGCCTATCGGGTACTACGCACTTTCCTATCAGGCGATCACAGGCAAGCTCGACACCGAGGCGGAAGTGCGCGCGGGCATGGTGAGTCAGCTCGTGGCGAACGAGCCTACGAAGTGGCGATTCCAGCGGCACACCCTCGAGAACAACCTTTCGCGGGATCCACCCATTACGGACAAGCAGTCCAACCAGCTGGTCGACGCGGACGGCAAGCTGATTGTGGCGATGGGGGAGGAGCCGCCGTTCCCGGTCATCGTGCGCGGAGCGGACGTATACGACGCCGGCTTGCCGGCAGGACGGCTGCAAATCGTTTACTCGGTGCGTCATCTGTGGGCCCAGACCGTGCTGGCGGCTCTGGCAGGGCTCGTCGGCGGCGGTGCGATCTTCGTTCTCTTTCGCGTGCTGCCGCTGCGCGCGCTGCGCCGCGCGACCGACGCGCTCGAGCAGGAGGTCGAGCAGCACGCGCAGGCCCGGCGCGAAGCGGAGGCGGCGAATCGCGCCAAGTCCCAGTTCCTCGCCGCCGCCAGCCACGACCTGCGGCAGCCGATGCACGCGCTGGGTCTGTACGCCGCGGTGCTGGATCAGAAAGTGACCCAGCCCGAGGTGCGGGATCTGGTGGAGAAGATCAACGCTTCGGCGGAGGCTCTCGAAGGCCTGTTCGGGGAGTTGCTCGACATCTCGCGGCTGGACGCAGGGGTATTGCAGCCCAACCTGAAGAGCTTTCCGCTCGCAGGCCTGCTCGAGCGGCTTCATGCGCAATTCGCCGCGTCCGCCCAGTCGAAGGGTTTGGAGCTACGCGTGCGCTCGACGCGCGCCTGGGTTGCGAGCGATCCCGTGCTGCTCGAGCGCATCCTCCTGAACCTGGTCTCGAACGCGATACGCTATACCTCACAGGGCCGGGTATTGATCGGCTGCAGGCGCAGGGCCGGGGCGGTACGCATCGAGGTATGGGACACCGGCGCGGGCATCGCCGACGCCGAGCTTTCCCGGGTGTTCGACGAGTTCTATCAGATCGGCAACCCGGAGCGTGACCGCGCCAAAGGTCTCGGACTGGGACTCGCCATCGTGCGCCGGCTGGGCGTGCTGCTGGATCACCGCATCGGGGTGTCGTCGACGCCCGGAAAAGGCTCGTGCTTCAACATCGAAGTCCCGCGCAGCATCGCGCCCGTGGCGGAGACACGGGAGGTCAGCACGCCGTCCATTCCGAAAGCGGTGACGCACCAGACGCTGGTCGTCATCGACGACGAGGGCGCGGTCCGCGACAGCACGGCCACGTTGCTCCGGGAATGGGGCTACGACGTTCTTGCCGCCGAGTCCTTCGAGGATGCGATGCGACAGATTTCGAGCGCACAGCGCAAGCCTGACGCCGTCCTGGCCGACTTTCGCTTGCGCGAGGGCGCCACCGGCCTCGACGCCATCCGCCGGCTCCAGCACGAGTTCGGCAGCGAGCTGCCCGCGGCGATCATCACGGGAGACATCGCGGTGGAAAAGCTCGTGGAATTCCGCTCGAGCGGCTATCGGCACCTGCACAAGCCCGTCGTGCCGGCCAGGTTACGCGAGCTGGTCGCGGAGCTGCTCGCGCCGCGTTGACGCTTCAGGACGCGTGTGAGGCCGCGGTTCCCGGCTTGGGGCCAATCGCGCCGAGCTTGAGCCCCAGCTGACTGACGGCGATCACCGCCTGGGTCCGGGTATTCACGCCCAGGGCCTTCAGTATCGCGGAAATATGAATCTTTACCGTGCCCTCGGCGAGCCCGAGCTCGCGGCAGATGAGCTTGTTCGGCTTGCCCTGGACGAGCAAAGCGAGCACCTCGCCCTGACGCTCCGTCAAACCGATGTCTTCCGAGGTTGTGGAGTTACCCGCCGGCGCGACTCTCGGGGGCGCGCCCGCCGAAAAAATGCTCTGGTTCAGGATTTCCGGCGGCAGGTACACACCGCCCGCGAGCACCAGACGCAAGGCGTTGATCATGACCCGGCTGGGTTGGGACTTCGGGATGAATCCCATCGCGCCGCCGTCCAGGGCCCGCATGACATCGCCCGGCAGCTCGGAGCCGGACAACACCACCACCGGGACCTCGGGATGCTTTTCGCGGAAATCGGCAAGCGCATCGAGGCCGCTGCGCCCGGGCATCTGGATGTCGAGCAGGATCAGATCGAGCTCGGGCTCGCGCTCGGCGGCCGCGAACGCGGCGTCACAGTCACTCGCCTCGATCACCTCGATCGAAGCATCGAGCTGCTTGAGCACTTCGCGCACGGCTTCGCGAAGCAGCGGGTGATCGTCGATCACCAGAATTTTCATCCACACCTCCCGTATCGACGTCATTTTGGCCCTCCCCGGCACGCCGCGCCAGATGACTAGGCCGTTGGTCTTAGGCTGTCCGTCCGAGTCAGCGCGTACGGGGCGCCGCGTGGCCATGCTTCCCAAGTCATTGGGCAGACGACATATTCCGCCGCACTGCCGGCTCGCCAGATCGGACGACCTAGCGCGTGCGAGCGATACAAGAATGCCTTGCGCGCGACCAGAATCTCATCGAATCACGACAAAAAAGAGAGGAACGACGATGAAGCCAGCCTACACGTTCAACGCTCCGCGTTACGAGTTCGACGAGCCCTTTCACGAAGGCGTGGACGGACACCTGACGCCGCGCCAGCTCGAGGTCCTCGCGCTCCTGTGTGCGGGTCTGTCGAACAAGCTCATATGCCGCCAGCTCAACATCTCCCCGAGCACCTGCAAGGTGCACATCAGCTCCATCCTGCGCGAGCTGGGGGTTACGAGCAGGGTTCAGGCCGTGGTACGCGCCCATCGCTCGGGGATCGTTGCCGGCTCGCCTATGCGCTCGCCGGCACAACCGGCGGCTAATCCGGCCTGATATGCGCGGTCGTCACGATCTTTGCGTACTTGGCGATGTCCGCCTTCACCACGGCAGCGAACTCGGCGGGCGTGCTGCCCACCGCCTCGTTGCCGTCAGCCAGCAGGCGTTCGCGCAAATCAGCTCGCTCGAGCACTTTGCGCACGGCGGCCTGAAGCTGATCGACCATTGCCTCCGGCGTGCCCGCCCGCGCGAAGAGACCGTACCACGACGTGAACTCGTAACCGGGCAATCCTGATTCGGCGATTGTCGGTACTTCCGGCGTGCCTGGCGCGCGCCGCGCACTGGTGACTGTAATGGCGCGAAGCTTGCCCGCACGCGCTTGCGGCACTGAGGCGGGCATGCTTCCAAGATAGAGGGATACGTGTCCGCCGATCAGATCGGCGAGCGCGGGCGCGCTTCCCTTGTAGGGCACGTGAGTGATCTTTACGCCGGCGCGTGAGGTCAGCATCTCGGTCGCCAGGTGGGTCGCGCTGCCGTTTCCGACGGAGGCATACGTCAACTGCCCCGGCCGCGCTCTTGCCAGCGCAATCAGGTCCTTCACGGTCTTCACGGGCAGCGACGGGTGGACCACGAGGATGTACGGCGTGAACGCGACCAGCGTGATCGGGGCGAGGTCCTTCAGCGGGTCGTAAGGCAGGCTCGCGTGCAGGCTGGGATTGATGGCATACGTCGTCGTGGCGATGAGGATCGTGTAGCCGTCGGGCTTCGCCTTCGCAACGAGCTCGGTGCCGATGATCGTGCTCGCGCCGCCGCGGTTGTCGATGACGAGCGGCTGCCCGAGCTGTGCCTTGAGCGGCTCGGCCACCATGCGCATCGTGACGTCGGCGCCGCCGCCCGGCGGAAACGGCACGACGACGCGGATCGGGCGCTGCGGATAGCCGGTCGAAGTCTGCGCATACACGTGCGCGCAAGCCGGCAGCCACAGCAAGACCCAGACGACTGCTCTAATCACGGTCACCTCACGGTATGCTGGCGAAAACGGAGCGAACGGGATGATCGCACGAGCCGGAATACGCCGGATCACATGCGCCGTGGTGTGCTGTCTCGGCGCGGGCTTCGCGTGCGCACAACCCTGGCCCGCGAAACCGATCCGTCTCGTCAATGGCTTCGCGCCCGGCGGCGGCGTCGACATCATGGCACGCGTGCTCTCGCCCAAGCTCGTCGAGACACTCGGCCAGCCGATCCTGATCGAAAGCCGGCCCGGTGCCGGGACCAACATCGCGATCGAGCATGTGGTGAAGTCCGCGCCCGACGGCTACACGCTGCTCATGAGCTCGCCGCCGGTCGCGATCAACATGTCGCTGTACCGCAAGCTTCCGTTCGATACGACGCGCGACCTCGCGGCGATCTCCGTTTTCTCGCAGACGCCGAACCTGCTGGTCGTGCATCCGTCCCTGCCGGTGCGCTCGCTCAAGGACCTGATCGCTCTCGCCAGGGCCCGGCCCGGCGCGCTGAACTATTCCTATGGCGGCAGCGGCACGACGCAGCATCTCTCGGGCGAGCTTTTCAAGCTGCGTACCGGAACCCGCATGCTGTCGGTGCCCTACAAAGGCACGCAGCCCTCGATGACCGCGTTGCTCGGCGGCGAAGTCGAGCTCACGATCGCCAACATTCCGTCGGTGATCGAGTTCGTGAAAGCCGGAAGGCTGCGCGCTCTTGCCTCCAGTACCGTGGAGCGCACCGCGCTCTTTCCACAAGTCCCCACCATGCGCGAATCCGGTCTCGACATGGTCGTAAACGTCTGGTACTCGCTGCACGCGCCCGCTGCGACGCCGCGCGAGGTTGTTCAGAAGCTCGCGGACGCTACCGTCAAGGCGGCGCGCGCATCGGACATGCGACAGCGGCTCATGGACATGGGCGCCGAGCCCGTCGGTCTCATGCCCGACGATGCGGCGAAATTCCTGCGCGACGAGATCGCGTTGTGGGGTGCGGTGGTCAAGGCCTCAGGCGCGCGGGCCGACTAGGCATGGCACAGGCCCGCAAAGCGAAATCCACCCACACCACGTTCTACAAGGGCGCGAAGATCCGCATGATCCTGCGCGACGGCACGGTGATCATCGCGAAATTCATCGAGAAGGTGGGCCAGCGGGCGCTGCGCACCGACAAAGGCGACATCCGCATCGCCGACCTGCGCTCGGCGACCTACTACAAGCCGCTGCCGCACGAGCGGGAGGAGTAAGCTCGCTCCGGTGTCATTGGGGGGAGCCCACACTTGATCGGCTTCAGTCGATCGCTCGCGCTGCTGGCTGCGCTGCTCGCGCTGATTACGAGTGCCGTCTGTGCGGCGCCCATCAAGCTCGCGAGCGTCGATGACCTCGAGGACAAGCGCGTCGGCGCGCTCCTCGGCTCCGCTCACGTCGACTACGTGCAGAAGACCTGGCCGCGCGCAACGCTGCTCCAGTACGGCACACCGGCGGACCTCCTGCTCGCGGTGAAGACCGGCAAGGTCGATGCCGCGCTGAGCGACGCCTCGCCGCTGGCCGAGATGCTGCGCCAGGACCCGAGCCTCGGCGTGCTGGGCGACACGCTCTTCTCCTTTCCCGAAGGTGTCGGCTTCGCAAAGAAGAACACGCGCCTCAGGGAGCAGTTCAACGCTTTCCTCGCGGAGTTGAAAAAGAGCGGCGTGCACGCCGACATGCTCGACCGCTGGATCGAAAAGAACGTCACCGACATGCCCGTGCTGAAAAATCCCCGCACCGGCCGCGAGCTCCTGGTCGGCGTGAGCGACGGCACGCTGCCCTTCGCCGCAGTCAAGGACGGCCGGCTGATCGGCTTCGAGATCGAGCTCGCGGAGCGTTTCGCCGCGCATCTCGGCAGACCCGTGCGCTTCGTGAACATCGACTTCAGCGGCCTCATTGCGGCCGTTGCAACGCGCAAAGTCGACATGATCGTGAGCGCGCTCTTCATCACCGACGAGCGCAAGCAGAGCATCGCCTTCTCCGATCCGTACTACGAAGAAGGCACCAAAGTCTTCGCCTTGAAGAGGAACCTCGCAGTCGACACCTCCGATGCGCATCCCGATGAGCCGTTTCTCACGCGCGCGGTGGCGAGCTTTCGCAACAACATCATCCGCGAGAAGCGCTACCTGCTGCTGTGGGACGGGCTCCAGGCGACGATCATGATCTCGGTTCTCGCCACGTTTTTAGGCACGCTGCTCGGCGCGCTCGTCTGCTGGATGCGCATGGCACGGAGCCGCCTGCTGCGCGTGCCGGCACGGGCATTCATCGGCATCGTGCGCGGCACACCGCTGCTGGTCCTGCTGATGCTGATCTTCTACGTCGCGTTCGCGTCCGTGAACATCGATCCGCTGCTTGTCGCGGTCATCGCCTTCGCGCTCAATTTCGGCGCCTATTCGGCCGAGATCTTCAGGAGCGGCGTCGAGGGCGTGGATCGCGGCCAGACCGAAGCCGCCACCGCGATGGGCTTCAGCAAATGGGGGACGTTCCTGAACATCGTGCTGCCGCAGACCGTGCGGCGCATCCTGCCGGTCTACAAGGGCGAGATCATTTCGCTGGTGAAGATGACCTCGATCGTGGGCTATATCGCCGTGCAGGATCTGACCAAGGCTAGCGACATCATCAGGAGCCGCACCTTCGACGCCTTCTTCCCGCTCGTCATGGTGGCGGTGCTCTACTTCCTCATCGCGTGGCTGCTCGTGCAGGGACTCGACTACCTCGAGCGCACGACCGACCGCCGGCAGCGGCGCAAACAGGCGGCCCCGGCATGATCCGCGTCGAGCATCTGACGAAACGTTACGGCGATGTCGTCGTGCTGAAAGACATCACGACCGAGATCCGCAAGGGCGAAGTGGTGGCCATCATCGGTCCGTCGGGCACGGGGAAGAGCACCTTCCTGCGGTGCCTGAACGGTCTGGAAACGCCGAGCGGCGGCGCGATCCACGTGAACGGCGTCGACGTCCTCGACCGCAGGACCGATGTCGCGCAGGTCCGCCGGAAGATGAACATGGTGTTCCAGTCGTTCAACCTCTTCTCGCATCTCTCCGCGCTGGAGAACCTGATGCTCGCGCCGGTAAAGCTGAACGGCCTCGGCAGGCGCGAAGCCGAGGGAAAGGCGCGCGAGCTGCTGCGGCTCGTGGGCCTCGCCGAGAAAGCCGACCTCTACCCCGACGAGCTCTCGGGCGGCCAGCAGCAACGGGTGGCGATCGCCCGCTGCCTCGCCATGGATCCGGAGATCATTCTCTTCGACGAGCCGACATCCGCTCTCGATCCGACCATGGTGAGCGAAGTGCTGTCGGTCATCCGCAAGCTCGCGAACGGCGGCATGACAATGGCCATCGTGACGCACGAGATGGCGTTCGCGCGCGACGTGTCGAACCGCGTGTTCTACATGGACGAGGGGGTGATCTACGAGGAAGGCACGCCCGAGCAGATCTTCGATAACCCCCGGCGCGAGAAGACGCGGGCTTTCGTGAACCGCATCCGCACCTGGACGTGCCGGATCGACTCGCCCGATTTCGACTTCTACGCTATGAACGCCCGCATCGACGGCTTTTGCGAGCGGCACATCCGGCGCGCGACGCGGCACGACCTCATGCTCGCCGTGGAGGAGCTGATCCACATCCACATGCCCGATCTGCGCAACGCGCCGGTCGACCTCACGGTTTCCTTCTCCGAGCAGACGCAGGCGCTCGAAGTGATTTGCGAACGTCACGGCGATTGGGGCAACCCGCTCGAAAGCGACCGGCTGCCGGATGACCTCGGCCTCGCGATCGTGAGGCATCTCGCGGAATCGATCGCCTACGACGCCGGGAACGGGACGAGCCGCCTGACGGTGCGCATCGGCAAGCACGAGCGGCGACGCGAGGCGTGAGCAGCCGGTCCGCGGCACGCGGAACGGCCTCGACCGCGTTCACGGCACGCCCGTTGCGTCCCACAGTCGCGGCGATCGGCCCGCGGATACATCGAGGAGACCCCAGTGAACGGATATACGAGCAAGGCCGCGCTTGCGGCGACAGCCATCGGCGTGGTGATGACCATCGGCGCCTGCAGCAGCTGGCGTGACAGCAACCGCCAGGACACCAGCGCCAACCGCACCCCGACCAGCGTGAGCGAGTCGGCCCCGGCGCGGACCCCGCCGGCCAGCGTCCCCACCCAGGGCGATCGGACCGCATCGGCGGCGTCCGGACGCCAGGAAACCCGGCCCGCGACTCGGGAATCCGCACCGGTGACCACCGCCGGCGCATCCCCCTCGACGCAGCGTGCGGGTCCCGAGGCACGGGCGACGGGCGGCATGGGCACGAGCGAACCGCGGCCGCGTCAGTCGCGCGGCTAAACCAGCCGGCGCTCCGGCTGGATGAAACGCACCTGCGCCGCCCTTGCGCTGGCGGGGGTCCTCGCCCTCGCCGGCCTCGTGGCGCGTGATCTGCACGAGCCAGCCGTGCAGGTCGTGCCTCCCGGGCCGCAGAACGCGGACGAGCGCCCGCCGGCGGCGCAAGTCACGCCGGAGGGCGCTCGGTTCGGGAAGCTCGCGGCAAGCCTCGATACCCGCCGCGTCGCCGACTGGATCGTGCGCACCGGCGACCACGGCGCTCTCCCCTTCCTCATCATCGACAAGCGCGAAGCTTCGATCTACGTGTTCGACGCCGACGGCCGCGCGCAGGCCGCGGCGCCGGTGCTGCTCGGCATCGCCCGCGGCGACCGCTTCGCGCCCGGCAGCGCCGAGAAGGACATGTACGAGACGGGCACGAGCGAGCGCATCACGCCGGCCGGGCGGTTCGTGGGCCAGCCCGGGCACGACGACAAGGGCCACGACGTCGTCTGGATCGTGTACGACGCCGGCATCGCCCTGCATGCGGTGCTCGACAAACCCGGCCAGCGCCGTCACCACCGCCTGGCGACGCCGACGGCGGACGACAACCGCATCTCGTTCGGCTGCGTAAACCTGCCGACGGATTTCTACCGGAGCGTGGTGCGGCCGCTCTTCGAGCGCACGCGCGCGGTCGTGTACGTGCTGCCGGACAGCGAGGACGCGCTGGAGCTTTTCGCCGGAAGCTCCTGATCCGTCGCGCGGCACCCTAACCCCGCCTGCGGCATACTGCTGCCATACGAGCGGATCGGGGGGAGCGCGATGGACTGGATCGAAGCGAACGGCGTCAGCCACCGCTACGAGCTCGCGGGGCGCGGCGATCGAGTCGTCGTGCTCGTTCACGAGATGGGCGGCATGCTCGAAAGCTGGGACGAGGTGATGCCCGGCTTCCAGAAGGATTTCCGGACCCTGCGCTACGATCAGCGCGGCTTCGGCATGACGGAGAAGCCCGTCGGCAAGGTCACTATCGATGATCTGGTCGCCGACCTCGCCGCACTGCTCGACGCGTTGCACGTGAGTGCGCCCTGTCATCTCGTCTCCTCCGCGCTGGGCACCGCTGTCCTGATCGCGTTCGCGGCACGCCATCCCGCTCGCGTGGCGCGGATGGTGCTCGCGAGCGCCGTCACCGGCACGCGGGCGGAGTCGCGCGACATGCACCTCCAGCGCTCGGAAGTCATTACACGCGGCGGCTTGCGCGCGAGCATGGAGCGCAGCCTCGATCGCTCGTATCCCGAGCGCTTCCGGGGAGACCGCGAACGCTTCGAGCGCTTTCGCCGCCGGTGGCTCACGACCGCCCCCGCGTCCTACGTGGCCATGGCGGACATGGTGGTCGGCCTCGACCTCTTCCCCAAGCTTTCGAAGATCGTCTGCCCCACGCTCATCGTCGGCTCGTTACACGATCCGCAGCGCCCGCCCGCGCTCATGAAGGACATCGCCGGGGCTATTCGCGGGGCGCGCTACGCGGAGATCGATTCGGGCCACTTCGCGGCGGTCGAGACGCCCGGGCTTTTCCTCGAAACCGTCGTGCCGTTCCTGCGCGGCGAGTGACGATGCTCGACGATCCGCCGGCGACGGCGCGCATCGGCCTCATCGCGCCGCCGAGCAACGCGGTGATGGAAGTCGAGTTCTATCGCTCGCTGCCCGAAGACATCACGGTCCATACGAGCCACATCTACCGGTCGAGCGCCGTCGTGGATGCTGACTCGATGGCGCAGACGGCGGACAACGCGGTTGAGACCGCGCTCACGCTCGCCCAGGCCGAGCCGACCATCGTGGTCTACGGCCACGCCGCATCGAGCTACGCCGCGGGCATCGGGGGTGATGCGAGCCTTGCGGAAAAGATCGCCGAGGCGGCCGGCGCGCCCGCGATCACGACGGCGCGGGCGAGCGTGCGATGTCTCGAGTCCGTCGGCGCCCGTCGCATCTGGTTCATCGCGCCCTACCCGCAGGCGATCGCGCAGACCGGCGCCGATTTTCTCGCGGCGTGCGGGTTCGAGGTGGTCGCGGTTGCGGGGATGGGCGTCGAGCGGGTGCACGAGCTCAAGCGGCTGCCGCTGCAAAGCACTTACGACCTCGGGGTGAGCACCGCCACGCGCGGGGATGCCGACGCGCTCTACATCTGCGGCACGGGCATACGTACGCGAGGCGTCGTCGGTGCGTTGGAACAGGCGCTCGGTAAACCGGTGATCAGCGCAAATCTAGCGGCGCTGTGGTCCGCGCTCGACCATCTCGGTTGCGGAAAGCGCTTCGCCTTCGGTGAGAGCCGGCTGCTCGAATGGCAGGGGAGCTCAAGCCCCGTAGCACGCGACGACCCCTGAGGCATTGAGCCTCTCGATGTCTCCGGCGCCGTAGCCCAGCTCGCCCAGGATCTCGCGGGTGTGCTCACCCACATGGGGACTGTGAGTGAGCCGATCGCCCGTCGCGGGCGCGGCCTGTCCGCACATCGTAGCCATCGGCACGCGGCCGAGCGTGTCGTTCTCGACCCAGTGCACCGCGTCGACGGCCTGCACCTGCGGGTCGGCGAAGAGATCCTGGTACGTGTTCACCTTGGCTTTGAGGATGTCGATGCTGGAGAGCAGCGCCACCCATTCGTCGGAAGTCTTCGTCTCGAAGACGGGCCGCAGCATCGCCATCAATTCGTCGCGATGTTTCACGCGTGCGCGCGCGTCGGCATAGCGCGGATCGGTCAGCCATTCGTCCCTGCCGATGAGCTTGGCGAGGCGCTGGAAGTGCTCCTCGCGCCGTGCATTGACGCTCATGTAGCCGTCCTTGGTCTTGAACATGCCCACCGGCGCGCCAATGGGCTCGCCGGCGCCGCCCTGCAGATACGATTCCATCATCGCTCCTTCCTGCAGCGCGAGCGCGCACTCGAGGAGGCTCGTTTCGATGTAGCTGCCGCGGCCCTTCGTCGCTTTCCTGTAGAGCGCGGCCGCCACCGCCTGGAACGCGTAAACGCCGGTCGAGAAATCGATCGCCAGCATCTCGATGCGCTGGGGAACGCCCGTCGGACCGCGATTGATCGACATCATTCCGGTAAAGGCCTGCATGACCGAATCGGTCGCCGGCTGATCGTTGAGCGGACCTTTCGGGCCGAAGCCGGTGATCCAGCAATAGACCACGTTCGGGTTGGACTTCTTCACGCTCTCGTAGTCGAGCCCGAACTTGTCGATCTTCCCGACCCGGTAGTTCTGGATCAGCACGTCGCAGTCCCTGGCGAGTTTCTGGACGATGGCGACGCCTTCGCCGCTCTTCAAATCCACGGCGAGCGAGCGCTTGGCGCGATGGACGATGACGGAATGCGCGGTGTGATCGCCCGTCGATTTGCCGAGCTGCCGGCTCCAGCAGCCCGAGCCGGTCGGCTCGACCTTGACGACGTCGGCGCCGTTACGCGCGAGGTGCATGGCGCAATAGGGTCCTGCCACGCCCTGCGAGAGATCCAGCACCTTCACACCCTCGAAGGGCAGTTCGTCCTGCGCCATCCGTATACTCCTTTTCGACTCAGCCGCTTGCTATGGGTACGCTGGATATTCTAGCCACCGGGAGCGGCCTCGCGGGCTTGAACTGCATCCGTTCGCCCCTCCATTCCTGGCGCGTGGCCGGGCCCCCCACCCTCTTGAAATCGCAATCGGCGCTCCTATCTTCCGCCGTACCACACCCAGCGTAGGAGGACGCATGTTTGGCAGCCTGTTCAGCAGTGACACTTTCGACGACGTCCGGCGGCTCGAAGCCGAACTGAACCAGATCCTGAGCCGCTCTCCCTATTCGGCGGGTATCCGGGCGGTGCCGCGCGGCACCTATCCCCCGATCAACGTCGGGGCCACGCCCGGCCAGGTGGACGTCTATGTGTTCGTCGCAGGCGTCGACCCCGAGAAGATCGACGTGTCCGTGCAGCAGAACCTGCTCACTGTCTCGGGCAGCCGGCACATCGTCGTGAACCCACAGGCCGACTACTATCGTCGTGAGCGCTACGACGGGGACTTTCATCGCGTGATCGCGCTGCCCGACGACGCCGACCCGGATCGAGTCGACGCACGGTATCGCGATGGCGTGCTTCACATCACTGTCCAGCGGCGCCAGCCGGCGAAGCCGCGGCAAATCCAGATTCAATAGCGAGAGGAGGACTACCCCATGGATACCCGCCAGGATGTCGCCAAGACCGAAAACGCTCAGGTGCGGCAAACCAGCCCGGAAAACGCCCCGCGAAAGGGCGAACAGATCGCGATCCAGCCAGCCGTAGACATCTTCGAGGACGCTCACGGCATCATGGTGATCGCGGAGATGCCCGGCGTTTCAAAGGACCGCTTGAACGTCCAGGCCGACCGGAACAGCCTGACGATCGAAGGCGAGGCAGTGATCGAGCTGCCCGAAGGCATGCAGCCGATCCACGCCGACGTGCAGCATACGCATTACTCGCGCACTTTCGGCCTGAGCGCGGAGCTGGAGACCGACGCGATCGACGCCAAGTTGAAGGATGGCGTGCTCACCATACGCATCCCGAAACGCAGCGAATATCGTCCGCGAAAGGTCGACGTGCGAACAGCCTGAGATCCAGGAGGATCGTCGGGCACGGCGGGACGCCGGCCGGCGATGGCCGGCTACTCCGGCGTGATGCCCAGAGTCGGAATGGTCTTGCGCCAGCGCTCGGCTTCCTGCCTGACGTGGGCCTTCGCGGCCGCCGCAGTGGTCCCGACCGCTTCGTAGCCCTGCAGGCGCATTCGCTCGATCACCTCGGGCATGCGCATGACTTCGGCCGTCGCCGCCGAAAGCTTCTGGACGACGGAGTCAGGCGTGCCAGGGGGCGCCACGAGGGTGGCCCAGCTGACCATGACGTAGCCCGGCACCACCTCGGACACCGCCGGCACGTTCGGCAGTGCCGGATGGCGCTTCGCGCCGGTCACAGCCAGCACGCGGATCCGGTCGCCATGCATGTGAGGGCCGACCGAGGCTTCAAATCCGAACATCATGTCCACGTGGCCGGCCATGACGTCGTTGAAGGCCTGAAGGATGCCCTTGTACGGCACATGGGTGAAGCGAGCGCCGGTGGCTTTCTGGAAGACTTCCGCGGCGAGATGCGAGGCGCCTCCGGCACCGGCGGAGCCGAACGTGAGCCTTCCGGGGTTCGCTTTGCCGTACGCGATCAGCTCCTGAAGACTCTGCACCGGAACCCTCGCGTTCACGGTAACCATCATCGGCGAAACGGCGAGCGTGGAGATCGGCTCGAACTTCTCCGGCTCGAAGTTGAGCTTCGCGAACAGCATCTTGTTGACGGCCAGGGTGCCGTCGCCGCCCACGAACAGCGTGTACCCGTCCGGCGGGGACTTGTAGACGTACTCCGCGGCGATGTTGCCGCTTGCGCCGGGACGATTGTCGACGACGACCGGTTGCGCGAGCCTGGCCGTCAGCTTCTCGGCCAGCGCGCGTCCGATGCCGTCCACCCCACCGCCGGCGGTAAAGGGAACGACGATCCTGATCGGCCTGGTCGGATAGTCCTGGGCCAGCGCGATCGAGCACGAGCCGAGCCACACACAAAGCAGGATAGAGATCGCGCGCCTCGTCATGATTGCAGGCGACGCGCGGACTCGATTTTCAAGCTGCCAGGTTCAGTCAGGCTGCTTCATGCACGTCGAGCGGCGCATTCGGCTTGACGCCGTGCATCCGGACGCCGGAGTACTCACCCGCGCGCAGTTCGGGAAGAACGGGACGCCCCCTCGCGTCGGTTAGCCAGAGCCGCAGAAGGTGGCGGCGTTGGGATTCGTCCGGCCAATCCTCGTAGCCGCGCCGCGCATGGAGCGTCACGAAATTGTTCAGGAGTTGAATGTCTCCGGGAGTGAACGGGATATCGGCCGCACACTCCGCAGCCGTCTCGCGGTACACGCGTATGGCCTCTTTCTGAGCGGCTGTATGCGGCGGAACGCCCGGCAGTCCCTGCGACTTTTCCAGCGTGTAGCCGGGGCCCAGGGCGCTGAAGTAGCCCTCGTGGAACGTGAACATCGGATGCTTGTAGTACGGCAACTCATCCGGGTTGTTCTCGCCGAACCTCGACCGGTAGAAGTCCTGTGTCAACAGCTCCACCAGGTCGGGGCGGCGCTCTAGCATCCGGTTGTAGACGGTGACGGAACTGCAAACCAGGCTCTCGCCGCCCGTTTTGGCGGTGCGCAGACAAAGCAGCCCGACGTAATCGCAACTGTCGGAGTGAAACTGCATGGCGGCCCGGGTCTTGTAGGGACGCGTCTTCGGATCGAAATAGTCGCCGCCGAGATCCTTCACATGACCCAGGATATGTCCGTCCTTGTTCTGGGAAATCGGCCTGCCCAGGTAGGCGCCCAGACCGAGATAGGCGATGGCGCGTCCGAGCTCGTCCAGCTCGTCCACCGGAAAATGCTGAAGCATCACGATGCCCCGCCCGTTGGCAAGCTCCATGCGCACGTCTTCGAGCGTGCTCGCAAGACCGTCGAGATGGAAGCTCTCCTGACTGATCGCCTCGGGTGCGATGCCCTCACGCTGCGCGCGTCTAGTTGCGACCAGCAATTCCCTGATGTCGTCGTCGCTGAGGGCATAGCTCCAGCTGCCGACGTTGCCGAGAGCCTCGGGCGCCCAGCCGGCGGGGTCCACGACGGGCGCGATGGGGCGTGCCGCTTCGCGCTTAGACCGGTAGAAAGTGCGAAATTGAGTCATCAGCCTGTCTCTGACCCTGGGTGAAGGAACAGTATAGTCCCCGCCCGCGGCGGGCTCAGCCGCGCTTCACCCGCCCTACAAAGACGTACCGTAGCGCGGGTGAGCGCAGCAAAGCCGCCGCAGCGGCCAATGCCACGCTCACGACCGCTGCGGCAACGCGAACACGCGCTCCGCAAGCGTCGCGCCGAACGTGGTGGGAATCCGGCAGCTCCAATCGAGCGTATGCAGTCGATCGCTGATGCGCCAGCCTTTGTCGTCGCGGCGCAGGCGGTCGATGTAGCGCAGGCTCCGCATTGCCATCACGTCCGCGGGCTCGACCAGGAAAGCGATCGCGTTCATCTCCGTTTCGGCGACGCCGTCGCGAATGTATTTCACGTTGAGATTGCCCATGAAATGGGTGGTCACCTTCATCTCACCCTTTTCCATGCGCTGAAACGTACGGAAGTGCGCCATCACCGCGTCTATGCCGCTCACCGGCGGCCGCTGGTCGTAATGCACGTGAACGTCATCCGTGAAGCAGCTTCGCACGAGCGCCTTGTCGCACCGGTCCAGTCCCTGGAAATAGCGCGCGAGCACGTCCTGTATGGCGGCACGATCCGCGAGGGACTGGACGACGCTTGCAGCGTCCCTGTCATTCATGGTCGTCGTCCAGCGGGAACTGCATGACGAGCGCCTCGAGGCCGTTGCGCCCTGCCGTGATCTCGAACGCGTCTTCGGTGGGCTCGACGAAGACCATCGACCATGCCGGCAGGCTTTCGCCGTCCTTCTCCAGGCTCCCGTTCGCGACGAAGACGTAGTAGCCCCCGCCGCCCTTCGGATCCGGGCCGCGCGTGGACATGCCGGCGCCGAGGCGGAGCAACTGCGCCGACATCTCGTCCGCGATCTTCTCCGGGTCGTATACCGGCTCCCACGAAGCTTCTTTCCGGTACTGCAGAACCGGCCGCGTGGACAAGGCGATGTGAGAAGACATCCAGTTACGCCGCTTGCTGGGTTTCAGTTTCTCCCGGTAGCCGGGTTTGCTCAGGTACACCGGAGCGGAATCGGCGATCCGGTTGCGCAGCGCGATGAAGGTGAGGCCATGCGGGCCGGCGACGAGCGGACCGTATGCGGTGTGATGATCCTTGTACTGCAGCATGAGCGGCTGCACCTCGCCTTTGCCCATCACGCCGGATCCGGAAGGAAAGATCTGGAATTGAGCGAGGCCGTGAAAGTGCGGCAGGATGGTCTCGTTCGCGCACATCTGAGTCATCAGCGCCTGCGGCTGGGCGGCGTCTCCGGACGTGCTGTAGCGCGGCCCGAAGTACGACGAGCCCCAGTGTTCGACGCCCGTCCCCGGTGATTTCACCGGCTGCAGATTGTCGAGGACGTCGGTGCCGTCTTTCGCGTAAATCATCGTAACTCTCCCGTCGTTTTCACGACATTGCCTTCAAGCGCTCTACAACCCGCTTTTTGACGAGAATACCCTGACTGCGCCGGATTTCCCGTTCCCGGAAGCCGCGCTCGGACGGAATGCGAATCTCGGATACGCCCGGCTGTCTCGGAAGGCCCCGGATCCTCGCCAGCAATTCCTCCAGCTCGGCACTGAACTGCTCCACGGGCATGAACAGCGCGGGATCGAAGGCGACGAACAAGTGCGCGAAGTCACAGACCTCGCCGTTACGCACGCGCGCGCCCGCGATGAGGCCGAGCGCCTGGATGGCGATGGACAGACCGTAGCCTCGGTGCCCGCCGAACGGGAACACCCCGCCCTCCGCGATGTCACGCGCGACGCGGGTCGGGGTGCCGTTCCTGTCGATGCCGACGACTTCGTCGAACGTCTCGCCGAGGAAAGCCTTCATCAGGACTTCACCCGACATGACGGACGCCGTACCGGTGTCGAAAATGAAGGGATCGACCTTCCCGGGCAGCGCAATCGTCAGCGGATTGGTCCCCAGCACCTTGCGCGCGGCGCCAGGCGGCACCACGGTCGGGGTGCTGCTGCCGATGGAGATCGCCGCGAAGCCTGCGCGGGCGATTTTCTCCATGTAGTAGGCGTTGCGGCCGCTGAACCAGGTGTTTCTGAGGCCGATGATGGCAATGCCGGCGCTGCGGACCTTTTCGATCGCAACGTCCACGGCACGGAGCAGTGCGACGTATCCCACGTTGTTGCCGCCATCCAGCAGCGCCGAGTTAGGCGTCTCCCGGATGATCGATATGGGGGTGCGGGGTTTCTTCAATTCCGGTCGTTCGGCAATCACGAGAATGCGCGGCAGGCCCGCGAATTCGTAACCCCACATCGAGGCGTCCACCAGATGCGCGGCCACGGTAGCGGCCTGCTCGGCCGGAAAGCCGAGGCTGACGAGCGCCCGCTCTCCGAGCTGCTGCGCCTCGGTCACACTCAAGCGGACGGTTTCGTCCGTGTCTGTGTCCAGCAGCTGCTCGTTCATCTCAGCGCAATCCCCGTCTTCCCCACGATCTCTGCCTGGTTTGATGATAACGCGCGCTTCGGTACATGGCTTGCACCACCGTGTGCTGTCTTCAACCACACATACGGAGTTGTGTCATGAGCGAGGTCAAGAAACCCGATGCCAATCGCGACCCGATCACCGGAACGCCGGGCGCGCATCCCGTCGGTACCGGTGTAGGCGCGGCGCTCGGTGGTGCCGCCGCGGGCGCAGCGGCCGGCACGGTGGCCGCGGGTCCGGTCGGCACGTTGGTCGGCAGCGCAGCCGGCGCCATCGTCGGCGGTCTGGCCGGTAAGGCCGTCGCCGAGCATTTCGACCCCACCGTCGAAGATGCGTATTGGCGGGACAACTACGCCGCGGAGTCCTACTATCAGAAGGGCATGTCTTACGACGATTACCAACCCGCGTACCAGCTGGGCTGGGAGTCGCGTAAGCGCTACGCCGGGAAGCGTTTCGAGGATGTCGAAAGCGATCTCGCCCGTGACTGGGACACACGGCGCGGCAGCTCGAGGCTTTCGTGGGACCAGAGCAGGCACGCGACGCGCGCCGCCTGGGACCGCATCGAACGCGCCCTGCCCGGGGACTTCGACAAGGACGGGAAGTAGTCACTCAGCCCTGACGCGGAACGACCTTCCGCGCCAGGGTCGCTCCCGACGCTTTCGTCGACGCATCATCGCCGACGGCAAGGACGTGCGTGCTGCTCAGGTCAATATGGGCGCGAAGCTGTTCATGACTGCTTGGGAGTAGCGCGCTGCCGACTCGGCTTTACGCGATATTCAAGATGCTTGACGACGTAACTGTTGATTGGATCGATAGAGACGCTGGCGCCTTCCCGAAAGAGATCTGGAACCTCTTTCCTCGCCGCACGCTCTGCCCCGCCTTTCGTCGTTGCTTGCACAATGAGCTCCACGCACCACGCGAGATGCGCGCGGAACTGTTTGGGCTCAGTCACTACCACTTTCCAAAGTCGCATCCAATTGCTGTTCTTGCTGTGTTTCCGAAGTGCCATGCGGTCATTCTTTTCTGAGACTTTTCAGTAGTACGAATTATCCACGAGCGTATAGGATAAACCAACTACACGCCTGCGCCGGAGGCACACCATGAGGTGCAAGCGGAATCCAGATTCGCAAGATCGCGCTTCGAGGTCCCGAGCGCTCGACGGTCTCTTGAACGCGCGCTATCCGTCCTTCTGGTGAGAGATTCGACAACCGGCGGAAGCACAGCGGCGGCCACCTTTGATTTCGCTTTCATCGGATCGCCGCTACGTGAACCCAATCGATGCCGCACACAGGGTGGGAACCGGCGAATTTCGGCCCGCGGCACTTGTCCACGGCACGGATACCGCTCCGCAGCCAGACACCGCTAAGCCTGATCAAATCAGCGGCGCAGTTCGATCCAGGCGTTTGGTTCGACCTCAGCCATCACGCGCCGCAGGGCGTCGAGATCTGCCGGCTTGACGAGATGCGCATCGAAACCCGCCTCGCGCGCGCGGCGGCGGTCCGCTTCTTGCGCCCAGCCAGTGAGCGCAACCAACCGGACATGCGTCCCGAGCGGAGTTTGGCGGATTTTGCGCGCCGCCTCGTAACCGTCGAGCCTCGGCATGCCGATGTCGAGCAGCACCACGTCCGGGCGGAATTCGCCGACCGCCTGCACCGCATCTACACCATCGCAGGCGACGCTCACCTCGTTGCCGAGTGTGCGAAGCAGCATCGCAAGAGACTCGGCCGCATCCGCGTTGTCGTCGGCAACGAGTATTCGGCAGCTTCTGGCATTGGCCGCCTTGACTCCGGCGACCTGTTCGGGGCCAGCGGGCCGCTCGAGCGGCAAGCGAACCAGGAACTCGGCGCCGCGCCCCTCCCCTTCGCTGCGCGCCTCGACGCTACCGCCGTGCATATCGATTAGCTTTCGGACGAGCGCGAGGCCAATCCCCAACCCGCTGGAGCCTTCGCCGCGAGAAAACATCTCGAAGAGCCGCGCCCTGTTTTCCGGCGCGAACCCTCGACCTGTATCGCGCACGGATACACAGACGGACCCTTCGCCCTCGGGTATTGCGCGCAGCCAAATGGTGCCGCCGCGTGGCGTGTAGCGGGCTGCATTGTTCAGTAGATTGGCGAAGCTCTGCGCCAGACGCACCGGATCGCCTCTCAGCCAGAGCGGTTCCGAGGGCATTTCAAGCTCGAGCCGATGTCCGGCCTCGCGCACTATTGGGTCGGCCGACTCGACAGCGCTGCGCAGCACGTCGCCCAACTCCACTGCGTCGCGGCGCAGCTCGAGCAGACCTCGACTGATTCGAGATGTCTCGAGCAGATCGTCGACCAGTCGCACGAGATGGTCGACCTGACGTTGCATCATGGTGCGTACCTGTTCCCCCGCCGTAGGCTTCAGGCGCAGCAGCTCGAGGCCGCTGCGCAGGGGTGCGAGCGGATTGCGCAGCTCGTGGGATAGCAGCGCGATGAAGTCGTCCTTGCGGCGATCGGACTCGCGCAGGGCGGACTCGGCACGCTCGCGCTGCACGGCATGGCCGAGGACGTTGGCGACCGATGTGAGAAAGCTTACGTCGTCTTTCGTGAACTCGACACGCCGCGTCGAGTGCGTGCCGAGCACGCCCCATGGTGCGCCGTCGTGGCCTCGAATGACGCAGCTCATGCCGCTCACTACGCCGTGCTGCGTGAGGAGTGGCGGGCCGCGGAACCGATCCTCTGTGCGCAGGTCCTCCACGATGACAGGCGCGTCGGAGGAAAGCGTGTAGCCGGCCTGCGAATCCATGCCCGTGCCCACGCGCGCGGCGCCGACGAGGCCGGGTTTCCAGCCGACGCCAGCGCGCGACTTATCCTCTTAGGTCGTCGGTTCGCCTGTTGACGTATTGTTGGCACGTTATTTGCGTGCGCGGCGCACGCGGCGGCCTGAGCACCCCCATTCTTGAGGAGAATTTGACATGCCCCAAACTGCCGAGCCCGTTCGTCTGGGCGGATCGGTTCTCAGCCGGTCCTGCCACGTTTGCGCGTTCTTCCACTCGAAGGAAGAGGAATACCGGGTGCTAATGCCCTTCATCAAGGACGGATTCGACAAGGGCGACCGCGCTTTTCACGTTGTCGATCCAAAGCACCGCGAAGACCATCGGCGGCGGCTCGAGTCCGAGGGCATCGACGTGACAAACGCCGAAGCCAGCGGCCAACTGGAAGTGCGGCGCTGGCAGGATGCCTATATCAAGGACGACCATTTCGATCAGTACCGCATGATCGAGACGATAAAAGATGCGCTCGATCCGGCGAAAAAGCAGCCGGGCAAAGTCACGCGGCTCGTGGCAAACATGGAATGGGCCTTGGAAGATTTACCTGGTGTGCACGACATCGTCGAGTACGAGACGCGGTTAAATCACGTGCTTCCCGCCTATCACGACCCCGTCGTATGCACTTACGATCTTTCGCGATTCGACGCCAGCGTGGTCATCGACATCATGCGGACGCATCCGATGGTCATCATTGGCGGCGTCCTCCAGGAAAATCCGTTCTATGTTCCTCCCGATGAGATGCTGAAGGAGCTCAAAGAACGCGACGGCAAAGCCGGGTAGCGGTATTTCCGTAACAGCCAGCATGGATCTGGCAGAAAACGCGCGCGAGGACAATCGTTCCATCCGCCGCGTGATGCGCGATGTCGTCGCGCTTTCGACCTTGCCTGCCGTGTGGATCGGCCTGGGCCGCGAAGCGATTGCGCGCAGCCTCGCCGACGTACTCCTGAGCACGCTATCGCTCGATCTGATCTACATCCGGCTAGGCGACAATACGGCCCCGGGCCTCGAGATCGTTCGAACGAGACAGCCGCACGAGCGCGCGGATGAACGCGTGAAAGCAGCGCTGCGTTCGCTGATGGAGGCGGGCGCGCCGGAGCATCCTTCCGTGATGCCCGACCCCTTCGGCACGGGGACACTGCGGGCTGCCGTTACCCGCTTCGGGTCCTCGGACGATAATGGCGTTCTCGTCGCAGCCTCTCGGCACGCGGACTTCCCGACAGAACGGGATCGCCTGCTGCTCGGTGTCGGCGCGAACCAGACGGCGGCCGTCCTGCGACAGCGCGAGGTTGAGCAGCGCGCCCAGGAACAGCGCGAATGGCTGGCAGTCACGCTCGGCAGCATAGGCGATGCGGTGGTCACGACCGATGTCGAGGGCCACATCACCTACATGAATCCCGTCGCCGAAAAGCTGGCTGCCTGCGCTCTGCGTGAGGTCAGACAGAAACCGCTCGAGGCCGTAGTCTCGCTTGTTCACGACGAGACCCGGGAGCTTCTCGAGCACCCCGTGCGGAAAGTGCTGCGCGATGGCATCGCACAGGCTGCTTCGGATCACACGATACTCATCGCTGCGGACGGCACCGCGCAGCCTGTCGACGGGTCGGCCGCTCCAATCCGGGATGCCGACGGCAGGGTGATCGGGGTCGTGATGGTGTTCCGGATCGTTGCGACGCAACGCAGGGCGGCGCAGCTGCGCAACGTGCGACTTGCGGTCATCCAGGCGCTCAACGCAGCAACCAATGTGGCGGACATGACGAGCAAGGCTCTGCAGGCAATCTGCGAAGGCCTCGCTTGGGACATGGCTCTTTTCTGGAGCGTCGATGGCGAGGCGAATCGCCTCGTGTGCCGCACGACCTGGCATCGCAGCGATGCGTCCCTCGGGGAGTTCGCGACGACGAGTCGCGATCGCGCGTTCGCGAGCGGCGAAGGACTTCCCGGGCGCGTATGGGCCGGCAGGCAATCCATTTGGATACCGGATCTCTCCGAGGATGGGCACTACGTGCGCGCCGCATCGGCGTGTTCGGCGGGTTTGCGCAGCGCCTTCGCGTGCCCGGTGGTTGTCGGCGAGCGCTGCCTCGGCGTGATCGAATTCCTGATCAAGCACATGCGACGGCCCGACGCGGATCTGCTGGAGACCATGGCGACCGTGAGCGGTCACGTCGGGCAGTACATCGAACGACAGAGCGCCTCCGAAGAGCTCCTGCGCAGCGAGGCCGAACTGGCCGAATTCTTCGAGAACGCGACCGTCGGCCTGCACTGGGTCGGCCCCGACGGTATCATCCTGCGGGCGAACCGGGCGGAGCTCGAGATGCTGGGCTATACGCGCGACGAGTACGTCGGTCGACCCGTCGCGGACTTCCACGCTGACGAGGACGTTATCTGCGACATTCTCGCCAAGCTCACGGCCGGCGAAAAGCTGAACGACTACCCCGCCCGCCTGCGGTGCAAGGACGGCTCGATCAAAGACGTGCTCATCGATTCGAGCGTATTGTGGACGGACGGGCTTTTCGTGCACACCCGATGCTTCACGCGCGACATCACGGCGCGCAAGCGCGCGGAGATGGCCCTCGCCGACGCCCGCTCGCAGCTTGACGCTGCCTTGGAAGCCGGCGCCATCGCGACGTGGACCTGGGACATCCCGAACAACAAGGTGTTTGCCGGCGCGCACCTCGCTCGCCTGTTCAACCTTCCTGCTTCGGACGCCGACGGCGGCTTGCTGGAGAAGTATGTCCGCTCCATCCATCCGGAGGACGTGCAGGACGTCTTGGCCGCCCTCGAGCGCTCCGTGCAGACCGGTGAACTCTACGAGGCGGATTACCGCATCGTGAAGCCGGACAACTCGCTGCGATGGGTCACCGCACGCGGCCGCGTGGAGCACGACCACACGGGGCGAGCGGTGCGCATGCCCGGCGTTCTGCTCGATATCACGGAGCGTAAGAAGCTCGAGGAAGACCTGCGGCTGCGCGTCGAGGAGCTCGCCGAGGCCAACCGGCGCAAGCAGGAGTTGCTCCTCTCGTTGCAGGAAAGCGAAGAGAAGCTGCGCCTTCTGGCGGACACTATTCCGCAGCTCGCCTGGATGGCGCAGGCCGACGGCGCGATCTACTGGTACAACCGGCGCTGGTACGAATACACGGGAACGACGCCGGAGCGCATGGTCGGATGGGGCTGGCAGGCCGTGCATGATCCCGCGGTACTGCCCGAAGTCCTCGAACGATGGAAAGCATCCATCGCGAGCGGCGAGCCATTCGAAATGGTCTTTCCGCTGAAGGGCGCCAATGGCGCGTTCCGGCCGTTTCTCACGCGTGTCAATCCCCTTCGCGACAGCGCGGGGCGCATCCTTCATTGGTTTGGCACCAACACGGACATCGGCGAGATCAAGCGGATGGAGGACGCGCTGCGAGACGCGGATCGACGCAAAGACGAGTTTCTCGCAACGCTGGCGCACGAGCTTCGCAACCCGCTGGCCCCCATCCGGAATTCGCTGCAGATCCTGAAGATGCCGCGCGTCGATACAGCGACGATGCAGCAAGCCCTCGGCATGATGGAACGCCAGCTTCAGTCCCTCGTGCGTCTCGTCGACGATCTGCTCGACGTCGCGCGAGTCATGCGCGGCAAGATCGAGCTGCGCAAGGAGCCGGTCGAGCTGGCGAGCGTCGTCGCCCGCGCCGTCGAAACCGCGCAGTCGATGATCGAGGCGCAGGGTCATCAACTCGAACTGGCGATCCCCCACGAATCGCTGCTCGTCGATGCGGATTCAGTTCGCCTGTCACAGGTCATATCGAATTTGTTGACGAATTCGGCGAAGTACACGGAAGCAAACGGCCACATATGGCTCTCGGCCACCCGGGCCGGGAACGAGGTGATTCTGCGAGTGCGCGATGACGGCATCGGCATCGCACCCGACATGCTGCCTCACGTTTTTGACCTGTTCGTGCAGGCGGAGCATGCGTTTACGAGATCCCAGGGCGGGCTCGGCATCGGACTGACGCTGGTGAAGAATCTCACGCAGCTGCACGGCGGCACGGTGGAAGCGCGCAGTCCCGGTCTCGGAAAAGGCTCCGAATTCAGTGTGCGCCTACCACTCGCGCGTCATGACTCGTGCGCTCTGACCGGCAATGCCGACGCCCCTGCGGACGAGTTGCGTCCATCAGGCCACCGGTTACTCGTGGTAGACGACAACAAGGACGCCGCCGTGAGTCTCGCGACGCTGCTCAGGCTGAAAGGACACGAAGTTCGCGTCGCGCATGACGGTGCTTCGGCTTTGGAGATGGCCTCCGATTTCCGGCCAGCCATGGTATTCCTCGACATTGGAATGCCGGACATGGATGGTTACGAGGTCGCGCGCCGGATGCGCCAACAGGTGGGTTCCGACTCCGTGGTATTCGCTGCCCTGACAGGATGGGGTCAGGAAGAAGACCGCCGCCGCACGCTCGCAGCGGGCTTCGATCACTATCTCGTAAAACCCCCTGAGCCCAAGATGATTGAAGAACTGCTGGACAATTTGTAGCGTCGCAGCCCCGCGGTCGTGGGAACCGATGGTTTGGCGATACTGAGCTCCAGCGAGCTAGAAAAGGAGCAATGAAAGTCTCGGGGCGCTTGCCGGGTTCCCTCTGGTCTGGCTAAGCCGGCAGATGGCGCGTGGGTCTTCTCAAGAGCTCCGGGGCTTCGATGTCGCGGGCCTGCTTCGCAAGCATTGCCTCGATCTGCTCGAGCGGCGCCGGTCGGGCGAAAAGATATCCTTGCAACTGGTCGCACCCCAGCTGGTTGAGCAGCTTCGACTGCTCTTCCGTTTCCACGCCTTCGGCCACGATCTTCATGCCGAGCGCGTGTCCCAACGCGATGACTGCCGAAACGATGGCGAATTTCTCGGGCGCGGCCGCCATACCGGCGACGAAGGAGCGGTCCAGCTTCAGCGTGTTCGCCGGAAACTGCGCGAGGTAACTGAGCGAGGAGTATCCCGTCCCAAAATCGTCGAGCGCAACGCCGATTCCAGATCTGCGGACCTCGTGTAACACGGCGATGTGGTGCTCGGCATCCTCCATGATCACGCTCTCCGTAATCTCGATATCCAGCCCGCCCGATGGTGGCGCGTCATTGCCGATCGCCGCGGCCAGGTAGCCGATGAAGTCTCTCTGCCGGAATTGCATCGCGGAGACGTTGACCGCGATCCGCAGCGATCTGAAGCCGCTTTCGCGCAGCTTTTGCAGGTCCATCATCGCCTGCCGGAGAATCCAACTACCGACGCTGAGGATCATGCCTGTTTCTTCGAGGAGTGGAATGAAGGCGTCCGGCGGAGTTAGCCCCCGGTCCGGATCGTTCCAGCGTATCAGCGCTTCCAACCCTTCGATGCGCCCGCTGCGGGTGCCCACCTTGGGTTGATAGTGGAGGACGAACTGCCGCTCCCTCTGCGCGCGCAGAAGCTTGCTTTCCAGACTCAACCGGTTTGCGATCGCGGCATTGATGTGAGGCGCATAGAACTGGTACGGCTCAGGCGAGGCCTTCGCCTTTCCCAGCGCGGCCTCGGCGTTGGTCAGCAGGGTATCGGCATCGGCGCCGTCGGTCTCACTCGGGAACACGGTAGCTCCGCACTTCACGACCAGATGCAACGATGTGCTGTCGATCATGAAAGGCTCGGCCAGCGATGCAAGCATTTTCACCATGAGAGGGCCGAACTGCGCGTCGTCTTCGATATCCGCCAGGATCACGCCAAACTGGTCACCGCCGAGCCGGCCCAGCGTATCGGTCGCCCGCAGGTTTTCCCGCAGGCGCTGCGCAACGAGCCTCAACAACGTATCGCCGGCGTGGCGGCCGAGATTATCGTTGACGATGTGGAACCCCTTGATGTCGATGACGGCCACGACCCTGCGGGAATCCGTCCTCGAGGACTCGGTCAACGTTGCGAGCCGCTCGTGGTACAGCCTGCGGTTGGGCAGTCCGGTCAACGCGTCGAAATACGCGAGATGATGGAGTTTCTGTTCTCTCTCGATGTAGGTGAGCCCGAACGAGACGTCACCTGCGAGCTCCTCGAGCAATTTCATTTCGGCGTCACTGAAGAATCCCGGTTCGGCGGCGTACAGGGTGAACACGCCGGCCACCTCTCCGTCCACCAGCAGCGGCAGATAGACGAGTGAGCGGAAGCCTCGCGACAACGACGGCTTGGAGGCCGGCAAACGATCGTCGGCGGCGGTGTCGTTGCTGACGATCGGCGTCTTGCTATGCACCGCGAGACTCGCGAGCCCCTTGCCTTCAGGCATGTCTTCGCCCACGTCGAGTCGAACGAGCTTGAGGATGCCCTGTTCGTCACCGCGCCAGGCAAGTGGCTCGATCCGCATCGTTGCGCGATCGAGCAGCCCGATCCAGGCCAGCTCGAATTGCCCGTCCTCGATTGCGATGCGACAGGCTTCCTCGCACAGCTCGTTCCGGTCGCGGATTCGCACGATGGCCGAGTTGATGCCGCTCAAGACCGCGGTAATCCGGCTCAGCCGGTCGATCTTTTCCTGCTGCCGGACGCGCTCGGTAATATCGCGCGATACCACGGCGACCTTGGATACCTGCCCCGATTCGTCCCGGATCACATTGCTCTGCGACTCGATGAACCGCACGCTGCCGTCCTTCAGTAGCCAGCGGTATCGGGCCTGTTGTCCCACTCCGCTCTCGACGGTTTCGCGAAAAATCCCGCGGATCCTTTCCCGATCTTCCGGGTGTATCTGCTGAAACGAGTCCGTCCCGACACCCGATTCGCCATCGCCGAACAGTGCGTGGTAGGAAGGGCTGTTGTAGAGGCGCCGGCCCTCGCGATCCAGCAGCGCGATCAAATCGGTCGCGTTCTCGGTAATGAGGCGGAATTTTTCTTCGCTGGCGCTCAGACTGCGTACGGTATCGCTCGAGCGCAGGATGTAGCGTGCGCGGTGCCCAAGCAATGCCCAGTTGACGGGCTTCACGATGAAGTCCGTTGCACCTGCCGCATAGGCGTTATTGATCGAATCGAAGTCTTCCAGGCTGGTCATCATCACGATCGGCGTCAATTTCCCGTCCGAACGCGCGCGCAGTTTGCGGCAGACCTCGAATCCGTCCATGTCGGGCATTTCCACGTCGAGCAGCACGAGCGCCGGACGGGCGCGCTCGAACGCCGCGAGCGCCGCATTTCCGCCGTCCGCCTCCTCCACGAGGAATCCCGACTCCTCCAGGGCATCACGCGTCAGGAGTCGCGAAGTGGGCTCGTCGTCGACGATCAGTACCCGCGCTGTATCGTGAAGTTCTTGCTCGCTCGTCATTCCGTCGCCCCCGCGCGCGCCTCGAGCTCGGTTGCAACCTGCGCGAATTCGACATCGATCTCGGAGAGAAGCTCGTCGGTCCCGCCCAACGCCCCCGCACGGCCAAGACCTTCCAGGCGCTGGAGCATGTCCGCGAGCGCGGTCGCACCCACGTTGGCGCTCGCCGATTTGAGCCCGTGCGCGTACTGGCCGATGGCGGCGGCGTCGACGCGAACCACTGCATCCTTCAGCGCTCGAAGTCGGTTGGGCGCATCGTTGAGATAGACGCCGATGAGCCGCTTCACGAAGTCCGTTCCGCGCCTGCCAGCTCGCGTAGCCTGCATGCGTTCAAAGACTTTCGAGTCGATGCGTGTGGCGCACTTCCCGGTTGCGCGGACTGCAGGCAGCCAGCGGCGAAGCGCGTCCTCGAGCTGCTGACTCGAGAACGGCTTGGCCACGTAATCGTCCATTCCGGCCGCCAGGCACTTCTCCCGGTCTCCCGCCACCGCTCCGGCAGTCAGCGCGATGATCGGAATGCGCTTTCCCCCGCTCCGCGCGGCCTCGCGGCGGCGAACCTCTGCCGCCGTGGCGAACCCGTCCATTTCCGGCATCTGGCCGTCCATCAGGACCAGATCGAACGTCGTGTGCTGCAGCGCTTCGAGCGCCTCGTGTCCATTGTTTGCGACTTCCGCGCTGCACCCCAGTTGCTCCAGCATGGTCAGCGCCACTTCCTGGTTGACCGGGTTATCTTCCGCAAGCAGGACGTGCGCTTGCAGATTCGCGGCTGCCCGGCGCACGGCCGGGGCGGGAGCATCGCGAACGATGCCGGCCATGGCGTCAGCCAGACGCTCATGGAGCTCTGACTGCCGAACTGGCCGGATCAGGCAGGACACAACACCGGCCTCCCGCGCCGCAGCCTCGTCAATGTCGGTAGAGCCGATAATGATCGCGCGCGTCGCCGCGATCGCCGGGTCTTGTCGAATGGCACGCGCCAACTCCACTCCGTCCATCCCCGGCATGTTGTAATCCACGATGGTCGCGGCGAAAGGCTCATCGCGCGCAGCCGCAGTCCGCAATAGTTGCAGGGCCCGCTCACCACCGTCAGCTGTCTCGCACGCGACGCCCGCCGCCGCCAGCTGGTGCGTGAGGACCTCGAGGTTGGTCTCCCGATCGTCGACGGCGAGCACCCGCAGGCCCTGTAAGCGGGGTCCCATTTCGGCGGCTGTGGAATCGGCCTTTCCAGCACAGTGGGATCCGAAGCTTGGAATTCACGTGACTTGAAGTCGCGGC
>JADMIO011398588.1_pt1 | contig 82900 bp, 44 predicted proteins | sample 8958161 | NCBI WGS metagenome assembly JADMIO01 (sample SAMN16585339, study PRJNA669376) | soil metagenome | isolation source: Crop rotation soil | place: USA: Cullars Rotation, Alabama | collected 2011
GCGACAACTTGTCCACGTGGAATTCTAAGCTTAGGATCCCAATGTGCTGGAAAGGCGAATGCGGATGCCGCGCGCTATCTGGTGTTTTCCGATCTCGACGTTCACGATACCGGCAAGCATCCATCGGGAGTGGCGAACTGCCTGAAGCTGGCCGGTGTGAATGATGTCGTGATCCGGCGCAGCCAATTTGCACGCTGCGGCACGGCGCCCGAAAGCGGCGCGCTCGGCGTCGACGGCGTCGGCATTCAACGCGCGACAGTTGCTTACAACCGATTCGAAGCGAACGGCTTCGGCGGCGTGCAATTCAAGGGCGGCAGTGCCGACATCGAGATCCGCAATAACTGGTTCCTCAACGCCGGCTGGCGCGGCGTGGCGATGGGCGGCAGCACCGGCGACGTCTTTTATCGTCCGCCGCTCGCGGCGGCCGGCTTCAACGCGGAAGCCGCGCGGGTGCGGGTGGTCGGCAACGTCTTCACGGGAGGAGAGACCGCCGCGGCGTTCACCGGCTGCGTGGACTGCCAGTTCGCGCACAACACCGTGATCGATCCCGGCAAGTGGGCGCTACGGATCCTGCAGGAGCGCGTCACCGATCAGCGCTACGCGTTCGCACCGGCATCGCGTGGTGTGATCGCCGGCAATCTGTTCTATTTCCGGCGTTCGGATCTTACGGCGGGCGAAGACATCAACGTCGGCGCCGGCACCGAGTCGCGCAGTTTTTCGCTGATCGGCAATCTCTGGTTCGCGCACGACGCACCCGCCCAGTCGAAGCCCCGTTTGCCGGCGTTCGAAGGATCAGAGTCGGAGGCGATCGTCGGCGTCGATCCAGAGTTCGTCGCTCCGCGCGCCGGTAATTTCCGCTTGAAGCCAACAAGCCCGGTTCGCGCGAAAGGATCGACACAGTTCGCGCCGATCAGCGACGTCTACGGTGCATGCTACGCCAACCCGTCGAGCCTCGGCGCCGTGCAGTTCGTAGATGAGAGGAAATGAAACGTTACGTTCGGGCGTCTTAAGCAACCGACGGCGGATGACCGACGACGAGATGATCGACGACGAGGAACCGACGACGAGATGACTGACGACGAGATGATTGACGACGAGGACGGACGACGAGATGACTGACGACGAGATGATTGACGACGAGGACCGACGACGAGATGACTGACGACGAGATGATTGACGACGAGATGATTGACGACGAGATGATTGACGACGAGATGACTGACGACGAGATGATTGACGACGAGGACCGACGACGAGATGACTGACGACGAGGACGGACGACGGACGACGGAATGACCGACGACGGCGTGACTGACGACGCAATGACCGACGACGGATGACGACGACGGCGGCGGTATGTCTGATTTGCGCCCGGCAGGATTCGAACCTGCGGCCTACGGCTCCGGAGGCCGTCGCTCTATCCAGCTGAGCTACGGGCGCGTGACGAGCGAACGAACAATTGCGGATTAGCGCTCGCGAATTTCGTGTTCATGGGCGATTGAGGATTGTTGATTCGTAATTCGATCGACTCAGTGGCTTCCGGCAGCTCCGCGTCTTTCGCAATCCGCAATTCCAGATCTTCAGTCCGCCAGCGATTTGATTGGCGCGCCCGGAGGGACTCGAACCCCCGGCCTACAGGTTCGAAGCCTGCCGCTCTATCCAACTGAGCTACGGGCGCGCGCAAAAACTGAGTGTAGTCCACGCGCCGAACGACGGCAAGGCGCTGTGTTAGAATTTGTGTTTCCCTGCACGGCGTTGATCCGCACAGGCGGGCCGGTAGCTCAATTGGCAGAGCAGCAGACTCTTAATCTGCGGGTTGTGGGTTCGATTCCCACCCGGCTCACCATCTTTGCATCAGCACTCTCAGACGGCGCCAAGTAGTTGAAAAGTGGTGCCGTTGCGGCGGTTCGATTGAACCGATTTCCGTCGTACGCGATTCCTTCCGGGAAGAACAGCTGCTGCAATCGCTGCTTGTAGTCGAGCGACGCCTGCACCCACAGGTCTGACGCACGCGGCAGAATGCGTTCTGCGAAGGCCAGGATGCCCTGTACGTCGAGTTCGTCGACTGCTTCAGTGTGGTGCTCGATCTTGGCGAGCGTCATTTCTTCGCGCAGCTTGTCGCGTTGTCGGCCGTAGCTGGTCAGGTCGATCGAACCCGAGTACAGAAACGCTTCGTCGAGTCGGTCGAGCTTCTGCTGGATCGCCTTTACGCGGCGCTCCTGCTCCGTCGTCCGCTCGGTCGCTTCGGCACGCCGCTGCTCCCACACGTGGAGGATGCGATCCTTCACCAGGCGCATGTAGCCGGGCGACGGCTGCAGAAGCGCCAGTTCGTCCACGAACGCGCCTTCGAGCACGACTTTGCTGACATTGACGACGCGGCACTGCCGCTGACAGTGGTAGTAGGCGTAACGACCGTTGCGGCCCTTCGACCAGCTGCCCGTCAGCGGCCGGCTGCAGGCTTCGCAGCGCACGAAGCCGCGCAGCGGGAAGTCCGGGCGGTTCCGCTGTCGCGGTCCGGAGACAACGACGCGGCCGTCAAGCACCGCCTGCGCACGGTAGAACGTCGGCTCGTCCACGATCGGCTCGAAGTCACCTAGTGTCGAAACGCCATAGTTCGGGCTTTCAATCTTCCCGATGTAGATCGGGTTCCGCATCAACTGCCCGAAGCTCTGAGGGGATAGCGTCAGCCCCTTGCGGCTTCGCAGCCCCGCCGCGGTCGCACGAGTGATCACTTCCTGCTTCGTGTATCGCCCAGTCGCCAAGTCCTCGAACGCTCGTTTCAACAGCTCCGCACGATCAGGATCGTGAACGAGGCTTCTGCCCGACCACTTTGGAGCGTTCAAGTATCCGAGTGGCGCCGGGAATGTCCATCGTCCGAGCTCCAGTGCCGCCCGCATGCCGGCACGCGTTCGATCGGATCGCACGTCGTTGTCGAACTGCGCGAACGCAGCCAGGACACCTTCCATCAGCTTGCCGGTGGATGTGTCGTCGATTGGCTCGGTGGCCGACCGCAGGGAGATGCCGAGAGACTTCAGATGCGCTCGGAGCGCGAAGTGATCGTACTTCTCACGTGCGAACCGCGTGAGGTTGTACACGATGACGAAGTGAACCTTGCCCTTGTGCGTCCGGCAGTACTTCAGCAGGTTCTGCAGTTCGCTCCGGTCGGTCGTCTTGGCGCTCTCGCCCTGCTCCTGGAAGCGGTGGAGGATCTCGAAGCCGTGGCGTCGGCAGTACTCTTCGCAGGCACGCAGTTGGGTGGGCAGACTGAGGTTCTCGGTCTGCTCTTTCGTGCTGACGCGAACGTAGATCACCGCGCCGATCATCTCAGGCAGCTTAGCGCCGATAACGGACGCCGGCAAGGTGCGTCGTCTCGCCATGGCAGCTAATGAACGCGAATGTCCTGCAACGCGACGACGATCAGAATGTACGCCAGCGTCTCGGCGTGACGCGCGACGGCGACAACCTCGTCATCCGACATCGTCTCCGCGTCATCGCCGAGCAATTCCCGACAGCGCGCGATCGAGATCGGTTCCGATTCTTGGTCTGCACAATCCGGTACGTCCATGGCGCTCCCCTTGAACGCGAGTCGCGACGATTCGTGTTGGATGGGTGGCGCGCTCTGGCGCGTCGATGTGCCATCGACGCGCCGATGTCCGTGTGAGCGCGGATGCGGGCCTGGAGCCGGCATCGTCCCGACGGAGCTATGCTCCGCGCGGTGACGATCGTGAATGCTTCGATCGTCCGATGCGTTCAGTCAAAGCCAGGGCAATGCGATGCCGCTGGTGAACGCGTCCTCTGCGCAGCGCGTGATCCTGAGGATGACGCGCGGCCAGAGGGATCGAGGTTCGCAGCTCAATCGACGCCAACGAGCTACTCTTCGTCGTCGTGCATCACTCTGCGATTTTTGGGGGTTGCGCTCGATGCCGTGCCCTGTGGGCGCCGGCCGAATGCGCGCTCCGTAGGCCGTGTCGGCGAACGGAGGGAGTGCCATGCGGCACCGACGTGATGATGTCAACATACGCCTGTGCGATTCCCGCGTCAACCATCTTCGAGTGATCGACAGGTTGCCGACCATCGCGTAGTTGCTGAAACGTGCCGCGCGGAGGCGTCGTCAATGCCCGCAGGCCCGGCCGCTGGCCGGGACGAAGCGGAGCGGAGAGCATTGACGACGCCGAGCACGGCGCCAGCATCAAGAACGCGATGGGGCGGCGCCTGGATCTGGGTCCGCAACCCTGACGCTTCTGCCGGGAATACATTCGACGTCCCGAAGAAATTTCTGTGCGGTTCGAGAGCCGTATTCTTCCGGCGAAGGTCGCTCCGAATACGTGCACACGGGCGGCGCGTTCATCCTGCACATTCAATGCGCGGACACGGCGACGTGCGACACGGCCAACGATGGCGTGAACGACCCCGTCTCGACGACCTGGGGTCACTCGCAGGGCAGGACAGCGGGGTCGTTCACGCCATCGTTGGTTCATCGACTGCGACACCGCACCGACGGCGACGGCGGCACAGAGCGCCGCCGCAGTCGCACGCCCAATGCAAGACGCTGCGATACCGACGCTTGCACGCACTGACAGTTCACCGAGCCACCAGGGTTGAGAGAGCTTCGGGGGAGGGTGCCGCAAGAGGGGGGCCAACCTGACGCGATTTTCGCTTGGCCCCCCTCTTGGCCCACACATCTCGGTCCATCGAGCCGGACAGCTGGAGGTACTGACGGTTCAACGCCTGAACTTCTACGGCCGACCAACCGTGCGACCAATCGTCTCTCAGGCACGTCGAGCATGACCGCCAGAGCACTTGATCGCCCGCTCGTCGCCACGCCCGATAAAGAGCTTGGACCTTCGGCATGCCCTGCTTTCGGAACTCCTGCGCGATGTAGCGATCGGACGGATCGCCGAGGTGTCCGCCCTGCTCCTGGCGTTCGTGAAAGTACGTCTCCAGGGACTTGCTCACGCTCGGATTGAGAGGCGTCCACAGCTCTTCGCGGACCGCGGATTTGTACAGCGCCACGGCTTTTCTGAAGCGCCGCGGTACGAGCAATCGGATCGTCCAGTGGTGGAGGCAACGGAAGAGATCGACGTGACGAATGAGGAACTGGCGGAAGTCCACGGGCACGCGCCGGTTCATGAGGTACAGAAACACGAACCGACTCGTATCGTCCTTCTCGATGCCGATGGGCAACTTGTCGGGGAAGCAGCGGATCGTCTTCCGCTGCGCTGCTCCGAAGGCGATGTGCGGGTAATCCTCCGGCCGCAGTCCGGTCTGCTGTGTGACATCGAAGAACGCTCGTTTGTCGGATTCGGGACTCAACCACCAGCGGCGACGATCTCCCAACACCGCGTCGAGAATCATGACTCGTTCGACCATCCGCCCGATCGGGCGAAGGCGACGATTGCGATTGTCTGCCTGGCCAATCGCTTCATACAGCGGCTTGTGGTGGACGTGGTACAGGCGTCCACGTCGGACGGGGCCTGGCTCGATGGCTCGCGCGAATCCGCGGGCCACCAGTCTGGCCATGAACTCGCGACTGTTCTGCCCGCGCGCCGTGCTCGTGAACTCGCAGTACTGGCGCTCCAGAAAACATCCCGAGTGGACCATGACGGTGACGAGGAACTCGCGTTGGCGCTGCGTCAGACCGTACTCGCGCAAAGAGGACACGCGGCTGATGCTGACGCTGTCGAAAGCCCTGTTGGGAGGATATTCGTGCGTCACAGGAATTCCTCCATCCCGCGCGGACGTGGACCGGATCGACCGCCGCGACCTCGTGATGCAACGAAGTAGATCCGGAAGCCGGTCTTCCCGCGGCTGGCGGCGTGGGCCCCGCGGTAATGCGACGTGAACAGTTCAACGTCCTGATGAAGCTCCCGGCCATCCACCTCGTACTCGATCCGGTAGTCGGGGAAATGAACCTGGTCGTCGAAGTACGGCAGATCGTGCTCGCGCGCCCAGTGCCGGACCTCGTTCTCGTCGCGGCCAGGCCGGCCGTCGCTGTCCGATCGGTCGCGGTTGTGGTCCTGCAGGAACTCCTGGTACTCCCGCTTCAGGTCTTGCTCGAGAACGACGCGTCGAATCTCGAGGTCAGGGTGCTCGTCTCGAAGCCGAGCTTCTTCCTGTCGAAACGTCGCGTAGAGATTCGAGTCGTGGTCGATCTCCCGTGAGCGGCTGACGCCGGCGTAGAAGGTCTGGGACGGCTCACGCTCTCGCTCCAACGAGTGCGAATCGAGCAGGTCTCGCCCTTCTGTCGTAAGCGTCAATCCGCGCTCGCGGTCGCCCAGGTCAACCAGGTCGACGAGCCTCTGATCGTGAAGGTTGTCCAGGGTGTCGTGCGGAAGCTCCAAATCGTGCTCCGGCACGACGCGAAACGCGCCGACGGCGGCCAGCGCACGGCTGTCTTCACCGTCGAGTTCGTAGACTCGCTCTCGATCTACAACCAGCTCTCGCTCGTCGCCGCGCGGCAAGTCGAGGTCGCGCATCAGGGCTTCCCGAGGGTCGTGTTCATCACGGTCGCGTGGGTCGTACACCCTTGGCCATCGGTCGCAGGGATCTCGGGCGTCGGACTCGCGCGGATCGTTCCATCGAGCGTCGGACATCGCTCCTCCTTGCGGTAATTGCTGCGGTTGCGTTGTCCGTGAAGACGCCCTGGCAGTAGCTGCGAGGGGTAGTTCAGGTAGGCCACTATGCGTCCGGGGCGTTACGCCGCGCGACGTTCAGGGCACGGTCTGTGGAAACCGGCTCGGAGCCTGTGAGGCGGCCGAGCGACGAGTTCGACCCACACCGACGCAGGCGGGGCCAGCAGCCGACCAAGAACTGCTGTTGGAATGTATACGCCGGCGCCCATCGTAAAGCAACCGGCTGACCGCCCAGCCATCGACTTGCGCTCAGTGGCTGCGGGTAGTAAAATACTACCTGACCGATCGACTCTTCAAGGCTGGATTCCAACGTGGCAGCTCGCGCCAAAAAGACGAACAGATCGAAGGGAATTGACGGCGTCCGCGCTTCGAGAGACGGCCACCAGTTTCACGAGGCGTGGGTGGCCCGCCGCGCGCTTGGTCTCCTCTTGCCTCGATTCGATCTTTGCGGGATCGCCGTGGAGGGCCTCTCTGAAGAGGACGAAGAGGGTGCCCCAGCTGCTGCTGTCGAGATCGCGGACGCCACGTTCTACTACGGCAACGGCACATCCTTCGAATCTTGCGCACGCATGGAAGTGGCGCAGTTCAAGTACTCGATCGCCAAAGCGGACGCACCACTGCGAGTTGCTGATCTGCGCAAGACGTTAGCCAAATTCGCCGCTACCGAGAAAGAGTTCGTTTCAAAACACGGCGCCGAGGCAGTAACGCGGAAGGTCACATATTCCATCAACACCAACCGGCCTTTTGGGTCAGAGATGCTTGAGGCGCTCCGCTCGGCCTCTACCGGCCAGCCAGCGATGTCCGCCGACGCGATCGCTCAGCTGTCTCAGTTGCGCTCCGCGGTGAAACAGTCGGACGACGGTCTGAGGCGGTTCGCGGAGCGCGTTCTCTTGGTCGGTCGGATGGACTCACTGGAAGCAGTTGAGCGTGGGAATGCTCGCACAGTCGCCGATTGGTCCGCATCGAATGACGCTCTGGCTCGCGCACGAATTGGCGACCTCAGAGACATGGTACGCAAGAAGGCGGGCAGTCAAGGGCAGCGCGACAAGATCGTCACGCAGGTCGACGTGCTCAGTGCCCTGGGACTCGGGCACGAGAGTGAGCTGCTGCCAGCCCCACAGGCATTTCCGGAGGTCGGCAACGTCGTACGGCGAGCCCAACTGTCCGAATTCATTGCGAAACTTGTGGAGACCTCACGCTGGATCGTTCAAGCCGCCGGAGGCCTCGGCAAGACAGTTTTTGTCCAAAGCGTCGCTGCTGAACTAGCTCGAGACCACGAAGTGGTCCTGTTTGACTGCTTTGGAGGTGGCGCGTATCGAACGCTCGCGGACGGCCGACATAGGCCCGAACGCGGCTTGTTGCACGTCGTGAACGAGCTCGCTTGTCGAGGGCTTTGCGATCCCATTCTTCCGGGCACGAGCGACAGCGCGGAAGTTGTTCGCCGGAGCATTCACCGATTCAAGCAAGCCATTGAGGTTGTACGACGCACTAAGCCTCGTGCAAATCTCTTCGTCATTATCGATGCGGCCGACAACGCGGCGATGGAAGCTGCTAACCGGCATCAATGGTCGTTTCCGCGCGAGCTCCTTGAGAGTCTCACGATTGAGGGGCCGGTCGAAGGCCTGACCGTAATCGTCACCGCTCGACCTGAGCGGGTCGCCATCGCCATCGGCAACGCCGATTGCCGACCGTTCGAGATCAAGCCCTTCACACTGCCAGAGGCGGGCGAGTTCATTTCGGCTCGTCGAACCGACGCCACCCCCTCGCAGATCGAGGTCGTACATCATCGAGCAGAGGGCAACCCGCGGGTGATCGCAAATCTGATTGAGCCAGACCGAGATCTCGTTAGCGAGACGCAGACAGACGCCAGGGTCGAACTGAATGACCTAATACAGCAACGGATTGCTCGGGCCGTCCAATTAGCGGAGATTAAAGGTGCGAATCCTGACTCGATTGCGGCCTTCCTGTGTGCGCTGTCGCTGTTGCCGTCGCCCGTGCCAGTGGGCGAAGCGGCCGTCGCATTCGGCGTGCCCGCCTCTGAGCTCGAAAGTGTCGCCGCCGATCTAGCGCCGCTGCTCGACCGAACCCGTCACGGAATCATCTTCAGAGACGAACCCACTGAGACGTTTGTCTCGCAGCGTTACGGTGGACAGGTTCACCTTCTAAATGACGTCGTTGCTCGGCTCACCGCCGCCCAATCGCAATCGGTCTATGCCGCTCGCTCTCTTCCTGGCCTCTTGTCCGCAATGGGTCGCATCGACGATCTTCACCGGCTCGCTTTCGACACCGCCTTTCCCGCAACACTGACAGGCGATGTCGCGAAGCGGGTGATTAGGCTGAATCGCCTCCGAACCGCGGTGGGTGCTGCGGCAAGGGCGCGCCGTCATGACGCCGTCGTCGACATGCTGGTCGAGCTTTCAACTGTCGTTGCCGTAGACGAGCGAGGACAGGATTATTTGCTCGCGCATCCGGATCTCGTCGTAGCTCTGGGCGACTCCGATGCTCTTCGTCGACTCTTCGAATCGAAGACCGCTTGGGCCGGTTCTCGTCACGCTCGCCTGACGACAGCCTACACGACCGACGGAGACCTTGCTGAGGCGTTTGTCCATGGTAAGCGTACCGAAGAGTGGATTCAGTGGCTCTGGAAGCAAGACGAGAGAGACCGCTTCGACGTCAAGACGGACGTCGAGGATTACGTCGGAATCGCATCGTATCTAGTTGCTAGCGGTCGGACGACCGTGGCGGCTTCCTACCTCAATCAATGGCGCAGCGATGTCTTCGCGTACCGGCTTGCAAACCGACTCATCGAAGTGTGCAGCGTATCGCAGGCTTTAGGGAAGATGCCGAATGCGGCGGGACTACTGTGCACCGCGGCCGACTGTCGTCGGCTCCCAGCCTCCATCCCGGTAGCGATTCTCAAATCGCTTGTTGTCGACGACATTACGGCCGCGAAGCTTCTTTCGCGACTGATGAAAGCCGTCGAGACCCGTCCGGGCACAAGCGACGACCTTCCTGAATATCGAGAAGTAGATTCCTATCAGCTGGCCCTCCAGCGCTGCGCGCTTCGCGCGGCACAACTGCGACTGGACGAGGCGGGCGCACTGGCGGGTCGCGTCGCTCCCAAGCGCATCGACCTTTGGAGTCTTCGGGATCCGTTCTCTACGCGATATACGACCCCATGGGTCGTCTCGGTGGCGGCACGTGCGGCAGCAGACCGTCGAATGCCGACTCTCTTTGATTGTGTTCCGACAGAGCTGTGGATGCTGGTGAAAGAAGAGTCTGCGCCCGGCTCTGATGAGGAACAACTCGATCTTCTGCAAAGCAGGTTAAAGGCTGGCCCCGCAAAGGGTGACGCCGACGCGGCAAAACAGATATCCGCCGAAAGTCGGCGGCAGGCCTCTGATGGCCTAAATGTCCGAATTCCTGCCGTCCTGGCGCTCGCTAAACGGATCGCCGCAATCGCAAGTGCTGGTGATGCGCAATCACGCTCTGCATCCTTGGCAGAATTCTTCGATGGATGGAAATCAGCGGTTGCAGAGGTACAGAAGGACTATCGCTTCCGAACGGAGGACGCGAGGTTTATCGACAACCTCTATAGTGAATGCGCGCTGCAGGTTCTTATTGCGCTGAACGCGTTCACGCCAGAGACCGCAGTCGCGTGCATCGAATGGATGGGGCGGGCCGAATTCACGCCTGTTCATTTGTTCACTGAGCTCGTGGCGGGTTTCGCGAGGAATGCGGAGACAGCGCAATATGCTGGAACCATTGCTGCCGCAACCTCCGCGATCATTGGGCGCGAAGATGATGTCGTCCAGCGAGCGAATCTCTTAGCTCGACTCGCCCGCGCGATTCTGCCGGCAAATCGTGCAGAGGCTACAGCTCTGTTCACACGAGGCCTCGCTGATCTTGACGCTATCGGATCTGGCGATTATGCGTTCACCAACGAGCTTCTCTGGTTTGCGAAATCCGTTACTGCCGAGCCTCTTGATCCGCCTGTAGCACACCGACTCGCAAAGATATGTGAGCTGAACGTCTACGACTCAAGAAAGTTTCCTTGGACTCTGGCGGCGGCCGCTTTCTCGCGGTGTTGGGGGCCAGCATATCTGGCACAGCTCTCTCGATGGCACGATCGTGAGAAGGCGTCGCTCTCCATGACGTTACCACCCGCCCTGTCCTTCTTGGTTCGCGATCGCAGGATCCGTCCTGATGACGCTTTGGCGATGCTCCGCCTCGTGGAGCCGGAAGTGGGCTGGGACTGGGATTGGGATCATCTCGTCGAGTCGATCATTGAATCACGTCCAAAAGCGCTCGGAACACTGCTGAACGAGTTGTTCTCGCAATTCGAATTGGCATACCCGAAGAGACCGTATGTCGAGACCGTTAGCAAGATGTGCTCGCACATCGCAGCATCTGCCGATGGCAAGCCGCTGCGTGACAAACTGGAACACCTACTGACTCGTAGCACGCAGGTCCGACGGGTGCAGCGTGGCAGCGACCGAGCCAATTACGTTTCCGCTACGAAGAACGACGAGGTGGTCCGAAAGGAAACCGATCGCAAGAATGAGATTGCAGCGGCAGTAAATGCTACGAATCCGTTGAGCGTGGCATCCATCGAGGCCTTGGTCGAAACGCTCGATGGTCTCGATCGGGCGCTGGACGTCAAAGCAGATGCGTTCGCCGCGCTTCGCGCGAAGGTGGCCTACCTCGATCGATCCCAACACATTAGCGCGATTGTGTCCGCACGCAATCTTGAGCTGTTCGCTAAAAACAAGCTGCTCGCCAGCCTCAGAACCGACTGGCTCTCCAGCTCTCCTTCGGAGTTAAGCGCGTTGAAGGACATTGCGACGTCACTCATTCGCCAGCATGCGTGTGATCTCGTTGCGAAAGAATGGGGATCTCTGTACGAACTTCGTGAGCTGTCGCAACTGTCCGGAATCCCGCACCACGAACTCGCCATTGCCTTGGTCGATGCGGCGGCGACCGACGAACTTGAGACAGCATCTACGGTGTGGCTCAGGCTGGCCACTGATATTTCGCCGAAGGCTGATCCGAGCGTACCGAAGGCCGCGCTTTCGCGTTTGCTGGATAGCGGCGCTGCGCGTCTTGCAGACGAGGTTGGCGACGGCGCGTGGACGTCCGCGCTTCAAGTCGACGCCGGCGTCGAGACGGTTACAGCAGGATTAATCTGGTTCTGCCTAGGCCTGCCACACGCCCGGGATAGATGGAGGGCGGCACATGCGGTTCGGACGCTCGCAAAGCTCGGCAGATGGGAAGTCATCGACGAATTGTTCGAGCTGTTAGATGCGTCTGGCGCGGGACCCTTTCAGGATCAGCGCTTGCCGTTCTTCAGAATGCATGCGCAGCAGTGGTTTCTCCTCGCAATCGCTCGAATCGCGCTCGATAGCCCGCGTGAGGTCAGACGTCATCGCCACTCCTTGGAAGCGATCGCGCTTGATGATCGCTTTCCCGATGTCGGTTTGCGCGAACCGGCCCGGCGTGCTCTGATGTCATGTCTCAAGAACGAGAGATCCAAGGCCGCCGCCCGAACGATCAAGAAGCTTCAGAAGGTCCATGTATCGGCGTTTCGGCCGATCCAGCGGCGCATTAACACGTTCGGGACAATGTCATGGGACCGGCCCAAGACTGCCAAAAAACCAAAGACTCCCTTTCACTTCGATTACGACTTCGACAAGCACGACTTGTCACGGGTCGGCAACATCTTCGGAGTGCCCACCTGGAAGATCGGCGATAAGTGCACATCGTGGATCCGAAAGTGGGATCCAAAGATCGAGTACATGCACGATTTCGGTGGTAGGGACCGTCCGAGCGGCCACTCCAACTACACCACGGGCGCGGAAGAAAGCTTCCAATCATACGGTGCGTACCTCGCGCGACATGCACTTGCGCTCACTGCTGGTCGGCTGCTCTTGACGACTCCGTTCAGCGTTGACCGCTATAACTTCGACCGCTGGGATGAGTGGCTCGCGCGTTACTCGCCGACGCGAGATGACGGGTTGTGGCTGGCCGACGGTCTCGGGGCGGTTCCCGACTTCGCTCTGCACGACCTCATGGCGGACGAGGTGAACGGGCGTCCGAAACCTTGCGACGAACAGACGCTGCTTTGCTCGCTCGCAGGAGTGTCGGAGGATGGCCGCATCCCGAAAGATCTGATGGTGGACGGCTCATGGTCGTCGCCGGATGGTGTCAGGGTGAACGTTTCGTCAGCTCTTGTTCCTCCCCCCAAAGCGATATTGGCGAGTCGCGCGGTTGTGACTGCGCCGCTGATGGACATGTGGCTGCCAAGCCTAGAACCTGGCGACGATGCCAGCGGCGATCACGTTCGATTCGGGAGAAACGTGGCGCCGCTCGAGGCGTGGATCACCGATCCTCACGTTGAGCTGCACATCGACGACAACGACCCGTCCGGGGTCCCCGAGGCGTTGCAGCGTCCAAGGCCGGGGACTCGGACAATCCGGACGTTCCGTCTTCACCCGGAGAAGCCGTGGGCAGACTCGTGGATTGCGCCGGGGAAGCGCGTGGCGTTCCGCTCCAAAGCATGGGGACGAAAAATTTGGCGCGGTGACCGCGACGACAGTGATTCGGGCGCGGCGTTGTTTGCAACTCGACCGTTTCTGGCTGAGTTTTTGACCGCTACTGATCGTGACCTGCTCGTACTCATAAAGCTTGAGCACTATCGGGAAAGCGAACGATACAGCCCAGCGGATGACGAGCCGAGCGACCGATTCACGCATTCGTACTCATTGCTGCTCGTGGACAGGCAGTTGCGAGTGCGTCCGATTGTGCCAACGCCAGGGGACGTCGCAACGGTTGCTGCCCTCGACAAGTACTCAATTCATGATTTTCAGAAGCGATTCACGGCGCTTTCAAAGTCACGCCGCGAGTAGGTGTGCTCATTTGGCGGAGGGGGTACCCGCGCCGATGTGCATGCCGCCACTTCACGACTGGCGCGGTCTGAAATTGCGATTGCGACAACGATTGCCGGTTGTCTATGAGGAGGTGTGTATGGGCATGCCAGTCAAGCTGTCCGATGAACTGGTTGAGTCCGCGCGAGAGGAGGCGGCCAATACAGATCGGTCGATCACTGGCCAGATCGAGCATTGGGCCAAGATCGGTCGTTCAGTAGAGACAGTGCTGAAGCACCAGGAGGTTCAGACTCTGAAGCGGTCGCCACTAAGCGCTCGATTGACAAGCGGGGCACGGCACGCGATCCAGGCCGCACTCGAGCGTGTCGTCGCAGACAGCGATCGCCGCTCGCTCGCGCGCAGCCTGCAGATGGGTCGGACCGTCTATCAGAGCGATCCCGCAGGTTCGGGGTTGACGGAGCGGATTGAGCCAGACGGAAGCCGTACGCTTGGGCGGTTGATTAACCGCCGCTTCGTGCCCGCGCGTTCGAATCGTATGGGACGTCGCTGATGGCCGTGTCGGGCGGCAAGGGCGGGAGCCGGCGTCAGAGAGGCGGCACCGAGGAACGACTTTTGATAGTCGTCGCCGGCCCGAACGGTGCCGGTAAGTCGACATTCGTCGAAACGTTTGTGAAGCCCACCGGAATTCTCATCGTCAATCCCGACGAAGTGGCGAAGGCTCTTTCGCCGGACTCGCCGGAAGATGTCGCTTATGAGGCGGCACGCGTCGCCGATACGTGGCGCCGTGATCTTGCTGCTCGGGGCGTCTCATTTTGCATGGAAACAGTGTTCTCCGACCCTCAGGGTGCCAAGCTGGAGTTTCTGAAGGAATGCCAATCGAGCCGTTACACCGTCATCCTCGTTTTCATTGGCTTGGAGAACGCAGAACTATCGCTCGGACGCGTCATGCAACGGGTCGAACGAGGTGGGCATGATGTTCCAGACGCGAAGATCGAGGCGCGATTCCCTCGCACGTTCGACAACTTGCGCCAAGCATTGACCTTCGTCGATAGAGCACTGTTGTTCGATAACAGCTCTGCGGACCAGCCCTTTCGTTTCGTGGCGGAGTTCAAAGCCGGCAAGCGGCTACGACGAAAGGGTTTTACGCCCGCGTGGGCGGCGATGGTTGAATGAGCGATCGGGCTGCTCTGAGGGGGCGCATCGCGCGCACCGGGGATTTGAAATCTGAGCGATTATGCAGGTCGCTTCGACGAAGGAACCTCATGAAGATCGTCATTCTGAGATGGGGCTTGCTCATCTAGTCTCCAGGCGCTTTACGAATCAACACTAGGGATGCCCAGTAATGCCTGTCCAGATCTGTCGGGGCTTCAACGACGAGCAATGGCGAACGATTCGTCTTCGCCTGGATAAAGGGGACGAGTCGGCCTGGCCCTGCACCATTGAAGTATTCGAGCGGCGGATCAAAGAGCGTTACCTGTCATGTATTGAAGCGTTGATCGCTGCTGACTCCAAGCTTGACGTAGAAGTGACAGATCAGGCACCAGCCGACTGTTCGACGCTTCCGGATGACCAAGGACGGCCAGTAGTTGTTCCGGGTTTCGCAGTTCTGGCCTTGTGCTGCCTCCTTGCGGAAACGCTACAGGGATTCCGGGAAAAGCCCGCGAAACCGAATGCGCCGACAGGGCCTTGCAGGTTCCAGGATGATGGGAAGTGCATCAAGCCGACAACCACAGATCAGTTCAGGGAGTTCCTACGGCGACCGGCGTTCCGCGGCGCATTCGATGACGACGGCGTGGCTCGTTCATTCGTCAACGGGGTTCGGAACGGCATATTCCACGAGGCCGAAACAAGGGGATGGGTCATCTGGCGCGACGAACCGCCAGGACAGATTCTGGTTCGGGAGGATGGTCGATACGCCCTGAACCGCACGGAGTTCTACAACGCGCTTAAGGCAGAATTCAATGGCTACGTCTCGGACCTTCGTAACCCCAGCAATTTGGAGTTGCGGACGCGCTTCAAGAAGAAGATGAGCGACATTGTCAAGGAATCTTGAGTCACGCCGCCGCCCGGAGAGCGCCGAGTTGGCGTAACCATTCGCCGATCCGGTTCCAACTCGTGAAATTTAGGCTCACCACATCACTCGTTCAACACCATCAACCACTTGCCGCCGGTCGCAGTCGCGACCGCGGACAGGAATCGAACCGATCGAGTCGGCGCTGCTCGACTCGCCCTGGCCCGAGAGTTCGAAAGCGTGACAGACGAATGCGCTGCGAGCCACCGCTCTCATTCTCGCGGGAACGGTCGCTGGCCTCACGACTCCGGTTCCGCATCGGCCGACACGACTGTCGAGGATCTGTCGTCGAACACCAGCACCGGAGTCGAGCCGGGCACAAAGATCTGAAGCGCACAGATCCCGTTTCAGCGTCTCAACGCCATCATCGGGGCGTCGCTCCGTGAGCGCTGACACCGCACTCTTGCTCGACGCGCTGACCGGCTGGGACGCGCAGATGTGGCTGACGCTGCAGGCGAAGTGGGACCTGTGGCCACGCGTTGAAGACGCGCGGGGCGCGACCGAAGGTCCGCCCACTGCGTAAGACCGCATGGGAAGGCCCGTCCGTGTTGCTGACCTATACTGGCACCGCCCGGCCGCCCCGGACACGACACGCCCCGCCACTGTTGCTCATGGCCGAATCGAAAGCGGGTGGCACCTTCTGGGAAATGACGCGGGTGAAGGAGACTGAGCATGCGCCGCGCGATCACTCCCCTCGTCCTGCTGGTCGCCACTCTTCTCTCGCTATCCACCGCACCACCGGCCGCCGCGCAGGAAGAAGATCAAGGCCCCGCCAGCCTCACGCTCTGCAACAAAGGCACCCGCACGGTCAACGTGGCGTTTGGCCTGCATGACATGGTTCTGGTGGCGCCAAGCCTTCGCGTGGTCGCGTGGCAGACCGTCAAAGCGGGCGAGTGCAAGGACGTCTACGAATCCGGGAGCATCAACTACGTCCCGCTGCCTGCCTACCTCGCCTTTGCCTTCATGGGCCCGCAGGGACAGGTGATACCCGCTCGCGTCGCGAGCATCCCCGACATCGGGGCGTATGAGCACCGGTCGGCGTACATGTCGGCTCGTTTTCCCTCCGGACAGGGTCCGGCGCTCACGCGATCCACCAGGCAACTCTGCGTGAGTGCCGAACCACAGGACTACACCGTTCCGTTCAACGCCGCCGTGAATTGCGCGAGCCCGCGTCCACAGGGCGCACAGGGCGCGCGGTCGCCGATGACGGCGCAGGTCCTGTTTCATCCCTCCGGCCGAACGTGCGTCAGCAACGTCGCCGGAGACCTCCTGTGCAGCGGCGGCCGCTACTATCTCGACGTCGCGCCGAAAGCCGGTGACCTCGAGCTGCACGCGACGCACGGTGACCATGCCGACGAGTCGGTAGCGCAGCCACTCACGCCGGAGCAGATCGCCGCCGGCCTGGTCAACGGCGCCAGGGAGGTCACCGCGATCGCCAATGCCATCGTGAACGGCCGGCCGATTCCCGGCACGCGCGGCGACGAGCCGCTGGACTTCAGCCAGAAGCGGGCCAGGTGGTGGACGGGCGCCACACGGACGGCGGCGTCGTACCAGGCGACATGGATCGGCCAGATCGTCGTGGTGCGGGGTACGGTGGCCAGCATCGGCGGCAGCGGGATGGACGCCGCCATTGTCTTGAAGGAGTCGCCGAAGACCGCGCTCACGGTCTGCCCGCAATACCCGAACCGGCTTCGCCAAGTGTATGGCGAGGACCTGAACCTCCTGGTGGGGAAAACGATCGAGGTGACTGGCGAGGTGGAGCGCTACGAGCCCTGCGGGACGGGCGCAACCATCCGGATCTTCGAGCTGGAGCAGTTTCGCGTGACGGCACCCGCTGACGAAAATCTCCTGCGGGCGAGAGAGGTCTCTGCGTAACAAACTTCTGCCGCCCGCGCCAACGATGGATGGGCCTCTCACGTAACGTGTGCAGAGAGGTCTCACGCAAAGCCGCAAAGATCGCAAAGAGGAATTGTGACTTTCGCGTTCTTCGCGGTTTTGCGTGAGACCTCTCTGTGGGTTCTCTCGCCCCGCCCCAGACCCGATAACTCAACCTGTCGAGATGTTTAGCCTAGGAGGCCGCTGAAGAACGCGTCGTCGCTGAGGAACGTTCGATGTCCACCGGCGCGTCACGTTTAGCGGCGCCCTTCTAAGAGCGCAATGACCCGATCGAAGTCTTCAACCGTCGGCGCACCTCTGTCGAGGGCGGTTCGACGCCGATTCACGGCATCCTGACGTGCCTGTCGTGTGCAGTCGATCGCCGAGATGTTGTAGGAGCCGCCGCGCGGATTCGCGCCCGCGCGAAGAAGCACCTCGACGACGCGCCAATTGCCTCGACACGCAGCTTGCCACAACGCGCTGCGGCCACCATCGAGATCCTCGACGCGCGCTCCGGCCTTCAGCAGCGCCTCGGCGACGCTGGCGTCCTTGTAGCTCGTCGTCATCAGCGGTGTTTGAGCGGCGACTCTCCCGACTGGTCGGTCGTTCGGATCGGCTCCCGCCCTCACCAGCAGGTCCACCATCGCGGCCGACCGTGCGCTGATCAGTGCTGGCATTCGATTCTCCGCAGGACCATTCAGATAGGCGCCCGCCTCGATCAGCGTGCGCGCGATCGCGACATCGTCGCGCCCGATCGCTTGCTGTAGCAGCTTCGCGCCTTCCTCGCCAGCCGCTGACCATCGCGACTGGAGCAAGGCGTCGAGCGACTCTTCGTCGAGGAAGATCCACCGCTTGGTGTGGGCCGCTTCATCGATCTCGCGCTCAAATTGCGCGAGATTGTCGGGCCCGCCGACATAGTCTTCCACCCGCTTCGTCCGTCCATTGCTCGTGATGGTCACAATCTTCGTGGGCAAGTCCGTCACGATTGTCTGCGTGCCGTCGGGGTTCTGAATTGTGCGATAGCTGTCACGAAGGTCAAAAAAGTGAATACGGTCGGCGCTCGCTAAGAGCCGTGCGACTTCCGATCGTGGAATGCGCGCTACTTCGCGGCCAACGACTCGAACAAACTTCTCGCCGTCATAGGTGACGCTTCCGCTGGCGTCAATAGAGACTGTATAGATAGGGCACGGCCCGTAGCACGAGGTTCGCTGAAGGCTGATGACCGTCGGAGGCGCATTGTTGACCTGCGACTCGGCACTCGCGGCAACGCCGATCATCAACGTGAACGCGAGTCGGCTGATCGTCATTGCCCGTGCGTGTTTAAACTCCGCATCCGGCATGGCGGCTTCTTTGCAGCATTGAAGCCATCGCGTCCGAGTGTTAGTCGTGCGCTCTTACTGGCTGCGGATTACAACTTTGCACCGGACGTAACACTTCTGAGGGAACGAAACTCTGGCGAGATGTTCGAGCCAACGGTGAGAAGATGGAACTGCTTAGCTTCAGCCAGACCCTCCGACCCTTGGCTTTTGCACCGCTAGCTGGACTCGCCGTGCTGACCTGCTTCGAGTTGCCGCGTGCTGGTTACAACGTGCCCTTCCTCGCGGCAAGAATGGCCCCGCTCTGCTACGGCGCTGCCGCTTTATTTGTCCTTCCTGTCCTTGTCGTTTGGCCATCGGCCCGACGTCCAAATTACTTCGCCGCCGCGATTTGGGGCGCAGTGGCGGCATGGATTTTCATGACCGCGATTTTTGCGCCGGTCCGAGGTCTTTTTGAAGTCCTTCGCTGGCCCGTGTTATCAGGCTTCGGCGCCGCTGGCGCTGTCTCCGGTCTGCTCTACTCGCGGCTCGTTCAAAGGATTTCACACTGACCAACGCAATGTGCGACCTTCGCTCGAACCGTTAACATCGATGCAGGTGACGGTCCCGTGCCGCGATCTGCACACTTCGCAGTTGAAATCATTAGAATTTCGAGCGTTTTCGCGTGCCTGAAGCGACTCTTAAAACTGCGGGTTGTGGGTTCGATTCCCACCCGGCTCAGGCAAGTGGGCGTCGAGCGGGCCGCCAGTCGGCCCGTCGTCAACTCCGCGAGGGCGGACCCGACTTTGGACGGTTCGATGGATTGGGGACACGATACCGGTACCCGGTTCCGCGGACCGTCTCGACGCACGCGGCATCGGCGCCAAGCTTCCGGCGCAGCGACCGAACAACGACATCAACGACGTTGCTCGCCGTCGGATTTCTGGATCCCCAAACGGCTTCCATGAGGTCGTAGCGGCCCACGGCTTTGCCGGGACGTTCCTGCAGGTACCGCATCACGCCAAATTCGAGCGACGTCAGCCCGACACGGCCTGAGCTCAACACGAGCTCTTGCGCCTCGACGTCGAGCCGTTTCGACGATTCGATGTCCTCGGCGGTGATTTCAGCCCCCACCAATTCCGCCAACCACGCATCAACGGATCCGCGTCCCATGTCGAGCAGGACCGAGTACAGGATCTGTCCGCCGACCTCTGTCGTCGCCTCGGCGAGCATTTGGAATCCCAGTCTGGGCCCAAAATCCGCGAACGGCTCGGGATTGGCGACCGCGGCGTAGACCCAACGCAAGGTTCCGCGCATTTCCACGTATGACTGCTTCAGATCCACAAAGAACGCTGCCAGCGAGGCGCACTGAGCTTCGCCCACATCCCGATCGAGCCAGCGTCGGCACAAGAGCGCGGCCGACGCGTCCCGCTGCGCCACGTGGCGACGCCACGAGGCCGCAACCGGATCGGAGGCATCGACGGCGGCATGCAAGTCCGACGCACGGATCCTCACGCAGAATCCGCGCGTGCCGCCGTCGCGATCGCGCACGATGCGGAAGCCGCCAGGGTGATAGCGCCACCAGGCAAGGAGCGCCTCGCGTTCCGGAGCGGCCGTCGCACCGACGATCTGCTGCACTGCCGGTTCGTCGTCGGGTGTCGCAGGCTCGACGGCGAGCGGTTGTGGGCCGCTCGGGAAGAACGCTTCCCGAACCACGGGATTCTGGATCAAATACAGGAGGTCAGCGGTGTAACGCCACGGTTCGACCTTCCCGTGCGCGAGCCGCAGCCTGTTCTGAAGGAACGTCCACGCCGCCCGGCGATAGTTGCGATGGGCATCCGGATCGCGCGTCGCCAGCGTGCCGGCGATGGCGGTTCGCACGGCATCATGAATGAACAAGCCGTCACGACCAGGCTCGACGAATGGAAGTGCGGCGAGCCGTTCGACGGCGTCACGTGGCGGCATGTCCGGCAGCAGCGCGTGGAGCAACGGCTCGGTCACGCAACGGACGACGGAACCGGCTTCCAGTGCGCGCCGCGTGATGGGATCGGGAACGGCCTCGACATACGAGCGGGACAGCGCCTCGATCACCTGGTGGCCGGCCTCTTCGACCGTCTGTCGTTCGTCCGACAGGACGATCGACGCGGCCATGCTGAGCGCCAGCGGATGTCCCCGCGCGATCAGATTGATTTGCCGTGCCGCATCGGCGGGGACGCCCGACCTCATTAAGTACCCGAGCGCTTCGACCTGCGACAACGGCCCCAGCAGCAGACTTCGGAAGAGTCCTTGCCAGCCAGGAGTCGTCCGCCACGCCGGCGAGGGCGGGTTGCGACTGGCGATTGCCACGCGCGCATTCGCGGGAAGCGACGGGATGAACACCTGGCGGACCCACGTGTCCATCAGACGAAAGGCTTCGAACGTGTCAAGCGTGATCGCGATCCGCTCGTCGAACGATGACAGGCGCTCGACCACCTCCTCGACGGTGGACGGCGGCGCGCCAAGTGCCCCAGACAGCTCGCTCAGAAACCCGTGAACCGTTGGCTCGACGGTCCGGCAGTCGATCCTCACGACGCGGCCGCCCGCCTTACGCACGCGCGTGGCAAAGACGTCGAGCAGGCTGGACTTCCCAATGCCGGCCACGCCGTGGATGTAGAGCGCGAGTGGGCCGCCCTGCTCGAACAGGTGGAGGAGGGCGTCCAATTCCATCGCTCGTCCGGCAAAAGTTGCCACGGCGCGTTCAGACACCATGTCGCCCAGCTTCTGCATCGCGACCTCCGGCGGCAGTCTAGCTCAGTGGCGCGGGTCGAAACTGTAGGTTCCGTCCCACGCCCAGGCCGGCCCGCCGAGGAGCGCGCTGGTCACGCTCCCATGGAAGTGCGTGAATTTCCCAGTGCCGCCCGAGAAGGTGCAGTGCCCGATCCCCGAAGCAAGATTGACCTGGCAGTGGCCGAACGCGGTGTTGTTGCCCGGTCCCGGAAGGTCGATCACGATGTCGCTGTCGAGCGACAGAGTGCTGAAATCTGCGGCCTGGGCATAGACGACCCTGGAGCCGACCTCGATCTCCGTGACGTTCGAGGAAGTGATCGTGCAGAAGTCCCCCGCGGCGCCCGTGTAGGTCGACGGCGGACACGTCTTCGTCACATGAAGAGCTCCGCTTCGCGGGTACGAATCTGAGACCTGGGAGCCGACCGGTCCGGGCCCGGCCGCGGCCAGACTGGAAACGGCGGGACTCGCGCCGGGGCTGACGGGATTTACCGATCCGCCGGCGCACCCGGCCGCGCCGAGCGCGGCACAGACACATCCAATTGCAAGGCGCTGCATGAGGCTCATGATTCTTCTCCTTCATTGGCCGCGGTTCCGAACCGGGCAGCGTGGAATGTGTCATGAGCGGCGAGCGCGTGAATGACGCGAAGATGAGGATTTGATGAGAAGAGGTGAATCGGAAGACCCTCTACTGCCCGCAACCGCCTGTCGCGCCGGTTCCAACTGGGGAAATTAGGCTCACCACCAATCGCGTTCGCGCCGTCTCCTACTGCAGGGGACGCCCGAGCAGCGGCGAAAAATCGAACAGCCCGCGCTGCCGGGCGCGCTCACGCTGCGCGGCGACGTCGGATCGGGCGCGCTCGAGCAGCGCACCGAATCGGCGATCGGCGCGCAGCGCAGCGAGCATGGGATCGACGGCAGCAACCCCGTAGTCGCGCCAGCCAGCATCGTAGGCGCGCTGCAGGTCGGCGAACGCTGCGTCGGCGTCGCCGACGAGCGCACGCGCGACCCCGGCTTCCACGAACGAGGCCGCGGCACGGTCGCCCGCGGCGATCCGCGCGCGCACCCGCGTTTCGCTCTCCTCGATCAGTCCTCGCGCGCGAGAATCGCCCCGCCGCTGCAGGAGAAACGCGTAGCGCAGCCGGCCTGATTCCGGCAGCATGAACCCGGGCACGTCGGGCGCGGTTTTGAACATCTCTTCGTTGAGCGACTCGGCATCGTCGGCGCCGGCCAGGATGACGAGATCGTTCAGCGTGAAACGCACCTCCGGATCCCGCGGCTGCGTCTGCGCCCAGGCGCGCATCCGCGCCAGCGCCGCCGGAATCTCGCCGCGGTAGACCTGCAGCATCGCTACCGTCATCTGCGTGCGCGAGTGGTCGGGGAGAGTCTGAGCGTATGCGAGCCAGCGCCGCGACAGCTCCTCGTCGCGCAGCAGCAGCAGCGGCGAGCTGATGTGATGCGCGTCGTTCGGGTCCCTCGGCGACAGCGGCCACGCGCGGCGGGCCCAGTACAGGCCTTCGTCGAGTTGCCCGCTGAGCGCGTAGGTAAACGAGAGATCCTGCATGCTCCCGAAGTGATTCGGGTCGAGCTCCAACGCGCGCAGAAACTCCATTCGCGCCCGATCGAGTCGTCCCAGCAGGCCATTGGTGCTGCCGAGCACGAAATGCGGGGCGGCAAGCGTTGGATCGATCGCCGCGGCGTCCTGCGCGAGACGCATCGCGTCGTCCGCGTACTTGCGATCCTCGAGATAGGCGCGGAAGAAGACGCGGTGCGCTAGCGCCGCCTTGGCCTGCGCCAGCCGAGGGTCGAGCGCGAGTGCCTGTTCGTACAGATGGATGGCTTCGAGATTGCGCGTCGGATCGGACATCCCCCTCATCGTCTGCGCGCGGAGGTAGAGCGTGTACGCCTCCGGATTGCGCGTGCCGCGCTGGTCGATGCGCTCGCGCTCCGCCGCCGACAACTTCGCTGTCAGCCGCTCGGCGATCTGCAACGCCACCTGGCTCTGCACCGTCAGGATGTCGGCAAGTTCGCGATCGTACTGTTCCGACCATCGCGTTTGCTGCGTGACCGCATCGACGAGCTCAACGGCCACTCGCACCCGCGATCCATCGACCCGAACGCTGCCTTCGACCAATTCGCTGATGCCGTACCCGCGCGCGAGCGCAGGACCGTCGGCGTCGCCAAACTGATCGACCGCGCTGCGGCTCAACACCCGGACGGCGGAGATCTTCGAGAGCTGACCGCGGATCTCGTCGGTCATGCCTTCGGAAAAGAAGCTCTGAGAACCATCCTGCGACAGGTTGCGGAAAGGCCGCACCGCGATCACGGGTGTGGATGCCTGCGACGCCACCGACCGCAGCCAGATCCAGCTGCCGGCTGCTCCGGCAATCAACGCGATCGCGGCAGCGCCGATCGCCGCCAACCCGAGCCGACTGCGCCGCGGCGCCGGGGCGACGGTTGGCGTGGCCGGCGTCGCCACGTGCTGCAGGTCGCGCGCGAGGTCGCGGGTGGATTCATAGCGATTCAGGGGGTTCTTCTCGAGGCAGCGATGGATCACAAGCGCGAGATGGGGCGGCACGTCGCTGTTCACGCTCGCCACGGGCTCGGGATCGACCTCGATCGTCGCCGCCAGCGTCTGGGCCGCGGTAGGCCGCGCGAACGGCCGGCGCCCGGTGACGCCTTCGTAGGCGATGAGTCCGAGCGCGAACTGATCGGAGCGGTGGTCCACGGTTTGTCCGCTCGCCTGCTCGGGAGACATGTAACCGATCGTGCCGAGCACGATTCCTGTTGCCGTGCCTCCCGTTCGAGTCACGGCGTGCGACATGGCAGACTCATCGCCGCGCGCCAGCTTGGCGAGCCCGAAGTCGACGATCGTCACGTCGTCGGTCTCGCTCACCATGATGTTCTCGGGCTTGAGATCACGATGCACGATGCCCGCGGCATGAGCCTGCGCCAGCCCCTCCGCGATCTGGTGGGCGATGCGAGCGAGCCGGCGAGGCGGCAGGCGGCCGCGAGCCATCAGGTCGCGCAATGTCCGGCCCTGCAGCCATTCCATGACGATGAAGGCGACGCCGGAGTCGTGGCCAACATCGTGGATGGTCAGGATGTTGGGATGGTTCAGGGCGGAGGCCGCCTCGGCTTCCTGGGTGAAACGACGCAAGCGATCGGCGTCGTTCGCGAGACTGGCGGGAAGTACTTTGATCGCGATCTGGCGATTGAGGCGCGTATCGAGGGCGCGGTACACCTCGCCCATGCCGCCGGCCCCCAGCAGTCCGATGATTTCGTAAGGACCGAGCCTGGCACCGACCGGTAGGCTCACCGGGCGGCCTCGCGCGGAGTCGAGGCACACGTCTCGCGCGCAGCAGCGACGTCAAGGAACCACATGCCGGATGCCAGCGACCTCGCGAGCATGGTACAGCAGAGACGGTCGGTCAGCGCGAGTGTCAGTTCCTCGCGAGGCTTGTCGCGTTGACGGCAGCTCTCGTGGGACGACCTCGGGCGGCGTCGCTCGCTCTCAGCGATGTCGATCGAGTAGGCTGCCCTTGAAAGATGCGCAACGTGTGATGCGGCAGCGCGCGGTCTTGTCGCACCGCTTCATTTGACGCTCTAATGCGGAAGATGATATTCCATTGGGGTGTCTAATAGAACGACCGCCGTGCGGCGCGGCGGGGCATGACGCAGGACGGGCGCATGCGCTTCCTTCGTGAGTGGCTCCACCGTCTCCGCGGAACAGCGCTGCCAAGCCGTCGCGACGCTGACCTCGAAGAGGAGCTGCGGCTGCACTTGACGATGGCGGCAGAAGAAGCGCGTCGTCGTGGTGTTGAGCCTGCGGATGCCGTGCGCGCGGCGCGGATCGAGGCCGGAGGCGCTTCGCAGGCGATGGACGCTCTCCGAGATCAGCGAGGGTTGCCCTGGCTGGACGACTTGGCGCGCGACGTCAGCCATGGGCTGCGCACCCTCAGGCGCACTCCTGTCTTCACGGCAGTCGCACTCCTGACGCTGGCATTAGGAATCGGCGCTAACACCGCCATCTTCTCGATCGTCAACGGCGTGATTCTGCGGCCGCTCGACTATCCCGAGCCCGCACAGTTGATGTTCGTGACCACGGAATTTCCGGAGCTCGGATCGGCGAGGAACCCGCTCTCGGTACAGGAGTACCTGGAGTTCCGGCAGATCAATCGGTCGTTTGCTGCGGTCGGGGCGTACCGAACGACCGGCGGAGCCTACACAACCGGCGAGGTGAACCTCACCGCCGGCGGTCGACCCCTTCGCGTGCGGTCGATATCTGTCGACGCCGGTCTGCTCAGCGCACTTGGCGTTCACCCAGCGCAGGGGCGCCTCTTCACCGCGGAAGAAACCAGTCGCGCCGGCGGGTTGGCGCCACCGCTCGCGATCATTTCGCACGAGTTGTGGCAAACGGTTTTTGGAGGACGGCCACTCGTCGGACAGACCGTGGATGTCGATGGTCGGCTTCACGAAATCGTTGGGATCATGCCGTCTGGCGCCGATGTCATGGACAACCGCACGGCAATCTGGTTGCCGCTCGGCCTTCCTGCGGCTATCCGTCAGAACCGCGGCTTCCACATCCTCCATGTCGTGGGGCGACTGAAAGACGGCATCACGCGTCAGGCGGCGCAGACGGAACTCAACGCACTGCTCGCGAATTGGGGCGAGCGTACCGGCTCGCCGGGCCATGTGCCCACCAATCGTCCAACGCTCGCGGCGGACCACACGCTTCGGATCGAGCCGGTGCAGGACGCGATCGTGGGCGATGCGCGTCGTTCGATCTGGATAATGCAAGTCGCTGTCGGCTTCTTCCTGCTGATCGCGTGCGCGAATCTTGCGAATTTGCTGATGGCGCGCGCCGAGTCTCGTCGCCGCGAATTTGCGGTGCGCGCGGCCCTCGGCGCCAGCCGAAGCCGGCTGCTGCGGCAGACGATGACCGAAGGTGTGATGCTATGCGTTGCCGGCGGCCTGCTGGGCGTGTGGTTCGCCCGTGTCGCCATCAATGCGCTGATCCGCGCGTACCCAACCGGCGTGCCGCGCATGAATGAAATCGGCATCGATCTGTCCGTCCTGCTCTTTGCGCTCAGCGTGTCGATGGCCACGGGCGTGCTCTTTGGCCTCGCGCCGGTCGCGCAGCGACGGATCAAAGACCTCGTGTCGGCGTTCAAGGAAGGCGGCGACCGTGGGGCCAGCGGCGCTGGACGCCATCATGTCCGCCGCGCGCTCGTGGTCGTCGAAGTCGCGCTCGCGGTAATGCTCGTCATTGGCGCGGGGTTGCTGATCCGAACGGTCTACAACCTCACGCGCATCGATGTGGGATTCGATCGATCGCGGCTGGTGACGTTCTCGATGACGCTGGCAGAACCATACGAACCCGAGACGCGCGGTCCGGCGTATCAACGCCTTCTCGACAAACTGCGGGTTGCACCAGGCGTGCAAGGCGCCACCCTCATGTCGGGCCTGCCGCCGAATCGATCTCCAGAGGACATCCCGACGCGCATCGAGAACGACACCGCCCCTGGGAGCAGCGCCGGCAGCGCACTCGAGATCGTCGACTACTACCAATTCGTCATGGGCGACTATTTCCAGACGATGGGCGTGCCGATCGTCGCGGGCCGCGGCTTCGAGCCCGCCGACGCGGCGTCGCCAGCCAGGGTCGTCATCGTCAACGAGACGCTCGCCAACAGGATCTGGAAAGGGCGTAACCCGATTGGGCAACGTGTGCGGCCCAACCTCAGTGCCGCGATTGGCTTTGGCGAAGACTCGTGGCATACCGTGATTGGAGTGGCGAAGGACGTCAAGCAGGGCGGCGTCGAAAAACCGACGGGAACCGAACTCTACGTCTCGCTCGACCAGCTGGCGATGGCTGCGCCGACAATGAACGTGGTGCTGCGGACGATGCTGCCGCCCACCGCCTTGTCACGGACTCTCGAGCGACTCGTGCGGGAAGTAGATCCGGGCGTTCCGATCGTGCGTCTCCGCGAGATGGAATCGGTATTCGAGGAATCGATTCGCCGGCCGAGGCTGCTCGCGCAGCTGCTGGGCGCGTTCGCCGGGCTGGCGCTGTTGCTTGCGGCCGTCGGCACCTACGGTGTTCTGTCCTATATGGCGACGGAGCGCCGGCGTGAGATCGGCATCCGCATCGCGCTCGGAGCGGATCGTTCCAGCGTACTCGCGCTGGTGGTGAAGCAGGGTCTCCAACTCACCGCCATCGGCGTCGTCGTTGGCCTCGCTGGCGCGCTTGGGCTGAACCGGTTGATTGCGGCGGTGTTGTTCGGCGTGGAGCCGACGGATCCGACAACGTTGGCGGCTGTCGTTGTGACGATAACGCTGGTTGCGGCCGGGGCGTGCTGGTTGCCGGCGTGGCGGGCGTCGCGGCTGGACCCTAACGTTGTGCTCAAAGCCGACTAATGTCGTCCACGCCGATCATAGCGTGTACCCAAGACTCCTCGCCGACAAACACTCCTTGCACCACATCCATCTTAGATCTGCGTTTCGCTCTCGGTGATCAAGTGCTGCCGCAGAAATCGCAACGTCTGGCGCACGACGTCGCGCGAGCTGCGGCTGTCGTCGAAGAGATCGAAGGCGTGCGGACCTTCAGCATGGTTCACGAGCGAAATCGGGAGATTCTCAATCAACGCATGACGAATGAAGCGGTCGATGGAAGCATTCATCGCGGGAAACTGGTCACGGCCGGCTCGCGTGATCAGCAGCGGAACATCGCGGCGAAGATCGGCGACGGTGCGGCCGACGCCGGGATTGGCGAAACCAAACTGCCGCGCCGCATCTGCCACATCGGTCGCGCCATCGAGATCGAGCAGGCATCCGTAGCCGAACACCGCGCACGCCGGCCATCGACTGGCGTCGCGCATAACGCTGGTGAGCGCCGTCGGAACGTTTCCTGAAACCGCGATCAGACCGACACGTGAGGGATCGAGGCGCAGCGTACCACTGTGTTCGTGGATATGGTCGAACAGCATCTTGAAATCCGCGACGGGCTCCGAATTCGTGTACGCGATGGCCGCGATGCCTGACAGCGCCAGCAATTGGCACATCGAGACCGTCCATCCGATCTCCTTGTAAGCCATTTTCGTCGGCCTCGACTCCACGGTCCCGGGATAGCCTGCGACGATGATCGCGGCGGGCCAGCGATCGTTGGCTGCGTGACCATGCGGGTAGTAGACGTCAAAGCGCAGACCACGCTCCGCCGGCCCGTACGGTAAGTCGCGTTGTGCGGTTACGTCGTCCATTCCCGGCAACTGCAAACACACACGACGCGTGAAGATGTCACTCGCCGGCACCTGAGTCATCAATCCTCCGAACAGTGCTGACGGATTTCGGCTCCGCTGCAGCAGCTGTGAGTGTGATTCTTCTTGTGGTGTTTGCATCAAGTGGAGATACTTGGTGTCTACTTGCCGGCAAGCCGGGGGCTGCGCCCGCGATCGACGCAATAAACGCACAGCCGCTGGGCAATTTTTCGCATCAGGCGCGGGAATCTCCGCATTCGCCGGAGTCGCGGGCGCGCAAACGGCCTTATTCTCGCGGCACGGCGTCTGCTTAGCAGACCGCCGTGACCTGCACAACACGAATCGATCCTGCTTCAGGCGAAGAGTATCAGGCGGTCGACGCGCGCGGCCGCGCGCTGCTTTTCGATCCGCTGATTAACAAGGGGACGGCATTTTCGCGCTTCGAGCGCGAACAGCTCGGTCTCGAGGGCCTGCTGCCGCCGACGGTTTCGACGATCGAGCAGCAGCTGGCGCGCACCTACGAAAACTTCCGGGCGAAGACGAGCGACCTCGAACGCTACATCTACCTCGCGAGCCTGCAGGATCGGAACGAAACGCTGTTTTTTCGTTTGCTGAACGACCACATCGACGAAATGATGCCGATCGTCTACACGCCGGTTGTCGGCGAGGCGTGTCAGCGCTTCTCGCACATCTACCGCCGCTCCCGCGGTCTGTACATCGCGTTCGAAGATGCCGACAACATCGAGCGCATCCTGATGAATCACGGCCGCGCGCCGGCGGTGATCGTGGTGACTGACGGCGAGCGCATCCTTGGCCTCGGCGATCAAGGAGCGGGCGGCATGGGAATTCCGATCGGCAAACTGAATCTGTATACGGTGTGCGCCGGCATCCCGCCTGCGCTGACGCTGCCGATCGTGCTCGACGTCGGCACGGACAACGAAGAACGCCTGAACGATCCGCTCTATCTCGGCGCACGTCATCGGCGCATTCGCGGGGCGGCGTATCAGGACTTCATCGATCGCTTCGTGGCCGGCGTGACGCGCGTTTATCCGGATGCGGTGCTGCAGTGGGAAGACTTTCTGAAAGGGAACGCTATCGCGCAGTTGCAGCGTTTCCGGGATCGATTGTGCACCTTCAATGACGACATTCAGGGAACGGCGGCCGTCGTCTTGGCGGGGATCTATGGGGCGATACGAATGACCGGCCAGTCGATGGACCGTCAGCGAATTCTGCTGGCGGGCGCCGGCGCTTCGGCGCAAGGCATCAGCGAGCTGGTCGCCGCCGCGCTCTGCGATACAGGCATGAGGCCGACTGAGGCGCGCGCGCGCATTTCTATGGTCGACAGCCGCGGGCTCGTCGTCAGCAATCGCGCGCAACTCGAATCATTCAAGGTCGCTTTCGCACGCTCGCCCGAGGACGTGGCGGCGTTCTCGTGCCGCGATCGCAGCTGCATTTCGTTGGTCGAAGCGATCTTGAACCTGAAACCGACGATCCTGCTCGGCACGTCGGGCACGGCAGGGCTGTTCACCGAAGCGGTGATTCGAGTGATGGCCGAGGTTAACGAACGGCCGATCGTCTTTCCGCTGTCCAATCCGACCAGCAAGAGCGAGTGCACGGCGGAGCAGGCGATCCGCTGGTCCAGCGGCCGGGCGGTAGTTGCGAGTGGTAGTCCGTTCCCCCCTGTGTCGTTCGAGCGCCGCGTTTACCGTGTCGGACAGGCCAACAACGCCTTCATTTTTCCAGGCGTCGGCCTCGGTCTGTGGCTGGGTCGGGTACGTCGCGTCACCGACCGGATGTTCCTCGAGGCGGCGAAGGCGCTCGCGGCGCAGGTCACCGACGGCGATCTTGCCGCGGGCGCGGTCTATCCGGCGTTGACGCAGATCCGGAGCTGCTCACGCGCGATCGCATCGGCGGTGATTCGGTGCGCCGTCCAGGCGCGGCTGGCGGACGACACGTTGCTCGAGTGTCTCGACGCGCGAATCGAACGTGCGATGTGGTGTCCAGAATATCGGCGATTTCGTTACGAACTTAATGCAGAGCCGGCGATACCGCTGAGGCAGCGGCTGTCGACGTCCTAGCACGCGCTTTGCTGGTGTGACTGGCCGTGGCCACCGAACGTCGCCGGTATATCGAGCGGCGGGAACCCGATCGACGTGTAAATCCCGGGGCATCGGTCGACGTCACGCGTCACGAACACGAAAATCTGCTGAAACTTGTGGAGCAACTCGCGAACCGGGTTGATCAGCTGGAGCGCGAATTCGGCGTGGTCCGCACGCGTCTTGAACGTGTCGAGCGAACGAGGTGACAACGGCCTGACGATCACTTGATCCCGAACGCGAGCAGGACGTTGCCGCGCACGCCGTTCCCCAGTTCCGCATATCCCGACGTCACGAACAACATACCGCCCGCGACGACCGGTCCGGCGGCGTTGATCGTTCCACCTCGAGCCGCGACGCCATTCACCGTCTGAAATTCGCGCGCGGTTTCGTACTGCCACAGCGCCTTGCCGTCTCGCGTCGAGTAGGCGTAGATCGTGCCGCCGTTCGAACCGAAGAACAACACGCCGGGAATGACCGATACCGGCGCCGCACCGCCGTCGGCTGGCGCGGCCCGCCACGCTACTTCGCCGCTCGATAGCCGCAATGCAGCCACGCCGAGCGTTTGAGTGGCTCGCGTCACCGGGAAGTACGCCAGTTCGTCGTCTGCCGCAGAGCCCCACATGATCGCGCCGCCGCCGTTGTCGATTCCGAGCCCGACTTGCCGGCTCCAGACCACCGCGCCTTCGCGATCCGGATCCAACGCCCAGGCGTGACCGTCTTTCTGCCCGATCACAATCAGCGACCGTCCATTGGGCAGCGTCCGAAGAATCGGCGCGTTTCCGAAATCCATGTCGGGGCCGAGATCGTCGGGACAGGTCTCGGATTTATTCTCGGTCGGAACCTGCGGACGGTACTTGCCAGGGCAGTCGCGAACGTAAGCGTCGTTCGCCATCACCTGCTTGGTCCAGACACGTTTTCCGGTGTCCAGATCGAAAGCGATGACCGCGTCGGATCCAGGAACCGCCGGCTCGGTGTAACTATTTCCGGTCGCAACGTAAACGCGGCGCCGTCCGAGATCCACCGACGGCGCCGACCAGACGCCGGCGCCCGCCGGTCCCCAGAGTTGCGTTCCCTTCGACGTTTTTCTCAGCGGCGCCGCTTTTTCGGCGACCGTGTACGACGTCCAATGACGTTTGCCCGTGGCTGCGTCGTACGACGCCACTCCGCCGCGAAACGAGCAGCACGGATAACTTGGATTGCCGGCGCCCGACTCTTCGAGCGAGGAGATCGGAACGTACAGGCGTCCGTCAACCAGCGTCGGCGTTCCGGTAACGCGTGCGACGGGATGCGTGTCGACTCGATCGCTCCACACTCTCTCACCGCTGTCGGCATCGACGGCGTAAACGTTGCCCTTCACGTCGCCGAAGTAGGCGACGAAGCGGTGCACGCCGGCGCCTTTGCCGATAGTTAGCGAGGTTCGGACGCCAGCGTTCGCGCGATACGACCAATGGACGCAGCCGCTCGCCGCATCGAGCGCGTAGACGAAACCGGTGTCGCCGCCGACGAACACCCATCCGCCGCTGACCGTCGGCTGGCCGTACGCCGAGTTGCCGTTCGGAAAGCCGAACGCCCACCGCAAAGCAAGCTTTGAAGTGTCGGCCGCGGTCAAGCCGGCGTTGCGCTGAAACCGCGAGTTTCCTGGATCAACGCCCCAACCATTCCATTCGCCTGCGGCTGACGGATTGAACGGTTGACGGCTGCCGCACCGATTCGGCATTCGCGATGCGTCTCCGGCGTCGCTCGCGCCCAACGGCCGGCCGCCGACGTAGACTGCGACAACGCGCCGTTCGTAATCGGAGAGCCCTTGAGCGTATTGCGACATTGAGCCTGTCGTGATCGACGCAAGCACCTGCTCGGGCGTGAAACGGTTCAGCGCGTGGCGATCGCTGGCGCCACCGCTGCCGCTATCGTGACAACCGGCGCATCGGCCGGTAAACGCGAAAATTCCCGCATTGGTGTTTTGCGGGTGGTCGAGGTCTTGTGCCGGCGCGGCACTCGGCCGGCCCGGTGCTTGTGCCGTCGCCGCTCCTTTCGCGATAACGCCGTCCTTGACGACGATCTCGACGTTCGACAGCGCGACGATATCGAACAGCGGATTGCCTTTGACCACGATGATGTCGGCGAGCTTGCCGGGTTCGATCGTGCCAAGCTCCCGGCCTTTGCCGATGATTTGCGCGTTCACCCGCGTCGCCGCGGCGATCGCGCGCTGTGGGGTCATCCCCATGTCGACATGCACTTTGATCTCGCGCCACAACGCCTCGCTGTGGAAGTTCATCGGCGTGCCGCTGTCGGTGCCCATCCCCATCACCGCGCCCGATTCGACGAACTGCTTGACGCCGCGTTCGCGGAACAGCATCTCGCGGTCGGTACGCTGGAAGTAGGCGAGCGCCGGCCAGTTCTTCAACGAGTTCTGAATCTCGGCGAAAATCTCGGGCGGAAACAGCTTCTTCATTTCCGGATCCTGCAGCCGCTCGGGGAATGCCGCGGTGTCGGGATATACCCAGGCGCGATGCGCCGCAGTCACGACCACCGGACGCCCGGCGTTGACGATGTCGCGGATCATCTCCGGCGAATATGGCGGCGCCGTACCCGCGGAACCGACGTGCTGAAGCACATCGACGCCGGCCTCGAGCGCGTGCCGCACGTCGGTTTCGGCGTAGACATGTGCGTGCACGCGGATCCCACGTCGATGTGCGGCGTCGACGATCGCCTTGTAGTCGTCGAAGGTCAGTCCGGAGTGCGCCTTGATCTGATCGACGCCGGCGGCCGCAAGCATTTCGGTTTGCTGCGCCGCCTCTTGCGGTGTCGAGATGTTGACGCCGCCAAAACCGGCCTGCATCGCGCCGCCGGCGCCGCGCGAAATCCACGGACCGCTGATCAACACACGGGTTCCCACCACGTCGCCCTTGTTGATCCGCTCGCGAATCGCGAGGCTCGGTTTCAATGGCGCACCCAGATCGACGGTCGTAGTGACGCCCGCCATCAGCAGCTGCGTCGCCGCCGTTTCCATCACCCGCATCAGCATCGCGTCGCCGCCATGCGCAGCGATCCACGGAAACCATGCATCGTAGCTGCCGTGGCCGAGCGTGATCAGATGGCCGTGCGCTTCAATCAGGCCCGGCAGCATCGTCCGGCCGCTGGTATCGACGATCGTCGCATCGGCGGGCACCTTTACGTCGGACGCGGCCCCTGCCTGCACGATTCGATTGCCTTCGATCAGGACGACGGCGTGGTGAATCGGCGGCACTTCGTAGCCGGTGATCAGCATGCCGCCGACGAGCGCGAGTCGCCTTGGCGCCGCCGGCGCCCCGCGGGTCTGGGTCTGCGATTGCAGGACGTGCCCAGGGCCGAACGTCAACGACACGAGAATCGTGAAGCCGGTGGCGATGCGCAAGGTCATGATCGGCAGACTATACACACCTGCTGCGGTCAAGTCGCGCGGAGGCCCACCCTGTTCACGAGATCCTCAAACCGTTCGTCGACGCGGATCGGATCCCAACGCGGATCACGATTCAGCCACACCAGCCAGTGGGAGCGCTCACGGTATCCAGCTTCGAGCGCGCCCAACGCTGCGGTCCAGTCGCTCAGGCCCGCGTGCACGACGGCGACGGCATACCCCGAAGCGTAACGGCCGCTTTCCGACAGGGCGTCGAATGCCGCGAGCACTGCGCGTGCCGCATCGATGCGGCCGATTCTTCCACAAATATCCCGAGACGGCCATTGCCGGCGTCCACGTTTGCAGCGGACCGATCTTCTGCAGCGCCTGTTCTGCCTCCTGATAGCGGCATTCGGCGGTGTAAATGCGGGCAAGCCAGAAATGCGCCGGCGGAAACGTAGGGTTCATCTCGAGCGCGAGTTGCACGGAGCGCAGCGCTTCAGCGTTTCGCCGGTAGTAATGAAGGATGTACGCGTAATCGATGTGAATCGCCACCGACAGCGGGTCGAGCCGCTTGGCGGCTGCGATTTCGCGTTCCGCTTCCGCAACCGGCCGCTCCATGGCGGTGCAGAGATAGGCGTACCATTGATGGGCGAGCGCGGCATCCGGATTGAGCGCGAGCGCCTGCTGGAATGCCATTTCGGCGCCGGCGAAATCCCAATCGTAGTACATCCGTGCGAAGCCCAGCGCAGCATGCGCTTCGGGCAGCGTTGAATCCAGTTCCAGCGCGCGCATTGCTGCCGCGCGGGCGCGCGAAAAAGAATCTTCCGGCGCAATGTAGGAGCCGTAGCCCAGTTGCCCGTAGGCGTCCGCCATTCCGGCGTAGGCCGGTGCGTAGGTCGGATCGGCATCGATCGATTGCTGAAAGAATCGAACCGCGTCGCGGAGGTGCCCCTCACTGCGTTTATTCCATGCGTGGCGTCCCCGCACATACGCGTCGTAGGCGGCCGGCAGCGCCGCACGCATCGCATCGGCAATCGCAACAGTCGGCGCCAGAGTCACCGGCGCAATGAACCGATATCCTTTGCCGACCACTGTCTCCACGAATCGCGGTCTTGCGGGGTCGTCCGCGAGTGCGTGACGAATCTTGCGAATCACGGTATTGATCGCGGCGTTGTACTCGACGTTCACTCCGTCGGGCCATAACGCGGACCGAATGTCACGCCGATCGACGAGCGCGCCCTGCCGCTGCACGAGCAGGATTAAGACCTCCATCGGCATCTTTTCGAGCTTGACCGGGCCGTCCGCACCGCGCAGGGAATACGCGTTGAGATCGAGCTCGAACTCCGCAAACCTGAGGCGATCGCCCATCGACGCCCGCGAAGTATAAACCTCGCGACGCTTCAGAGAATCTTCACAAGAACTTCAGATCGCCTCGGCACCGTCGCGAGGAGAATCGCGGTGCCCGAACGGTTAGGAGGATCTGATGCGTTTGATTATTCGTTTCTTTACGGTCGTTCTCGTTGCTACTGGAACGCTCGCATGCGGCCGCGGCACTTCGCCGGCTGCACCGTCCAGCGGCTTTGTGCTGCTGAACGCTCCGTCGACACTCGGCGCAACCTCCGCGACCCCCGGCGAGCAGCCGCCCTTCAACCTCGAAGCAATCCTGCGTGGCGATGGCTTTGGGCACGTAACATTCCGGCAAAAGAAAGATCCGGGCGCCTCGATCATCACTCTCGACGTTTGGGTGAGAGATCTCGCGCCATCGACCAGTTACAGCCTGCAGCGCGCGGTCGACACGACGCTCGATGGCGTGTGTACTGGAACGAACTGGTTGACGTTGGGCGATGGACCGGCGGTCCATTCGATCGTGACGGATGATCGGGGGACCGGACGCGCAGACCTGTGGCGCGATCTCTCCGCCCTCCCGGCCGGAACAGCCTTCGACATCTATTTCCGCGTCGTCGCCACCGGAACAACCAACATCGCGCTGCAGAGCGATTGTTATCGGTTCGTTGTTCGCGATTGACGGCAATTCAAGGGGTTCAAGAGGTCAAGCAAGCGGTGCGGGAAAGACCACTGAGTGTGTGATCGTGCAGGTAGAAGCAGCTCTGGGGCCAGATCGCATACGATACAGAGCTGCAGCATGCACAATCGGCCACTGTTCAGAATCGCCACATCTTCCTTATATCTAACGGCCGCTGCCGTGGCCTTGCTCAGCACAGCGTGCGCCACGGCGACGCCGAAATCCACGCTGCATCCGACGCCGCCGGGGCTCGGCCGTCTGCCATTCAGCGACGCCGACGTCGACTTCATGGCGGGCATGATTCCGCATCATGCGCAGGCGGTGATCATGGCGGGATGGGCGCCGACGCACGGCGCGCGTCCGGATGTCGCTATCCTCTGCGAGCGGATCGTCGTCGCACAACGCGACGAGATTGCGATGATGCAGGGCTGGCTGCGCGATCGCGGGCTCGAAGTGCCCGACGCCGCTTCAACGCGTCACAAAATGAAAATGAACGGCATGGAGCACGAAATGCTGATGCCGGGCATGCTGACTGACGAAGAGATGGCCGCGCTCGATCGGGCGCGCGGGCCGGAATTCGATCGGTTGTTTCTCACCGGGATGATCAAGCACCACCAGGGCGCCATCGACATGGTCGATGTGTTGTTCAAGGCCTACGGCGCCGCTCAGGACGAAACTGTTTACAAGTTCGCGTCGGACGTCTACGCCGATCAGTCGATTGAAATCGACAAGATGTACGAAATGCTTGGGAGCCGCCAGCAATGAGCAAAGTCGAACGCCTGTTGATTCACGGGTTGATCCTGACCGTCGTTCTCGTAGGACCGCTTGTCGCGCCGGGCTGCGGGCCGTCGGTCAAATCGAACGCTCCGTCGTCACAGCCAGCGCCGGCGCCTGCGCCGTCCACGCCGCCGGCTGCGGCACCCGCAACACCGGCTGCACCAGCGTCGGCGCCGACCACGGCGCCCGCACCTTCAACTCCGGCAGCTGCGGCGCCGGCCGCAGCCGCGCCTGCAGCAAGTGGAGCGGCGCCAGCCGCTGCGGCGAACGGTGGCCGTGGCACGCCGCCACCACCTCCTCCGCCGCCGCCGGCCGTGATGCCGAAACCGGTCGAGCCGATCGTGTCGGCGACGCCGCCGTCGCCGGATCCGCGCGTTGGCCTCAAGCCCGGACGCTGGGATGCCGGCCAGGCGGGCTGGAACATGCGCATGCTGTCGACGACGCCGCCAACCGCGAAGGTGCTGGGCTCGACGCATTCGGATCTCGCGTTCACCGGCAACCTCGTGATCATGGGCAACTACAACGGCTTCGAGATCTTCGACATCACCAACCCGTCGAAGCCGGTTCTGATGCAAACCTATTTGTGCCCGGCGTCGCAGAATGACGTCTCGGTTTATCGCAATCTTCTATTCATGTCGTCGGAAGCGACCAACAGCCGTACTGACTGCGGTTTCGAAGGCGTGCCCGAGCCGGTGAGCAAACTGCGGGTTCGTGGAATTCGCGTGTTCGACATCGCGGACGTCAAGCGTCCGAAGCTCGTGACGACCGTGCAGACCTGCCGCGGATCGCATACCCATACGGTCGTGCCGAAGATCGGCGACGACACCAACGTCTACATCTATGTGTCTGGCACCGCCGGTGTTCGGTCCGCCGAAGAAGTGCCGGGCTGCCAGGACGGCGGCTACGACGATCCAAACACGTCGCGGTTCCGGCTTGAAGTCATAAAAGTCCCGATGAAAGCGCCGGTGCAAGCGGCGATCGTCAGCACGCCGCGGATCTTCCAGGATCTGCCGGTTCCGCCGCGCAGCGACGAGCGCGACGCGCAGGATCGCCGCGACCGTGAGGCCGCGGCTGCCGCCGCCGCCGCTCGTGGTGAACGCGGCCGAGGCGCCGCGCCGGCTCAGGGACGCGGCAATCAGCCGCCAACCGGTCCGAATCAGTGCCACGACATCACCGTCTATCCCGAGATCGGCCTGGCGGGCGGCGCGTGCGCCGGCCTCGGCCTGCTGCTCGACATTCGCGATCCCGAACATCCCGTGCGAATCGATGCCGCGGCCGACGCCAACATGTCGTTCTGGCATTCCGCAACGTTCAACAACGACGGAACGAAGATTCTGTTCAGCGACGAGTGGGGCGGCGGCGGTCAGCCGCGCTGCCGCGAGACCGACAAGAAAGAGTGGGGCTCGGACGCGCTCTTCACGATCGAGAACCGGAAGCTGAAGTTCCACGGCTATTACAAGCTGCCGGCGCCGCAAACCTCGCTCGAGAACTGCGTTGCGCACAACGGGTCGCTGATTCCAATTCCCGGACGCGACGTGATGGTTCAGGCGTGGTACCAGGGCGGCCTGTCGGTGTTCGACTGGACCGACGCGGATCATCCCTACGAGATCGCCTTCTTCGACCGCGGTCCAGTCGACGCCACGCGGATGATGATGGGCGGTTCGTGGTCTGCCTATTGGTACAACGGCGTGATCGTCAGCTCGGAAATCGCGCGCGGCCTCGATATTTACGAACTGATTCCGAGCGGGTTGATCACCGAGAACGAACTCGCCGCGGCGAAAACCGTGAGAATGCCGTATTGGAACACGCAGGATCAGCAGAAGCTGGTCTGGGCGCCGTCGTTTGTCGTGGCGCGGGCTTACGTCGATCAGCTCGAGCGATCGAAAGGCCTGCCGGCCACTACCATCGCTTCGGTGCGCACGACGCTGGCCAACGCAGAGAAGCGGTCGGGTGCCGAGCGCAAGACGGCACTGACGACCCTGGCGTCACAGCTGAACACCGCGGCCGCATCGTCCACCGATCAGAAAAAAGTTCAGATGCTCGCGTCGACCGTGACCGAGCTGTCGAATTCGCCGCGGTAGGCGCATCTGCTGCGGCGTCTGATCGTCGTCGCTGCACTCTCGACGATTGGCGCGGGATTCGACGCCGCCGCTGCTCCGAAGTTTCCGCTACGAGTCGCGCGCAGTCAGCGCTACCTCGAGGATTCCGCCGGTCGACCGTTTCGCGTCGCCGGCGATTCCGCGTGGTCGCTGATTGCCCTGCTGGAACTGGACGACGCGGTCCGCTATTTCGACGATCGGCGTTCCCGCGGCTTCAACGCGGCCATTGTCAATCTGCTCGAACACAAGTTTTCTGCGAACCCGCCAGCGGATCGAGCCGGCGTGCGGCCGTTCGGCGCGCGCGGCGCGTTTCGCGATCCCAATCCCGCATATTTTGCGAAGGCCCATCGCATCGTCGACGAAGCGCGTCGGCGCGGCATCGCGATCTGGCTGTGCCCGGCGTATCTCGGATGGGGTGGCGGGGACGAAGGATTCTTTGCCGAGATCGCAGCGCTCGGTCCGTCAGCGCTGCGTGAGTACGGCCGGTATGTCGGCGACCGGTTCAAAGACTTGCCAAACATCGTCTGGCTGCTCGGCGGCGACTACGCGTTTCCAGACTCGCAGCGTTGGCTGGGGGACGAACTTGCCGCGGGGCTCAGAGCGGGCGGCGCACAGCAATTGATCTCGGCGCACGGCGGCCGCACCAGCGCCGTCGACACATTCGGTGACCGTCGATGGCTGGCGATCGACACGGTCTACAGCTATGCAGCAGACTTGCGGCCGGCGCTGCAAGCGGCGTTCAACCGCAACCCGATCAGGCCGTTCGTGCTGATCGAGGCACTCTACGAAGGCGAGCATGACGTGACGCGCGAACAGCTTCGCCGTCAGGCATGGACCGCGATGCTGTCGGGAGCGGCCGGCCAGTTCTTCGGGAACAATCCAGTGTGGCATTTCGGCGCCGCAGGGCAGGGCAATGGGACGTGGACCGAACGGCTGAACAGCGACGGTGCGCGTGATGCCACGCGCCTGGCCGCGTTGATCAGCGCCGACGCTGATCCGGAGTTGCAGCCGGATCGAGATCGCCTCGTGCTGACGACTGGCGGCGCCGAGTCGGCGACCGTGGCGGCACTCACCAGTGCGCGCACTCGTCTGATCGCGTACTTTCCGGCGCGCAGCCTGGCGTCGCGTGAGGTGGTGGTCAACCTTCAAACCTTTTCGCGGCCGATGAGGGCGCGGTGGCTCGACCCCAGCAGCGATTCGCCGCCGCGCGAAGCAGGAGTGCTGAGGCCGAACCTCGACGGCCAGCGGTTGGAGGCGCCGATCGACGAACGCGGCGCCGCTGCCGACTGGGTATTGTTGCTAGACAGGCGCTGATCGATGAATGCGTCCGTACCAGAAGCTCGACGACAGCGTTTGTCGCAGCGGCCGGCGATCGAAGCGCGCTCCGAAACGGTGCAGCCATCGCTGCAGATTCGTTGTCGAAATCTCGCTCCAGTCATCAACGATTGCGACTGGCAGGTCGGCGTATAAATAGTCGATCGGCGAACGCTTGACGATCGGTATGCATCCCATCAACAGTGCTTCCCACGTGCGATAGCAGTCCAGGGCGTTGCCGTGAGGACTGATGACAAAGGCGTGGCTCGCGTAGAGGCTGAGAAGCTCCGGCAGCGGGCAGCGGCGGTCAATCCACGCGACGCACGTCTTCGCGGCGAGTTGACGCTTGATGTCGGTCCGCGACTCGCCGTGCTTTCGGTTTCGTGACGAGTCGCGCATATAGAAATCCGCCACCGCTTTGACGATCCGCTGCTCCAGCGGCGCGGCCGCCTGGGCGACAGCGTCCCACTCGGCTTCTTGTTGTTCGGGAGGTTTCATGTCCACGCGCAGCGCGCCTTGCGGGTGGAACGCGCCGATCAGTTCATTCTTCCGCGCGTAATTGAGGCCGAGCGGCAAGCCGGTGATCAACTGGCGATAATCCGATCGATCGTAGTTGGTGGAAAACCAGTGCTCCACCAATCCACTCTCGACGAGCCGTCGCGCCGCGTCAGGAAAATCGCTGGGAACCGTGTGATCCGAATCACCGGTGACCAGCACAAACGGTTCGCGAACCCGCGGCAGTGCGACGCGAACGAATCGATCGAGATCTTCGAATCGCAGCCACACGCGTTGGCCTCTGTTAATCGACGCGTACGAATCCAGCCGTAGCAATTTCGGACGCTGGTCGGTTCGCAGCATCACGTACGGCACACCGCCATAGACGTCGCACGACAGCGCGATTCCGGGCTGCGACAGGTAGCGTGTAGCGTACGGCGCCGCGAGCTCGTATGTGCCCGCACGGTCGCGCATCGCGTCGCGGGCCACGCGCATCAGGAATAGCGGCCAGTCGAGCATTCGCTGCCTCTGCACCGATTGTAGATGTGGTGGGTATCGTGATCGCGAATCGACACAGTAATATCTGATGGCGTCCGATGGGCCCGCGGATTCTTGTCGTTGACGACGAAGAAGCAGTGCGACGGTTCGTCGATCGCGCGCTGAACGAATTCGGTTATGCGGTGACGCTCTGCAGCAGCGGCCCGGAAGCGCTGGAGCGAGCGGCCTACGACCGGCCGTTCGAACTGCTGCTGACCGACGTGATGATGCCGCAAATGCGCGGCGACGAACTCGCCACCGAAATGCTGAAGCGACAGCCGTGGCTGAAGGTGATCTACCTGACCGGCTTTCCCGAGCGGCTGCAGGAAACGCATCCGAGACTCGCCGAATACGAGCGGGTGATCGAAAAACCGGTCACGCTCGCCGAGCTGCACGACGCCGTGTCGCTCTCGCTTTATGGACACCGCGGCGGCCCGGCGAAAATCTGATCCGCTGAACCGATCCGATCGCGCCGCGCGCGTAACCGAGTGAGTGACGCTCTAACGATACGGCTGAGGAGCAGCAGCACTCGATCGCACTATGGCGTCAGCCAAGATATGACAGGACAGACATTTACTTCGATCGGCGGGTGGCGGCCGATGTAGACTGGCCGAAACTCTGATGGTGTGCCCCAAGTGCGGCTCACCGGGGAGTCCCGGTGCGGCCCGATGCGGCGTGTGCGGCACAGCTTTGTCCGCGCAGGCGAACGCCGTCGTCGGCGTCTTGACGCCGCCACCCGACCGCGACGCGACCAGGGCCGCGACCGGCGAGACGCGCATTCCGCTTCCAGACGGCATTACCGTCGCTAATCCAGCAGCCGAATCGGCGACACGACCGCTCACTGCCGACGGCAACCCGACCATCGGCGCGCCCGCCTTCGTTGCCGGCCGCACCATCGGCGATCGCTACCACATCATCCGTTTGCTCGGCGTCGGCGGCATGGGTGCGGTCTATCAGGCGTGGGATGAAAAGCTCGGGGTCGCGGTGGCGTTGAAAGTAATTCTCAACGCCGGACCGGGATCGTCGAGCAGCGCGACGGAAACGCTCGAGCGGCGATTCAAACGCGAACTGCTGCTGGCGCGTCAGGTGACGCACAAGAACGTCGTCCGCATTCATGACCTCGGCGAGGTCGACGGCACCCTCTACATCACGATGCCCTACGTGCAGGGGTCGAACCTCGCGTCGATCCTCGCCGCCGAAGGCAAGCTGCCGGTGTCGCGCGCGTTGACCATCGCTCGTCAGGTTGCCTCCGGTCTTACCGCAGCGCACGACGCCGGTGTCATCCATCGCGACCTGAAGCCCGCCAACATCATGATCGAGGCGGACGATCAGCGCGCGCTGATCATGGACTTCGGCATCGCCCGCTCGACGACGTCCGAAGCGACGCGGACCGCTGCGATTGTCGGCACGCTCGAATACATGGCGCCGGAGCAGGCCGAAGGCCGCGCCATCGATCAACGCTGCGACGTCTACGCGCTCGGTTTGATTCTCTACGACATGCTCGGAGGCCCGCGGCCGGTTGGCCCGTCGGCGGTCGCGGACCTGATGGCGCGACTCACCAATCCGCTGCCGTCAATTCGCGCCGTCAATCCCGCAATTCCCGAGCCGCTGGCGCAGGTGGTGGACCGCTGCCTGCAACGCGATCCGGCGCAGCGTTATCAGACTTCGGCCGAACTGGTCGCGGCGCTCGACGCGCTCGACGACAACGGCCTGGTGCGGCCGGGCGCCGCGCCGCAGCGCGTTGGCCGAGCGCTGGTCTGGAGCATGGCCGCCGTCATCGCCGCGCTGGCGATCGGCCTGTACGTGATCGGCCGGCGGACCGGCAGCCGAACGCCGGCTGTGCCACACGATCCGGTGTCGGTGCTGATTGCCGACTTCGACAATCGCGTCAACGATCCAGTTTTCGATGGCTCGGTGGAACAGGCGCTGACCATCGGCGTCGAAGGCGCATCCTTCATCACGACGATGCCGCGCAAGGACGCCCATCGGCTCGCCGCGCAGGTCGCCAGCGGCGGCAAACTCGACGATGCCACCGCAACCTTGATTTCGCTGCGCGAAGGCGTGAAGTTCGTCGTCGCTGGCGCGATCGAAAGCGACGGCTCGGGTTATCGGATTTCGGCGCGGATCATCGATCCGGCGGTCGGCAAGACCATCAAGACCGCGACAACGCGCGCGAAATCGAAGAGCGACGTGCTGCAGGCGGTCGGCAACCTGGCGGCGGACGTGCGGCGGGATCTCGGCGATACCACGCCCGAGAGCGCCCGGCTGGCAGCCTCGGAAACGTTCACCGCCGCGTCGCTCGATGCGGTGCGTGAGTACACGCTGGCGCAGGATCTGGCGAACAACAGCAAGTATCAGGAATCGATTCCGCATTACCAGAAGGCGATCGAAGCCGACGCCAACTTTGGGCGCGCCTACTCCGGATGGGCGACCGCCGCGTTCGAGCTGGGGCGAGCCGAGGAAGCCGGCGAGCTGTGGAAAAAGGCGCTCTCGTTGATGGACCGGATGACCGAGCGCGAGCGTTACCGAACGCTCGGCATCTACTACCTCGCGATCGCCCGCAACAACGACCAGGCGATCGAAAACTACACCAAGCTGCTGGAAAAGTATCCCGCCGATCGGTCGTCGCATAACAATCTGGCGATTGCCTACGTCAACAAACTCGATTTTGCGAGCGCACTCGAAGAGGGCCGCCGCGCCCTCGCGATCTACAAGGGCAGCTTCAAATTCCGCAACAACTATCTGCTCTACGCGATGTACGCCGGTGATTTCGCTACCGCCGAAAACGGCGCGCGCGATTTGATCCGCGAAGACGCGAAATCCGCGGACGCCTATGTTCCGCTCGCAATATCGCTGCTGGCGAAAGGTGATCGGGCCGCGGCCCGAACCGCTTATCAGCAGATGGCGCAGAGCAGTTCGCCCGGCGATGATGGCGCCTCGCGGGCGGCGATGGGCCTCGCCGACCTGGCGATGTATGAAGGCCGTTACGGCGAGGCCGAAACCATACTGACGCAGGGCATTGCGGCGGACGAAAAAGAAAAGAATGAGCTGGGGTTGTCGTCGAAATATGCGGCGCTTGCGGAAGCGCAGCTGGCGATGGGACGAACGGCGCCGGCAGTCGACGCCGCTCGCAAGGCGCTGGCAGTAACGCGACTCGAGTCCACCGCAGTTGCGGCGGCTCGCGTGCTGGTTGCCGCCGGCCGCGCCGGGGAGGCACGCGCCTTGGCCGCCGATCTCGGTAAAGAGCTGCAGGCCCAGTCGCGCGCCTACGGCAAAGTGATCGAGGGAGAAATCGCGCTCGCCGAGAATCGCGTCACCGATGCGGTCGACGCGTTTCGCGCGGCGTCACGGCTGCTGGATCTGTGGCTGGCGCACTTCGATCTCGGCGTCGCCTACGTCCGCGCCTCGCATGCCGCCGAAGCGATCGCCGAATTCGACACCGCAACGAAGCGCCGCGGCGAAGCGACCGCGCTGTTCCTCGACGACATTCCGTCGTATCGCTATCTGGCGCCGTTGCCGTACTGGCTGGCGCGAGCGCAGGAAGGCGTCGGCATGAAGACGGCCGCCACGGATAACTACAAGGCGTTTCTCGGGGTTCGCTCCGCGGACGCGAAGGATCCACTGACGCTCGACGCGCGCAAGCGGCTCGCCCCCTAAGGATTGACCGTCGCGGTAATTTGTCGCGAGTTGCTGGGTGTGCTGAAGCCAGCCGGCACGCCGACGGTGATCGTCGTCGAGCCGGTGCCCGCTGGATCGAACGCGGTGTTCAGCGTGAACACGCCGTTCTGAAACGTCAGCGGGCTGGTCACAATCGTTCCCACCGCGGTGTTGCTGCTGGTGACCGGCACCTGCACACTCAGCCCGCCTCGTATCGGCTGCGACGTCGAATAGTTCAACGTCACCGGGCTCAGCCGCGCCGAATCAATTCGGATGTTGGTATTCGCCGCGCCCACGTTGGTGGAGAAGTTGCCGTTGATCACCACAAATCCAGAGGGATCAACCGTCACTTCACTGGTCGCGTCGTTGTAGCCCGGTGCCGAAATGGTCAGCGTGGTCGTTCCGACGCTGCGCCCCTGCACGAACAGGGTGTTGCTGCTGGTCGAAGTGACGTTGGTGAACGTCACACTCGTTCCGCCTTCGACGGTGCCGTCTTTGGTGATCGTCGCCACCGTTCCGTTGTTGCTGGTGACGGTGATCGTTACTGGAGCCGGCGGCGCAACGCCGAGGCCGATCGACAGCGACTGCTGCAGGTCGCGTCCGACCGTTATGTCGCCGGCGCTGATGTCGGGGGCGGTGACGGTCGCGACGATCTGCTGAGAATTGCTTGGCGTCGTGAAGCCAACTGGCTGCGTCAGGCTGAGTGTTGCACTCCCCGCGTTTGCCGGATCGAATTCGGTGTTGACCGTAAACACGTTGCTGGTGAAAGTCAGCGGACTGACGGTGATCGTCCCGACCGACGGGTTGCTGCTGGCGACCGCAACCTGCGCGCTGACGCCGCCGCGCAGGCTCTGCGAGCTGACAAAGTTCAGGGTTGCCGGATTCAGTCGTCCGACATCGACGCGAACGGCCGAATTCGTCGAGAACGTTGTCGTGCTGATCGAGCCGGTGATGAACGCGAAGCCAGATGGGTCGACCGTAATCTGGCTGGTCGCGTCGTTGTAGCCCGGCGCGGTGATCGTCAGCGTCGTGCTGCCGAGCGAGCGGCCCTGGACGAAGAAGTTGTTGCTGGCCGAGGAGGTGACGTTGGTGAAGGTCAGCGAATTGCCGCCTTCGACGGTGCCATTTTTCGTAATCGTCGCCACCGCACCGTTATTGCTCGTCACGGTAATCGTCACCGGATTTGGCGGCGAAACACCGAGGCTCACCGACAGCGCAACTTGAAGATCACGGCCGACGACGACGTCGCCTACCGAGATGTCCGGAGCTGTCACCGTCGCGGTGATCTGCTGTCCGCTGCTTGGTGTGGTGAATCCCGCCGGCTGCGCCAGCGCGATCGTGGTAGTTCCGCCATTCGCCGGGTCGAAGGTGGCGTTCGCCGTAAAGACGCCGGCGTTGAAAATCACCGGGCTGGTGGTAATCGTTCCGACGTTGGGGTCGCTGCTGGTCACCGGCACCTGAGCGGTCAAGCCGCCACGCAGGCTCTGCGAGGAAACGAAGTTCAAGGTGGTCGGATTCAGCCGCCCGACGTCCAATCGAATCGACGAATTGGTCGAAAATGTCGTCGTGCTGATGCTGCCGGTGACGAAGGCAAATCCGGATGGATCGACCGTGACGTTGCTGGTTGCGTCGTTGTAGCCCGGCGCCGAGATCGTCAGCGTCGTCGTCCCCAGCGACCGGCCCTGCACGAAGAAGACGTTGCCCGCCGTGTTCGTCACGTTGGTAAAGGTGAGGCTGGTGCCGCCCGCGACCGAACCGTCTTTCGTCACTGTCACCAGCGCGCCGCTGCTGCTGGTCACCGTGATCGTCACCGGGCTGGGCGGCGTCACGCCCAGACTGATCGACATCGACGTCTGCAGGTCGCGGCCGACGGTCACGTCCCCGACTGAAATGTCCGGTGCGGTGACGGTCGCGGTGATCTGCTGCGCGCCAGCCGGCGTCGAGAACCCTGCCGGCTGCGCCAATGCCAGCGTCGTGCTACCCGCCGTAAGCGGATCGAAGGTGGTGTTCGCCGTGAAGTCGCCAGGACCGAACAGGATCGGGCTCGTGACGATCGTGCCGACGTTGGTATCGCTGCTGGTGACCGCCACTTGCGCGTTGACACCGGGGCGCAGCGACTGTGACGTGACGTAAGTCAGCGTTCCAGGTGTCAGTCGTCCGACGTCGATTCGGATCGACGTGTTCGGCGAGAACGTCGTCGTGGAGACCGAACCGGTTACGAACTCGAAGCCGGATGGCTGGAAGGTGACGGTATGGCGCGCGGTACCGTATCCCGGCGCGGTCACTTCGTAGTCCGCCGTTCCGCTGCCGACGAGCGCCTGCATGAAGACGGCGGGGATCGAGCTCGAGCCGGCGCCAACTGTAAATGTGACGCGGTCCGTCCCCAGCACAGACGCGTTGGCGGACAGCAGCAGTTTGCTGGTATCGAGACTCGTCACTGTCACCTGTAAATTGCCTGCCGGCGCGGGCGCACCAAGCGAACCCGAGGCGCTGGACTGCAGATCTTTGCCGATTGTCAGGTCGGCCATCGAGAGCGACGGCTGGGAAACCGTTGCGACGATTTGCTGCGAGCCCGCCGGCAGCGAAAACCCGCTCGGCGTTCCAAGCGTCAACGTGGTCGTGCCGGCGCCGACCGGATGGAACGTCGCGTTGGTCGTGAAGACGTTACCGGTGAAGTTCAGCGGACTATTCGTGATCGTGCCGACCGTCGTCGTGCCGCTGGTCACGTCCACTTGAACCGACGTCCCGGCTCGCAGCGGCTGCGACGTGATGTAGGCCATCGTTACCGGGTTGAGGCGGCACGAATCGACACGCACCGAACTGTTTGCCGATAGCGTCGTCGTCGAAAGCGAACCACTGATGAAGACGAAGCCGGACGGCTGGAATGTGACCGTATGCTGTCCCGGCGCGTAACCTGATGCGGTGATGCGGTAGTCAGCCGATCCGGTTTCCACCAACGCTTGAGCGTAGACGGTGGGAATCGCACTCGAACCCGCCGAAATCGTGAACGTCACGTGATCGGTTCCGATCGCCGTGGGACTCGACGCGAGCAGCAATTTGCTGGTATCGAGGCTGGTCACCGTCACCTGCAAATTCCCGGCGGGCGCCGGCGCACCGAGCGAACCGCCGGTACTGGCTTGGAGATCCTTGCCGATCGTGAGGTCGCCCATCGTCAGCGCCGGCTGCGTGACGGTGGCGGAGATCTGCTGCTGGCCTGACGGCACCGAAAATCCGCTCGGCGGCGCACCCAACGTCAAGTTACTCGTGCCGGCGCCGGTCGGGTGGAACGTGGCGTTCACCGTAAACACGTTGCTGTTGAACGTAATCGGACTATTGACGATTGTGCCGACGCTGGCGGTTCCGCTGAGCACATCGATTTGTGCCGTGAGGCCGCCGCGCAGCGCTTGCGATGTCACATACGTCAGGGTGCCGGCATTCAGGCGACCGAGATCGACGCGTACCGAGCTGTCGTTCGACAGTGTGGTGGTCGATAGCGAGCCGCTGATGAACACGAAACCGGACGGCTGGAACGTGATCGTATTGGTCGCGGTTGCGTAGCCGGTGGCGGTGCTCCGCAGGTTGGCAGTGCCGGTTGCGACGAGCGCCTGGACGTAGAACGTCGGAATCGAACTCGAGCCCGCGGCGACATTGAACGACACGCTCGCGGAGCCAGCGCTGGTCGGCGACGACGAGAGCAGAACCTTGCTCGGATCGAGGCTGGTGATGGTCACCTGCACGCCACCCTGCGGCGCCGGCGATCCGAGCGATCCAGAATTCGCGGCCTGAAGGTCTTTGCCAATCGTCTGGTCTGAAATCGAAATATTTGGCGCGGGGTTCACCGTAATCGCCGCGGTACGCTCCGTAATTCCGGGCGCGCTCGCACGCAGGGTGGTGCCACCAACGGCGACGCCGGTCACCGGTACTTGAACCGACGTCGTGCCGCCGGCCACAACGACGGTCGAAGGCACGGTGGCGAAGCTGGTGTTGTCGATCGAGGTGTTGATCGTCAAACCACCGGCCGGTGCCGGCGACGATAAACTCAGCGTGATGTTCGCGGTTCGCGTCGCGATTACGGTCAGTGCCGTGGGCGTGAAGCTGAGCGACACGGTAACGCCAACGCTCTGCGTATCGGGAGCGTAGTTTTGCGCAACCGCGGTGATGAACGCGCTGCCGATCGCCACGCCATGCACTTGCGGGTTCGCGGCTGGAATCTGCAGGCCTTGCGGAATGAAGACCGACGGCGTGACGGTGGCGACCGAGGTGTCGCTGCTCGACAACGTGACGGTGACGCCACCGGACGGCGCCGGAATTCCAAGGCTGAGCGCGATTCCCGCATCGTTGCCGGGCGCGACGACAACGCCCGAGCCAAGCGTGATCAGGCTGCTGGTGGTCGCAGTGACGGCGATGGTCGCGGTCTGATACCCGGGAGCGGCGACCGAGATCGTGGCGCCGCCCGCGGCGATTCCATTGATCGTGAATGAACCGGTGGTCGCGCCGCTGGCAATCGTCAAAGTCCCCGGCGAGACCGTTGCGAAATTCGTGTGATCGCTGGTGAGTGTGAAAGTCGCGCTCGCCGGTGCCGGATCCGCAAGCGTGATCGTTCCGTTCAACGGATGCCCGACTCCCACCAGATTGCTCGGTGCGGTGAGCGTCATCGTTCGCAGCGTGACCGCCGCCTGCGCGCTGCCGCTGACCAAACCGTTGGAATCGGCGGTGATTGTCGCGACCGCTGCGGTGCTGCCGCTGCTGACCGTGAACGTCGTCTGCGTCGCGCCTTCCGGCACGGCGACCGTTGCCGGTACCACAACTGCCGGGTCCGAACTGGTCAGCGTCACCGAACGGCCGCCGGTCGGTGCCGGCGTGCTCAACGTGACGGTCATCGTCCCGGTGGCGCGCGTTTTCAGATTGATCGGGTCGGGCGTCAACGTCACCGACGGAGCGACCAGCGTGCACTGCGAAAATTCAGAGGTATTGCCGGTTGCTGTTTCGCGGGCAATCGCGGTGATGTACTGGCCGACGGTGACACCGCCGCTGAACGTCGTGGTGAACGTCATCAGGCCGCTCTGGTTGCCACCTAGCGTTGTCGTCGCAAAACCCTGCGCGCCTTCACCGAAGCCAGACGGATTACATGCGTTGCTGGCGAAGAAATCGATGACATAAGCCGTGTTCGGGTGGCCTTCCAACGTTACGGTAGCCGTCGTCGTGCCGAGCCGCTCGACGGCGTTCGTGATCACCGGGAAGTTCTGGAGGTCGTTTGCGCCGGTGTCTGCGTCGGCGCTGTCGTTGGCGGTCGGGCCGTCGGTGAACAGCAGGTCGTCGACAATCCAGGTGCTTCCCGCCGCGACCATGCTGCTGCCCAGCGATCGAACGACGATCCGGTCCACCGGACCGGCATAACCCGATGGCAGGAATGTAAGCGGCGGCGCCGTATCACTCAACACCGGCGACGTCGCGACCTGCACGTTCTGGAAATAGAGCTCGAAATACACCGCGCCCGGGAATCCTGATAACCGCGAGAAAGTCGCGCCGGCGAATCGGCGTGGTGTGAATGTGATGCTGGCGCCGTCGGTGCGCGCGAACACGGCGTTGATGCCGTGCGTCGGGTAGACCGTTGGATAAGGCGCGTAGTGTTGCCAGTTCGTCCACGTCATGCCGTGGTACGACGCCGGGAAGGACGTGCCCACGGCAATGCTGTCGGCTTGATCCTCGAAGTCGAGCACGTCGGTCGCCGGAATCGCGGCAGACGATGCGAGATCGATCGCGAGTCCGCCGTTGCCGAACATCTGAGTGCCCGAGATCCGGTGACCGGTTCCAGAATTGACGCCGATCCCGTTGCTGCGATTGAAGGCGACGATATTCACGCCGGCGTTGCCGACCACTTGCGTGCGCAGCGAGTTGTCGATCACGATGCCGCCCGCGCCGTTACCGATCGCGCCATTTCCCGCAGCGTTGGTGCCAACGTAGGTCGTGTCGATAACGGTGTCGTTCGCCTGCGCTTCGATGCTGATGCCGTGGCGGCCATTGCCGGACACGACCGTCGGAACCACCGCGCCGCCGATCGACGTCGCGAGCGCGCCGAACAGGTTGATGCCGTCGACGTTGTTGGGCAGCGCGGCCGTGCCGGTGCGATTGGTCCCGATGAAGTTGTTGACGATCTGATTGTTCGTCGCGGTGGCGCCGACAACGATCACACCATTGCGGTTGTTGCCGGCAATCACATTGCGTTGTGCCGCACTCGTTCCACCGATCCGGTTATTCGCGCCGCTGATGAACACGCCATCGAAATTGTTCGGCAGCGCGCTGCTGCCGCTGGCGTCGGTGCCGATGTAGTTCTGTTCGACGACATTGTTGCTGCTTTGCAGAACGATGCCCGCACCGCCGGCCGCACCAGGACTGCGGCCGAAGCGGTTGATCACGAACCCGCGAATCGTCGTGCCGCTGGCAGTGACGAAGAATCCGTTGGACGTCGTCCCGGCGTTCGCGCCAGACAACTCGATCAGCGGCTGTCCCGACCAGCCCGGTTGGGTGGTTGCGTCGATGATCGCGGCGTCGGTGATCGCCGGCAGATCCGTTGCCGGCGCAAGCGTCCGCGCCCCGCCGCCGCCGATGTTGAAAGCGATCGTGTCGACGAATCCGCTGTTCGCGTTGGCGTCGAGGATCGCCTGCCGCAGCGAGCCGGCACCGCTGTCGCTGGTGTTCGTGACGGTGAAAGTGCGCGGTCCGGGCGGCGGGCCGGTCCCGGCCAACGCCGAGAATTCCGACGTATTGCCAGATTGATCGGTGGCGGTCGCGGTGACGACTTCGCCGGCTGTCGTGGCCGCCGCCAAGGCGCTGTTGAACGACGCGTTGCCGCTGCCGTCGGTGGAGACGCTGATCGCCCCGAGGTAGCGTTGGCCTTCGCCGAAGCCCGAAGCGTCGCCACTCGCGCTGGCGAAGAAGTCGATCGCGTAGGTTGCATTCGCGGCGCTGTTCAGCGTGCCTTGCAGCTGGGTGGTGGCGCCGTTCGGCGTAGCCGCATTGATGACCGGGTAGTTCTGACGGTTGTTCGCGCCAGTGTCGCCGTCGCCGACGTCATTGGCCGTCACGCCATCGCCGTCCAGGTCGATGCCGAGGCCGCCGTTGGCGTTGATGCGGTTGCCGCGAAGCTGATTGAACTGGGAAGCGCCGGTCACGTTGATACCGATTGCACCGTTGCCCTGAATCAGGTTGCCGTCGCCCGCCGACGTGCCACCAATCAGGTTGCTCGAGGCATCGATAATCTGCACGCCGTTTGACGTGTTGCCAATCGTGGTAGTGCCGCCGGCATTCGTGCCGATCTGGTTGCCTTTGACGGCGGTGCCGCTGGCGCCGGTGCGAATCTGCACGCCAGTCTGGTTGCCGGAGATCGTGTTGCCGATGATCGTGGTGTTCGGCGCGAGCGGCACATCGACGCCAATGCCGCCGTTTGCGAGTCGAACGTTGCCGCTGGCATCGACGCCAATCCAGTTGCCTTGTACGAGGTTGCTTGCCGTCGTCGAGCCGAACACTGTCACGGCATGCTGGATGTTGCCGGAAATAACGTTGCCGGCGTCGGCGGCACTGCCGCCGATGGTGTTGCCCGACGCGTTGTTGTTGATCGAAACGCCGCTCTGAACACCGCGGTTTGGCACCGCCGCTGTGCCGTTGACGTCAGTTCCAATGTAATTGCCCGCGACGACGTTGCCGGTCGCGAACGTGCCGCCGATCAACACGCCGGAGAGCGTGTTTCCCGAAATGATGTTGCGGGCGCCGGCGGTCGTGCCGCCAATGACGTTCGCGGGGGCGCCGTCGATGAAGACGCCGTTCTGAACGTTGGCGACTGCCAGCGTGCCGGTCGCGTTCGTGCCGATCAGGTTGCCTTGTACGACCGTCTGGCGCGCGCCGGTGTTGCCGGACAGCGACATGATCTTGACACCGCTGAGGCGATTTCCAGAGATCACGTTGCCGCCGCCTGCACCGCCGACGGTGTTGCCGGTGGCGTTGTCGGCCAGGAACACGCCGTCGTTGTTACCGATCGCGGTCGCGGCGTTGACGTCGGTCCCGATGTAGTTGCCCTGCACGAAATTGCTGTCACCGCGGATATCGACGCCGGAGAAAGCGTTGCCCGAAATCACGTTGCGCGAGCCCGCGGCGGTTCCGCCGATGTGGTTGCCAGTGCTGCCGGAACCGATGAATACACCCGAGCCGTTGTTAGCGATTGCGCCGGTGCCGCTCGCATTGGTGCCGATGTAATTACCGAGCACCTGAACGTTCGTCGGCGCCGTTCCGACAATGTTGATTGAAACACCGCTATTGTTATTGCCGGAGATCACGTTGCGGTCGGCGGGATTCGTGCCGCCGATCACCGTATTGCTCGACGCCGTGCCGATTCCATTGATGCCATTGCCGAGCGCCACGGTGCCCGTGGCGTTCGTGCCGACGAAGTTGCCGCGAATGATGTTGCCGGGTGCGGTCGAAACCGGGACATTGATGCCGGATCCAGCATTGCCGGATACCAAGTTGTTGAGGATGAAGTTGGCGGACGAATCGATAGCGATGCCTGCGGTCTGATTCACCATGCCGTTGCCGAGGGCGATCGCACCGGTGAGATCAGTCCCGATGTAGTTCCGCTCGATGACGTCACCGCCGCCCGATACCGACATGCCGCGGCCACCGAAGCGATTAATTGCCAGACCGCGAATCGCGCTGTTTGGCGCGTTGACGATCAGGCCCTGCGGTGCGCCCGCAATGTTGGCACCGCTGATTTGAATCCGCGGCGCGCCCGCATAACCAGGCTGCGTCGTCCCGTCGATCACCACTGGATTGGTGAGCGGCGGCAGTTGTGAGAAGAGATCGATCGAGAACGGTCCTGTTCCCCCCAGATTGAACGTGATCGTGTTGGTAAACCCAACGTTTGCGTTCGCGTCGATGACGTTCTGCCGCAGCGATCCCGGGCCGGTGTCGTTCTGATTCGTCACGACCAGGTTCACCGGCTGACCGGTGACGTCGATCGTCGCCTCGCCACGGTTGTCCGCTACATGCGGATCCGCCTCGGCGGCGGTCGCCATCGCTCGATTCGTGAACGTGCCGCCGGCCACTGCCCGAGCCGTGATCACAAACGAACTACTGGCACCGACGGCGAGCGTCGGGGTGAAACAGGTCACAGTGCCGCTGGTCGCGTCGCAGAAGTCTTCGTCTTCTGCACTGATGAACGACAACCCGATCGGCAGCACGTCAGTGATTACAACGTTGGTCGCCGGCGATGGCCCGTTGTTCGTCACCTGAACCGTGAACGCAACCGTGTCGCCGGCAGTTGCGGTCGACGGTCCGGTCTTCGTGACCGCCAGGTCCGCGGTGTCGGCGACGCCGCAGGTATTCAGGAGAACATCGATCGCGCCCACCTGCCCGCGAACCTGGACGACATCCGGCCTTCCATCCTCATTGAGATCCGCGATCGCGAAGTGATTGTGCAGCGCGGCGACCCACGATTGTGGAGCGTCGAATGTTCCATCCCCGTGTCCGATCAAGACAAGGGTGGCCGGTGGGTTCGTGCCGCTGACCGCGATCAGATCCGGTTTGCCATCGCCATTGATGTCAGCCGCTTTGACGAATCCGATGTTCTGCGACTCGGGCAGCAGCTGGACGAGATTGAACCCGCCGCTGCCGTTGTTCAGCATCAGCGTCAGATCCTGACCGGATGCGGTTCGTGTCGTGGCAACCAGGTCGGGACGGCCGTCGCCATTCAAATCTCCAACTTGCCGCACCCGTATCACGGTCCGCGGCAGGGTGATCGCCGTCGGCGCCGCAAAACCGCCGACACCATTACCGCGCAGAATGCTGACAGTGTTGCTGCCGGTGTTCGGGACGGCAATGTCGATCGTGCCGTTACCGTCAAAGTCGCCGAGCACCACGGCGGCAGGCGACTGACCGGATGCGAATGTCGTCGCGGTTCCGAAGCCGCCACTGCCATTGCCGAACAGAATGGACACTGACGACGTCGCGGCCGAAGCGTCGCCGATGACCAAATCGAGGTGGCCGTCGGCATTCAGATCAGCCGACTCTAGCCAGAACGGCGTAGCGGTGATCGGGTAGGTCGTGACTGCGCCGAAACCACCTGCACCGTTGCCGAGGAGCACCGCAATCGCGTTCGGGAATTGCACACCGGCCGCGATGTCGAGGTTGCCGTCGTGATTGAAATCCGCCGTGATCAGCGCGGTCGGCACCTGTCCAACGTCGAGATGGGTCGGCGGGCCGAATCCACCCGTGCCATTGCCGAGGAGCACGGCGACTTGCGCGCCGTTAACGTCGGTTACGACAGCGTCGATATGGCCATCGTGATTGAAATCGCCGAGGGATATCAGGCCGGCGCCGGACGGTCCAACTTCAATCGGCAGCTGCGCTGCCAACGAACCGCCGGTGCATGGGCCGTAGGCCAGCACCATCGCCGTGTCGCTCGCCGAGTTGTTCGCGGTGTCTGGATCGTCTTCCGCCGCCGTCACCGCAACGCGATTCGTGTTCGGCCCGACAGCATTGGCGCTGACCACGAGCGAGAACGAGGTCGCTCCACCCGCCGCAAGCGTGCCGAGCTGGCAGCCAACCGTCCCGGTGCCGCTGATCGCACACGTTGGATTGCTCGATGAAACAAACGATGCGCCGGCGGGAAGCGTATCGCTGACGACGACGTTCGTCGCTGCAACCGGGCCGGCATTGGAAACGGTGATCGTGTACGTCAGGTTCTGGCCGACAACGCCCTGCGGCGGCGTATGCGTCTTCGTCACCGACAGATCAGCCAACGGTGTCACGACGGTCGTCGTCGTCGACGCGCTGTTGTTGGCGCTGTTTGGATCGGGTTCGAGTGCGCCTACCGCCACGCTGTTGAGGAAGTCGCCATCGGCGGCCGTGTTGACGACGAGCGTGACCGTCGCGCTTGCGCCTGCAGCCAGAACGCCGATGTTGCAGCTGACCACGCCCGCGGTGTTGCCGCACGTGCCGAGCGTGGAGCTGACGACGTTGTAGACCAGGTTGGTCGGCAGTACATCGAGCAAGTCGACGCCGGTCGCGATGCTCGGCCCGTTGTTGGTTACGGTGATCGTGTAAGTGATGGTGCCGCCGCGCACCGCCGGATCAGGGGTGTCGTTGATCGTGACGGCCAGGTCGGCACTGGCGCTCAACCAGTTCACGATTGCGCCGTTCAACGTCTGGGTATGCGCCGGACCGTTGACCGCATCCGCATTGGTCAAGTTGATCGTGAGAACGTTGCCGTCGATCAGCGTGTCCGCTGCCTGGATGTCGAACCCGGTCGTCGGCGTCGTTTCGAACGCGAGACGATCAAACGTGAACGGCGACGCCGCGCCGGGGTGATCGATTCTGAACTGCAGAATCGTCGGGCTATAGCCGATGAACTGCACGTGGTCGAACTGTGTGATCGTGCCACGGTTGATTTCGAAAACGACGTTCTGCAGCGCCAGGCCGTCAACGTCAACGCCCGCCGTCGTCAGCGGACTGGCTTTCTCGTAAGCGAACGAATTGTTTTCGGGCGCGCAGGTGACGCCGGTGCCGGAGATCGTGCCCGAAAGCGTTCCGGTGAGTGTGGAGTAGCTGGCGGTGCCGGTCAGTACAGCCGGCGAACAGGCGCCTGGAGACGCGTCGGTCACTGCCAGGTCGTAGTTCTGAACACCAAAGACTGGCGTACCGTTCGCGGTCGCCGTCACCGACACGTTTGCGAGATGCGGCGAGGTGCCGGTTGCGACCATCCCTTCTTGCCGCAGCGCGAAGGTCACCGGAATCCGCTGGCCAGCGGTGTTCAGAATGGTGCCGGCCCAGAATCCGTTGAGTTGATCGTCAATCGTTCCCGGACCGCCGAGAATCGCCGATCCGAGCGAAGAAATCAGCTGGCCAGAAACGACCGCGCGGTTGCCGGACAAGGCGAGCAATCCGCCGACCGTCAGATTGCCAGAAATATTTAGACTGCCGGTCAGCGTGGCGACCGTGTCGATCTGAAGATTGGAAATCGCACCGCGCAGCGTGCCGACGCCAGTCAGTCGCAGCAGCCCGTTGCCGACAATGGTTCCGCTGACGTCGACGAGTCCGGATGCGGTCAACTGCAAGTCCTGCAGGTTCAGCGTTGCGCCGCCGGCAATCTGAAGGCTGGTGATCGCGACGCTCGCTGTCAGCGACGGCTGCCGGCTGGTCGCCGGAATAAGGACGCTGTCCGACGCGAGCGGCGCGCCGATCGGGCTCCAGTTCGCGGCGTTCGACCAATTCGTATCCTGCGCGCCGGTCCAGACTTTGGCGATGTTGCCGATCGACGGCATCACCGTCAGCACGAATTGGCTGCTCGCCACGTGCGCTGGTGTCGCGCTGTCGGTCACCGTCGCGGTAAACGTGAACGTACCGTCAACCGAAGGCGAGCCAAGCAGAACGCCCGAGGGATCCAGTGCGACACCGGTTGGCAGCGATCCAGCGGTTACCTGCCAATGGAGCGGCGCCAATCCGCCCGTCGCCGACAACGGGAAAGCGTTCGCGGCGCCATTGACGAACGTTGGCAGCGCTGTGTTGGCGACGGCGAGCGGCCCAACGCTTTCGATCACGAAATCATGCGTCGCCGTATGCGGCGGCGACGCCGTGTCGGTGAACTGAACGGTGAAGGCGAACGAACCGGAAGCGGTCGCGATGCCAGAAATGACGCCGGTCGCGGCATCGAGCGTCAGGCCTGGAGGCAGGCTGCCCGCCACCAGCGTCCATGTGCCCGCAACGTTTGCGGTCAGCTGTTGGCTGTAAAGCCCGCTGTTCGGGACAACGTCCGGTAAGGCCGCAGTGGTGATTGTGACGGCGACAGTGAACGGTGGTTGCGTGACGCCGTTTTGAAAGTCGACGGTATTTACCGCTTGCGCAACGGTTGCCGGTGTGACGTCGGACAACGGCTCGAACGTCACTGAATCGTTTTTGTCGAGATCGAAGACGCGCAGCGTGATGTTGGCGCTCTCGCCCGGCGCCAGCACCAGCGTCGCGTTGTCGAGGCGGGGATTATCCAGGCGCGGATTCGCAAGGTCGGCCGCCGTCGCGAACGCCGGCGTCGTGATATTTGCGACCACAACGTTCTGCTGCGTCAGCCGCAGATCGCAATCGACCGCCGCCGGCGTCGTGTAGTTCTTGTAGATAATCAGCTGCGTCTCGAAGCCGGGTGGAATCGCTCGATTGAGCAGCAGCTTCACCGCGTACGCGGCCGGTTCGTTCCCGGCGTTCGTCACTTCCCAGGTCGTGTCAGAGATCGACGTGTTCGCCAGCGACACGTTGTCGAGGCGCGGATTGTCGAGTCTGGGGTTTTCGAGCCGCGGATTATCCAGGCGCGGATTGTCGAGCCGCGGATTCTCCAAACGCGGGTTCAGGACGCCGACGTTGGTCGGGCTGACGTTGTCGAGCCGCGGATTGTCGAGCCGCGGATTGTCGAGCCGCGGGTTGTCGAGCCGCGGGCTGGCGATGCCGGCGCTGATTTGTGGCGTGAAAACCTCGGCGGTGTTTTCGAGCCGCGGCGCGGTCGGATCCGCATTCAGCGCAATCGACCCGCGCAGACCGCCGTTCACTTCGAGGGGGTTGTCGGGATCGGTCACCTCGACGACGTCGACGTTCACTCGCGCCGCCGGGTCGACGGTCGAGGTCGCGTATACCGTGCGCGCGATCGTCGAATACGGCGGAATCGAGGCGTAGAGCACCGTCACTGCCGAAAATTGCGAAAACGACGCCTGGCCGGCGGCCGGCTGGTTGGCGATCGTCAAACGGTAGGTTTTGACGAACCGCGTGTCGTTTTGCACCTGAATCGCAAACGCGCGCGGCACGGTGCCATTCAGCGCTTTCGAGTTGCCCACCGCCGACGCAAACAGACCTGAGTTGAAACGCGCGGTGTAGATGTTCTGGTCGCGGGTGCCGGTGAAATCGGGATCGCACGGTGGCAGCACCACCGACGGATCGAAGGTGCTGGTCGATTTGCGCGCGCTCGAATTCGGCGGGGTATAGGTGGAGAAATTTCCCAGCGGTCCGGGCCGGACGTCACGATTGTCCGTCCACACCGCGTGTCCGGAGGCATCACTCGACGGTTCGATGTTGAACGACCAGGTGCCATCGCCGTTCGGCCGAATCGTCGGCGCCATCGCGATGTCCAGGTAGTCGCCCATGAACGGCGCGTTGCCCTTCTGGAAAATCGGCAGGTTCGGCGGATTGAACTGCAACTGCTGCAGCGGCGCGTTGTCGGTGGTCGAACCGATCGCATAGTCGGACAACTGGATCGATTGGAACAGCGGTGCTTCCGCCGGCGCCGCCTGCGCGACGCGCACGTCGAGCGTATGGCGCAGACCTGGCGGGTTGAGTGTCAGAATCGGCAGCTCGTCGACGAACGGACCGAACAACTGGGAAACGTCGTTGCGCAGGTCGTAATAGACGAGCGACAGTTTGCCGGCGCCGAACGTCAGCGCTGGCATGATCTGATGCCCCGGACGCTCCGGCGCATGATCGACCATCTGCGCCGGCGTCCAATTGACGCCGTTCAACGACGTCGACATCACCACCCGCGCATCGTCGAGTGTCGGATCGGGGAGGCGCTTGGCGAAATTGCGCGCCGACCAGGCGAGATAGATCCGCTGGCCGTCCGAAGTAATGGTCGGAAACGCGCTCGAGCGGAACGAGGTCTCAGTCGTCGCTTGGTCGAACGGATAGAACGTCGCCACGGTTTGCGGCGTCGAGAAGGTCGTGCCGCCATTGGTCGACTGGACGAAGTTGATCGCGTCGGGGAACGGCGTGTCTTTTTTGAATTCGCGCCAGGCGATGTAAATCGCTCCGGTCAGCGGGTTGATCGCGACGTTGGCGCCTTGCGGCACGCGAGCGGTTGGCGGCGCGGGCTTGCCGACATTACGGGTGACGAGCGTGGCGTCGGCGACGTCGACGAGGCAGTCGCCGTTCACATCGGCGGCGGGGTTGAAGCCCGCGTCGCCGCATTTCCTTCCGACGAACGTCTTCAGCAGGTTGGCATCCGCGACGTTGACGACGCCGTCGCGATTGACGTCGGGGTTCGGCGTCGAGCTGATGTCCTTCGGGCGGGTCCAGCTCATGCCGCAATCGGCTGACGAACTGAACATGATCTGGCCGCGCTGACCGGTTGGCGTGTCGCTAAACGCGGTGTAGACGACGTAGATGCGGCCGCCCAGGAAGCTTTGGCGCTCGGTGCTGCCGCCCGGCTGCGGCGCATCGATCACGCAGATCTGCGCGCCGGCGCGCGGCACGTCGACGGCCATCCACTGCTTGTCGAGGAAACGCACGCCCGGATCGCGATCGACCAGCGTGGTTCGGACGTACGAAATCGGATCGCCGTCTTCGCGATTGTTCAAATCGAGCAGGGTTGAAACGAAGATGGCGCTGCCTTTGCCCGCTTCGCCGCCGGCTTCCTCATCGTCCTCGGCGCCGCCGGTGATCTTGTCGATCGGCTGCGACCGTGGAGTGTTCGGACCGCCCTGGGTTGGCGAACGCTTCGCAGCCCGTTTCCGCCTGTTTTCTTTTTCGCGCGCTTTCTCGCGCGCCTTCTCGCGCTGTTTCTCGCGGATCTTTTCAGCCTTGCCGCTCTCTTTGGTGTTCGCGGGCGGTGCCGCGCTGACGATCGCCGCTCGTTGAAACGCAATTCCCGAGTAGAACAACAAGCCGTTCGCACCGGCTCTGACGAGTGGGTCAGCGGCGGCGTCATAGCCTTTCAGCGGCGATGCGAGACCGATCGCGCTGCCGTCCTGCGGATAGCCGGGCAGCAGTGTGCTGCGCCAGGTAGCGCCGCCGTCAAACGACTTGAACACGCCGAGCCATGAATCGCCGGTCGGCTTGTCGCCGTTTTGGCCGGGGAGATCGACGGTGCGGTAGTCGTTAGCGGCTCCGACGAGATGAAGCACGTTTCGCGACGAGACCGCGACCGACGGCTCGTTCTGGCGTTGCAGGAAGGGATCGCCAGTCGGGAACTCCCGACCGGAAACCATGTTGACATTCTTACCAGGGACGACCTGCGCCGACAGCCGTGCCAGCGACAACGCGCAGAGAGCGGCTATCGCCAGACGTCGCCAAGCGCGCAGAATGTCGATCATCGTCGGATCAATCGGCGCGGAATCTCCAGTAGAAGGGTGTGAGTGGCGCCGAGTGAGCGGCCATTCTACGGCTTTTATTTCGCGTTCCGGGTGCGATGTTTTTTCAGTGCCGCGGCAATGCCGGTCCCAAGCAGAAGCATCGTCGACGGCTCTGGTACCGGTGTCGCGTTGGTCGCGGCGGCAACCGCCACATCACCGCTTGTGACGTCGAAGTCAAAGAGTTGCACCGGCTCGTCATTGACATCCTGGAACAACTGCACTCCGGACAATGTCAAGAAGCTGACTCCCGCTTTCAGCGCGTCGAATTTCAACGTGGCGAGCACGTCGCCGCCGGAAACTTTGTCGGGCGTAAACAACGCGCCGAACACGAACGAGATCGTGCCCGGCGGCGTGGTGTCGTCAGAGTCGAATTTCGAATCGGTCCCTTCGTTGAACAATGTCGCGAGGGTTCCGCCTGCGGTGAGAAACGGTCCTTCCGTCGCAAGCCCGTTCAGCGCGATCACGTCGGGGTCGAAGGACAGGTCGAATTGGTAGCTGACGATGTCGACTGCGTTTGCGATCGATACATCAACGCTGAACTGCTCGCCCGCTGCCGGCGGGTTGCCCGAGACGGCTACCGAGACGATTGGCGTAGCGAACAGTGGCGACGCGCACAGCATCGCGACAACGAACCCGCAGGCTTTGACTTTCACACACCCTCGCTGAAGTCGCCGTGGGGGAGGCGGCGACTTGCGGCTGCGCTGCAACGGCGCTGCCGGGCTTGATCGCTGTAAGTACTTGAAAAAGAACGCTAAAACAGCTCAGCTCAGAGGCGAAGTCAGCTGCAGTGCAGACCTTTGTCGACTTTCCGAAGCGGCCGATCCGTGTGGACCCCCAGGAAGCGCGCATGGTGAGAACGGGCGAGGTGAGTGTGCGGAAGTGGGAAAAGAGCGTGCTAGCTCCAAACCCACTTATTCCAAACGATGATTCGCATGCGCTGTGTCGTTACAAGCACTGTTCCGATGCACTGATGCACGAGCGTGCACGAACTCTCTGGCCGCGCGGTATCGAAATTGTGAGGCCGCTCACGAAAAGCTCGAGGACGCCAGGTGTCGTGGTATCCGGCTTGCTGCCGTTCGCGCTTCGAGGAGGACGCAATGCCCGAAGACCGTGAACGCCAGAACCAGAACGAGGAAGACCTGGTCGGCCGTGCGGACGAGCGCGACGACGAAGACGAATTCGAAGATATTGACGAAGTTGACGACGAAGAGGATCTGGAATCCTGATCCTGCCGATGGTCTAGACTCCGATGCGTGAATAGACCAGCCTGGAATGCGGCGGCCCTGGCCGCCGCATTTTTTATCACCAGCACGCAGCAGCCGGCTCGTGCGCAGCAGGCGGCGCCACCCCCCTCAACTGAACGCGCTCCGACACGTGCCGATCGGCTGCGCGGTGACTACGGCCGCTACCGCGCGAACAACGATCTCCTTTATTACCACCTCGACGTTCGCGTCGATCCGGTTCAGAAATCGATCGCCGGGAAAAACACCATCCGATTCCGAATGCTGCACGACGACAACAGAATCCAGCTCGAGCTGTACGACAACCTCAACGTCGACCGAATTACTATCAGTGCCACGGCGCTGCCGTTCACCCGCGATCACCATACCGTTTACGTCGATTTCCCGGATGGATTGAAAGCCGGGCGCGACTACACGATCGAGTTCGCCTATTCGGGCAAACCGCGCGAGATTGGACGATTCGGCGGAATGGCGTTCCGTTCCGATCCCGCCGGGCATTCGTGGATCAACACGGCCTGCGAAGGCGAAGGCGCCGCCGTGTGGTGGCCAAACAAGGATCAATGGCGCGACGAAGTGGAGCGGATGGACATCAGCGTTGCCGTTCCGAACGACCTGGTCGATGTGTCGAACGGCCGGTTTGTCGGAAAAACCGATCTCGGCGACGGCTACACGCGGTGGGACTGGCGGGTGCAGTATCCGATCAACAACTATTCGGTGTCGCTGAATATCGGCAACTACGAACACTTCGCCGATCGACTCGGCGATCTACCGCTGGATTTCTACGTCCTGCCCGACAGCCTCGACAAGGCGCGGACGCAGTTCGCGCAGGCGAAACCGATGCTCGAAGCGTTTCAGCACTACTTCGGCGAGTATCCGTTTGCAAAGGATGGTTACAAACTGATCGAAGCGCCGTACTCCGGCATGGAGCATCAGAGCGCGGTCACCTATGGCAATCGCTTCGCCAACGGATACCTGGAACGTGATTGGACCGGCGTTGGTATCAGCCCAAAGTTCGACTTCATCATCATTCATGAGAGCGGCCACGAGTGGTTCGGCAATGCGGTTTCGGCTGCCGACGTCTCGGACATGTGGATCCACGAAGGTGTCACCACCTACATGGAGGGTCTGTACGTCGAATATCGCTTCGGCCGCGACGATGCGATCAAATACCTCAACGGCTACAAGCCCAAAGTCCGCAATCGCGATCCGATCGTTACCCAGCGCGGCATCCATCGCTCCCAGCCGGAGGATCAATATTTCAAAGGCGCGCTTTTCCTCAACACGCTGCGCAGCGTCGTCAATGACGACGAACGGTGGTTCAAACTGCTGCGCGACCTGTTCCAGCATTTCAAATACCGCAACATTCTCACCGAGGACATCATCCAGTTCGTCAACGCGCAGCTCGGCAAAGATCTCACGCCGCTGTTCAATCAGTACCTGCGGCGTGCCGCGCTGCCAACGCTGGAGTTGACCTTCAACCAGGGTGAACGCACGGTGGCATATCGCTGGAAAGCGGAGGAGCGCGACTTCGCGATGCCGATCAAGGTCGGACGTCCCGATCAGTGGCAGACGATCCAACCGACGACCAATTGGCAGGTGATGCCGCTGGCAACCCCAGGCGAGCAGTTCGAAGTGGCGACCGATCTCTTCTACGTCAACGTTTCGCGCTCTTGACGTAGCGCGTGACGCGCTCGAGATCGATTCCTTTCGAACTGAGCAGTCCTTTCCACAGATCGCCGGTTCGTTCGAGGCGCGAGGGCACGGTGGTGATCGTAAAGTCGCGCCGGTCGACGCCTTCATCCACTTCTTTCCACGACAGCGGCGTCGAGACCCCGGCATAGTCGCTCGCTCGGGCGCTGTACGCGGACGCGAGCGTCTTGCCGAGGATGTTCTGCAGAAAATCGATGTAGACCCGCTTGCCGCGCGCCGCGACGGCGCGTTCGACCGTGGCGACCTTCGGATGCTTCTGCGCGACGACCGTCGCGACAATCTGGCAAAAGATCATGCCGGCGTCGTAGGGCGTGCCGGGCGGCAGCGCCACGTAAATGTGCAGGCCGTCTGCGCCCGACGTCTTCGGCCAGCCTTTCGCGCCTAACGCGTCGAGCTCGTCGCGGATCCAGCGCGCGACATCGAGCACCCGCTCGAACGGGACGCCGTCCGCCGGATCGAGATCGAGTGCCGCATGATCGGCAAATTGCGGATGCTGGACGCGCGAAAACCACGGATCCTGCGAAATCGCGGCAAGCTGCGTCGTGTAAAGCAGCGCTTTCAAACTGCCGCCGATGATGTGCTGTCTGGTTTCGGCAACGGTCACGGTTTCAACCCGTATTCCCGGCGGGTAGTCCGGCGCGCGGTGCTGGTAGAACGGCTGCGCATCGATGCCATTGGGAAAGCGCTTCATCACCAGCGGCCGATCGTTCAGCGCCGGCAGCAGACAAGGCGCCGCCCGCACGTAGTAGCGGAACAGGTCGCCCTTGGTCAGCTTCAGCTTCGGCCAGAACACCTTGGCGAGGTTGGTGACCTTCAGCGAGTCGCCGTCGGGAAGGGTCAGCACACCGTCGCGCCGCGCCTGTTCGAGTTCGTTCAACTGATCGAGCAGCGGACCGCTGGCTGCGGCGGCCTTTTTGTGAACCCGCACATCCTCGCGCGCGACGTCTTTTGGCTTCTTGTCATCGCGCAGTCCCAGATACACCGGATGGCGAAGCTTGGCATCAGCAGTCCATTCGGTGAATTTGATCTGCGCCACGAGTTCAGGTTTCACCCAGTGTGCGCGCTCGTTGGTCTTGATTTTTTCGCAGAACGGCGTTTCGCGCGCCTCGCGTGCCTGCAGCAGCTTCATCACCCGCGCCAGTTCCTGCTCGTTGAAACCGGTCCCGGTGTGGCCGACATATTTCAGGCAACCCGGCGTTTCGTAAACGCCCAGCAGCAACGCGCCGAAATACGAGCGCGTCTGGCGCGGCTCCGTCCAGCCGCCAATCACGAATTCCTGCTCGTGAATGATCTTCACCTTGCGCCAGTCCGGTGTGCGTTTCCCGGATTTGTAGAGTGACGCGGCGTGCTTCGCGATCAGCCCTTCCCAGCCCTGTTTGAATGCTTCGTCGTACAAGGCGCGGCCGTCGCCGCGCACCTGGCGGCTGAGACGAAGAATCGGGTCGCCGGTGTTCGAAAAAATCTTCTCGAGCGCAGCCCGCCGCTCGGTCAGCGGCCGTTCGCGCAGATCGGTTTTGCCGTCCTGCAGCAGATCGAACGCGATGAATGCGGTCGTGGGGTGGCTGGAACTGGTCGGGCTGGCAATGCTGGCCGGACGACGCGCTCGGCTGGCGCGGCTCGGGCCCGACGGATCCGACAAATGGATGCGGCCCTGCAGCGCCTGAAAGCCAGTCGGTTGGCCTTTCGCGTCGAGCGCGACGATTTCGCCGTCCAGCACGACGCGCGCCTTGCGCTTGCGCGCCCACTTCTCCAGCGCGCGCGCAATCTCGGGGAACTGCGCCGTCTTCTCGTTGCCAAGCCTCGACCACAGCCGCACACCATCGCCGATCTCGACGATCGCGCGGATGCCGTCGTACTTGGGTTCGTAAACGAAATGGGGATCGGCAAGCGGCGCGTCGGTAAGCGACGCCAGCATCGGCTGGATGGCCACAGCGCCATTATGCCGCGTGTTTCGCCCGCTTCTTTCCCGCCCGCGCCGCCCGTGCCGGCTTCTTGCGCTTCGGCGGCCCCGCCTGTTCGAGGCTGCGCCGCAGCCGTTCCATCAAATCGACCACTTCGGCCTGGCGCGGTTCCTCGGCCGCCGTCAGCTTCACCGGCTTGCCCTTGATCTTGCCCTTGATGACCCGCATCAGGTTTTCGCGATAGTCGTCCGTGTACTTCGCCGGATCCCAATCCGCGGCGAGGCTGTCGACCAGCGCTTTCGCCATGTCGAGTTCGGGCTTGCGCAGGGTATCGGCGTCTGGAAACGACAGCGACGACGAGTCCACCAGTTCTTCAGCGAATCGCATCGTCGTCAGCACGAGGGCGTCTTTGATCACTTCGACCGCGGCCAGATGCTGCGTTTCGCGAAGAATGAACTTGGCGACGCCAATCCGGCCGGCGGCACGGATCGCTTCGCGCAACAGCGCGTAGGCTCGTTCGCCGCCTTTCGAGGGCGTCAGGTAATAGGGCGTTTCAAAAAACCGGTCGTCGATCTCCTCGGCCTTGACGAAGTCGATAATGTCGACGGTTCGGGTTTTTTCGAGCGCCGCGGCGCGAAAATCCTCTTTGGTGAGGGTGACGAAGTGGCCCTTTTCGTATTCGAAGCCTTTGACCAGATCTTCCCACGCCACCGGCTGGCCGTCGCGGACGCACACCCGCTCGAACTTGATCGGTGAATGATCCTTCGCGTGCAGCATTCGAAACGATGGCCGCGAATTGCGAACGGCGGTGTGCAGCTCGATCGGAATGTTCACCAATCCAAACGCGATCGAGCCTTTCCATAGCGCCCGCGCCATATCAGCTGCTCGATTTCTTCTGCTTCAGTTCTTGTTCCGCCTCGACCCAGTCGTCGAAATGACGGCCGTGCTGTCCGCCGCGATGCAGATAACGGTGGTAGGCGCGCAGACGAATTTCGTCTTCGTCCGGTTCCGACGCCATCGCTTCCGTCACCGGCGCCTCGGACTGCTGCGCGCGATCGGCCGAATCGCCGGGTTCGGGCGGCATCGGTAACTCGGTTGGGGTTGTCGGCATTGATTCTTCAGTTCGTTTCGCACGTCGCTTGGCCATGGGTAAACCTCCTGCCAGCAAATCCTCAGCCAGTGCTGATCAATTTCAGGATTCCGATCAACGGAATCCGTACCCATTCGGGACGATGGTCCAATTCGTATCGTAGCTCGTATAGCGCCTTGTCGATCGCGTAAGCGCGCAGCAAAGTGAACCACGACGCGTCGTCTTCAGGCACCAGTGCCGCGGCGGATGAGTTAGCAGCGATTGTGGCGCGGTAGCTGCGCCTGAATACTTCTGATACGGCCTGCTGCCAATTATCACCCCACGTCTCGAGCGTCGAATAGTCCGACGGCGCGTGAACGGTGAACGTAAACAACCCGACATACGCGGCATAGCTGAACGATCGCACCATCCCGGCGACATCTTTCAGCGGCGACTGTTTCAGCCGTCGTTCCGCAATCGATCGGGCGGGCTCGCCTTCGAAGTCGAGGATGACAAAGTCTTCTTCAGTTCGCAGCACCTGCCCGAGGTGATAGTCGCCGTGCACGCGAATCCGCAACCCTGGGTTGTCTACCGCGGTGATGGTGCGCAGCCGGCCGATCAGGGCGTCGCGCACGGCCAACACGGCGCCCGCCGTTTCGCGCGTGTGCTCCGGCAGGCCGGAATGTTTCGCGGCAAGGCGAGCCAGCGCATCGTCGGCGTTGCGAACCATCTCTTCGGCGGTGAGCCCTAATGCTTCGGCGCTGTATCGTTCCGGAACGAACGCGGGATCGTCGCCGGCCGCCAGGGTCATATGCAACTCAGCGGTACGCCGGCCGAGCGTTTCGATGCCGGTCAAGTAATAGCGCACCAGCGCCTCGAGAAACGGCGACACTTCATTTTCGACGCTCGATATATTTCTCGCCGCGACGCGTTCGTAATAACGGCGAACCTCTTCGACGGTGAAGTCCCAGGCGGTTCCTTGATTTTTTACCACCTGTTGGACGACACCGAGAGTTCCGATTTCGAGGCCGGGACGTACGTATTCGAGCGCTCCGGTCAGCAGCGGCGCCCGGTTGAATCGCTGCGCGGTCAAGAAGCGCCCGATCTCGTACTCCGGATTGATCGCAGATTCGATCTTGCGGAACAGCTTCAGCACCAGCGCGTCATTGAGGAACACGACGCTGTTGCTCTGGTCGCCGCCGCCGCGCACCCACCGGTGCTCCTTGTCCACGACAACGCGGGCCGGCGCGACCGCACGACCCTGGATGCCTCCCGCTTTCGTGATCAACTCCGCATTCGACTCGATCGCCGACAACAGCCGATCGCACACATCGTCGTCGTGCAGCGCGTCGACGATGACGCCCTTGCGGGCGCCGGTGACGCGAGCGAGCACCGCCGCCGATGCTTCACGGAGCATCCGTTCAGATTCCGCACCGGAAATCAATGACAGCGGAACGAAGTAGGCGTCCTCGAAGCCGTCGCTGTAGGTGACGGCGACGATGCTCAGAAACGCTGGATTGTGGCCGTTGCGAAGCGGCGTCCAATCTGAAAAACGCGCTGACTGAATCGTCCGCGACTTCGATGCGAACCAGCGCTGCCGCTGCAGAAACGGCGCCAGGGCACGACGTTCAAGAACCGTCCGAGTGGCGGCATCGAACAGGGTTTGCCAGTCGACGCCGGCCATTACCGCCGGCAGCGATTCGACGATCGCGGCAGTCGGATCGTCCGGTTCGGTGGCGCGGGGCGCGGTTTGAATCGGCGCCTGCTGCAGCGCAAACCAGTACGAGGCGTACGGACCGAGCGTCAAAAAGTACGGCTGCTCGCCAATGCGGGGGAACTCGGTCAACCCGCCCATCTCGATCGGAATCAGTCCCGCAAACGCCTGCAGATCCAGTTCGGCGGGCTGCACGCTGCGCGACAGGTTGACGACGCAGAGGATGGTTTCGCGCTCGTCGCGGCGCAAATAGGCGAGCACCTTGCGGTTGGAACAGCCGACGAACTCCAGAGAGCCGCGGCCGAAGACGCGATGCTGTTTCCGCATCGCGATCAGCCGCTTCATCCAGTTGAGCGGCGAAAACGGATAGCGCTCCTGTGCTTCGACGTTGATCGACTGATAACCGTAAACCGGATCCTGGATCGCCGGCGCGAACAGCCGCGCCGCGTCGGCGCGCGAGAAGCCGCCGTTGCGATCGCTGCTCCACTGCATCGGCGTCCGGACGCCGTTGCGGTCGCCGAGATAGATGTTGTCGCCCATCCCGATCTCGTCGCCGTAGTAGAGCACCGGCGTGCCCGGGAACGAAAACAGCATGGCGTTCAGCAGCTCGATTCGCCGCCGGCTGTTTTCAACCAGCGGCGCCAAACGGCGCCGGATGCCGAGGTTGAGCCGCATCTGCGGATCGGCGGCGTACACCTGGTACATGTAATCGCGTTCCTCGTCGGTGACCATTTCGAGCGTCAGCTCGTCGTGGTTGCGCAGAAACAAGGCCCACTGGCAGCTGTCGGGAATTTCCGGCGTCTGGCTGAGGATTTCGGTGATCGCGTGGCGATCTTCCTGGCGCAGCGCCATGAACATCCGCGGCATCAGCGGGAAGTGGAAGGCCATGTGGCATTCGTCGCCGTCGCCGAAGTACGGCCGGACGTCCGCCGGCCACTGGTTCGCTTCGGCGAGCAGCATCCGGCCCGGGTAGCTCTCGTCGAGGGCGCGGCGCATTCGTTTGAGGACGGCGTGCGTTTCCGGCAGGTTCTCGTTGTTGGTGCCTTCGCGGACGCACAGGTAGGGCACGGCGTCGAGCCGCAGCGCATCGACGCCGAGATCGAGCCAGAACTTCATTACATCGATCACCGCTTCGACGACCGCCGGATTGTTGTGATTCAGATCCGGTTGGTGCGAGAAGAAGCGGTGCCAGTAGTACTGACCCGCCACCGGGTCGTAGGCCCAGTTCGATTTTTCAGTGTCGAGAAAGATGATTCGCGTCTCGGGAAATTTCTGATCGCTATCGCTCCAGACGTAAAACTCGCGCTCCGGCGATCCTTTGGCAGCACGCCGGGCGCGCTGAAACCACGGATGCTGATCGGACGTGTGATTGACGACCAGCTCGATCAGCACTTTCAGCTCGCGGGCGTGCGCCGCGTCCACGAACGCCTTGAAGTCTTCGAGCGTGCCGTAGCTCGGGTGGACGTTCAGATAGTCGGCGATGTCGTAGCCGTCGTCGCGCAATGGCGAAGGAAAGAACGGCAGCAGCCAGATGCAGGTGACGCCGAGCGATTGCACATAATCGAGTTTTTGAGCGAGACCCTGAAAATCGCCGACGCCGTCGTTGTTCGCATCGAAAAACGACTTGACGTGGGCCTGATAGATGATCGCGTCCTTGTACCAGAGCGGATCGCTCGCGGTATCGGCTGCGGGTGAGGCCAGCGGGTCGGCGGGCAGCGTCAGTTGCGGAGATTCGGTAGGCACAATACGTGTCCTTGTCGGACGCCGGGGTCGAATCGAACGTAGTTCCAGCCGCGGTGCCACGTGTAGGCGGCGTCGTCGAGCAGGTCGGTGACGACGTAGCTCTCGGCGTCGACTGGCACTTCGATGAAACCGTGCTGCGTAGAAAATGGATCAAGGTTGACGACGGCCAGAATGCGCTCGCGACCGTCGAGCGAAGTCTTCGAATAGGCGATGATCTGTTCGTTGTCAGTCGCGTGGAAGGTCAAGGTGCGATCGGTCTGCAGCGCTGGATGCGCACGGCGCGCTGTGTTCACACGCTGAATCAATTCGGCGATCGAAAACGGGCTATCCCAGCGCCGCTTGCGGATCTGATACTTCTCCGAGTCGGCGTATTCCTCCGAGCCGGGCTTCAGTGCCTGCGCTTCGCAGATTTCGAACCCGCTGTAAATACCGTAATTGGCGCCGAGGGTCGCGGCCAGCAGCAACCGCGCTTCGAATGCCGGCCGGCCGCCCTGCTGCAGGTAGGCATGCAGGATGTCGGGGGTATTGGCAAACAGATTCGGACGAAAGTATTCGGACATCTCGGTGGTCGTCAGTTCGGTGAAGTATTCGACCAGCTCCGGTTTGCGGTTGCGCCACGTGAAATACGAGTACGACTGCGTGAACCCGGCCTTGGCGAGGTAGCGCATGACCGCGGGACGGGTGAATGCTTCGGCGAGAAAGATCACGTCGGGGAACTCACGGTGGATCTGATCGATGAACCACTCCCAGAAGCCGAGCGGCTTGGTATGCGGGTTGTCGGCTCGGAAAATGCGAACCCCTCGCGCAATCCAGAATCGCGCCGTCTCGAGCAGCGCCTCCCAGAGCCCTACGCGATCGTCCGACTCGAAATCGAACGGATAGATATCCTGATATTTCTTCGGTGGGTTTTCCGCGTACTTGATCGTGCCGTCGGGGCGGTGGCGGAACCACGCCGGATGTTCGGCGACCCACGGATGGTCGGGGGAGGTTTGCCACGCGACGTCGAGCGCGATTTCCAGGCCCAGCCGTTCTGCCGCGGCGCGAAAGAAATCGAAATCCTCCAGCGTACCGAGGCCCGGATCGACCGCGGTGTGGCCCCCCGCTTCCGAACCGATCGCCCACGGACTGCCGAGATCGGCTGTGTCCGCGATCAGCGCGTTGTTGCGGCCCTTGCGGAAGCTCTTGCCGATCGGATGAATCGGTGGCAGGTACAGCACGTCGAAGCCGAGGTCGGCGATTCGCGGCAGTTCGGCCGCCGCTTCCGCAAATGTCCCGCTGCGTTGTGAATCCGGTCCTGCGGAACGCGGAAACATTTCGTACCACGCACCGAAGGCGGCGCGCGGCCGATCCACCCAGACGCGTCTGATCGACGATTCGCTGGCGCGCGACCGATCGTCGATCGGCAACGTTGCGCCTTCGAGCAGATCGACCGTGACGTCTTGACCAGCCGCCTCTTTCTTCTCGAGATCACGCTGCCAGGTCAGAAAGCGATCGACCCAGCCGACCACCTGATATTCGTGCCAGCCGATCTCGTGCACCTCGAACGAGCCGCTCCATTGATCGGTGCCGGCAGCAGGGCCGGTCATCGAACTCTCGAGCCACTCGACCTGATTGGCCGGCCGATACCGGAGCACCGCCGCCAGCACGTCGTGACCATCCGCGAAGATATCGGCGCGGACGTCGACGCGCTCGCCCACGGTCCGCTTGATCGGAAATCGGCCGTGATCGATCTCGGGACGGAGATTCTCGATGACGACTCGCTTCGTGAGGTTCGCGGGGTGAGCGGCGTTCGCGACGTTCCCGCCGGCGCGGGACACCGACAGCTGCGACGCGCTTCGGTCGGCAGGCGCGGGATTCGGGGGCGTCGTCAACTCACACCGTTTCGGCGGCCGGTGCTGCGCTGGGCGCCGGTTCGCCGGCGGCGGTTAATTCTGGCGTCGCCGCCGGTTCAGAGCTGTTGCTGGTTTCCGCGGCGCGACGCCGTTCGCGCGGTGGCGCGGCCATCTTGAACACCGCAACCGACCGGCCCTGCAGCGGGTAGCGGCCGCCCGGTTTGTAGGCGACATCGCGCGCGTAGGGATCGAAAGTGTCGAAGACGCGATGCCAGCGATGCTCACCTTCGAGCGGCGGCAGCGTGAACGGCACGCGGTCGCTGTGCGCGTTCATCATGATCAGCAGCGTGTCGCCAAGGATCGGTTCGCCGCGTTCGCTCAGCTCTTCGATCGCGCTGCCCGAGAGCACCATCGCCAGGCTGCGCACGAAATCGGCGTTCCACGCCTCGTCGTTCATTTCGGCGCCGTTCGGAGCGAACCAGGCCAGGTCTTTCACCTCGCCGCCGCGGATGCTGCGGCCCTGAAAGTAACGGCGTCGCCGCAGGGTTGGCTGCGACAGCCGGAAGTGAATCAGCTTGCGCGTGAATTTCAGCAGCGAGCGTTTTTCGTCGTCGAGTTTCCAGTCGACCCAACTCAGCTCGTTGTCCTGGCAATAGGCGTTGTTATTGCCGTGCTGCGTCCGGCTCATCTCGTCGCCGTGGCTCAGCATCGGTACCCCTTGCGACAACATCATCGTCGCCAGCAGGTTGCGTTTCTGACGTTCGCGCAGCGCGCGGATCTCGGCGTCGTCGGTCGGACCTTCGACGCCGCAGTTCCAACTCAGGTTGTTGTTTTCGCCGTCGCGATTTTCTTCGAGGTTCGCTTCGTTGTGCTTGTCGTTGTAGCTGACGAGATCGTTCAACGTGAAACCGTCATGCGCCGTAATGAAGTTGATGCTGGCGTAGGGCGCGCGGCCGTTGTGCGCATATAAATCATTGCTGCCGGCGAGACGGGTTGCCAGGTCCGAGACGCCGCCGCCGTCGCCACGCCAGAATTTGCGCACCGAGTCGCGGTATTTGCCGTTCCACTCGGTCCACAGAACCGGAAAGTTGCCGACCTGATAGCCGCCTTGTCCGAGGTCCCACGGCTCGGCGATCAGCTTGACGTGCGACAGCACCGGATCCTGATGAATGATGTCGAAGAAGGCGCCGAGACGATCGACCTCGTAGAGCTCGCGCGCCAGGGCGCTCGCCAAGTCGAAACGGAAGCCATCGACGTGCATTTCCCTGACCCAGTAGCGGAGGCTGTCCATGATCAACTGCAGCACCTGCGGGCTCTGCATGTTCAAGGTGTTGCCGCAACCGGTGAAGTCCATGTAGTAGCGCGGATTGTCGACGACCAGGCGGTAGTAAGAGGCGTTGTCGATTCCCTTCAACGACAGCGTCGGGCCGAGATGATTTCCTTCCGCCGTGTGGTTGTAGACGACGTCGAGGATGACTTCGAGCCCGGCGTCGTGCAGTGCTCGCACCATCCGCTTGAATTCGCGCACCGCACCGGCCGGACTCTTCGACGCGGCCAACCGGCGTTCGGGGGCGAAATAGCCAAAGCTGTTGTAGCCCCAGTAATTCGTCAGGCCGCGCTCTTCGAGGTGGCGGTCGCGCGCGTGGTGATGCACCGGCATCAACTCGACGGCGGTGACGCCGAGCGTTTTCAGATGATCGATCGCCGGCTCGGTGGTGAGGGCTTCGTAGGTGCCGCGCAGATGCTCGGGAATTTCCGGATGCAGCATCGAGAAGCCGCGCACGTGCATTTCATAAATGACGGTGTCGTGCCACGGCGTGCGAGGCGGACGATCGTCGCCCCACGTGAAGGCGGGATCGACCACGGCCGCGAGGGGCGCGTAGGGCGCGTTGTCGCGCTCGTCGAACGACAGGTCGGCATCCTGGTGACCGACCTTGTAGCCAAACATTTCGTCGGCCCACTGGATCGTACGCGCCACCGACATCGCGTATGGATCCATGACAACTTTGTTCGAATTAAAACGATGGCCCTTCGCCGGTTCGTACGGGCCATAGACGCGATACCCGTAGAGCTGGTTCGGCCGTGCGTCTGGAAGAAAGCCGTGCCATACCTGATCGGTTTGCTCCGGAAGTGCAATTCGCCTCGACTCTTTGGTCGCGGAAGGGTCGTCGAACAGGCACAGCTCAACTTTTGTCGCGTTCGCGGAAAAGACCGCGAAGTTGACACCGACACCTGTCCAGGTAGCCCCGAGGGGGTACGGGTATCCTGGCCACACGCGCATGGGCGGAAAAGAGTCAAGGAGCGTACCAAGTCGCCGGGTGCCGAGTGCTTGGTGCCGGGTGCTTGGTGCTGGTGCTGGGTGCCGGGTGCTGGGTGCCGGGGTGCCGGGTGCCGGGTGCGGGTGCCGAGTGCCCAGCGATGCTATGCTCGGCCATGCTTTTAGCGGCTCTTCTGTTGGGTTTCCTTGCGCAGGCTGCGACTCAGCCGTCGGGCAATGCGGCGCCGGCTGCGCCGTCTTCTGCGAACACTTCGAATGTGTTTATCAGCGGTGACGAGATCGCGAAAACGCTGCAGGCATCGATTGCGAACAACGTTGTCGATCAACCGATCAAGGCGATGGACGTTGTCGCGCCCTCAGGGCATCGCGCGTCGATTGCGGTTTTGCGGCGGACGCGTGCGGAGACGAACGCGTTGATTCACAATCGCGTCACGGAGATTTATCAGATTACCGAGGGATCGGGCACGCTCGTCACTGGCGGATCGCTCGAGGGCGCGCAGCCGACCGATTTGACGCGTCTCAATGCCGGCCCGAGCCAAAGCGGGACGCACAAGGGCGGCGACAGCCGTCACGTGAAACCGAACGACGTCATCATCGTGCCGGCAGGGACGCCGCACCGCTTCAGCGTTCTCGATGGCGCGTCGATTACCTATCTCGTGTTTCGGTTTGAACCGAAATAACGGAGGCGCAGCGGCCGGTGGGGCGTTCGAGAACGAGACTTATTCCGTCGAATACCGGTCGTTGAACCACGGCTCCGCGCTGTTCGAGTAGCCGCGCACTTCCCAAAACCCTTTCTTGTCCTCGGCGAGAAATTCGATCTTTCGAATCCACTTGGTCCCTTTCCACGCGTAAAGCTTTGGCGTGATCATGCGGACCGGGCCGCCATGTTCGCGCGGCAGCGGACGGCCTTCCCACGTGTGGACCAGCAGCACGTCCGAATCCACGGCGCGCGACAACGGCAGGTTGGTCGTGTAGGGAATGAAACTGCCCGGCATGAAGTCGTAGCCGGTGCACAGCACGTGCTTCGCGTTTTCCAACGGGACCGCCATTTCCGCGATCGTGCTGAAGCGGACGCCGCGCCAATGGTTGTTGTAGCGGCTCCACGTCGTCACGCAATGAAAATCGCTGACGTCCTCGACTTGCGGCAGCGCGAGAAATTGTTCCCACGTCAAGGTCAATGGATTCTCGACCAGCCCGCCAACTTCGAGCTTCCACGATTCGAGCGCAACCTGCGGCTGCTCGCCGAGATCGAGCACCGGCCAGTTTTTTACTTCGTGCTGTCCGATCGGCAGCACCGGCATGCCATGGCGGTTGGCCGGACCGCTGCCCTGCGGCCGATGACCCGCAAACTGCACGTCGACCGCGCTTTTGTCGAGCTGAATTTGCCGCTGAATGTAGCGAAGGCGCTTTTCGACGAGGTCCGGCTTGTCGGTCACTGACCAATTCTAACGAATGAAGAACAAAGAAATGCAAAATGCAGAATGCAGAATGCAGAATGCAGAATGCCGAATGCCGAATGCCGAATGCTGACCTGAGCGACGAGGGCTGAGAGACGGCGGCTGATGGCTGATAGCGGACCTACGACGGTTGACGGACGACGTCTGACCTGACGGACGATCGTCTGACGTGACGAGGTCTGACGGACGACGCCTGACGGACGACGGTTGACGGACGACGTCTGACGGACGAGGCCTGACGGACGATCGTCTGACGTGACGAGGTCTGACGGATGACGTCTGATTTGACGATGTCTGACGGATGACTCGTGACGGCCGCCGCGTGACGGACGACGGTTAACGGACGACGCCTGACGGACGACGCCTGACGAATGACGCGTGACGGACGACGCCTGACGGATGACAGTTGACGGACGACGTCTGACTGACGACGGTTAACGGACGACGCCTGTCGGACGACGCCTGACGGACGACGGCTGACGGACGACGGTTGACGGACGACGCCTGACCGATGACGCCTGACGGACGACAGTTGACGGACGATGTCTGACGTGACGTGTCTGACGGACGCCTAATACCCCATCGACCGTCCGTCGCTGCCGACGGTCGATGATTCGAACACTTCGGTTGGCAGGAACTCCGGCGAGACGTGGGCCTGCGGCGCGAGCAGGCCGCGGCGGCCGGCTTTGTCGCGATACATTCGCTGATCGGCATCCGCCAGCAGCGCTTCATAGGTGGTGCCGTCGTGGGGAAACACCGAGGCGCCGGCGCTGACCGCGAGCCGCAAGCGCTTGCCGGCGCGCACCTCGAGCTCGATCTGATTGACCCGCTCCTGCAGCTCGCGGACCTTGATGTCGGCGAGTTCGCGCGGGCAGTCGGCGAGAACGACGATGAACTCGTCGCCCGCATAGCGGACGCAGAGATCGTAGGGCCGCAATTCTGCCTGCAGCGCCACCGCCATCTCGCGCAGCGCATGGTCGCCGACGCTGTGGCCATAGGTGTCGTTGATCGCCTTGAAGCCGTCGAGATCCATCACGATCAGCGCGACTTCGCCCTTCAGGCGTTCGGCGCGCGACAGCTCGCGCGACAGATGCACGAACATCGAGCGCCGGTTCGGCAGCCCGGTCAGCGGATCGGTGAGCGAGTCTTCCTGCGTCTGCTCGAAGACAATCGAGTTGTGAATCACCGGACCGGCCTGTTCCGCAATCCGCTCGAGCAGCCGGCGATGTTCTTCGGTATAGTGCGCGGCTTCGACGTGATAGAGCGCCAGGCAGCCGATGAAGGTGTCGTTCAAATGCAGCGGACAGACCATCGCCGATTGCAGCGCGATGTCGCCGGGGATGCCGGCGGCTTCGAAGGTGACCCGCGGATCGGCATTGATCACCGTTCGCTTGTTGCTCGCCACCCAACCGGCCAGGCCCGAGCCGGCCCGCAGCGTCACATTCAGAAGTCGCGGCGCGTCGACACCCGCCGCAAAGCGGCAGCGCAACGAGTTGCTTTCGGGGTGAAACAGGAACAACGTGCAGCCCGACCACGGCACCAGCTTCGACAGCTTCGAGGAAATCAGCGCCATCGTGTCTGAGACGCCGAGGCTGGTGCCCATCGACTGCGCGATTTCGTAGAGCGCGTAAATCTCGCGATGCGCCAGCGCAATGTTCTCAAACGCGCTGTGATTGGCGGTGGCCGCCATGCCGATCGGCATCGCGCGCGCCGCTTCAATTTCTTCCTCGGCCGGCGACGGGAATGGCTCTTCGCCCATTTCGGCCGCGAGCTTCGGCAACAGCTCGATAAAAATCGGCACCAGCTGCGGATCGAGCGCCCGCCCGGCTTCGTGCCGCAGCAGGCCGACCGCGCTCTCGTTGCTCAATGCCTTGTGATACGGCCGCTCGGTCGTCACCGCATCGTAGTAGTCGACGATCGTCAGGATCCGCGCGCCAATCGGAATGTCGTCGCCGCGCAGTCCTTGCGGATAGCCTTTGCCGTCCCAGCGTTCGTGATGGCTCAGGATCAGCGGCGCAACCGGATAGGGAAATGGCACCGCCGCGATGATCTCGGCGCCAACCTGCGGATGGATCCGGATCTTCTGAAACTCTTCCTGCGTCAGCGGACCGGGTTTGGAAAGAATGTGCTCCGGCACCGCGAGTTTGCCGATGTCGTGCAGCAACGCGGCGGTCTTGACGCCCTGGATCTCTTGTTCCGCCAGGCCCGCAGCGCGAGCCAGACCCGCCGCATACACCTGAACGCGACGGATGTGCAGCTGCGTCATCTGATCTTTGGCGTCGATCGCGCGCGCCAGCGCTTCGATCGTCGCGAGATGTAAATCGGACGTCTGCTGGACGTGTCGCTGTTCGTCGTCGACGCGGCCCATGTAGACCTTGTAGGTCTTGTAGGTGAGATACACCGGCGCGAACGTGAACGGCACAACCCACGGACCGAAGCCGGCGACCAGCCACGAGGCGATCGCGGCGGTCCCTGCGCCGACGAAATAGCTCGGTGCCGTCCACAGGAAATTACTGTTCCAGGTGACCGCAATCGATTCGCGCGTCGACAGCGCGATCGCCGTGGCGATTTGACCGGTGTTCAACAGGAAATACGTCGTCGCCGCGCCGACCAGCGGCTTGGCGATCTCGGCGAGCGGCATCGGATGCGTGCTGCCGCCAAGCCACTGGAAAACCAACCCGGCACCTTGAACCGTGATGACGAGCGACGCCATGCTGAACAGCGTACGGTGGATCGGGTTGCCTTCTTTGGTATTGAACTGGCACTGGCTGAACGCGCTGCCGGCTGCCACCAGCATCGTTTCGTGCGGGCCCAGCAGCAGCAGCGCCGCAAAATCCACCGCGTACGACACCGACATCGTCGAGCCGCTCGAGGTCAGCGGCAGCGACACCTTCAGTGCGGCAGTGACCGACGACAGCACGAACAGCGCGACGAATAGCACGGGATGGTGAAAGGTGACCTGGGGCAGGCAGACCGCGAACAGCGCGGTGCCGATCGCGAGCACCGCCGCGACGTAGGCGCGCGCGTACTGCGGAAGCTGCGTCATCAGTGGACGCGCGGGGCGGTCGACATCCAGTGGTCGCCCCAATCCTCTTTGAGCATCGACCACAGCACTTGATCGACGTACTCGCCCTGGCGTCGCACGGACCGGCGCAACACACCTTCCTGAACCGCACCGAGTTTGCGCAGCGCACCGTTGGCGCGGCCATTCTGCAGCAGCACGCGCGCTTCAAGACGGTGCGCGCCGATTGTTCCGAAGGCGAGCGAGCCGGCGAGCCGCGCCGCTTCGAGAAAAACGCCATTGCCGCGCGACGACGGTGCAAGCGTGCATTCCCATTCCGCCGCTTCGAACGTGGGATCGAGTTGCCTGACCTGCACCAGACCGACAACGGTGCGCGCGCTGGTCAGGGTGACGACGTACGTGAACGCAATGCCGGCCGAGCGATCGCGCGCAGCGCGATCGATCAACTGCTGCACACCAAATTCGGTGACCGGTTCGTCGAGCGCAAAGCGCGTCGCGTCCGCCATCGACAAGACATCGAACAACGCACCGACGTCGTGCGTGTTCGGTTCGCGCAGCGTCACCAGACGGCCGGAAAGAACCGGCAGTTCGGCGCGCCAGGCAGCAGTGGCAGCCAGCGTGGAATCACTCAAGGTCGTTCGGTGAATCGCAGCAACTCCGGTTCCAAGCTGAGCTTCGGCGTCTAAGTCATTGTGGATATGGACGTTAGGTGAACGTTGGAACGGGCAGTTTTCGCACTCCGGTGTGCGTATATATGACACGAACGTCTTTAATGTGATATGGGTTGGCCGCTTAGCCATTAATATTGAACCAGTTGCGATGAACGTGTTCTAAAACGGAGCAGATGTCTTAATTCGGAGCACGCCCAAGAGCAACGGCGCGTGTATAAATGTTCCGTGGACGATCCGTGTGAAAAGCCCCCGCTCGCGGACGATCCGAATTTCCTGGCGAGTCTCTCCGAACTCGATCGCGGCCTCAGCGACGACGCCGCCGCTGCGCCGCACGCCGCGCCGGCCGCCGAATCGGCCTCGCGTCAGGCCCCAACTGCACACGCGCCGAATCCCCGACCGCCGGCTCAAGCGCGCCCGATGGCGCCCGAACCGCCGCAGCCGGCCGCGGCGGTGCGACGTGTGCCACTGCCGCCGTCGATCATTTCGCCGTTCGATGCGCTGACCACGCCGCCGCCGGTTTCCGATCGTCAACCCACCTCGGGCGACGCCAGTCGGCGTCCGCTGATGGATCTGTTTCCGCCGGAACCAGTAAAAGCCACGCGTAAAGCGCGCAAACCGGAACTGACGCTTGCCGCAACGCGGCCGTCGCCGGCGCCCACATCACCGCCGCCGCCCGTCCACGACCCGCCGTCGTATGAAGCGTTCTATGGCTTCCACGAGAAGCCGTTCTCGTTATCGACGGATCCGCGCTTTTTCTTTCACAGCACGCCGCACGATTCGGTCAGCCAGCAGCTGCTGACCTCGATTCGAAAGCGCGAAGGACTGGTCGTCTTGACCGGCGAGATTGGCACCGGCAAAACGACGTTATGCCGCACCGTGATCGAACAACTCGATCGGCGAACGCTCACCTCGCTGGTTACGGAACCGTTCGTCAGCGGCGAGGACTTGTTGAAGACGATTCTGGTCGACTTCGGCGTTGCGTCGCGCGACGAACTGGCGCGCGGCGATGCCACCCGGCACGAATTGAGCACGACGCTGTTGTCGTTCATCGAATCGCTGGCGCCGCTGCAGGCCAGCGCGATCGTGTTCATCGACGAAGCGCAGAACCTTCCGCCCGACGTGCTCGAACAGGTACGGATTCTGGCCGAAGCCGGCGAAGCATCAACGCTGTTGCAAGTCATTCTCGTCGGGCAGCCGTCGTTGACCGGATTGCTGCGGCGGCGCGAAAACGGATCGCTCCAACAGCGCGTCACCGTGCGCGCCACGCTGTTGCCGCTGCCGCTCGACGAGCTCGACGGCTATCTGATGCATCGTATGGCGGTGGCGGGCTCGGGACCGCGGGTGCAGTTCGATCAACCGGCGATCGAGCGCATGCATCGACTGTCGCACGGACTGCCGCGCGTGGTGAATCTGATTGCCGATCGCGCGCTGGCCCGCGCGGCAGAGATGTCGTCAGGGGTGATCGATGCCGCGTTGATCGACGCGGCCGCCGAGGATCTCGATCTTGGCGAGCCGGCGTCGATCGCGCGGCAGCTGGCGTCCAGCGCTGCGGCGATTGCGGCGCTGGCACTGCTCGCGCTCGCTGGCGCCGGCCTCGCCGCGCTGGTGTTCCGCGACACCTTCACGCGTGCGCTGGCGCTCTGGCGCCACTAACGACGTGCGCGATCGTCGTAGGGGTCGGTTTGCGCTTCTGGATGCCCGGGCGCCGGGTTGCGCGGTGTGCCGGGATGCGTATCGCCGGCTCCGACTGGCGCGCGCGGACCTTCTTTCGCCTTGCCGCGAATGATTTCCTCGTAGAGATAGGGACCCCAGAGGCCGATCATCAACAGAATGGCGATCAGCAGCGCGATGCTGAGTTCCCCGGATGTGAACCCGAACATGAGATGCCTCCGCCGTTGTTAAACGCAACATCACTGCCAGAACTGCGTTACACTTGAGGGTCGCGGTGGCCTGTGTGGTGGGCGTAGTTCAGTGGTAGAACGCCTGACTGTGGCTCAGGAGGTCGCGGGTTCGATACCCGTCGCCCACCCCAATTATTACGCTTCCGCTTCTTCCGCCGGCTGACCGTCCTCGCTCGTTTCCACCAGCATCCCGTTCACAATCCGGGTCTTCACCAGGTAGATGTGGCTGGCGCGCTCGCCTTTCGCTTCGTACATCAACTTGTCGGCGCGTTGAATCAGATCGGCGGCGAGGCGGCGGGCGATGAAGCGGCGATCGGCGACGCGGCCAAGCCACAGGCAGACCACGCCGACGTCGACCCGCACCGGCTGCGCCGCCAGGCGACGATCCTCGGCGGTCCAGTCGTAGCGTTCAACCGAATCACGAAAACGCTCGCCAACCGCGTGCGCCTGCGAGCATTCGGCGAGATCGGGCACCATGAAACAGAATTCGTCGCCGCCAAACCGCGCGTGCAGATCCTGATTTCGCGGACCGGGCCGCTCCTGTGCGAGCAGATCGTCCGAACGCGCCTGTTCGCGCAGCAGCGTCGCGACCCGCTCGATAATCCGATCGCCAACCGCGTGGCCGAGCGCGTCGTTGTACCACTTGAAGCCGGTGATATCGACCAGACCAACTGCGCACCATCGGCCGCGCTGCTCGAGCGCGAGGAACGATTCGAGCTGCTCGGTGAAGCGGCCGAAGTTCATCAACTTCGTCTTCGGATCGCGATGTGATTTGTCGGTCAGATCGGCGACCAGCGCTTCGAAGTAGCGCGAGATGCTGCTGACGGTGGCGTCGCGAGCCGAGAGTTCGGTTTTGACGCGCGCCATCTTGTCGGCAAAGCCGGCCGACAACGCCTGAATCGCTTCATGCTTCGACTCTTGCCACAGCCGCTCGTGGCGAGTGAACACCGCGTCGATCGCCGAGAGCAGCGCTTGCTCGACGGCCGGTGATAGTTGCAGGCGTTCCTTTCCAGCACAGTGGGATCCGAAGCTTGGAATTCACGTGACTTGAAGTCGCGGC
>JADMIO010814469.1_pt1 | contig 82893 bp, 72 predicted proteins | sample 8958161 | NCBI WGS metagenome assembly JADMIO01 (sample SAMN16585339, study PRJNA669376) | soil metagenome | isolation source: Crop rotation soil | place: USA: Cullars Rotation, Alabama | collected 2011
CTTTCCCCGTGCATCGGAATCGGCGGCGCGCCTGAAGGCGTGCTCACCGCCGCGGCAGTGAAATGTTTGAATGGCGAGATTCAAACGCGTTTGGTTTTCGATCCGGAGCGCCTGGGCGTCGACAAGGACAAAGTTCCGCCGGCAAAGGAAGTCATCGAGCGTTTGAAGTCGATGGGCATCAACGATCCGAGCAAGGTTTACGACACAGAGGATCTCGCGCCCGGCAAAAAGATCATCTTCGCAGCCACCGGTGTCACTGATGGCTCACTGATGCGCGGCGTCCGTTTCTTTGGTTCGGGCAAGCGCACGCATAGCTTGGTAATGACCAGCGAATCCAAACACATCCGTTTTGTGGACAGCATTCACATCGAAGGCGGGCCCGATACGGTGATCAGATTTTGACGCTCCAATGAGCGAAATATTGACTCGCAGATGAGCCCCTCAGTAGAGTGCGCACATGATTCGGGGCGCCTTATTATTTGCGATCCTGCTTATTCTTTCTTGCCTGCTAGGGTTCGAACCACAGCAGCGAAGCATCTCGCAATCACAAAAAGCTCAAGACCAGCAACGGACAATAGACACTAAGATATCTCAACGCTACAGGGGAATCGGAGATTTACGATCTCTAGCGGCAAAGTCGTCGGGCGATGTTGAAGTGTTGGCTGGTATTAGTCAGAAAATATACTTCCCAGGTAACCGGGAGCTCACCGTGCAGGATTTTGTTCGCCATCTTGCTCGTGCGGCCGATGCAATTGTCATCGGTACTGTCATCGATCAGAAAGCGTATCTCACGACAGAAGGCACATTCGTCTTCACCGATTCTTCAGTTTCGGTCGAGAGAATTCTGAAGGGTCATACAGGCGCCCTAGTTTATCCGTCCAGTATCGTTATCGTCACCAGGCCAGGGGGGGCGATTGATTTAAACGGTCACCGTGTGCGTGCCTATGATGAGGCTTTACAACCACTTGAACTCGGGAAGACGTATTTGCTGTTTTTAGCCCACGTACCGAATTCTGAAGGTTATGCCGCGTTTGAGCCCGGCGCAGCTTTTCGCATCGAGGGTCAGCTGGTCGTGACAATGACAAGAGAGCAGATGCCTAAGGACCTTCAGCATATGAAATTGTCGGCGATGAGTACTTACATCCGGTCTGGGCTCCCTTGATCCGCACTCGGAACTTAAATAAAAACTATGACCTCGGTTCGTACTGCCGGGCACTGCGATTGCTCTAATGATATGCATATTTTTGATGGCGATTGTCTGCAACGAGCCTATAGAAACTCACTCACAATCGTCATCGTGCCCGGCGACCAAAACTCCGCGATGGGCACCCTCGACTCGCGTTTATTACAATTACGGCAATATAACGGATCCAACGATTCGTGCTCAGATTGATGCCGCTGCGCAAAAATGGACAAGCGCTAATAGCAACAACTCCTCTGGGGTGCAGTTCATCGCGGGTTCACCGCCTGCCGGCTGTACCAATTGTGGAACGTTGACCTTCCAAACAGGGCCTTTGTCATTGGGTATTGCGAGTACCAATTATAATTGCACCGGCTGTACAAATATGACCGGCGCCGCAATCACATTTGATACGTCTCAGACAGCCGCGTATGACCCATCGGCCGCAGGTTATGACACAATGTTTTTAAAACAGGCATTGCACGAGATAGGGCATACGATGGGACTCGACCATCCGCCAAACCCCACGGGTAATGGATGTGATCAGACGGATGGTGCTTCGGTAATGAATTATGCCTGCGGCACGAATGACAGCGAAAATAATATGCCGACGGCGGTTGCCGATTGCGACAACGACGAAGTGACTAACAACTACTTGCCACCTCCTCCGCCCCTATGTCAGCCGACAACTTGCCAACAGCGATACATATTTGATCCAGACGAATGCCGCTGTGTCTACAATTGGGAGTACACGTGCGACTATTGTGCAAACACAAGCGACGTCAGCCCGATTCTGGTTGACACTGCGGGGGACGGTTTCTTTCTAACCGATCGCGATGATGGCGTAGCTTTTGATCTGAACAGTAATGGATTGGTTGAGACGCTTTCCTGGACTTCGCCAAATTCAGATGACGCCTGGCTGGCGTTGGATCGCAACGGCAACGGCACTGTCGATAATGGAGGTGAGCTGTTCGGCAACTTCACCCCGCAACCCTCATCAGCGAATCCGAATGGCTTTGTTGCCTTGGCCGAATTTGATAAACCTGAAAATGGCGGCAACGCTGATGGCGTTATCGACAACGCCGACGCGATCTTCAGCAGCTTGCGCCTGTGGCAGGATACAAATCACAACGGCATCTCGGAACCGAACGAGCTTCACACTCTTCCATCGCTGAACGTCGAATCGATCTCGCTCGACTATCGCGAGTCGCGCCGGCGCGATCGCTACGGAAACATCTTTCGCTACCGCGCAAAAGTTTACGGGTCAAATCATGCTGAACTGGGCCGCTGGGCTTACGACGTGTTTCTTCTGCGCTGACGTCGCATGATAAGCTGCGCGAGGTGACACAAGCCAGCTCGCCGCGATTCATCACCTACACAGAATCGAAATCCACGCCGATTATCGTTTGGGCTGCGCTCTCACTTGTGGTTGTCGGCGTGGTGGCAAGCGTCGTGGCCGCTCCGCTGGCGCAGGCGCAAGGACACTTCGCATTCGCGTCGGGCATTTACAAAACCTTCAGTTTCTTCTGTCATCAAATTCCCGAGCGTTCATTTCACGTCGCTGGTTATCAGTTCGCGGTCTGTTCGCGTTGCACGGGGTTGTATTCAGGATTTGCCTTCGCTACGATGGGCTATCCGGTGTTTCGATCGCTCAAGCGCACAGACACGCCGCGCGTGATCTGGCTCTTCCTTTCCGCTCTTCCTCTCGCAGTTGATTTCAGCCTGACTTATTTTGGGGTTTGGCAGAATACGCATCTCACGCGCGTCCTCTCCGGCGCATTATTCGGAGGCGTCGCCGCGATCTTCATCGTGCCCGGACTGATTGAACTCAGCGCAAACGTCGCCGGCCGGTTTCAGACTCAAAGACAAACGCGCACTCCGGTTTCCCGCGCTTCGTAGCAAAATAAAAAGGCGGGAGATTCTCCCGCCTTCATCAAAGTGTAACTTGATTTTCTGTCAGGCGCGCGCGCGCGCGACCAGCTCTGCCGTCTGCGCGTCTTCACCTTTTTTTGATCGTGGCCGACTGCCGTTGTCCGTCGCGCTGACTTCAGGTTTGTCGGCCGCGCGTTCTTTTTGATCGCGCACATAGGTCAGCCATGGACCGGGCGCAGGGCGCTCGCCCTTGGTGATCTCGAAAAACATTTTCTGAATCTTCGCGGTGACTTCACCACGCTGCCCGGTGCCGATGTTGATGCGATCGACCGAACGAATCGGAGTAATCTCGGCCGCGGTGCCGCTGAAGAAAAGTTCGTCGGCCACGTAGACGGCCGCGCGTTGAATGCTTCTTTCCTTAACCGTCAGGCCCAACTCGCCGCAGATTTGAATCACGCTGTCGCGCGTGATGCCGGGCAAAACCGACGACGACAGCGGCGGCGTATTCACAATGCCGTTGGCGACGACAAAGATATTTTCGCCGGAGCCTTCCGAAACATAGCCGCGATCGTCGAGCGCGATGCCTTCGGCGAAGCCGTTGACCAGCGCTTCCATCTTGATCAACTGCGAGTTCATGTAGTTCGCGCCGCTCTTGGCCATCGGCGGCAGCGAATTCGGACTCAGGCGGTTCCAGCTCGAGACGCAAACATCGACGCCTTTTTCGATCGCCTCGTCGCCCAGATACTTGCCCCAGTCCCACGCGCCGATGTAGCAGGCAAGCGGATTCGGAAACGGATTGACGCCAAACGCCGGTCGCTCTTCATCCAAACTGCGAAACAGAATCGGGCGAATGTAGCACTGCTCCAAGCCGCTTTTTTGTACCAGCTCGACCGCCGCATCGCAGAAATCATCGACGCTCCAGTGGTGATCCATGCGAAAGACCTTGGCCGAATTCAGGAAGCGTTGCATGTGCTCGCGCAGGCGAAAGATCGCAGGACCGCGTTTGGTCGAGTAGCAGCGGATGCCTTCAAAAACGCTCGAGCCGTAGTGCAGAACGTGCGACATCACGTGCACGCGCGCGTCCTCCCACTTGATGAATTCGCCGTCATGCCACACCACGTCACAAATGCGCGGAGTGCTGACATCCTTTTTCTTATCGCCCATCGAAAACATATTGTTGACGCTCCTTCGGAGAACTAAGCAGTTAGAAAAACGCGAGACTTGCGAAAAGGGCTGATTGACAAAGCACGATACTCTAAATTCGCGGCGCTTGGCAAGATGAGTTGCAGTCGAAATATTCGCCCAGAAAGCGTACGTCCACGGGTCGAATTGGGGCGGTGATGCGCGTCACGATTCACGCTTGATAACCATCAGTTGTGGGCCAAAGTCGGGCTCGCCTTTCCTTGATTATCCGTACCGCGCTTCGTACGATGCAGCGTGGACTTGCAGTCAAATAAGAAGCTCAACAGAAGCGGAATTCCGGCGATTCGGATGAGTCTTTGTGCGGCGACGATGGCTGCGACAGCTCTCGTATTTGTTGAGGTCAATTGTGGAGGTCGTTTGAATAATAGCCAGCAATCAAATCTATCGAATCAACCCCCATCGACGGCGAAGACTGATCCGATGTTGATTCACCGGCGCGCGATCATAGTCGACATGCACGCCGATACCGTACAACGTGTCGTTGACGAGAACACTGACATCGATCAGCTCTCGGATAAGGGCCACCTCGACGCCGTGCGCGCGAAAGAAGGCGGCCTCGATGCGCAGTTCTTTTCGATCTGGGTCGAGCCGGATTTGTTTGGCGGCGGCGGCGCAACGGCAATGAAGCGAGCAGACGTCCAGATTGAAGCCGTGAAAGATCTGGCAGCGAAACATCCGGAGACCTGGGAGCTGGCGACGACCGCCGGTGATATTCGCCGCGCCGCTGCGAGCGGAAAGATTGCGGCGCTGATGGGACTCGAAGGTGGCTATGCGATTGACGAGAAGATCGAAAACGTTAAGCGCTACTACGACATGGGCGTCCGTTACATGTCGCCGGCCTGGAGTGTCAGTACCAGCTGGGCCGGGTCGTCGGGTGATGAGATTGGAAGAACGCGCGGCCTAAATGATTTCGGCAAGCAAGTTGTGCGCGAGATGAATAGGCTGGGAATGATGGTCGACGTGTCACATCTTTCAGACAAAACGTTTTGGGATGTGGTGAGCACTTCGACGAAGCCGGTGGTGGCGACGCACTCTGCTTGTCGCGCGATCACGAATGTGCCGCGGAATCTCACCGATGACATGATCGTCGCGCTCGCAAAGACTGGCGGCGTCGTGAACGTGATTTTCTATCCCGAACACATCGAACCGGGATGGAGCGACAAGAAAAAGAAAGTCGATGCCGAAATCGCTTCGCTTGTTCAACGTGCTTCGGATGAAGAGAAGGGAAGCGCCGCGCAGAAGAAGCTGGCTCGCGATCGCGTGCGTGCGGAAGAGTATTTGAAGCGACTGCCGCCCGTTTACGTCTCGCGCATCGTCGATCATATCGATCACATCGTGAAGCTCGTCGGCATCGATCACGTGGGAGTTGGATCTGATTTCGATGGCGTTCAAGCCGTGCCCGCTGATTTGAGATCGGTTGCTGACTTGCCCAACTTAACGAAAGAATTGTTGAAGCGCGGCTATTCGGAAGGTGACATCGACAAGATTCTGGGCGGAAACATGCTGCGAGTGATGGAAGAGATGATGAAATGAAGCGCCCTCGGATCGGGTTCCACGCTCCCATCAAAGATGGCTTGCACGAGGCGCTCGTCATCGCGAAAGATACTGGTTGCGATGCGGTGCAGCTTTTCTCGCGTAATCCTCGCGGATGGAAAGCGAAACCGCTCACGCGCGAATCAATCGACCTGTTTCGCAAAGCGCACAAAGAGACAAAGATCTCGCCGGTTCTGATTCACGCAAATTATCTGATCAATCTTGCGGCTGCCGACGAAATCATTCTGCTGAAATCGATCGACTCGTTTCGCGAAGAAGTTGAGCGTGCGATTGCGCTCGGCGTCGATTACCTGGTTGTGCATCCCGGCAGCGCGCGCGGCTGTCCGGAAAAGGACGCTTTGGAGATTTGCGCGCTGAGTCTTCAACTCGCATGCAAAGGTTTGAAGTTTGGAAAACTGCGCATCCTGCTCGAGAACACAGCGGGCCAGGGTGAATGCATCGGCCATCGCTTCGAACATCTGCGCGCAATCATGAAAGCCTGTCCCAAGCTGCCGCTCGGGGTTTGTGTTGACACGGCGCATTCATTCACAGCCGGCTACGACATTCGCGAAGAGGATGGTTTGGAAGCGACCATCGCGATTATCAAGAAAACGGTTGGTCTAAGAAATGTTCGCGCGGTGCATTTCAACGATTCGCGCGCGCCCTACAACTCGCGTGTCGATCGTCACTGGCACATTGGTGAAGGTCACATCGGCGCCGGTGCGCTCAGACGTTTCGCGCAGCATCCAAAGCTGGCGCACTGCGCCTTCATTCTGGAAACGCCCTACGATGATCCGCGCGCCGACGTTAAGAATCTCAACATGCTCAGGTCGTTTGTGACTGAATAGTCTCCGTGTCTCTGTGAGTTCTCCGTGCCTCTGTGGTGAATGTCGACAAACATGCGACACTGAGAAAGACTTCGCCCTCGACGTAGCCGCCCTTACTCCTTTACAATGCCCCCATGATGCAACGGTCCCCGTTTTCATCACTGACCAAACTCGTCCTTACGCTGCCGCTATTGCGCTGCGCTTGATCGGCGCTCGCGATCAGCGGCGAAATCCAACACAAACCTGAAATTGATCGGCACAACTCGCTTTGTGCAATCGGTAGTTTGCTTGTAACTTAGGAGTTTCAAGACGATGGACGAAAAATATTTCCCCGAAAAAATCGAAGAAAAGTGGCAAAAACGCTGGGCCGAGAGCCGGGCTTTCGAAGCGCGCGAAGATGATCCGCGACCGAAGTTCTACGCGCTCGAGATGCTGCCTTATCCGTCGGGGTTTCTGCACATGGGCCACGTGCGGAACTATTCGATTGGCGACGCGCTCGCCTGGTACAAACGTCTGCGCGGCTTCAACGTGCTGCATCCGATTGGCTGGGACAGTTTCGGGCAGCCGGCAGAGCAAGCCGCGATCAAGCGCGGAATTCAACCGCGTGACTGGACGGAAGAGAACATCACCCACATGAAAGGGCAGATGCAACGGCTCGGCATCAGTTATGACTGGTCGCGCGAGATCGCCGCGCATCGCCCTGATTACTACAAATGGGACCAGTGGTTCTTTCTGAAGATGCTGGAGATGGGCCTGGCGTACAAGCGCACGTCTGCCGTCAACTGGTGTCCGAAGGAAGAAACCGTTCTGTCTAATGAACAATCATCGGGCGGAGTGTGTTGGCGATGCGGTACGCAGGTCACCAAGAAAGAGATCGAGCAATGGTATTTGCGCATCACGAAATATGCCGAGCAACTGGTCGCGGACATAAAAGAGATCGAAGACGCGTGGCCGGAAAAAGTTTTGAAGCGCCAGCGCGATTGGGTTGGCCGCAGCGAAGGCGCTTACATTGATTTCAAAGTCAAAGGTTCTGAAGAGAAGATTCGTGTGTTCACGACGCGCATCGACACAATCTTCGGCGCGACCGCAGTGGTGGCGGCCGCGGAACATCCGGTACTGGAAAAAATTCTGGAAGACTCAGCTCTGAAAGAACAGGTCAAAGAATTTGCTGCGCAAGTCAAGACCGGGCGCGCCATCAAGACTGAGGACCAGTCAGACGAAGAAGAGAAGCTCGGCATGAATACGGGCCAGCTGGCGGTGAATCCTTTTAATGGCGAGCTGTTGCCGATCTGGGTGGCGAATTATGTGTTGATGGACTACGGCGCCGGCGCAGTGATGAGTGTGCCCGCGCACGATGAGCGCGATTTTGAATTCGCACAGAAATACACTCTGCCGATTCGCCAGGTGATCGCGCCGGTAGTTCATGGGCAGCAGAACGAGCCCGCCGATCAGGCTCCGGGCGGCGATCAGTCGATCGAAATGAAAAACGCCTTCACTGAGTACGGCGTGCTGGTGAATAGCGGCGAGTGGAGCGGCCTGCTGTCTCAGGATGCAACCCGGCAGATGGCAGATCATGCAGCGTCGCAAAAGTTCGGCGGACCAGCGGTGACTTATCGACTTCGCGATTGGGGCATCTCGCGACAGAGATTCTGGGGCGCGCCGATTCCAATTGTTTACTGTCCCGACTGCGGCATGGTTGCGGTGCCGGAAAGAGATTTGCCAGTGATGTTGCCTGACAACGCGCAGTTTACCGGCACCGGTGAATCGCCTTTGAAGAGCGTGCCGAAGTTTGTGAACACGCCTTGTCCGAAGTGCGGCGCGCCGGCCACGCGCGAAACCGACACGATGGACACATTTGTCGATTCGTCCTGGTACTTCTTTCGTTACACCGACCCGCGTAATGAATCGATGCCGTTTGATTCCGCGATTGCGGCGCAATGGACGCCGGTCGATCAATACATCGGCGGCGACTCGCACGCGGTGATGCACCTGATCTACACGCGCTTCTGGAACAAGGTGATGCGAGACATGGGCCTGGTGAAATTCAACGAGCCCGTGAAGCGCCTGCTGACTCAGGGCATGGTCACCAATCGAGTCGAAGGCACAAATGAATTCAAGGCCATGTCCAAGTCGCTGGGCAACGGCGTCGATCCTGACGAAATGATTGCGGCATTCGGGGCAGACGCGACCCGAATGTTCGTCCTGTTCGCGGCGCCGGTCGAGAACGAGTTGCGCTGGTCTGAATCAGGAATCGAAGGCGCGGTCAGATTTCTGCGACGCGTCTGGACGATGGTCTATAAGTGGCGAGACCATGCCGGGAACGCGGGCGTCCCGCCCGCAGAGTTTAGTGATGCGGCGCGCGCGCTGCGACGCAAGACGCATCAAACTATCGCGCGCGTCACAAGTGATTTCGACAAGCTCGATCTCAACACGAACGTCGCTGCCTTGATGGAGTTATCGAACGCTCTTGGTGAATTCAACGTCGATCCTTCCTCAGCATCGGAGACTGATCTTTTTGCAGCGCGTGAAGCTCTCGAAGCCATGGTCGTGATGCTGGCTCCCTTCGCTCCGCACGTTGCCGAAGAGATGTGGGAAGGCCTGGGCCACCAGGGCGGCTTGCTCAAAGGCGCGCCATGGCCGGCCGCCGATCCCGAACTCGCCAAAAAAGAAGAGTTGGAAATTCCGGTTCAGGTCAACGGCAAGCTGCGTTCGCGAGTGATCGTCGCGCCGGACATCTCTGAGGATGAACTGCGGACGATTGCACTGGCTGATGAAAAGGTGCAAAGCTTCATCGACGGTCACAAAGTCTTGAAGGTGATCGTCGTTCCGCAGCGGCTGGTCAACGTGGTGGTGAAATAACTTGTGCTTGCCTGGCCGCAAATCAGCCGCTAAAATCCTCAGCGAACATCTTGGTCTTCCCGGAATCACGCTGTAGTAGAACCGCCGAATGAAAGAGTGCCCATCCTGTCGAGTCTGTTTTTCCGACGACGTTGCCTTTTGTCCTGAGGACGGCGCGGCGACGGCCGCTTCGATTCAGGGCGAGCGAATCCTGGACGGCCGTTACGAGCTGGAGCGGCGACTGGGCCAGGGCGGCATGGGCATTGTCTACAAAGCGCGCCACATCTTTCTGAAAACCCAGCACGCGATCAAAATCATTCTTCCCGATCTGGTCGGCAACGATCCGAACCTGGTCACGCGCTTTCGCCAGGAGGCTCTGGCCGCCGCGGCAATTCGTCATCAGAACATTATCGCGGTGACCGACTTTGGCGTGGTGCGCGGCACGATGCCGTTCCTGGTGATGGAGTTCGTGCAGGGGAAGTCTCTGCAGGATGTGATGTCGGAAGAGGGCACGATGGGCCCCGTGCGCGCGTTTGAAATGATGCAACCGATCTGCGCGGGCATCGCCGCGGCGCACCGGCAGAACATCGTGCATCGCGATCTGAAGCCGCTGAACGTGATGATTCAGAATGGCCCGCCGATCGCGGAAGGCGTCAAGATTTTGGATTTTGGTCTCGCGAAAATTAAGTCAGGCGAGCTGCTCGGATCGTTTGTGGCAGCGCAAACCACCGGCTTGATGGGCTCGCCTTTTTACATGGCGCCGGAACAGTGGTCGGACGAGCCGCCTGACGCGCGCGCGGATGTCTACAGCCTGGGCGTGATGTTTTACCAGATGCTTTGTGGCGAAGTGCCGTTCAAAGGCAATTCAATTCCCGCCATCATGAAAAAGCACCTGACGGAAGAAGTGCCGACGCTCGCGTCGCGCGGCGTCGAGGTGCCGCCGCAGATTGAAGCAGTCGTGCGCCACGCGCTCGAGAAAGAACCCGAGTTTCGTACTGCTTCAGCCGATGCATTTTTGGAGGAGTTGCGCGAGGCCATGGCCGCCGCCAGCGCGGTGCTGAAGCGCACGGGCGAGCCGCGCGTCGATCCTTTCAAGACAGTCATTAATGCGCCATCAACGCTGCCGCCCGTGGGCACGCGCACTGCGGCCGATCCTCTGGCGGGAACGATCAGCGGGACTTCGCTGGCCGATGACGAAGCCAAACTGCGCACCGCGCGTGAAGAGCTGGCCCGAGAGGAAGAAGCAAAGCGCCAGCAGGAGGCAGCGGAAGCTGAACGCAAAAAGAAGGCAGAAGAAGAGCGTGCCGCCGCCGAGAAACTGGCCGCAGCCGAGCGCGAGCGCGAAGCGCAACGTCTGCGCGAAGAGGAGGAGCGCCGGCAGGAAGCGCAACGCCAGGAAGAAGAACGCCGTCGCGACGAAGAGCGCAAGCGCGTCGAAGAACTTGTCGCGCAGCAGACGAAGGCTATCGAAGAGAGGTTGAGTAAGCTCGCTGCCAGTTTTCCGCCGCCGCCTGTTGCAGTGGTCGATCCGGAAGCCACCCAAGTGCGCCCGATCGGCGCGACCACTGTAACTGAGAATAGTTATCCGACTATCATCAGCGGCCAGGCCGCAGTCGCTGAGAAGAAGCGCAGCATCGTTCCGTTTGTCGTGATCGGTTTGATTGTGATCCTCCTCGGCGGAGGCGTCGGCGGGTTCTTACTGCTGAGGCCGAAGTCGACCGCGACGCCGGCCGGGCCAAACAATCCGCGCCCGGAAAATCCCGGACCGGAAAATCCAAACAATCCTCCGCCGGTTGCCTTCAAACCTGAATTCATTCAAATACCCGGCGGCTCTTTTCAGATGGGACGCAATGGCGCGACGGTTGCTGAGGTTCCGGTCCATGCCGTCAGCGTCAAGCCTTTCTACATCGACAAGACTGAAGTCACTAATGCCGAGTACGCGCAGTTTGTGAAAGAGACAGGACACGAAGCGCCATCGAACTGGGTCGGCGGCAGGCCGATTCCGGGACAAGAGCTTCTGCCGGTCACGTTTGTCTCGATCGCCGATGCGAACGCTTTCGCCGAATGGCGCTCAAAAAGAGATGGCGTGAAATATCGTCTGCCCACCGAAGAAGAATGGGAGTACGCGGCGCGCGGCGGAGATCAGGACAACGTCTACTCGTGGGGCAACGACTGGGTGGAAGGCAACGCGATTACCGGCAGCTCGGGATCGTCGAATGCCAAGCCCGTCGGTACGACTCCAAATGACAAGACCCGTTGGGGCGTGATGGACATGATCGGCAACGTGTACGAGTGGACCTCGACGAAAGCCGCCTATTACCCCGGCAGCCAGCAGAAGGTCGAAGGCGAACAGCAAAAGTGGTACATCATCCGCGGCGCATCCTACGAGACAGATCAAAAACCTAAACCGATATCCGCCACTCGCCGCGACTGGGTTTCCGGGAATACGCGAGTGTCAGTTTTGGGATTTCGACTGGTCCGGCCCGCCTAAGGTTTTCTGTGCGCCGGAAATCGGCGCTCGCGTCTTTGCACTTGAGACTCGAAACCTCACCGAGTATTATCACGCCGCAAAAATTACTGGCGATCACGGTCTTAGAAATCATGAACAAACCCTCGAAGAAGTTCTGCCGCTTTAACACTCGCTTGCTTCAAGCATTCTTGCTCGGTGCCTGTTTGGTTTTGATGGCAACCAGCACATTCGCGCAAGAGACGGGCGGCGAGTTGGGCGGCGGCGCCGGCATTTTTCGGCCCAAGAATCCGGAAGCCAAACACAGCACCGCGCCGGCGCGCCCGCGGCTGAGTCCGGCTGAAATCGAAGCGAGATTCCAGGACGCACTTGCTTCCGGCAACGACGCGCGCGACGAGCGAAAATTCGCCGCGGCCGAGGCGGCTTATCGCGGAGCCTTGCGCCTGAAACCGCGCGATGCCCGCGCGCATTACGCGTTGGGCAACGTGTTTGTCGATCAGCAGCGTTGGGACGACGCTGAAAAATCTTATCGCGCGGCCTTCGACAGCGCGCCGACTGATCCGGACACTTTGATGGCGCTCAGTTTTGTGCTGGTCCAACCACAGACGGGCGCGATCAACGCCAAACGGTTTGCCGACGCGGAATACTTCGCGCGGCGCGCCACCCAACTGGCAGCGACTAACGCCGTTGCCTGGGATCGTCTCGGCGTTGCGCTGACGGCGCGCGGCATTTACAACGCCGACTCGGAAGCAGCCTTTCGGAAGGCCACGGAACTCGATCCCAACTTCGTCGTCGCGCAGGTGCACCTCGCCGGCGTGCTGCGACGGCTGAAGCGTTGGAACGAAGCTGAGCCGATCTATCGTTCCGCAATCGATCAAGCCAAGGACGCGCCCACTCTGGTGCTGATCGCGGACGCGATGCAGTCAGAGCAACGTTGGAACGACTCCGAGCCGGTGCTGCAGCGTGCGCTGCAAATGGATGCGCGGAATCCCGGCGCGCTCTTCTTGATGGGCCGTCTGTATTCAGTCAACAAGAGATACTCGGAAGCGGCAAACACTTTGAAGACAGCCGCTGAAGTAAATCCCAAGAGCTTCATCGTGCGCAACGTGCTGGCGCGTGCGTACCTGGGCGCGGGGTTGCTCGACGACGCGTTCCGCGCTTACGAGCAGGCGGCGACTTTGGCTTCCGATGCCGATCGCAAATCGTTGGCCGGTGCGTTTGGTTTTGCCGGAGTTGGCGACGCCTACATGAGCACGGGCCGTCCGCGTGACGCCCTGCGAGCATATCAGCGCGCTCAACAGCTCGATCCGGCGAACGCTGAGCTGGCGGCGAAGATCGCCGCTGCGCGCGCAAAGATCTGATCCGGTGATCGTGTGTGGAATCAACAAACTGAGACAAGAAAATGAAACGTTGCCCTAAATGTAATCGGACCTATTCGACCGACACACAGAAATTCTGCACTCATGACGGCGGCCTGTTGTTCACAATCGATGAAGGCCTGCACGAGACTGTGCAGTTCGATTCATCCAAAGTGCGCGACGCCGTGCAGAAGCCGACGACGCGCGATCTCGGCGATCAGAAACCCGCCGGCTTCGATCCTGAAGCGACAGTTGTGACGAGCGTCGATGATGGCACTCAGCAGATAAAAACGCGTGACACCGGCAGCCTGGAAAATCGCGCGGCCACCGAGCAGCAGACAGCGCCGCCAGCCAGCCCCTCTTCGGAATTGATTCCGCCGCCGGCAACTCCGCCGCCCGCGCCTCCAACGTCGCCAACGCAACCAACCGGTGCGAGCCCTTCATCCGCGCCTTTGCCGCCGGCGCCGGTAGCACCCCCGGCGCCAGGCACAACTTCGGCGCCGCTGCCTCAACCGCCGGCGCAAGCGAGTCAGCCACTTCCAGCGCCGCCCGCGAAAAAGAAATCCAAGTTGCCGCTAATTCTTGGTTTGGTTGCAGTCGTGCTAATCGTTCTTGTTGGGGCTGTCGTTGTAGTGGGTTACATGCTCTACATGAAGCGCGCGCGCACGACGAGATCTCAACCCGTTATCGCGAGTGAGCCGGCACGAACTAACCCTTCAGCTCCGACGACGGCAACGCCGTCGGAAGCGTCAAAGCCTAATAACGAGCCGCCGCCGTACGAGGCCCCGCCGGGGGCGACCCAGTTCGTCAATTCGAAGGCCAATCTCGACGGGAAACTGCTTGAGCATTACGTCGATTTTTCTTTTTATTACCCGAGCGCATGGGTGAAGGATCCTTCGGCGGGTGTCGCCGGGGCGAGCAACTTTGCCAAGTTCGAACGTCGAATTCCACCAGACTTCACTCAAGAGAATTTTGCTGTCGGTTGGTTTTCTTATTCAGGAACCGGATCGGTTGCCGCCGATCGCGCGCTTTATCACGACCTGGCCGAGAACCTGAGCGAAAAACTTGCGGGTGGGTTTCCTGAATATCAAAAAGTTTCGGAAGGACCCACGCATGCCGGACCATACGACGCATATGAGTTTCGCTTTGAAGCGATGTCTCGCGGCACGGCCAAAGGTGACATCAAGATTTGGGGCCGCGTAATTTTCGTGCCTCCGCCGAACGGCGGAGATACCGGCGTCACCTTATTGATGCTGGCCACGTCTTTGGCTCCAGAGCTGCAGTCGATTGATGACATTGGCGTAAAAGGCGAGTTGCCGATGCTGCTTGATTCGTTTCGCTTCGGCAAATAGGCCGCATGACTTTCGGCATTAGCCCGACCGTGAGGGAGGGCTCCGCGTGTCGACAAGACGTATTAGCCCTCCCTTACGGTCGGGCTAGCGCCACGATTAGCTTCCATTCAGATGAAAATTGTTCTCGCAGAGGACCGCGGCGGAAAGCTGCAGGGTGAACGCGCGTTCACCAGCGAGGTGGTGCTGGTGGGACGCGATCCGGCTGTCTGTCATTTCTTTTTCTCACAAGATAAGTGGCCGATGGTTTCGCGCCGGCACGCGGAGTTTCGCTTCACGGAAGGTCGCTGGGTCGTCGCCGATGCCGGCTCGCGCTTCGGAACCTTTGTGAACGGGCAGAAGATTTCCTCTCCCGTCGATGTGAGCCCCGGCTCGCGGGTGCAACTGGGCGCTGATGGGCCCATCCTGAGAGTCGTCAGCATCGAACAAGATCCGGTCGTCGCAAAGCCCGCCCCGCAGCAAAAGCAAACGCAGATCGATCGCATGGCCACGGTGCATGACGCGCCGGCCGCGCCCAAGTCGCCGGCTCCGCCTCCACCGCCGGCTCGCGCTTCGTCGAACGCGCACCTCGAACTCGTCGATCCGTCTTCGCAGCCCCGGCGATTTGCTCTCGACAAGGAAGTGATTCGACTCGGCCGCGATCCTGAAGGTGAAGTTGTGATCGACGCAGCTGCAGCCGTGGTGTCGCGCCGTCACGCCGAAATCCGCACCGTCGATGGCCAGTTCGCGGTAGCCGATTTGAAGAGCTTCAATGGCACCCTGGTCAACGGGCAAAGGATCGCGGGCACGACCAAGCTCTTCGATCAAGATCAGATCCAGCTCGGCACGGGTGGCCCAATCCTTCGTCTGGTTGATCCCGCGCACATCGCGCCTGGGCCACGCGTGGCTGGACCAGAAGCCGCCGCACAGCCCGAGCGAATTCCGTCTGAGTTCGCGCAGATCGCGGCGATGGCCCGGCGCGAAGGCACCATCGTTTCGACTTCGGGAACTTTCCCGCCACAGACAATGCCCGGCACCGGCCAGTCGCAATTGCTGGCCCGGGTTTCTTTCGAGAATCGAACCCAACTTTCGGTGGGTCGCGCTGCCGACAACGAGATTCGTTTGGACGGGTTGCAGATCTCGAACCATCACGCGAAGTTCGCGCGCAAAAATGGCAGCGTTGTAGTCGAAGACAGCCGCTCGACAAATGGCGTGTACGTTAACGGCGAACGTCTCAGCGGCCGGCGGCCGGTCCAGCTTTCCGACGTCATTCAAATTGGGCCCTTCGTTCTCCAAGCCGACGCCCAGCAAGGCATCGCGGTTTATGACACTCGATCAAAGACGCGCATCGATTGCATCAACATTCAAAAAGTAGTCGCGAACAGATCCGGCGGCGGATCGATCAAGCTACTCGACGACGTCGGCCTGACGATTCAGCCGAACGAGTTTGTGGGACTGCTTGGGCCATCGGGCGCGGGCAAGTCGACGCTGATGGATTCCCTGAACGGCATGCGCCCGGCGAGTAGTGGCTATGTGCTCATCAACAATCTGGATCTTTATCGTCACCTGGATTCGCTGAAGCAATCGATCGGGTACGTTCCCCAGGACGACATCATCCATCGCGAACTTACCGTCTATCGCACTTTGTATTACGTAGCGCGCCTGCGGCTCTCCAGTGACGTTTCCACGAAAGAGATCGATCAGATTATCAACGAAGTAATGGACGTGACCGGACTGGCGGAGCGGCGCGACGTTCCTGTCAGCCAGCTTTCCGGCGGGCAACGCAAACGCGTTTCGATCGCGGTTGAGCTGATCACCAAGCCTTCGGTCATCTTTCTTGACGAGCCGACTTCAGGTCTGGATCCGGCGACCGAAGAAAAGATCATGAAGCTGTTCCGGCAAATCGCCGAGAGCGGCCGCACCGTCATCCTGACGACGCACGCGATGGAGAACGTAAAGCTCTTCGACAAAATCGTGGTGCTGATGCGCGGCAAGTTGGTTTTCTATGGCGCGCCGCAGGAAGCTCTCGAGCACGTCAAGGCTGAGAGTTTCAAGGATCTGTACGACAAACTGGAGGCTCCGGTCGACGAGCGCATTGCCAAACTTCAGCCGCTGCCGGCGAACGCCACCAAGTCACAGAAGCAGGCATTCAAGCGGCAGCGCGAGCAGATCGCCGAAGAAGTTGCCGACGAATGGAAGCGAAAATTTCAGGCCACGAAGCAGTACCGTCGCAACGTGGTTGAGCCTTTGAGCGGTTTGCCCCGCGATGGCCGGGCAGCGGCGCCCGCGCGTCGCCGCATGAGTATCACCGACGCGGTGCGCCAGTGGGCGACATTGACGCGGCGCTACATGGCGGTTTTGACGCGCGACAAATTCAACCTGCTGATCCTGTTTGGGCAAGCGCCGATTATCGCGTTTCTGACTTATCTGGTTGTGGGCGACAAAGCGCCGCGCGACTTTGGATACTTTGTGCTGGCGCTGGTTTCAATCTGGTTTGGAACTTCCGTGGCCTCGCGCGAAATCATTCGCGAACGCGCGGTCTACACGCGCGAACGCATGGTCAACCTGCGACTGTTTCCCTACGTTGCTTCAAAGCTGTTCGTGCTTTCAATCATCGTGACCATTCAGTGCTTCATGCTGTTTGCTTCACTCAAGATGATGCACTATGCCGGGCTAATGAGCCTGCCCGGCTGGTCCATACCGCAACTTTTCATCGTCCTGGTGACCGCGGGCGTGGGCATCGCACTGGGCCTGTTGATTTCAGCGATGGTGAAAACGTCGGAGATGGCGACCAGCCTCGTGCCGCTCATCCTGATTCCGCAAATTCTTTTCTCAGGTTTAGTCGGCGTGCCCAAAGGAGCTTCGCGCTTGATTGGCGCGGTGATGCCGGCCACCTGGGCCTTCGATGGCCTGAAGCAGTTTTCCACGCTCGATACTTTGGATGAAGAAGGTTCAGATCCTGACGGCGAGAATAAGGGCCGCGGCTTGTATAAGCACTACGAAGACCTCAACGATCAGAACATCGCGAAGGCGCGCGCCGACGTCGCGCAATACAAGAAGGACGCCGAGCGCGATTCAAAAGATTACGAACAGAAGATGAAGGATTACGTCGAGGACTTAAAGGCGGGCCGGCAATCCGATCAACCGAAAGCGCCGGTCTTGAAGCCTGTGCCGCAAGTTCCCGACGCCCAGAAAGTGCCCGAGGATGTGAGCAACTACATCAGCTTCCTGCATCCCTGGGGATACTGGCTGCTCGACCCGTTTGTGCTGCTGTTTATGTTCTTCGGATTAGTGATCGCGACGATCATCACACTGCGGGCGCAGGACATTCTGTGACGAGCTAACTCTTCGGCGGCTGCTTGTGGTAAATCAGCAGGTAGAGTTGGTTCGCCAGGCCGAGGCTCAGAGGCTTCAGAATCTTGTATTCCTGCTCGGCGCCTTTCTTGTTTCCCGTATTCAGATAAGCAAATCCGAGATTGAAATGCGCGCCTGCGTAATCAGGCCTGAGCTTGATCGCTTCCTGGTGCGCGGCAATCGCTTCCTTGAATTTGCCGAGACTCCCATAGGCGAAACCAAGATTGTTCTGCGCCGCAGCCCAGTCGGGCTTCAGCTCAACGGCGCGCTTGAATGCTTCCAACGCATCGTTCTTCTGCTTTTGCAGCGCTGCCTGATCTTTCTGCGGAATCTTGCTGTACGTCAGTCCCAAATTAAAATGAGCTTCCGGCAATTTGGGATTAAGTTCGATCGCTTTCTTCAAAGGATCGACTGCTTCCGTATATCTGCTGAGGTTGTTATAGACCCAACCGAGATTGCTGTACGCCTCGGCATAATCAGGCTTGAGTTGAATCGCTCGTTTCAACGGCGCCTCGGCTTCAATCCAACGCTTGAGCTTGCCTAACGCATAGCCCTGATTGTTGTTTGCCTCGGCATCGTCGGGCTTGACCGAAATCAGGTGACGATACGCATCGACGGCGTCCGGAAGTTGGTTAAGCTTCTCGTACATGAAGGCTAGGCTGTTCCAGGCTTCGCCGTAATTCGATTTGTAACGCACAGCTTGTTTGTACGCATCGGCCGCTTCCGAAAACTTTTCGAGTTCGCGATATGCGTCGCCGAGGTTGTTGTAGGCTTCGGCGTAATCGTACTTGACCGCGACGGCTTGTTGGTATGCCGCGATGGCTTCGTCGTACTTCCGGGCGTTATAAGCCGCGACGCCGCGATCGAAATAGATTTCCGCCAGCGCGGCTTTGGCTTCGTTGTTTTGCGGAACCAGCGTGATTGCTTTTTGCAGCACGGCAATCGCTTCCGGCGTGCGATCCAATTTCGCGTAAGCGTTGCCCAGCGCGATCAGCGCTTCGGGCCAATCCGGTCGCAAGGCCAGCGACTGATTAGCAGCGTCGGCCGCTTCCGCGAACTTGCCGAGGTTGAAGTAGGCTTCGCCAAGATTCAAGAGGGCCTCGGAATACTTCGGCTGCTGCTTCAGCGCCTTTTTGTAAAGGTCGGCCGCTTGTTCGAAACGTCCCGCGTCGAACGCTTCGTTGCCCTGCTTGTTCAACTCTTCCGGTCCCGCAACGCGCCGGGCCGCGCCACCGAGCGGCGGTGTAGAACCAAGCGGCTTCGATTGATCGTCGCTGCTGCCGCCGGAAGTCTCGCGGCTGCCGCCGGCGGTCGTGTCTCGCTGAGTATTGCGCGAAGGCGAAGTGGCGCGCGCGACTAACTTCTGTTCGGGTTTCCGCGCATGATGAGCGACGGTCTTGGGCGCTGAAAAAATTCCTTTGCCGGTGCGGCCTTCAATCTCAGTGGCCCTGGCCAGTTCCGAACTCGATCCGCCGCTGATGTCCTGCATCAGCGCGCGCGAGAGAACCGCGAACGGAGAAATAGTGAACGCCAAGCCGAGCGAGATGATTCGAGAAGAAAAGCCGGAAGCAATCATGCGCATATTCTAACTCATTCCTTTGGTCGAACGTTGAAAACCGCCGGACTTGCGGCGCGATCAGGAATTAGAGGACGCGAAGCGCGTCTTGCGTTTGCCTTGCTCGCGACATTTAATAGCCGGGATGGTTGACCTGGGCCGAAAAATTCTGAGAGTTTTTGCGCTTTTGACGGCGCTGAACGTGATTTCAGCGGCGACCGGCCAGGATTTTCTGCCGGCCCCGCCTTCGGACCGAGCCTCGATCTACACGCTGGATGGAGCGAATAAGCTGGTGGCGCTACCGTTTGAAATCGGCACGACGCCGTTAAAGCCGGATGCGATTGCGAAGCACACCAAAGCCAGCTATGTCGAGATCAAAGGTGAACATGCCGCGACGGTGCTGAGCTCGTCGCCGCGCATTTTTCTATTTACGACGCAGCGGACGGGCACTCATCCTCCATTCATAGTTTGGCTGACACCGAAGCACGGCGCGCGTCGCGTAACCGCTGTGGCCCAGGCAGGCATGGCGGGCTTCGCAATTTCATCGGCCGAGATCGTCAAACCAATTCTGCGCGTGCTGAATAAACTTGAAGGCGACCAGGTCTTTATGGAATTACGGCCACGCACTTCGCTTGATCCGGGCGAATATGCGATTATTGGCGACGACCTGAAGCGGATTGCGACTTTTAGAGTAATGGCGGTCGGGATGCCATGAGCGCGGAGTTAATTGGATGAATTCGGAGCCCTTGGAAAACAGTAATACCGGCAGTGTGAAACAGGTTTTTTGGACGCCCATGCGCATCGTGGCGGTCTGCGTGATCGTCGGAGTCGCGATTGCGATCTGGTTGTCGAGTCGCGGACCGACCGACAGGACGAATCAAGCCGGCGCGGGCGTGGCTTCGACAAATCCTGTTACGACCACGGTCAATCCTCCGTCGCGAAACCCGAATGCAGTGACAACCAATGTGCCTCCTCCGGTGGCGCCACCGCTGACCGAAGATATTCGACAGACGAAAGTTAAGAGGCTCGACGGGGGCAGCCTGAAGCTGGCTGACTATAAAAACAAAGTTGTGGTGCTGAATATTTGGGCCACCTGGTGCGGGCCCTGCCGCCTGGAAATGCCGGAGCTCATCAAGATGAGTAACGAATACAAATCGCGCGGACTGGTCGTGCTCGGCTTGGCAAGTTCGTTTCGCGAAACCGAAGAGCAGGTCAGGGCATACGTGGAGACGCAAAAAGTTCCCTACACCGTGCTCTGGGACGGAGGCATTCTGGAAGCTCCGCTGGTGGAATTAGTTCAGGGACAATCGGTCATTCCACAGAGCTTCGTGATCTCGCGCGACGGAAGAATCATCAAGCACTTCCAGGGCTTCAATCCGAACTCTACGCCGACGCTCATGCGTCAAGCAGTGGAAGAAGCTTTGGACGACAAAGGTAAAGCTTAGAACGAACTCTCGATAGGTTTCGGCCACCTGCGCTGGCGGGTGGTCTTCTTTTTTACTTGGCCAAAAGGATGACTGACGTAAAAGAAAAACTTCAAAAAGAACTCGACGAGCTGGAAAGCGAGCTGCGCGTGCACCTGCCCAAAGAGATCAAACGGGCGCGCGAGTTTGGTGATCTGCGGGAAAACTCGGAATACCAAACTGCTTTGCAGCGGCAGACCATGGTCAAGGCGCGCATTCGCGAGTTGCGGCAACGCATGAGCGAGGTTTCTTCGATCGATCTTTCCAAGGTGCCCAGAGACAAAGTCGGTTACGGATCGGAAGTGGTGCTGCACGACGGCGAGCGTGATGAAGACGTAACGTACCGGCTGGTGACGCCCGAGGAATCTGATCCCGGAGCCGGCTTGATCTCGACCGTTTCACCCGTGGGACGGAGCTTGATGGGAAAAGAAGAAGGAGACGAGGTGACCGTCACCACGCCCGCGGGTTCGCGCCGCTTTGAGATTAAGCGGTTAACCACATTGCACGACCAGCCGAAGCAATAATTCTTGCTAGTTGAGCGAGCTCAGCAAAGACCAGGACTGCGGCCCACCCAGCAAAATGACAATTGAAGTGCTGGGCAAAACCGTCTACACTGTACGTCCTCAGTTTACACAAAATCGCCCGACGCCCCCGCCCGCCCGGTGATTGGAGAGCTAACGAATGTCAATTTCACGAAGAGTTTTTGTGAAGGCCGCAGCGATTGCTGCCGTCACGGCCGGCCTTTCGCTAAAGCCGTCAATAACGGCCGTCGCGCAGGAAATCGCGCAAGGCGATCCGCTTTCCTTTTATACCCAGTCAACTTTTGTGCAGTACGTCAATTCTGTTTTCCAATTGCGTGGTCTGACGGTCGTAGATGTGATTCTGGAAAAAGTCGAAGACACTCTTCCTGCTACGGTTTCCAGAACGGGCGGTCGCGAATCATTCATTCTGTTTTTCCGGGGAGGCAGTAAACAGCTGCCACAGGATACCTACACCATGGACCATCCCGCCCTGGGAACGTTTCAATTGTTTCTGGTGCCGAGTGGTCCTGATGAAAATGGCGCGCAGGGTTACACCGCGACAGTCAATCGTCTAGCGTACGCCGCAAAACCTGACAAAGCGCCGCGTAAGTCGCTCGGAACAAAATCGACCGGCGATCAAGCGCCGCAAGCTGGCCCAGATGGTCCGCCTGTCGAGTCTCCTGAGCCGCAGGCAGACGCACCGGCCAGGACTCCGCGGTCGAAGGACCCAGTGCAGACGCTGCAGCCCGAGACGCCGTCGCAGACCGTGCAACCCGAAGTGCCGTTGAAGCGGCCGAAGAAGAGAACGAGTCCGGATAGATTCAATGAAATCGGCCCCGGCAAAGATGACTAAGATTTAGAGTTGTTCCGCCTCGCTCGTGCTCACGCTGATCCCTGAGGATTGACACTGTTCGTATGCCTTCCTATGATCGGGTTCTGGGATCATCCTTTCCAGTTTTTGAGGGCAATCATCAGTAACTTGCGGTCGGACAAAGAGTAGATATGTTTGGCGCCAGCATTGGACGCGCGGGACAGCGCATCATCGACGCCATGGTGCGTTGGCTGGCGCGTGGTCACATTAATCCGAACATTCTGACGTTTGTGGGCGTAGCCATAAACGTCGGATCAGGCTTGCTGTTTGGCTTCGGGCAGTTCTTCTGGGCCGGCATAGTTTTAATCGTAGCGAACCTCTTTGACATGCTCGACGGCCAAGTCGCGCGACTGTCGGGACGAGTTACCAGATTCGGCGGATTCCTTGATTCGTCGCTCGATCGTCTCTCTGACATGGTCGTGTTCGTCGGGCTGATGGTTTTTTACGCCCGCGACACAGGGTTTCATTCGACGCTCAATGTGTTTTTGGCCGGCACCGGAATGATGGGCTCAGTCATGGTGAGTTACGCGAGCGCGCGCGCGGAAAGCCTGATTCCCAAATGCGACGTCGGATTTCTGCGCCGGCCTGAGCGCGTCGTGCTATTTATCATTGGCTCGCTGACGACGCACCCGGGATCGCACAATTTCTTTCTCAATCGAATGCCGGCGGTGCTCTGGGTTTTGGCGGTGGGATCGTATTGGACGTTCGCGCACCGAATGTATCATACGTGGACAGAATTGAATCGAGCCAAGCGCGAAGCCGCGCAAAGCGAACGACTGGCCTCGTCCGTGCCGCAATCTCACGGGCCGGATCGGCGGCCGGAACCGACTTTGGCTGCCAAAACAGGTTAGCGAAAAGAAATTCCACATTTTCACGGCGGATTATTCTTGACGAAGTTTTAGTCTCAGTCTAATTTATTCCGCGCACTATTTTAGAGGTAACGAATTTGATCATCTGCCCCGCTTGCGGCTCTACTGTCGAGGTTGAACTTTGTGATGGCTGCACGTCCTGTGGCGCGCGCGCTGTCGGTCCACCCTTAGCCAAGCCCGAACACCAACTCATTTCCTACGGTCCCGCGATGGTTGCATCAACCGGCGGGTTCATAACCCTGGCTGGCTTCCTGGCCTCGATCGTTGTTACATGGATCATCAGCAAGGGAGCGTCACTTCGTTTCGGCCCAATGGTAAATGCGGGAGAGATCGCTGCCTGGCAGTTAAAGTGGATTGCGCTTCCGTTGGCGGTTGCGATTGTGTGGGGCGGCATGCGCCTGCTGCGCACGATTAAAGACGCGCCGGCGACCTTCGGTGGCTTGCGCATCGCGCGCGTAGGGTTCACCAGCGCGGTCGCTGCGATCGCTTTGGTTGCTGTTCTGATCGGAATTACCGTGCCGGAAAGGTTGCGCCGCCATCAATGGGCGTTGGACGCGGCTGAAAATGCGCATGCCTACACGCTGAATCGAGCGCTCCTCGAATACCGCGACCTGCACGGCACCTTGCCGCCTCAGGACGATCTCGTTAACCAGCTTAAGACGTTGCCCGATCCCAATGGAGCAATCGCCGAAGCGCTTAGTTTTGTCGATGCGAACGGATATCAGGCGAGCACCGTAGTGGCGGCCGCGGCCCCGAAAACAAAAGCTCTGGCGAAAGGCGCGGCGTTGCGAAACGCTTCTTTGAGCACGACGCCCGATCCGCCCGGCGTCTCGTTCACTAATTACGAATTGCGCCTGCCCGGCGCCGACAAGAAACTAAATACTCCGGATGATCTTATCGTTCGCGATGGTTTGATAATGACTGTTGCTGAGTTCCAGGCCTATCGCGCGTCTCGCTCTGCCACGCCTTAAAGGGTCATGTCTTTTCTGACCCGTTTCCGCAAGCCCAAAGAAGATCCAGAAGTCGTTCGTCGACGCACTCTGCTGCGCTCGGGCCGGCTGGGCGAAGCGACCGTGCTGGGCACCGACGTCGATGCGGATGGCAAAGTGATGCTGTCGTATTGTTACGAGATTGGCGGTGTCGATTACGAAACTGTCCAACAGCTCGATGAGCAACAATTGCTGCGCAAGTCAGACTACCTGCCGGGCTCTCGAGTTCAGATGAGATATGATCCGCACCGGCCCGCGAATTCGTTTGTCGTTTGAGGCGGTAACGAGCGACGAGTGATGAGTTATGAGTAATGAGCGATGGGTTATGAGTGTGAGTGATGACGGACCAGCGACAAATGACAGCTGGCACGTGACGAGTGACGAGTGACGAGAAACAGGTGACAAGTAATCAGAGATTCTCCCACTATTTTGCTCATAACTCATAACTCATCACACATCACTTATCTTGAATGTCGATGTTTCGCAAAATCCTGATTGCCAATCGCGGTGAGATCGCCGTGCGCATTATTCGCGCGTGTCGCGATCTGAGAATCTCCCCCGTCGCGGTTTACTCGGAGCCCGACGCCGGTGCTTTGCACGTTCGTCTTTCGGACGAAGCCTATTGCATTGGACCGGCCGCTTCGCTGGAAAGCTACCTCAACATTGAATCGATCATCGATGCCGCGGAGCAATCAGGCGCCGAAGCAATTCATCCCGGTTATGGCTTTCTGGCCGAGAACGCCGATTTCGCGCGCGCGGTTGCAGCGGCAGGCTTAACCTTTATTGGCCCAACCCCGGACTCGATGGAAGTCATGGGATCGAAGACCAGCGCGCGGCGAGCGGCAATCGCGGCGGGCGCGCCGGTTGTTCCGGGCACGACCGAAGCCTTGAAAAACCACGAAGAGGCGAGGGAAGTCGCAGCGAAATTCGGCTACCCGGTCATGCTCAAAGCAGCCGCCGGCGGCGGTGGCAAAGGCATGCGGCAGGTGGCGTCCGAGAGTGAGTTGCGATCGGCATTCGAAGCCGCGCAGTCAGAAGCCGCTTCTGCTTTCGGAAATTCGGACGTGTACCTTGAGAAAGTCGTCGAGCAGCCTCGCCACATCGAAATTCAGATCTTCGCCGATAGTCACGGCAACTGTGTTCATCTTGGCGAACGTGAGTGCTCAATTCAGCGGCGTCACCAGAAGGTGATTGAAGAATGCCCGTCGCCTTTGAACGACGCGCATTTGCGACAGCGCATGGGCGACGCCGCAATCAAGATCGCGAAGGCCGTGGACTACGTCGGCGCCGGCACTGTCGAGTTTCTCTTCTCGGACGTAACGCGCGAATTTTATTTTCTCGAGATGAACACGCGGCTGCAGGTCGAGCATCCGGTGACCGAGCTGGTGACTGGATTCGATCTGGTGCGTGAACAAATTCATGTTGCTGCCGGCCACGCTCTGTCGTTCAAACAGAAAGATGTTCACTGGCACGGTCACGCAATCGAGTGCCGGGTGTATGCTGAAGACCCCGACAATAATTTCTTTCCCTCGCCTGGGCCAATTACTTTTTTGCGCGTGCCCAGCGGCCCGGGAATTCGCGACGATAGCGGCGTCACGGCCGGCGATGAAGTTTCGATTCATTACGATCCGATGATTTCAAAGCTCGCGGCCTGGGGACGCACGCGCGAAGAAGCGATCGATCGAATGCGACGGGCGCTCGATGAATATGCGGTCGGCGGAATCAAGACGACCCTGCCGTTCTTTCGCCAAATAATTCGCGACGATGAATTCATCTCCGGCCGTCTTGATACAGGCTTCATTCCGCGATTCAACGAACGTAACAGATCGGCAAGCGCCGTCGAGGGCGACGAAGAGGCAGCGATGGACCGCGACGTTGCGATCATTGCTGCTGCGCTTGCTTATGCAGAAGCGCAACACGCGGCGCGGTCGAACCATCAGTCACAGCCATCGAGCAAATGGAAGATGGCAGGTCGCGCCGCCGGCATCAAACAGACGCTCCTCAATCGCGAACTCTTAAAACGATGAAGCTCCAAGCCACAGTTGGTGAATTCAACACGGATGTCGCGTTGGACGTTGACGGCGCCCGAGTCGTAGCGACGGTCGGAGAGCGTAAATACCAGCTTCAGCTCCATCGTTCCGCGGCAAGCGAGTTCTTATTGAGCTCAGACGGCCGGGTTTTCAACTGCCGGATCGAAGGCCAGCCCGCGTCAGGTCGAGCTGTCGAAGTCGTCGTCGGCTCGAACCGGCGCGCGGTGACGTTAACTGATCCGAAACGCCTGCGCGGCGCTGACAGCGCGGGGGCTCACGCCGGCGGGGCGGCGATTGTGACAGCGCCGATGCCAGGAAAAGTCGTGCGCGTCATGGTCGAGGTGGGCGCGGCGGTCGAGGCGGGCGCGGGCCTGCTAGTCGTGGAGGCGATGAAGATGCAGAATGAAATGAAGTCGCCAAAAGCGGGCACAGTCGCGACGCTGAACGTGGAAGTCGGCGCGACCGTGAACGGCGGCGATGTGCTGGTGGTGATCGAATAAGAGCATGACGCGGAGACACAGCCACGGCGAGACGGGGAGACAAGTACACAAAGACGGAGATCCCCCTGTCCCCGGGTCTCCCGAACTCCGCGTCCTGCTCTGGGATCTCGATGGCACCCTCGTGCGCGGCAAGCGCTTCGGCAGTTACAAAGACTACACGGCGCCCATGCTCGAATCGATCTTCGGCACCTCCGGTTCGTTGCACCAGATGGTCGTGTCGGGAATGACCGACCTGCAGATTGTCGAAGAGGCGCTCCGCAGTGAAGGCATCACCCGCGAACACATCAACTCTCGGAAAGACGAATTAAAGCGCTCTTACATCGAGCAGATGAAACTCGCCGTCGGTAACGGCGCGCATGTGATCGAAGTCATTCCCGGCGCGCGCGAAGCCCTGCAAGCCGTTCACGATCACCCGCGATATCAGTCGGCTTTGCTCACGGGCAACATCGAGCCTGCGGCTTACCTGAAAGTTGAAGTTACCGGCCTCGCAAAATTCTTCACGCTGCCGGGCGCCTTTGGCGACGAATCATTCGATCGACGCGATCTGCCGGCGTTCGCGGCCGCGCGCATCAATAAACAACTGGGCGAAGAGCTCGCGCCACGTCAGTTCATAGTGATTGGCGACACGCCCAACGACGTGGCGTGCGCCCGGCACTTCGGCGCGCGCGTGGTTGGTATCGGCACCGGCCGCGTTCATTCGATTGACGAGCTGCTCGCTTCCCAGCCCGATGCGTTCCTTCCAAACTTGCTTGACGTTGATCTCTTTGTTCGCACGCTCGATGCTCTGTAACTCTCCGGCACGCCGGCACATTTGGTCGAAAGCTCGCGTCGCGCGATAATCATTTCCTACCCCTGGCAAGTTGTAATCCGACACGAAATGACAGGAGGGACCATGCTCGTTAACTGGATCAAAGATGCTGACGCTGCGCTGGCGCAAGCGAAGGAAGAAGCGAAACCGTTACTCATCGATTTCTCTGCAGCGCCTGCCTGAGGCGCATGTGCTCGGCTGGAAGCCGAGTCCTACTCTGACGAAGGTATTGCCAACTTCATCAACAACACGTTCATTCCGCTCGAAGCTCACATCAAAGAACATCCGGCGTATTCCAAACGATTCGAGGCTGTGTGGACACCTACGATTCTGATCATGGATTCAGAGGGCGTAGAACGCTATCGCATCGAAGGATATCTGCCGCCGGATTGGTTTCGCGGCCGTTTGGAGATGGGACGCGCGCGGGTTTTGTTCATGCACAAGAAATTTGCCGAAGCGCAAAAGATTTACGAGGACGTAATCGGACGTTTCGGCAACCTGGGTTTAGCGGCTGAGGCCATCTATTTTCGTGACGTGTGTAAATACAAAGCTACGAATGATCATACGTCACTCGGCGCTGCGGCAGCTGAGTTAGGCAAGAAATTTCCGGACGATGAATGGCGGTTGAAGAGCTTGCCGTGGGAGCATTGAAATAAATCTGGCCGCGGATGAATCCACATCCACGCGAAAAGAAAATAGAATCAATGCGTCTTGATCCGCGTAAATCTGCGGCTAAAACTAAATTCGATGAAAGCCTTTCAAAATATCCTGCGTCGCCAGGCGCAGGATTACCGGTCGCCCGTGCGGGCACGTCGTCGGAGACGAAGTCATCAACAGCCGATCGATTAGCCAGCGCATCTTTTCCGCCGCCAGCGGCATGTTTACTTTGATCGCGGCATGACACGCCAGCGACGCAGCAATCTCATCACGTAAAGTCGCGCGCGCTGCGCCGCGCTTCTCGGCGTCAACCGTCTCGAGGACTTCTGACAAGACGTTGCGAGCTTCACTGGCGGGCAAATCGGCGGGCGCAGATTTTATCGCGACCGTTCGGCCCGACAGCCGCATCAACTCGAATCCGTAATTCTCCAACTCTTGCGCAGCTGCTTCGAAAGCTGCCGCTTGCGCGGGCGTGAGGTCGAAGGTTTCGGGAATCAGCATCTGCTGCGACTCGGCGCGGCGTGAAGCCTCGAGCCGTCGATACTTATCGAACAACACCCGCTCGTGCGCGACGTGCTGATCGATGAGGAGCAAGCCTTCGTCGTCGGTGGCGATAATAAAACTTTCATCGAGTTGGCCCAGCGGCCGGATGTTCGTTGACAGTGATTCAACCGGAACTTCCTTCACGAACTTTGTGGCTGAATCGAGCGGCGGCAGCGCCGGCGTCGGCGATTGAGTGGGCGCACTTTCCGTTTGTGTTTGCGGTTCGATTGAGCTTGCTGACGTTGGTTCGCTCGATCTAACCGGGGAAGGAAAAGCCGTTTCGGGAATAGCGGCGGAGGCGGGTTGCGATAACTGCGGTTGCGCGGCGGTCGCAAAACCGAATCCGATTCGCTCCTGTTGCGGCTGCGGGCGCAGAGTGTAAGCCGCAGGCGGGGGCTGAACAGGGCCGCGCTCATTTTCAAGAACGTCGCTCGGCGTGATCCTGCCGTCGTCCGAATCCCTTTCGATTTCTTCGCTGGAAAGTTGCGCGGCCGGCGCTTCAGTGCGCGGCGTGTAGCCCGCGCTCGCCAGGGTTGCGCGCACGGCTTCGCGGACCAAATCGGCCACTGCCGCCGCGCGCCGAAATCGCACTTCCGTTTTCGCCGGGTGCACGTTGACGTCGACTTCTTCGAGTGGCACGTCGATGAACAAGAGCGCGACCGGGTAGACGCCGTGCGGCAGAATCGATCGGTAGCCTTCCGACAGCGCGCGGCCGATCAGGCGATCGCGGACAAAGCGTCCATTGACGAACAGAAATTGAGCGTCACGCGATGTGCGTCGATCGCGCGGAGCAGAAACAAAGCCACGCACTCGCGCGAGCCGGGTTCCAGTCTGTCCTGCTTCGGATCCGTTATTAACTTCCAACAGTCCATCCAGGAATTGGGCGCCGAAAATTTGATATGCGCGTTCGCGCAAATCGTTTGCCGGCGCTACGCGAATTGTTTCGCGCCCGTTGTTGGTCAAGGTGAAAGCGATTTCCGGGTGCGCCAGCGCGTAATGCGTGACGAGATTGGTGAGGTGATAACTCTCGGTCGCTTCCGATCGCAAAAACTTTCGCCGCGCCGGCGTGTTGAAGAAGAGATCGCGCACGCCGATCGTTGTGCCTTGCGGATGTGCCGCATCTTTCACGTCGCGCATTCGTCCACCTTCGATCACGACGCGCGTGCCGGCACTTTTATCTTGCCTGTGCGTTATCAGCTCGACGCGTGCGACCGCAGCGATTGAAGCCAGCGCCTCGCCGCGAAAACCGAGAGTGGCGATTCCATTCAAGTCGTCGGCTTTGCTTATCTTTGAAGTCGCGTGTCTCTCGAAAGCGAGCACGGCGTCATCGCGCGTCATGCCTTCGCCATCGTCGTTAATTTTCAAAAGCCGGCGGCCGCCGGACTCGACGTCTATCGCGATGCGCGTGGCGCCGGCGTCAATCGCGTTTTCCACCAGTTCCTTGGCGACAGACGCAGGCCGCTCGACGACTTCGCCCGCAGCGATGAGGTTGCAAATGTGATCGGGGAGTACACGAATCTTGGACATGTGAATCAGAGATAGACAACCTGGTGATCGTTCGAATCCAAATCGATCGCATCAAAAATCCAATCGACAAAATATTTGCCATGGCGCGCGACGAACGATAAAACGTTGATGCTGCGTTCCTGCAAGTTCTTGTCTGGATAAAGTAAGTTGAATGCGCGTTCCAATTGACGCTGCACCGCCTGATCGCGCGCGACCTGGGCGCGGTTAAAGCGAGTGCGCAAACCATCCAGCTGATAATTGATCTTGCGTCGTCCCTTGTCGAGCGCGTCTGCCAGCGTCGGATCGACGCGCCGCAACTGCTCCTGCAACGCGTCGAGCTCTTTGCTAAACGTTTCCGTCGTGTGCTCGAACGCGGTGGCGGTCTCTCTGCCCAGGTACTCTGAAACCACGCGCGCCATCACGTGGTCCTGGCCTAAGAAAAAATCGTTTAGACGAATCTGATAACGTTCGAGCGACCGGCTGGTATGTTTTTCGATAAACGTCAAACTGGCGCGCGGCAGAATCGGCGTCACCGGACGATCCAGCAGCCGGTAGACTTCAGAGGTCTGCGCAAAGTATGCAACTTCAGCCGCCCCGCCGTAATAGGCGATTGTCGGCAGCAGCCAATCCTGCACGACCGCGCGGAGCGTCACGTTCGGACTAAAACGGTCGGGCTCGCGCAGTGACCACGCGGCCAGCTCATCAGCTGATCTTTCCATGCGGCCGCTCTTGGTTTGGTACTTTCCATTTTTCGTTTTCGTCAGCGCATGTCGCGCGCCTTGATCGTCATGCAGAAAAAGTGGAAACGCGTCTTCGGACGGCGTCACTTGCGCGTGATAGCCCGCCGCCTCCAATTCGCGGCTGCGATTAGCGATCGCTTTTGCAATTTCTGGCGCACGTTGTGCGGCAGCTGAATATATCTGAGCTGCAAGTTGTTTGAGTTCTGCATCCAGCGGATCGAGCAGAATCAAACCGCGCGCGCCGGCCAGCTTCGTCATCAGTCGCGCAAAGGCGTCGCCGAAATTTTGCCGAGGCTGGTACGAGTCGCGCAGCAGCGTTTTCAACTCACCCGCAAATTCATTCTGCGGCAGCGACTGAAGCAGATCACTAATTGTCTGCTCGATCGTCTGATCGAGGACGGACTGGCCGACTGGCAACCCGTCCGGATGAATCGCTGCGGAAGCAGAGACGCTGTCGAGACTGCAATCGCGGTTGATGAAATGCGTTGTGGCGACTTCAGCGAAGTCATGATCTTCGGTGGCAATCCAGAAAATCGGAACGGCTTTGATGCCGCGCTGGCTCAGACACTCTGAAAGCTTGACCGCCGAAAGTGCTTTGTAAATTGTGTAGAGCGGCCCGCCGAGCAGTCCGGCTTGCTGGCCCGTTACCACCGCGATGCAATCAAAGGCACGCAAGTCCTGGATGTACTCAAGTGTCTTCTCGCTCGCCCCCCACGCGCGATTCATTCGTTCCAGCGCATCGCAAAGCGCCTTTCGATCTGTTTTGTAATTACTGAGAACTTGCTCGCGACGTTCCGGCAGATCGTAGTGGCGCTTGACGGCTGATGGATAGAATCGGCGCAGCGCAACCGCATCATGCAGGTAATCGAGAAACAGTTTGCTCTGATGCGGAATTTGATCGAACGGAAGCTTCTCAACGCGCAGTCCGGCTTGTTCGGGCGTAGCGTGACAGGCAGGTTCGGCAGTGCTCAATTGGGGTTTGCTCCTGGCGGATCATTTTACGCGGTGAGTGTGGTGAGTGCTAGGTGTCAAGGGTGCGCCAACGCCCGGGCTTCCGAGACGCCTGTCGCGTCACGAAGCAAACTCTCAATTTCGGCGATTGCTTCTTTGCCGGGGCGACGCAAAGGCGCGCGCACTTCTCCGCCGATGAATCCGGCGATTTCCAGCGCCGCTTTCAATCCGCCGATGCCGTAGGTCTTGGTCACAGCTCGCGCCAACGGCGTCAGTTTTTCCTGCAACGCGTTTGCGCGATCGATTTCTCCGGCGCGGACCGCGCGATAAATTTCGAGACACAATCCCGGCGCACAACAGCCAACGGCGAGAATTCCACCACGCGCGCCTGCCTGCAGCGTTTCGCTAAAGACTGTGCCGTTGCCAATCATCATCGAGAAGTCCCTGGTAACCATGTCTCGCGCATCGCGAAACTTTTCGACGTCGTTCGAGCTGTCTTTCATCCCGATGATGTTCTGATGCTCGCTTAGCCGCGCAGCCGTCTGCGGCTCAATCTTGATTCCGGTAAGGTCGGGCATGCTGTAAAGAATGATCGGAACCGGAGACGCTTCCGCGACGGCCAGGTAATGTTCGATCAACGCTTCCTGCGTGATCGCGGAACGATAGAAGCTCGGCGTAATCACGAGCGCGGCTTGCGATCCAAGCTTTGCGGAACGCGCGATCTCTTCAATCGTTGCGCGCGTGCTTTGCTGTCCCGCCCCGACGATAAATGTCATCGTTTCGGGGACAGCCTCGCGCGCGGTTTCGATGACTTGAAGGAATTCGCGCTCGTTAAGGTTAACGCGCTCTCCGGTCGAACCGAGAATTACATAACCTGAAATCCCGCTATGATTCCAGCGCTGAAGATTTGAAACGAGTCCCTTCGTGTCGATCTGTTCGTCGCGCGTGAATGGCGTTGTGACCGGAAGCAGCAGCCCGCTGAGCTCGATTGGCATGATTGCACGCGATTATAGCGACGCGATCAAGGTGCGGCAATTTGGTTCGACTACCTCGAAGCTGGCGTTCGATCGGCAGGGCAAATTCCTGAAGCAGGGTTGCGATCTCAAACGCGGTCCATGAATTTGGCGCGTTCGACGAGTCTTTAAGCCCGGACGATGGCCAGCTTTTCGCTGCTCGAGCTTTCCCGTTATAATGCGTTACTTGATTCAAATCCCGCACCGCGCAAGTCTTGATTTGTCGCGTTTCGACGCGAGAAAGCGAAGCTATGCCATATCTCAAGCCTGAACGTCCGGAAAAAGTCAGCGCGCCCTCTTTGAAAGCCAGCAAAGAACGCGGCGAAAAACTGGTTTGCCTGACAGCCTACGATTATCCAACCGCGCGCATCGTTGACGAAGCGGGCATCGATATTATTTTGGTCGGGGACAGCCTCGGCAATGTCGTGCTGGGTTACGGCAACACGGTGCCGGTGACGCTTGATGAGGTTCTAATTCACGTCAAGGCGGTGCGGCGGGGTGTCGAGCGCGCGTTGCTGGTGGCTGACATGCCTTACGGATCGTTTCACACCGGCGCGGACGACACGGTGCGCGCGGCGTTGCGGCTCGTGAAAGAAGGCGAAGCCGAAGCAGTAAAGCTCGAAGGTGGTTTGAAGCGAGTTAAGTTGGTCAAGCGTTTGGTGAACGAAGAAATTTCCGTCATGGGCCACATTGGCCTGACGCCGCAGTCGATCAACCAGCTCGGAGCTTATCGCGTGCAGGGCAAGACTGCGGATGCAGCACGCCGGCTACTCGACGATGCATACGCGCTGGAAGATGCGGGTGTTTTTTCGATCGTGCTGGAACTCGTGCCCCGCGAAATCGCACAGATGATTACCGAAAGCGTGAAGGTTCCGACTGTCGGCATCGGCGCCGGCTCGCACTGCGACATTCAAGTCCTGGTCTTTCATGATCTGCTCGGCATGGCTTTCGGTAAATTGCCACGCTTCGTTCGCGAGTACGCGAACCTGCGCGAAACGATCACTGGCGCCGTCACGCGTTGGGCCGAAGACGTGCGCAACGGAACTTATCCTTCTGACGCCGAATCGTATGCTTTGCCTTCGCAGGCTGCCGAAGAGCTGAAGATCGAGTCGACGAAGGCCGGGAGGCCCAAATAAGTCTGAGTCCTGATCACGGTCTTCGGTCCTGGATGTTTGGTCTCAGAAGTGAAGACCAAAATTCTGAGATCCTGGGCCTTCTTTTATGCAAATAATCGCGAGTCGCGAAGAGATGGTTTCAGTCGCGCGTGAGGCTCAGCAAGGTGGGCGCACGATCGGTTTTGTGCCGACGATGGGCGCATTGCATGAAGGCCACCTGAGCCTGATGCGCGAAGCTCGGGCCCAGTGCGATGTCCTCGTAGTGTCGATTTTTGTTAATCCGACGCAGTTCGGTCCCGCCGAGGATTTCGAAAAGTATCCGCGCGATCTGAACAGCGATGCAAAGCTTTTGAGCGGCGAAAGTGTCGACTATCTTTTTGCGCCTGCGTTGGCGGACATCTATCCTGCCGGCTTCTCAACTTACGTTACCGTCGAGGGCTTGTCTGAGCACCTCGAAGGCGCGTCGCGGCAGGGCCATTTTTGCGGCGTGGCCACGGTGGTGGCGATTCTTCTGAACATCGTGCGGCCGGACGTTGCATTCTTTGGTCAGAAGGATGCGCAGCAGGCCGCGGTCTTGAAGCGCATGGTGCGTGACCTGGCTTTCGACACGAAAGTAGTCGTGCTGCCAATCGTGCGCGAGCCGTCCGGGTTGGCCCTCTCGTCGCGCAACGCATATCTCACTCGTGAAGAGAAGCGAGCAGCCACCATTTTGCATCGCGGGCTCTTACAGGCACTGGCCGCATATGAAGGCGGCGAGCGTGATGGCGGCCGTTTGATTGAACTGGTACGCTCAACGGTCGCGGCTGAGCCACTGACGAGCGTCGATTACGTAAGTCTGAACGACGCTGAGTCACTCGAGCCGCTCGATCAAATCGCCGAGCGACCGGCGCTGCTTTCGCTCGCGGTTTATCTTGGCAAGACACGATTGATTGATAACATGCTGCTGGGTCAAGCTGAAAAGCAGGATGCCGCCGGCGCGTGAGGCTGGAATCGGAAACCCGACCGTAAGGGAGGGTGCGGTCGCAATGACGAACGGAACCAAACAAAAAGCCCACATCAGTTTCGTCCTGAACGGCGAGCCGGCAGAAGTTGCTTTCGCGCCGCACAAGACTTTGCTCGAGGTTCTGCGCGAAGATCTTAATCTTACCGGAACCAAGCATGGATGCGAGCTGGGCGAGTGCGGAACCTGCACCGTTTTGGTCGACGGGCGATCGATTCTGTCTTGCCTGATGCTGGGTTTGGAGGCAGAGGGTCGTGACGTCGAAACGATCGAAGGGATGGCCGACGGCCCGACTTTGCATCCTTTGCAGGAAACCTTTGCTGACACGGGCGCAGCGCAATGCGGCTATTGCTCGCCGGGTTTCATGCTGGCCGCGAAAGAACTGATTGAAAAATCTCCACAGCCGTCGCGAGATGAAATCAAAGAAGCACTGTCGGGAAATCTTTGTCGCTGCACCGGCTACATCAAGATTTACGAAGCAGTGGAATTGGCAGCGGCCAAGATGCGGGGTGAGGATATAGAGCTGCCAAAGGAATCAATTTACGGATTGTGATTCATGGTTGGTTACCTCTGGGTCAGGAAGAGGGGCTTGCCCCCGCCTCGGTTGTGCCAAACAAAGAGCGGGGATAAACGACCCTTCCTGACCTGGAGGTTGTGACGGCGACTGTGATCTCAAGATTGAATGGCTGACAACCAGAACAACGGAAAACCACTCAACGTCGTCGGCAAGCCTTTTCGCAAGGTTGACGCGCGCGCGAAGTGTACCGGGCAAACGAAGTTCGCTGACGACATCGTTCTGCCGCGCATGCTCGCGTGCAAGATTCTCCGCAGCCACGAGCCGCACGCGCTCATAAAGAATATCGACATATCGAAGGCGCTGGCGCTGCCCGGTGTGGTTGCCATTATCACTGGGCGTGACCTGCCCATTCCATACGGAATTCTGCCGGTGAGCCAGGATGAGCACGCACTCTGCATCGACAAGGTTCGTTTCATTGGCGACCCGGTTGCCGCGGTGGCGGCGATTGATGAAGACGTTGCCTTCGACGCAATGAACCTAATCGAAGTTGAGTACGAGCGCCTGCAAACCATAACGTCGATTGAGGAAGGCTTGTTGATCGACGAGCCGCGCATCCACGAATATGGCGACGGCGGCAACGTCCATAAGAAAGTCTCCCTCGAATTCGGCGACGTCGATGAAGGTTTCGCCGAAGCCGATCTGATTCGCGAAGACACTTTCTTCTACGAAGGCAACACGCATCTGCCGATGGAACAGCACGCAGCCCTTGCTTACTTCGACACGGACGAGAAGCTGACGCTTTGGAGCTCGACGCAGACGCCACACTATGTGCATCGCGCCTTAACCAAAGTTCTCGAGGTTCCCGCGAGCCACATCCGCGTCATCGCCACGCCCAACGGTGGCGGCTTCGGCGGCAAGAGCGACCCTTTCAATCACGAAGTCGTCGTCAGCAAACTTTCGATGATGACAGGCCGTCCGGTGAAGTGCACTCTTACTCGCGAAGAAGTTTTCTATTGCCATCGCGGGCGCCATCCTGTCTTGATGCACGTGAAGACGGGCGTGAAAAAAGACGGCGCGATCACGGCGATGCATTTCAAGACTTTTCTAGACGGCGGAGCGTACGGCAGCTACGGCGTGGCGAGCACGTTCTACACCGGCGCGTTGCAGACGGTGACTTACGATGTGCCGCGTTACAAATTTCAGGGCGCGCGAGTCTTTACGAACAAGCCGCCATGCGGGCCGAAGCGCGGTCACGGAACACCGCAGCCTCGTTACGGGCTGGAAGTTCATCTCGACAAGATCGCCGAGCAGTTAAATCTCGATCCGGCAGAGATGCGGCGCAAACATCTCGTGCCGCCGAATTCTGTGACGGCGAACTACTTGCGCATCGGCAGCATGGGTCTGGGCGCGTGCATCGACAAAGTCGTCGAAGGATCTGAATGGAAGAAGAAGTTTTCGTGGGCGAGGCCAGACTCCAGTGTCCAGACTTCAGGCTCCCGAAAAGGCATCGGCATCGCCTGCTCGTCTTACATCTGCGGAGCGGGCTTGCCGATCTACTGGAACAACATGCCGCAATCCGGCGTGCAGCTGCGGCTCGATCGCCAGGGCGGCGTTTGCGTAATGTGCGGATCGACTGACATCGGCCAGGGTTCGGATTCGATACTTGCCTATATCGTCGCAGAGATTCTCGGCATCGATCCATTCGATATTCGCGTGGTGACTGCCGACACGGATCTCACGCCGGTGGATCTCGGCAGCTACTCGTCGCGCGTGACTTTGATGACAGGTAACGCTGCGATTCAAGCCGCGGAGCGGGCGAGGGAACTGCTGACGCTGGCGGTGGCGGAAAAGCTCAACGTGCCGATCGAAAATATTTCGTTTGCCGAACGGCGCGCTTTCGATGTCGAGAATCCTGAAGTTGGAGTGTCGTTTGCTGAAGCGGTCGTGCTTGCGGAATCCAAATTCGGCACGATTGGAACCGTGGGCTCGTACTCGCCGCCGCGCTCTCCGGGCAAATACAAAGGCGCGGGTGTCGGCCCGTCTCCCGCGTACAGTTATTCTGCGGCAGTTGCCGAAGTCGACGTCGATCCATCCACCGGGATCGTTACGGTTGAGCGAGTTTGGATCGCCCACGACATCGGCAAATCCATCAACCCGATGCTGGTCATGGGACAGGTTGAAGGCAGCGTGTACATGGGGCTGGGCGAGATCCTGATGGAAGAAATGTCTTACCGCGGCAACCGGAACGCGGTGCACAAGTTTCCGTCGATGCTTGAATACAAGAGCCCGACAACGATGGAGATGTGCGATGTCAAAACTTATCTGATCGAAGATCCCGATCCGAATGGTCCCTTCGGCGCCAAAGAAGTCGGACAGGGCCCGCTGCTTCCGGTGCCGCCGGCAGTCGCGAATGCTGTTTACAATGCCGTCGGCGTGCGGGTGGACGAAGTGCCGCTTACGCCGGAAAAAGTTTTAAAGGCGCTGCGCGAGAAAGAGAAAGGACGCGAGGCGCGGTTCGGTCCAACTTCTGTCCCGAACACTGACTGGCCTGAACCGTTGCGCGTCTTAACTCCTGCCGAAGGCGGCGACGGTCGCGAGATGCCCCGCGTCGCAGTCCATTCATAAGGAGAGACTTTATGAAACTTCCCAATGTTCAGAATGCGGTTATTGACATCGAGAAACTTCGCTATTACTCGCTTTCTTCAACTCATCCCAAAGGGAAGCATAAGGCGAAACTTTTCGAAGAGAAGTTGGCGATGCGGGCTGACGAGGCAGAGTTATTGCGTGAAGCAATTCGAAAGGCAATATTGTCAGCGGATGCTGTGGAGTTAGAGCCAAATGCGTTCGGGCGCAGGTTTAGGCTAGATTTCGAACTTGGTCGTGGGAAGGGGATCATCTGGTACAACGCCGGTGTCCGCTCAGGTTGGATTATTCGCAAGAATGAGGATTTTCCGCGCTTAACAACTTGTTATAACTTTCGCAAGAGCGCATAGAGCATGGGCGAAATCCAATTGCTGGACGTCATCGCATTGGTTGAGGATGTGAAATCGGAAGGGCTCCGACGCGGTGAGGTCGGTACCGTAGTCGAGATATGGGAGAGCGACGTCTTTGAAATTGAATTTAGCGACGACTCCGGCAAAGCGTACGCATTCGCAGCATTACGTCCTGAGCAGATTATGAAGCTTCACTTCTGGAAAGATCGGGCCGCTCAAACTCAAGACTAGTGACGCATCTGGCGGTTCACTCGTAATGATCATGAAAAAAACCATACCATTCGTCGTCATCGCCATTGTGTTGGTTGCGGCAATCGCCGCATTTATTGTGTTTGGTCGTAAGAAAAGTACCGACCCGAACAGCGCGTTCGTGACGTCGCCGGCTCAAGGTTCGATCGCGGAAGCAACGCCAGTCTCCCAGGCTTCACCGACTGCTACGATTCCGATCACAAAACCGAACGTAAAGGTTTCTTCGCCGGTGGTGCTGGAGGAGTACGGCGACTATCAATGCCCGCCGTGCCGTGTTTTGTATCCAGTCCTAAAACAGATTGAGAGCGAGTATGGCGATCAATTGAAGATCGTCTTTCACCAGTTTCCGCTCACCAAGATTCATAAGAACGCGATGGCGGCCGCGCACGCCGCTGAGGCCGCACGCAACCAGAATAAGTTTTGGGAGATGCACGATCGGCTCTACCAGAATCAAAACGCGTGGAAGGACCTCGAAGATCCGCGACCAACGTTCATCCAATATGCTCGAGAGCTGAAAATGAATGTGGAGCGATTCACCCGCGACGTCGACAGTCCGCAGATCGATCAGCGAATTAACGAGGACATGCAGAAGGGCACCGGCCTCGGCGTGACGGGCACGCCGACGGTCTTTATCGAGGGCCACATGCTGCGTTACGAGGCCACGACACCCGACGGCGTCCGTCAGGGAATCAACTACATGTTGCAAAGAAAAGCTGTGTCTTAGCCTTGGAATTTTTGTCTTGCTCAAGCTCGGCCGCACACCAAGCCCCCGGGGTAAAGTCGTTCACGCCCGTCACTTAAACCAAATCGCCTCAAGTTGTTGTTGACATGTGGGCGACCTCCCTCTATAGTGCCTCCCGAAAAGTCTCCTTTGATGCCCGTCACCCCCTGCATCAAATGACGGACACCGATGTTCAAACTTCAGCGCCTCGAAATCACGGGATTCAAGTCCTTCGCGGACCATACTGACCTTCGCTTCACCGGCGAGGGCATTACCGGCATTGTCGGCCCCAACGGCTGCGGCAAGAGCAACGTCGCGGATGCTATCGCGTGGGTTCTGGGCGAGCAGCGCGTCAAACATCTGCGCGGCGGCGAGATGAAAGACGTGATCTTTCAAGGGTCACGCAATCGCGCGCCCAGCGGTATGTCCGAAGTTGTGCTGCACCTGGTGCGCGATGAAGTCGTCGAAGTCGAACCAGACATTGAAGACATCGATTCGCGGCTGGAACAGATTGATGAAAACGTAGCCGCGTTCGACTCGGCCGAAGTTGCGCCCGCGGAACCCGAAACTTCGACGGGAGAAGTTGCGGCAGCGATCGAGTCAGAAGCGACAGCGGAATCCGAAGCGACCGGGGCAAATGTTCAGTCTGAGGCCGGCGGCGATTCTTCCGAATTAACTCAAAAGCAAAAGACGCATCATCATCGTCACTGGCGACAACGCCGCAACCTCGCGCTGGAGTTCGCGCCGGGCGAAGCGGTTTCGGTGACGCGCCGTCTCTATCGATCGGGAGAGAGTGAATACCTGCTGAATGATCGACCGTGCCGCCTGCGCGACATTCAGGATCTGTTTTCCGGAACAGGCTTGTCAGGTGGCCACTACGCGATCATCGAGCAGGGCCGCATCGGGCAGATTCTTTCGGCCAAGCCGATGGACCGCCGCACGATCATCGAAGAGGCCGCGGGCATCACCAAGTTTCGCGTGCGACAACGCGCCGCGGAAGCGCGTTTGGAATCGGCGCGCGCGAACCTCAGCAGAGTTTCCGACATAATTTCTGAGATCGAACGGCAGGTGAACAGCCTGCGTCGTCAGGCTGCGAAAGCCCGTCGCTATCGAATCATGCGCGAAGAGCTGCGCGAGCTGCTGCGTCGCGTTTACGTCGGCGAAGAGCAGAGCCTGAGCGCTTTGCTCGAACAAACGCAGGCCGATCTGGATCGCGCAGCCGCTGAAGAAGAGCAACTTGCGCTGGCGTTGACTGAGCGCGAACAGGCCAGCCGCGCGGCGACGCAAAATGCGCGCGCTCTCGAGGATGAGCTGGCGCAGGTTCGGGCCGCTGTTGCCGAAGGCGCATTGCAGCGCGACCGTCGCATTCGCGAACGTAGCTATCAGGAAGAACAGATCGATGGGCTTACGAAACGTCGCACGGAAATCGAGCGCGAAGCGACAGCCCTCAGCGACCGGCTGAAAGTGATCGAATCTGAACTCGAGCGATTGCGCGCGCTTGATTCAACCCAGACGGCTGAAAATGAAGAGACGACCACGTTACTGCGTTCAGCCGAAGAAACTCACGCGGCGAAACTCGCCGAAGTCGCGCAAGCCGAGTACGAGATTGAAACTTCGCGCGCCGAACTTCTGAAACATACAGTCGCGGCAGAACGCCTGCACGAACTGGCCCGCCAGACTGAAAGCTCGCTCGAGAAAGTTGCGCAGCAAGCTGAAGGCCTCGCGCGCGAGGGAGAACGTGCACGAGCATCCCACGCCAGCGCTGCCGCCCAAGCGGAGAAGATCCAGCACCAATTCAGCGGAGCGCGCGAGAAGGTCGCGCGACTGATTGCCGAACGCGAAGCTGCGGTCAAAGCAGTCGTGGAGGGACACGAACGCGTTTCGGATACTGACGCCGAGCTGACGCGCGTGCGCGACGAATTCGCGCGCACACAGGCGCGCCTGGAAAGCTTCAAAGATCTCGACGATCGCCGAGCGCATTATTCGTTGGCGGTTCAGGAAGCCTTCTCAGCGAACGAAGCGCAGGATTTTCATTTGATCGGAACGCTTGCCGATTCAATCAAAGTCGAAGCCGAATGGGAACGCGCTGTCGAAGGTGCTTTGGGCTCTTCATTGCAATCGATTTTGGTGCCGACGCCGGACGATGCCATTCGCGCAGCCGCCTGGCTCAAGACTAATCACATCGGCCGAGCACAATTTTTGGTGACCGGTCTTCACGGTGGCAGCGATGAAGCGACCGTCGCGACTTTCACGCCGGCGGCTGAAGCGGCTTCCACGGGCACATCCGCCCGGCGCGAGTACGCCCCGATGGGAATCGATGGCCCGCGTATCGGCGAAATCCTGAATTTGCCGAAGGAACTTTTCGCATTGCTCGAGCGCACAATGCCCGAACGCATGAACGCTCGCGTGGTGCCGACGCTTGACGATGCCACTGCGTTGTCACTGGCGACAGGCGATATGTACGTCACGGTCGAAGGCGATTGGGTGACGGGCGGTCAGTTTGTAAACGCCGGCAACGGCCGCGCGCTGGAAGAAGGCGCGGGCCTGCTCACTTTCAAGCGCGAGTTGCGCGAGCTGCAATCGCGCGCCGTCGAGCTCGAGCCGGAATTGGCGATCGCGGAAATGTCGCGAAAGGAAGCGCGTTCGCGCATGGACGGCCTGGAAGAGTCGGTCGTGTTGCTTAACGCATCGATTGCGCGCGAAGAGCGCGATGCGATGGCACTTGAGCTGACCCTGGACAACTTGCAGCACGACGTGGAGCGCGCCGAGCGTCATCTGCGTGTCGTCGCCGACGACCATGCGCGCCTTGAGCAGGAGCGACTGGATCTGCAGGAAAGCCGCGCCCGGACTTTGCGTGATGCCGAAGCCGCCGAAGCTGCGCGCCTCGAGGTCAATCAGCGGCTGGCGGAAATCACGAATCGACTGACGGACCTTCGCCAGCAGATTGAAGCCGAGGCCGCGACCCTCAATCATCAACGCGCGGAAGCGGCCGCAGCCGTTGAGCGTCGCCGCTCGACGTCGTCTGACTTGCGACGGCTCGAGAACGAGCGCGCAGAAGTTACCGAGCGAATCGCGCGACATAATTTGGAATTGACTGAAGCAGTGGCGGCGGTCGAGCGACTGCAATCATCGATTGCTGAAATCGATCGCCTGGCGCTGGCAGTCGACGAAGAGAAGGCCCGGGAAGATGAGCAAATCGCAGCTGCGACCGCGCGTCTGACGGATGCGCGCGAACGCGCCGACGCCATGGCTGCTGAATTGGCTGAACTGAATCGCAACGCCGCGGCTTCGCGCGATGCGCGCTCGGCCATCGAAGTACAGCGGGCCGAAGCTGTCGCGCGAGTGAATTTCGTCCGCGAATCCTGCGCCAACGAATTGAATCAAAGCCTGGAAGAGATTGCCCGCGAGCTGGCGCCCGATCCGGATTTCGTTTTGGAAACCGCCAGAACGCGCGTCGAAGAATTGCGCGAGAAGCTGGAAAACTTCGGCGCGGTCAACATGATGGCGCTGGAAGAATTGTCCGAGAATGAAGAGCGCCTCGCCTTTTTGACTACGCAGCGCGACGACATCACCAGCGGCATTGCGTCGACCGAAGAGGCTTTGCGCGAAATCAAGCGTCGCTCGCGCGAGCGCTTCCGCGATGCCTTCGAGAAGATCAATCGCAACTTCAGCGAGCTGTTCCTGGAACTGTTTGGCGGCGGCCGCGGAGAGATGAGCCTAATCGACGAGAATGACGAACTCGAATCAGGCATCGACATCGTTGCCCAACCGCCGGGCAAGCGCCTGCAAAACGTTCTGCTCCTGTCGGGCGGCGAGAAGGCAATGGCCGCGCTCGCTCTGGTGCTCGGAATTTTTCATTACCGTCCGGCGCCGTTCTGCTTGCTCGACGAAGTCGATGCGCCGCTCGACGAAGCCAACATCGGCCGCTTCACGAACAAAGTCGTTTCCATGTCCACCAACACCCAGTTCATCGTGATTACGCACAACAAGCGAACGATGGAAACTGCGCGGGCCCTGTACGGTGTGACCATGGAAGAAGCCGGCGTCTCGAAGCTGGTGTCGGTCCGCTTCGAATAATTTCCGTCGCGGTTGTCAACGCTTTCCCCTCCCCACATAATCTAACCAGGCATGCAGGTTATCTTTCAGAATGGACCGGGCGTCGTTGTGCGATTGTCGCTTGCGATGGCGCTGCTCTCAGTCGTTTCAGTACGTGCACAAAACTCGAACAAGCGAAACGACAGGCCTCAGGCCACGGCGGTTACGCAAACCGAGAAGCCGAACGATGAAAAACCTGCCGACGCAGCTCGCTATCGATGGGAGTTCGCTCAACCCAACTTCATCGTCAGCCACATCGTCGTCGAACATGACGCGGCCGGCAGCGGGAAAATTTCGTTTGAGCGAAAGGGCGAGCAAGAATCGATCACGGAACCTATCGAGTTGTCGCCAGCTACCCGCGAGAGAATTTTCGGGCTGTGGCACGAGTTGAATTTCTTGAACTCGAACGAGAACTATCAGGCCTCGAAAGATTTTGCGCACCTCGGCACCTACACGCTGGCGATGGACGACGCGAAGCAGCAGCGCACCGCGCAGTTCAATTGGAGCAACAATGCGGACGCGTGGAAGCTGGCCCAGGAGTATCGACGCATCGCCGATCAAGCAATCTTTATTTTCGACATAACGGTCGCGCGAGAGAATCAGCCACTCAACACGCCCGGTCTGCTCGACACTTTGGAGGCGTTGTATGCGCGCAACGGGTTGGCCGATCCTAAACAACTCGTCCCGCTTTTGAAAGAGCTCCGCACGGACGAACACATCCCGCTCATCGCGCGCAATCACGCCGATCGGTTATTGAAGAAGATCGAGAAGTAGTCGATTTAGTCCGCGAGGCGCGCGGCGAAATCCACCAAACGATTCTCAGCCCAAAAGCGATCTTCACTTTGCGACGTCCTCCCGACGAAGGCGACATGGCCGCCAGTGTCCGGCGTTACGACCAGAACGTGACGGTTGGACGTCACCAAAGGGTCTCGCAAAGGCGCGACCGGAATGAATGGATCGTTTGCCGCATGAATGATCAGGGTCGGGACCCGAACGCGGCCAATCAGAGGAAGCGCGCTCGCTTTCGCGTAGTAATCGCGCGCGCCTGAAAAGCCGAACGCCGGCGCGATGAAGTGATCGTCGAACTGCTCCATCGAACGCACGTCTCGGATCCCGCGTAGATCGTAGAGCTCCGGAAACAGTTTCTTTTTCACTCTGATGCGGCGTTTCAAGTAATAAAGAAAGTTGCGATTGTAGACCAGGTTTCTGCGCTGATTAAGAAGATCGCAGCTTGCTTGCAGATCGACTGAAGGCGAGATTGCCACGACAGCTTTCAACTCCCGGGGCGCCGCGTCGCCAAGTTCTCCGTTTAATTTCAAGGCCAGGTTGCCGCCCAGCGAAAAACCTGCGATGACGATTCGCGACAAATGATCCCGGTCAATCAGCTCATCGATCACGACACGCAAATCGGCCGTTAATCCGGCGTGATAGAGCGTCGGCGTCAGGTGTTCCGTGCCGCCGCAATTGCGGATGTTTACGCGCACGACGTTGAAGCCGCGCCGGAACGCTTTGGCCGCAGTCGTGATCATGTAGGGCGAAGTCGCTGAGCCTTCGAGCCCATGCCACATCACCAGCGTGGGATGCTGCGCGCGATCTTCTTGCCATTGACAGCGTGCGAGGACGCGGCTCTCTGGCTCCACCTCGAATAATCGTTCCTCGACGCCGGTTAAATCGCGTGGGCGAAACCGGCTAGGCCAGAGATAGGCCGCCAGGGTCTGCGCGTCGCCTTGCTTGAGGAAGCGCGCGGGACGAAATGGATTGTTTGCGAAGTCGGCGGCTGCTTGAGCGAGAAGTGACGCGGTGTGCTCTCGAGGCGCAGGCGCGTCAGTGAGATCGGAAGTCATCGGAACGTCACGACAACATCGACAGTTTGTTTTTGAGGATCCGGCCTGGTGTTGACTTCGTATTTGGATCGCGTGCCGGTGCGCTGGGCCAGCGTTGCGACAAACGGGCGAATCACTGTCGACCTGTATTGATCGAGATAGCCTTCATCGTAAATCGCGTCCGCGACCAGTGTCCATTTGCTTTTCAAGCGCTGCGCATCCGCGGCCGGCAGTCCGTTAACGCTGAACGCGCCCATCCGGTACTGTGAGCCTTCCGTAATAATGAATTGATAGTTAACGCGCTGGCTTGCAGTATCGCGATTGCTGGTCTGTCCGACTTCAACATTGACGTAGCCTTTGCGCGCATAGGCTTTCCGCACCGTGTCGAGCGCGGCGTCAATTTTGTCGCGGCCAGCCGGGTCGCCACTGCGCAGAGCGAAAGCGATCGATAATTCCTGATTCGACAAAGCGCGGTTACCGCTCCAAGTAACCTGGCCCAAAGCATCGCCGGGGGAGGTGACCGGACCGATTGGCTTGTCCGGTTTTTCTTCAACTTCGAAAATGACAGTGAGCTCGTAATCTTCCGACCGTACCCGGTAAGAAACTCTTCGAAACGTGCCGGACTGCATCAGCTTGTCCGCGGCCGCATCAATTCGCCGAGCGTCGATCGGTTGTCCAAGTTGCAATCCACTCAGCTGAACCACCTGTTCAGACGACATCCGTTGCAGACCCACCACTTCAATCTTGCGCAGCGTCGTTTGTTCTTGCGCGCGCGCTGTTCCGGCAAACGCCAGCACGCAGAGACAGAAGCCTGCCGCCGGCAGTTTGGCATTTCGGAAAGTGTGAATGATGGCTCGCACTGATTGACTCAGGCGTTGATGGTAACGCAAGCTTCGGTTTCGGGGAAAGTTATGTGCGAGGCTCCAGTCGACCGGCGGAATTCCCGTGATTTTAGATGGAAACAAGTGAACATGGTGCGCTGCGGCAACTGGTCATCTCCTGCTGGGACGAACTCAGGCGTCCGGCGGTTGGCGCTCGCGTGCTGACAATCGTCCAGAAGCGAGTGGCAAAGCAACTCACTCACGGCGCGGGACTCAGTCCGGCCGCGATTGCCCGCATTCTCGCCGATGAGGGAGCTGAAATGCATCATCCGGAAATCATCGAGACCGATGCGGCCTGGCGTCAAAAAAGACTGAGCGGCACAAAAGAATTCGCGGCCATCCATGAGGCGCTAGAGCAAGTCACTGGACTAGCGGCGGCTGAGGATCTGCTGCGAAACCTTGAGACGACGCGACGGAAGTTTGAAAGCGATGAGAACAAGGATGGGTTGGCGCGACTCAGGTCGCTCGCGATTCAAGCGCGCCAGACGGCAAGTTTGATGGTTGAGGGCGCGAAGACCGAGCAGCTGCAACGAACTCACCTTGAAATTGTCGAATGGCTCAAGGTTTGGTTGCAGACTCCGAATCTTTTCAATGACTGGCTCGAACTACGAAAGCGATCGCAAGAATTTCGCGCGAGTTTTCCCGACTATCCGGCGTAGATCTTTGGCCGCGCATTGAGTGGATGAGCTTGTTCGTAAGCATGGGCCAAGCGAAACAAGCGGCCTTCGCTCCAGTTTGGGCCGAGCAGTTGCAGTCCGATGGGCAAACCTTCCGATGAAAGTCCGCAAGGCACGCTGATACCGGGAATGCCCGCGAGATTCGCCGTGACTGTGTAAATATCATTCAGATACATCGCCAGGGGATCGTCCACTTTTTCTCCGAAGCGAAATGCCGGAGTAGGCGCAGTGGGCGTGAGCACGGCGTCGCATTTGTCGAAGGCCGCCGCGAAGTCATTTCGAATTAGCATGCGGACCTTCTGAGCCTTCAGGTAGTACGCGTCGTAGTAACCAGCCGAGAGAACGTAAGTGCCCAGCATCACCCGGCGTTTCACTTCAGCGCCGAATCCTTCGTCGCGCGTCCTTCGATACATGTCGCGCAGCGCCGGCGCCTCTTCAGCGCGAAATCCATAACGTACGCCGTCAAATCGAGCGAGGTTCGACGAGGCTTCGGCAGTAGCGATAATGTAGTAGACAGCGATGGCGAACTTTGCGTGCGGCAATTCGACGTCGACAATCTCTGCGCCGAGATCACGATAGGCATCGATGGCTTTCTCGATCGATGCGCGCACTTCTTCGCTTAATCCTTCTCCGAGCAGTGTCCGCGAAACGCCAAGTCGCAGGCCTTTGATGTTCTTATCCGTCTCGCCGATGTAGTTCGGCACCGGCACGTCAGCGGTCGTAGCATCATGCGGATCGCGGCCGGCGATCACCTGCAGAATGGCCGCTGCGTCGCGCGCTGTCTGCGAGAAAACGCCGATCTGATCCAGCGAAGAGCCGAAGGCCACCAGGCCGTAACGCGACACGCGGCCGTACGTCGGCTTGAGGCCGATAACGCCGCAGAGCGAGGCGGGTTGACGAACAGAGCCGCCGGTGTCCGATCCAAGCGCGGCCGGCACAATTCCCGCCGCGACTGCGACAGCCGATCCTCCAGAGGATCCGCCGGGCACGCGCGTCGGATCCCAGGGATTTTTCACCGGCCCAAAAGCCGAGTTCTCGTTCGATGAGCCCATCGCGAATTCATCGCAATTCGTTTTGCCGATGATGATCGAGCCGGCGTCGAGCAGACGATCGATCGCAGTTGCGTTGTAAGGCGGCTTGTACGGCCCGAGAATTTGCGAGCCGCAGGATGTCTGCAAACCTCGCACGCAGATGTTGTCTTTGATGGCGACCGGGACTCCCGCCAGCGGTCCGGCTTTCTTCGGATCGATCGACGCGGCTCGTTTCAGCGCGCCGGCGCGATCAATCTCCAGAAACGCGTTCAACTCGTCGTTCAGTTTTTCGGCAGCGTCGAGCGCAGCTTGCACCTCGGCGCGCGCGGACGTTTCGCCGCGCACTAGTGCTTCCGTGATTTCTGCGATCGTTTTCATCAGCAAAACGCTCGTGCTAACCGAGAACTTTTGGAACCCGAAAGTGACCCGAGGCTGGATCGGGAGCCTGATCGAGAGCCAGCTTTTGACCCAGAGACGGTTGAACTTCATCGGGCCGAGAGCTTTCAGTCTGCTCGCCTTCTGGAGTCAGTCCGCCCAGTGCCGGCTCTACGGCGCTGGTATCGATCGCGTTTAGTTGTTCGATGTAGGTTACGATTTCCGCGATTTGCGGCGCGAACATGCGACGCTCGTCGTCGGTAATTTCCAGATGAGCAAGCTGTGCGATCTTTTCGATGTCGGATTCAGAAATCGGCATGGGTCACACCTCGGCTCAGGGATTTCGCGTAGTGGATCGCGCGTCGCGCCGCGAGATGCAATTCTCTGCCGCGCGCATGAAGCGTTCGCGTAACTCTCTATCTTCAATCTCTGCGGCTGACGCAATGACGCTTTGCGGCAGCGGCCCGCGCTTCACAACCTTCTCCTGACGCAAACTTGGATCGCGGCCACGCAACGCCTTCGGATTGATTTGGAATTCCAGCGAGTTGACTACGTTCGAGCGCAACAACTTGTTCATTCGAAAAATAAGTTCGGCTGACATCGACTGCAGCTGCTTTTGCCAGACAGCGTCCGCGACCGCGACGATCAGCTTTTTGTCATTGAGACGAATCGCGGCGGTGTGCTGCCGCAATCCTTCGCCGGTCACGCGTGACCAGGCGATCTTTGCCGCGCTTTCGGAAAGCTCGCGATCGTCACCTGCGCGCGCAAGAATTTTCGGCAAAAGCAAAACAGCGTCGATCATGGAGATTTGAACTTGACCTCGAAAAACTTCAGAATGGCCGCCCACGAACCGAGTTTCGGAGTGTAATGGAAGAGAAGCGAAACAACCAAACGAAGGCGGCCGCGGCGGCGGATTTAAGTGCGCAGCCTGCGAATCGAATAAACGCGGGCGATCAATTGCCAAAGCTTCTGCTCGCATCATCAAGCCCGCGCCGGGCAGAAATTCTTCGTTTGGTCGACTGGGAATTCGAAGTCGGCGCCGTCGAAGTTGACGAATCGATCCAACCGGGTGAAGGCGCGCGCGCTTACGTCGAACGTCTCGCCGCAGCCAAAGCCGAGGCCGCATGCGCCGTTCATGCGCGCCGTCCCGCACTTGCGGCCGACACCACGGTCCTGGTCAACGAAGAGATTCTCGCGAAGCCCGAAGACCTCGACGACGCGAAACGAATGCTGCGCACGCTCGCCGGGCGCTGGCATGAAGTGCTCACGGCCATCGCGCTGGTCACGCAAGCCGAAACAAAAGTCGCTTGCGAAACTACCGCAGTGAAGTTCGCGCCGATGAGCGAAGAGGAAATTAGCTGGTACGTGTCAACCGGCGAGCCGATGGACAAAGCAGGCGCGTACGCGATCCAGGGCCGGGGCGCGCGATTTATCGAAGCGATAAAAGGCGACTATTTCAACGTGATGGGTTTGCCGGTGAGATTGGTCTATGAGCTGGTTCGCGCTACTGCTTTACGGGCCGCGGTTCATCAGACGCGGCGATAGGTCCAGTGGGCGCAGGCTCGCGCGTTGGCGCAGGTGGAACTTGCGCTGGTGGCGCCGCAGGTTGTGCGGGCTCGCCAGGCGGCAGCGGTTCTGCGGGCGCAGTTTCAACGGGCCCGGGAATAATTTCCAACAAGACGCGATTGTCAGTCTCGAGGAATTGCGCCACCGAATCTCGAATCTGTTCGCGGGTGACGTCGAGATAATTCTGTAAATCAGTATTAAAAAGATCGGGATCGCCATCGTAGAGAGTGAACTCGGCAATCTGTTGTGAGCGGAACAGAGAAGACTGACGGCTCCGCACTGCGCCGTTGAAAAGATTATTGCGCAGCTTCTCCATCTCTTCCGGGCTGGGGCCGCGCGTTGCCAGATCGGAAATTTCCTTAAAGATGCTGTCGCGAATCTGCCTGCCTTCGAAGTCTGGTTTGGGAATCACCACGATAAACAAACCCGAAGGCCCGCGGCGCTCGTCGATGCCGCCCTGGATTTGCACGACGGACTCTTCACCCTTCACCAGCTTTTGATAAAGCCGCGCGCTTTCACCTTCGAAAAGCAGATGGCTGGCCAGCGAGAGCGCATAAAACGACGGCGTGCGACGCGGAGGAATTTTCCAGCCCAGCGCGAATGCCGGCACTGGGGCCAGCTTGTCGATGTATTGACCTTCGTGTTCGGCGACTTCGGCAGGCTCGCTAACATCCACCGGCGGAGGTTTCGGTTGCGGCGGAATTGGAGCGAAGTATTTTTCGATCAACTGGCCCACTTCGCCGCGATCGAAATCTCCGGCAATCGACAACACCGCGTTATTCGGCGCGTAGTAAATGCGAAAGAACTCGCGCACGTCGTCGACGGTGGCCGCGTCCAAATCTTCCATCGAGCCAATTGTCGAATGCGCATTCGCGGAGTTCTTGAAGCTCATCTCAAACAGCCGCAGAAATCCATTCACGTAGGGCTGGTTGTCATAGCGCAGCCGTTTTTCTTCCTTGACCGCCTCGCGTTGATTGTCGAGATTCTCTTGCGTCACGTTGAGTGAGCGCATGCGATCGCTTTCCAGCCAAAGCGCGAGCGGCAACTCACTGGCCGGCAAAGTTTCGAAGTAGTTCGTTCGCTCACTCGAAGTAGTTCCGTTCATCGTGCCGCCGGCATTCGAAATGTATTGGAAGTGCGCTGCCTTCGGCACGTTCTCTGATCCCTGGAACATCATGTGTTCGAACAAGTGAGCAAATCCGGTGCGGCCGTCGGGCTCGTTGCGCGAGCCGACGTCGTAATAAACGCTCACCGAAACCACCGGGACGGATTGATCCTGATTCAGAACGACGCGGAGTCCGTTATCAAGAGTGAATTGTTCGATCGGAGTATGAGGAACCTGAAAAGTTTTCTGCACTTGAAAGCGGCTCGTTTATGAATTTTGAATTAACTGGGAGAGTTTACCGCGCCGGAAGGGGATTAACAAAGATGGGTTATCAGCCGCGGAGGAACGCAGACCAACGCGGATCAGAAAACCCACAAGCATTTTCTATCCGCCTGTGCCGGCGTTGGTCGGCGGCGAATTAGTTTGCCGGCGCTTCTGTTTTTCGCTCGCCGACCATGCCGCGCAGCTCTGCTCGCAGCCGTTCAATCTCTGCCAGCTTTTGCTCGACGCGACTAAAAAGTTCAGTCTGGGTTTTGATGCCTTCATCGATCAGGAAAGACGCGGCTTCGGCGCGCGTCCCGAACACGCCGGCTTGCACTAACTGATTCAGCTTGTGCGACGCGTCTGCTGAAACTTTGACTGCCAGCATGTAATCATCCTTGGCCGAGATCGCTTTTTCAATTGTGCGGCTGATATCTCTTCCAATGGCTGAAAGTTGTTCCGGAATTCGCGCGGCCATGTCGCGAACTGAGGAGCCGACGTTGGATTTATCTTCCATCGGTTCTGCTTCTGTTTCTCGCATAATTAAATCATCCCTTTGCTCTGACCCGTCTGTTGGCGGTTGATATGGCGTGCTCATGACACTTTGCTCCTTCGACTTTAATAAATCGGTGTACGCAGTTTTCGAGGGGAAAGTTCATTCTAAAAACCGCGCCGAGATGGGTCAAGCAGGGCGATTTCGCGTTACGCCGGCGTCAATTGCGTGCAGCACGCAGCGCAACGCGTGGCTGCCAGCGGGATCGCGGTCAGGCATTCCGGGCAAGCCTTGGTCGAGGCTTCCTCTTTGCGCCGGTAGCGATTGACCATCTTTACGATCAAAAAGATCACGAGCGCAATGATTACGAAATTCACCACGTCGTTGATAAAAGCGCCGTACGCGATGACTGGGATTCCCTTCGCCTTCGCGTCGGCCAGCGACAGGGGTTGGCCTTTGGAGTGATCCAGCACGAAGAAGAGGCTCGCGAAATCGATTCTTCCCAGCACCATTCCAATCGGCGGCATGATGATGCCTTCGACAAACGAAGTTACGATCTTGCCGAAGGCAGCGCCGATAACGATGCCCACCGCGAGATCAATTACGTTTCCACGCGCGATGAATTCCTTGAATTCCTTAAGCATGTTCAGGGTCTCCTTTTAGAGTCGGGCCAATGCCCGAGAGTTAGGGGCGGGCGCCGTCTGCCTTCAAACGAAATTCTTACTGACAATCTTTCGCCAGCTTGTAACCCGCCTTTTCGGCTTCTTCTTTGTCCTTGAAAACAATTCGGTTTTGCATGAGAACGTTTTCCGCCGATTCGCAGTCGGCAGGGTAATACAGTTTCGTCGTCCTGTCGCCGGTGACGCGCGATTCCGCGGCGGCTGCGGCCTCTTCGCGACGCGTTGCGATCGTCTCGTCGGCCGCATCATCAGTCAGCCGAATGCTGGGACTGCCCGCTATCAGCGAGACGAAAACGGTGAAGCCCTGACAATGAAGTTGCTTGCCGCCGCGCGCCGTGGCCCACGCCGGCGGCAGAGTCAGTGGCTTGCTGATGCCGGCAACGAAGTCATCGATGGTTTGCCACTTGAAAGAGCTTTCGTAGCCAATCCAGAGCGTCGTGAGTTTGCCGTCTAAAAAATCAAACGAGATGGTGCGGACGCCGGCGAACTTCTCTTTGTCGAAGCGCGGATCGTAAAGCGGGTTGATGCTCGTCTTCACCAAGCCGATGTCATCAGAGCGCCCAAACCTCACTTGGGCCTCGCGCGCCTGGACTTGATCGAAACTCATCCCCAGCCGAAATCCAAACAGTTCGGGCGTATCCGGGAGTTGATCAGACTTGACCGTGCACTGTTGGGCGATTGCGACCGAGGTCGAAGCAAGAACGAACAGAATAAACGCGATTGATTTAGCGAGAATAAATCGTGAAGCAGGGCTCATGGGGCCAGCAGTCTCTCGATCAATTGACTCAGCTCTTCCGGATCGAATGGCGTCGGAACGTATTCGGTGCAACCTGCGTCGAGGGCCTTCGCCCGGTATTCATCCGCGCCGTAAGCCGAAACCGCAACGATTGGCGTCCGTTGAAGTGACTGATAGTCGCGGATTTGCCGGGTCGCGTCAAGACCGCTCAAGCCCGGCATCATCATATCCATGATGATTAGATCGGGATGTTCACGCGCGGCCAGTTCGACGGCCTGGATGCCGTCTTCAGCTTCAATGACGCGATAGCCTTTCTTGGTCAGCCAAAGCTTCGTCATCAGCCGCGTGTCATCGAAGTCTTCGACCAGCAGAATAGTCCGCGGCGGGCGCGCATCGTTGATGGCAGCTTGAGCTTGCATGATCGATTTGAGGTTGGGCAAGGATGAGCGGTTTAGAGCGACTCATTTGCTTCCCACTTGTCACTCGTCACCTGGCGAAGCATTTCTGGTACCCGCGGCAGGGGTCGAACCTGCGACCTTTCGCTCCGGAGGCGAACGCTCTAATCCACTGAGCTACGCGGGCACGGGGCAGAGTAAAAACGATAACATAGCGTGAAGAGACAGTGCCAGTAGTCGAAAAGGAAACAGGAGGGTTTAGGGGATAGGGAATAGGGAATAGGGTATAGGGTATAGGGATAGGCGGTGTGGTGAGTAGCGAATAGATTCGGCCCTCGGTTGGAAAAACAGTACGGGAGTAGAGCCAAGGGTTTTCTAAAACCTAAAACCTAAAACCTAAAACCTAGGGAATAGGGTGTAGGGAACAGGGTGTAGGGAATAGGGGATAGGCGGTGTGGTGAGTAGCAAATAGATTCGGCCCTCGCTTGGAAAACAGTACTGGAGTAAAGCCAAGGGTTTTCTAAAACCTAAAACCTAAAACCTAAAACCTAAAACCCAGGGACATGGTGTAGGGAATAGGAAATAGTCCGACGTCCTGGAGATCGACAGTTAAGTAGAGCGTTCGTTTCACTTCACGCTGTAACCTAAAACCTAAAACCTAAAACCCCAGAACTTTCACGCTAATCCTACTTGCAAATTGCTCCACAACTCGGTATCAACATCCAGCATGTCGGAAACATATTCGCAGGTCATCGAGCTACTGCGCGCTGAAGCGGACGCCATCGCCAAAGCCGCGAATCGCCTGCAGGCGAGCGACATCGATCCGGCAATTCAGCTGCTCGCTGACTGCAAAGGCAAAGTGATCGTGCTCGGCGTCGGCAAATCGGGAATTATCGGTGAGAAGATCGCGGCCACGATGACGAGTAGCGGAACGGCCGCGCTGTTTCTGCATCCGTCCGATGCCTTGCACGGCGGTTTGGGAATTGTAACCAGCGATGACGTGGTAATCATGCTGAGCAACAGCGGCGAAACAGATGAATTGCTCCAACTGCTGCCCTACTTAAAACGAAAGAGGGTTCCGCTCCTGGCCATAGTTGGGAACGTTAGATCGTCAATCGCGCAGCAGGCTGATCGGGTGATTGACGCATCGGTAGATCAGGAAGCGTGTCCGCTGAATCTCGCGCCCACGGCGAGCACAACGGTCGCACTCGCAATTGGCGACGCGCTCGCGATGACGCTGATGCGCGGCAAAGGTCTCACCGAAAATGATTTTGCTTCAAATCATCCGGCCGGTCAGTTGGGAAAACGTCTCACGCTCCGGGTCGCAGATTTGATGCACAGCGGATCGAAGAATCCGATCGTTGGCGTCGATTCCGCGTGGTTGGAAATCATAACGGCCATCTCGCACTTCGGTCTGGGCGCGGTGAACGTAGTAGACGGCAGCGGCAAACTGGCGGGAATTATTACCGATGGCGACTTGCGCCGTTCTTTCCAGCGCATCGGCTCGAAGGACCTGGCGTTCGCGAATATCACGTGTGACGACTTGATGACCCGTCACCCGGCGGTTGCGAATCCAGAGATGCTGGCGTACGACGCGCTGCGGTTGATGGAAGATCGGCCATCGCAGATCAACGTGCTGCCGGTGGTTGACGATGAAAAGAAATGCGTCGGGCTGATTCGCCTGCACGATATTGTTCGCAGCGGTTTGTAGCTATTCTGAGTGGGTGGGAAGACCAGCGGCGACACCGCTTTGGATTCAGTTGCAGGAAAAGGAATCAAAGCGCCGTCGCCGCTTCGCTTTGCCGGCGCGCTCCAAATCGAAGGGACTCATCAATGAAAACGAAATTACTAATCGCCTCGTTGATCTTCTTTTGTTCCAGCGTCGTTAGCGCCCAGGAAGCCGGCATTTCTCGCACCCGTCGCGCCGTCGCCCCTGAGTCAACGATTACCGTCAACGAGCAATTCCTCAATTCATTTCTCGATGCGATGTTCGACAACCTCCAGGAGCCTTCGATGCCGCTGACAACGGGTGGCGCTCAATCATCCGCCGAATGCGCCAGCGAGATTCGCTTGAAGCGAGAAGTCAGCGGCGTGCGCACGGCAGTCCATTTTGAGAATGGCCGCATCGTGGGCCCGTTGGCGTTCTCCGGCGCGTACAACTCTGGCTTGCTCGGCTGCATTCAGTTCACCGGTTGGGCTGATTCAGAGCTGACATTTGAATTCAGTCGCGAACGCCGCTCAGTGCTGGCGCGATTCCGCCTGCGAGATATTCACCTCAACAACACCCCGGCGATGATGAACGATCCGCTTTTGAAAATGGTCCAAGGCACAATCGATCGCAAGTACAACCCACTCGAACTCTTCACGCTGGAACAACTCTCCACCCGGGCCAATATCAAGCCGGCCGGCGGCGCCTTGCGGCTGGAAGCTGTCGACGTGCGGCCCGAGATCACGCCGAGCGAACTGGCTCTGCACATCACCTATCGTTTTGTTCGCGGATAACAGCTGACTCTGATAGAATCCGCGCCGCTCTCACCACACAAAAGTTTTTTTCGGAGGATTCAACTGTGCGAATAAGAGAATTCGCCGCGGGCGCCGCGCTGGTAATTGCTACAGCAATCGTCGTCATTGGGCAAAAAAGTGATCAGCCGCGCTATCAACTGCCGCCCAGACAAATCATCGACGCATTCGAGGCGCCGCCACTTCCGCAAGCGCTGCTGAGCCCTTCGAAATCTACCCTGGCCCTGCTTTACCGGCGTCCGTTTCCAACCATAGCCGAGCTTTCGCGTCCGATGCTGCGGCTCGCGGGATTGCGCATTAACCCGCGAACAAATGGGACGCACCTCACAGCTCGCATTTTTGGAATCACGTTCAAGCGAATTAACGATGGCGCAGAGACCAAAGTCACCGTGCCGCCGCAAGCTAATATCGGCAGTGTTCGCTTCTCGGAAGATGGCAAGCGCGTCTCGTTTTTGAATACTCGCACGGATCGAGTCGAGTTGTGGGTCGCCGATGTCGCCACCGGCCGCGCGCATCTGGCCAGCGGCCTCGATCGCATTAATGCGACAGGCGGCGATCCGTGCGATTGGCTATCGGATAATTCGACGATTGTTTGCCAGACAGTTCCCGCCGGTCGCGGCCAACCACCAGCAGAGCCGAGCGTCCCTGTCGGTCCGAACGTTCAGGAAAATCAGGGCAAGCCGGCGCCCGTGCCGACGTTTGAAGACATGTTGAAGACGGCCCACGACGACGACCTGTTTGAGTATTACTTCACCAGTCAGCTCGCGGCTTATAACGTCGCAACCGGGCGGAAAATACTCATCGGTCATCCCGCAATTTTCAACAGCGTCTCGCCGTCGCCCAACGGCGAATACTTGCTGGTTGAGAAAATCAAGCGACCCTTTTCACATCTGATACCGCTGGATGGTTTTCCGGAAGACATGGAGATTCTAAACCGCCGCGGCGAAGTCGTGCGCAAGATTGCCGACGTTCCTTCGCGCGAAGGCGTCCCCATCAACGGCGTGGAAACCTCGCCGCGCAATCACAAATGGCAGGAAGACGCCGGCGCGACGGTTGTTTGGGTCGAAGCTTTGGATGGCGGCGATCTGAAAAACAAAGTTCCTTTTCGCGACAAGGTGATGTCGCTTGCGGCTCCGTTCACGGGCGCGCCTGCAGAGACAGCGAAAACCGAATGGCGTTATGCAGGTTTCACTTTCACGGAAAAGGGAATTGGGCTCTTGAGCGAATTCGATCGCGCGTCGCGCCAAATTCGTACCTGGATTCTTGAGCCAGGATCAGAGCCGCGCAAGCTTTGGGATCGTCGTCAGGACGCGCCTTACGAGAATCCCGGCAGTCCGGTGACGCGTCGAGACAACGGAGCGAGCGCGTTTACCGGATTTGGTTCCGGCGCGCGTGGGCCAATCATGCAAAGCGGTGACTTCATTTATCTCACCGGAGTTGGTTCATCGCCTGAAGGCGATCGGCCATTCATCGATCGTTTGAATCTGAAGACGCTCGAGAAGAATCGCCTTTTCCGCAGCGACGACAAGTCTTATGAGGTGGTCATGGGCCCGCTGGACGATAACGCGAAAAGTATTCTGACGCGTTCGGAAACGCCGACTGATCCGCCGAACATTTACGTGCGAGACTTGTCGGCAAATACGCGGAAAGCCATCACGGATTTCAAAGATCCGCAGCCGCAACTGCGCGGGGCTACACATCAATTGATCACGTACACGCGCAAGGACGGCGTAAAGCTTTCCGGCACGTTGTATCTTCCGCCCGGCTACAAAAAAGGCGAGCGGTTGCCGCTGATCATGTGGGCATATCCGCGCGAATTCGGCGATGCTGCCTCAGCCAGTCAAATTACCGGTTCGGCAAATCGCTTCACGCTGGTGAGTGGTTATTCGCATCTCTTTCTGCTGCTTTCGGGTTATGCCATCCTCGACAATCCGGCGATGCCAATCGTCGGGGCCGGGGAAACGGCGAACGATAAATACGTCGAACAACTGGTCGCCAGCGCCGAAGCCGCCATCGACAAAGTCGTCGACATGGGAGTAGCGGATCGCGATCGCATCGGCATCGGTGGCCATAGTTACGGAGCGTTCATGACGGCGAATCTGCTGGCCCACTCGCGCTTGTTCCGCGCGGGCTTTGCTGAAAGCGGCGCCTACAATCGCTCGCTCACGCCGTTCGGCTTTCAGAACGAACGCCGCACGTTTTGGGAAGTCCCGGATCTCTACGCGAAGATGTCGCCCTTCTGGTACGCGAACAGGATCAAAGATCCGATTCTGCTGATGCACGGCGAAGCCGACGACAACTCCGGCACTTTTCCCATCCAGTCAGAACGCTTTTACATGGCTTTGAAGGGCCAGGGCGCGACGGTGCGCTACGTGACTCTGCCTTTTGAAGCGCATGGCTATGCGGCGCGCGAGACTCTGCTGCACGTCCTGGCAGAACGTCTGAATTGGTTTGATAAGTACGTGAAGAACGCGCCGCGACGAGATAAGAAAGACATCGCGGAGTCGCAATAGTCGGAATAGGAATCCAGATGAAGGTCTGTTTTCGCTGCGGCAATTCTTATTTAATCAAAAATATCTGGCTGGGACAGAAAAAACGTTGACTGTCCGCAGTTGGACGCATATAAGCTGGTAGCAGAGTCAAAGGAGGCCCCATGAGTTCACTCCGCAAGCTCACCCCATTCTTCCGATTACTCTTTGCTTCACTGGTTCTCGCAATCGTTCTTGTGCTTCTCTATAAGGGAGCGTCAGGCCCGATGAGCGCACAACAATCGCCCCCGTCTCAGCAAGAGCGCCAACTCGAAAACACAATTCCTAAGCATGTCCCGATCAGTGTGAAGATTACAAAAGAAAAGGAGAAAGCGTGGAAAGATTTGAAGAACGAGAATTGGGCGCGGGACTTTGAACTTGAGGTTACTAATACTGGAGATAAGCCCATATATGCTGTTGGAATTAGCGTGTACTTCGACGTGCAGAACGAGTATCAAGACGATTTGAGGGCTGACTTTCTTTATGGCAGACGGGAAATGAACAATGTCCGAACCAAGGCCACGGCCGAGGACGTACCAATCACGCCCGGCGGAACTACTGTATTCAGGCTTACTCGGAATGAGATTTTCTCGTGGGACAAAGGTCGTCGTGAGAAGGGCTACCGGCTTCCCACCAAAGCCACAGTCAAACTGGTGCTTGTGAGTTTCGGTGATGGAACCGGACTTTTGTATGACCAGGGAGTTCCGTATCCGAAGCGTCCTCCAGAAGAAATCTGATAGGCGCACGTCGCAGGGAACACTTCAACACCGCAAGTTTTTGCTCGATGCAAGAAAAGGCCTCTCTCAGAAAACTGTTGACCGGGCCACAGTTGCCATGATATAAGCCGCTCAGTTCTCGCATACGCAAACAATACGACGACTACAGGGGATCGTCATTGCGCATTATCGAAAGAAGATCCCCCATGAACTCTCGACGCCAAACTACCATCCTGTTAGTGCGATTCTCATTCGCGTTGTTGTTGTGTGTTATCACGATAGGCCTCCTAATTAAAGGGGCATCTTCAAATCTAGCACGAGCCACTAAACCTGTCTCACAATTGACAGGGCAAGAAGGCGGGGAAAGGACGCTGAACATTGAAAGATATGCTAGCGAGCCTTTCGAGTTGGTTGATCTGAAAATTGGATCAACATCGGTAAAGAACGCGATCAAGGCCAGGTTTAGAGATAAGGGGGGTAGCGGTGGCATTGACCACGTCAAGTTTCGGGAAAACGATCTCTGGGGGAAGAAACTAAAAATCAGACTGCGCAATGTCTCCGGAAAAGTTATTTATGGCATGGCCGCGAGCTTGTTTTTTGAGCACTACGAACCTCGCGTGGCTTTCGAAGTTCGGTTGAGACGTTTGCAGCACCAAGATTTGAAGAAACAACCGCTTAATCCCCGAGAAGAAATTGATCTGGAAGTAGATGAAGAGGCATTCAACCAGACAGTTACCAAGATTGCCAAATATGGCCTCAACCCGAATGAACTCCTCGTCGTTCTTTCGATTAGGTCAGCATTATTTAGTGATGATTTTGGGTGGTTTGGCGGAAGTTTCATGCGGCGTGACCCAAACAACCCACAAAAGTGGGACGCCGTCGATAAAAACGACGAACCCCCTGAAGCCAGTCGGTTAAATCAATCGGCTGGCTTCGTTCTTATAGACTTTAAGAGTTTAGCCCCTGTTCCTCAGACACTGCGAACCTGTCAAGCCGCATGGGGCGGTTTCTTCGGATATCCGTGCAGCCAGGATGGCAACTGTTATCGTGTAGAAGAATTGGGCAATGGTACCGGAGGTCACCTCTCAGACTTTCGGTTGGCGGGTACTGTTTGCGCCATCCTGAAGAAGACACAGAGGAAGACTGCGCTCAAGAGACAACTAACACGTACCTATTACCGGACTTAAGTTGTGTGGAATCTTCACCGACGCCAACACTGAGTTGTCTTCCACAAGACTATGTGTATCTCGATGGTGGCGTTCCATGCTGTCCGGGATTAACTCCAATTGATGGCCTGTGCGAACCCGACGCGGCGACCCCTACACCATCGCCCGCGCCCTGTATTCCAGACAATCTTTTGACGTTCAGTGCTAGCGCCTGTTGTTCTGGATACGCCGTCAACAACATTTGTCGGCCGAACCCATCGCCGAACCTCTGCTTGCCGAATGATTTTTACAGTTCGGATCCCGCGCGTTGCTGCTCGCACTACAGCATCGACAACATTTGTAAGCCGATGCCTTCGCCAACGCCCACACCTGAGTGCAACGGATCCTGTGCTCAATGTTGTGAGGACTATCATTGCGATTGGAACCTTGAAGATTGCCGGTCGGATCAATACGTCGAGGGGTGTTTGTCTCTTTCTCAAGCCTACATTGATGGCTGCTACGATTCAGGCGGAGCAATCCTCTCAGATTGTGAGTGTCATTGGGGTGGGCCGGGAAGTCCGATTCTTATTGACGTACGTGGAAATGGTTTTGATCTTACGGATGCTGACTACGGAGTCGCCTTCGATTTAACAGGCGGCGGAACGCCAGAAATTCTCTCCTGGACCGCTCCAAATTCTGATGATGCTTTTCTCTGTTTGGATCGTAACGGCAACGGTAGGATCGATACCGGCAGAGAGCTGTTCGGAAATTTTACTCCACAACATGCGCCTCCATTCGGAGTCTCTAGAAACGGATTCATTGCTCTGGCGGAGTATGACAAACCAAAACGAGGCGGCAATGGCGATGGCGTGATCGACGAACGCGACGCAATCTTCGTGTCTTTGAGATTGTGGCAAGACGAAAATCACAACGGAGTGTCTGAGCCTTTCGAGTTGCATTCATTGTCGGAGTTGGGGGTTGAATCAATATCTCTCGACTATCGATTGTCCGGCAGGACAGATCCTTATGGAAACATGTTCCGTTATCGGGCAAAGGTTTATGGAAACAATCATCGCGATCTGGGACGTTGGGCTTACGACGTATTTCTCTTAACGGGTTCTTTCTCACGGCATGGACAGATAGCGCAACTCGCAGCGCAATTCTCTTCAATAAACATCGGAGGCTTGGTGGGACTAGCGAGCCGTTAGAAAGTAGGCGTGCGGCTTTGCGGTGTGACGGTGAGGCGCGAGCGCATGCGCTGCTGCCAACGGCTCTTGGTAGCTTCCAGATCTTCCAATTGGGCCATGACGTCGTTCAGGGTCTCTCCGCCAAACTGCCTCATCTTCAAGTAAAGCAGGGCCGGTACAATCGCCAGCAATGGAAGCACGAAAATGTTGACCAGAGAAGCGAGCTGGCCGCTGACCTTTATCGTCAAAGCATGAGGGTTGTTGGTCTTGGTGCCGATCAATATTCCGATGATCCCGCCGATGATTGCCGGAACCAAAAACTGAATCAGCATCGCCAGGATAATCGTGCGCCACGATCGCGATGCCAGCGCGCGCGCGCGTTTCAAAGCGGCTTTCTGCTCCAGGCCCTCCATCAGCACGACCGGTCCCCATAACAAGTAACGCACCTGCACCACGATTCCTGGAACTACCAGAAGCACGTAACCGATGATCATCCGGATGATGACGTTAATGGCCGTCTTGAAAAACGGTTTCCATCGCCGGCGCATCACCGCGAACGCAACGCGTAATTGCACGGGCTTCATCGGCGCCACCGCGAGCTGGGTTACGACGATGGCAGTCACGCCGGCGATTATCGATCCCGAAACAAACCCTGCGCACATTTGTAAAAGCGCCAGAGGAATCCCAATGGCAATTTGAAGTCCGCGACCCAACGTTGGTTCGGAGAGCCGGAAAGCTATCGCCAGCGCCGTGACAATGATTACCGGAATATGCGCGACGAGCGAGAGCTTGAGAAACTTGGGAAAGTACTCGCTGTAGAGCGCAAAGGCGCGGCGGTAAAGCGCGCCCAGTCCATCCGTGTTGGCTCGCATCGCATTCGCAAATGCAATGGCGGTCTGTGGTCGTCTCTCCGGATCTTTTTCCAGAGCTGACATCACCATCCGCGAAACACGCTGCGGCAATTTCTTGTTGACGTCGCGCACCGGCTCGGGCTGAAGCTCGCTATGCGCGCGAATGACGCTGGCTGTGTCTCCGGTGAAGGGCGGCGCTCCCGTCAGCATCTGGTAGGCAATCACGCCCAGGCTGTAGACATCTGATCGCGCATCGATCTTTTCGCCGCGGCATTGTTCCGGTGACATGTAAAGTGGCGTGCCGAGAATCGCGCCTATTCGAGTCAAGCCAGCGGCCGCCGTAGCTTGCGCTGCAGTTGCGGCTGCGAACTGACCTGTCTGTCGCGCGCTTGGGAGCATCTGCGTTCGCTGTTCGTCTTCGAGTGCCAATTGCGTAGCGCGCCCGTCGAAATCCGACGAAGCCGGCTGAATCATCGTGGCTGCCTCCAGTGCCGGGCCAGAGGTCGGAATTGAAGTTGAAGCAGGCGCGGGCAAAGAAGTTGTGCTGCCGCTTTCAGCCAATTTTGCAATTCCGAAGTCGAGCACTTTCACGCGATACCCGCCGAGGCCGTTCGGCTCGAGCCAGATGTTGTCGGGCTTCAAGTCGCGATGAAGAATGCCTTGTTGATGCGCTTCGCTAACCGCGGCGCAAACCTGTTCGAGAATGTCCACCACCCAATAAAGCGGGAGCCGGTTTTCTTCCGCGAGGATGTCACTCAACGTGCAGCCATCGAGATATTCCATCACCAGATAGGCGACGCGATCGTGGCCTTCGCCTGAGAATCCGAAGTCGGTGACATCGACAACGTTCGGGTGGCGCAGGCGGCCGGCCGCGCGCGCTTCGCGCTTGAATCGCTCGACGAATTCTTCGTTGCGCATGAACTGTGGCGCGATCAGTTTCAAAGCGACGTAGCGATCGGTGCCGAGGTGAGTCGCCAAATACACTGCGCCCATGCCGCCGCGACCGAGCAGCCGCTCGAGATGGTATTTCCCATCGAGAACTTGACCCAGATAACCGTCGAGATCAGTCATGGTGTCAGAGCCGCCTGCGGTAGCGGGCGGTTGAACTTTCGATAAGACAGTCTGAATAATGATCGATCAACCACCCGCTACCGCAGGTGGTTCTGACTTTAATCCCATTTGGTTTTCTTCAGCTGCGCATCGGACCAAAAGCTCTTCAGAAGTTCTATACGCGGCTCAGACGCGTCGGGTTTTGCGACCACTGAAACTACATCATAGCGATAAGGCGCATTCATTAACCCAAACATGCGGCGATAGGCGAGCGCGGCGCGCGCAATTTGACGACGTTTGCGCAAATCCACGTTAGCCTGCGGCGGCGCGAAATCATCCGAAGCGCGCGTCTTTACCTCGATGAAGCAGAGGGTGGCGCCGTCGTATGCGACCACGTCAATCTCGGCATTCACACCCGCGTCGCGCAGATTGCGTCCGATGGGAAGCGAAAAGTTGGAAGCGACGATGCGATACCCAAGCTGTTCAAGGCGCGCAATGGCCAGCGCTTCTCCGCGTTCCCCAAGTTCGAAGTGCGCCGGAAGAGCGGGTTCACTTTGCCTGGACTTGCGCAACGTAAATCGCATCGTGGGAGGAAGATTGTTTATTCCTTTGGCTGCTTCTTCACAACTTTGGTTTTTGTTTTAGCCGCCGGCGCGACTTCGCCAGGATCGCCCGGTGAAGGTTGAGCGGCTGCGCTTCCGTGGCGCTTCGGTTTTGGACGGCGCCGGCCAAAAGTTCCGCGATGAATTTTTCCACGTTTCGATCTTTGATCGCCTTTACCCATTGAATGCTCCTTGATATCTCGCACCCTCCCTGACGGTCGGGTTTCAGCTTACTTCTTCATCAGCTCCAGCACGGTGGCCGTCATTGCTTTCACTCCGGTGCGCAGCGTCGGCTCAGGCAATGGAGCGAACAGGCTTGAGTGGAGTGACGGCAGAGCCCGGCCGGTTCGTTTGCTCTCAGCGACCTTCGCCGGCTCGACTGCGCCCAGATTGAACATCACGCTCGGTATTTGATGATCCAAACTGTAGCGGCCAAAGTCTTCGCTGGCCATCACCGGCGGAATTTTGACGACGTTGTCCGGGCCAAGCGTTTTCTCCAAAGTGCTTGCGATGCGTTCAGCCAGTTGCGGATCATTGTAGAGCGCGGGCGTGTATTCCGTCTCGCTCGGTTTCACGATGGGCGCGCGATCTTCGGGAATGCCGGCGCCCGCGGCAACATTTTTCGTGATGCGCTCAATCGAAGCCAGAATGTGCTGCCGCACTTCCTCTTTGTACGACCGCACCGTCAAAAGCAGCTTTACCTCGTCCGGAATGATGTTTCCCTTCGTGCCCCCATGAATCGATCCCACCGTGACCACGGCCGGATCAAGCGGCGAGATTTCGCGACTGACAATTGTTTGCAGAGCGACAATGGTTTCCGCGGCCACCACGATCGGATCTTTGGTCGCTTCGGGCTTAGACCCATGACCTCCAAGCCCGCGAATCGTGATCTCGACGGTAGTAGAGTTGGCCATTGCGTAACCGGGGGTGTAACTGATCTTGCCGACTTCCAAATCGGCGCTGTCGTGAAGCGCGACGACGTAATCAGGTTTGGGAATACGCGAATACAAACCATCGGCCAGCATGGCTTTCGCTCCATCGATCGTTTCTTCCGCCGGCTGGCCAATCAAAACCAGCGTGCCATGCCATTGATCTTTCAGTTTCGCGAGCAGCGTCGCCGTTCCGATTAGGTTCGTGATGTGCACGTCATGTCCGCAGGCGTGCATCACGCTGACGTCCTGTCCCGCGTCATTTTTGGTTTTGACGGTACTCGCGTACGGCAGGCCGGTTTTCTCTTCAACCGGCAAAGCGTCCATGTCACTACGCACCAATACCGTCGGCCCAGAGCCATTTTTCATCACTGCGATGACGCCGTGGCCCTGCCATTGAGGCCGATCGTACTTGCCGACATTCTCTGTGACGTCAAAACCCAGCGCGCGCAGCTGCTGCGCCAGAAACGCGGACGTTTTAATTTCATAGTGCGAAAGCTCGGGCGCCGCATGAAGCATCTTGTAAGTGCTGACGAGCTGCGGCAGTTCTCGATCGATAAGCGTATCGAGAGATTGTTGGGCCACCACCGGCAGCGGGGCGGAAAAGAGAAGTGCGATGCTGATTCGAAGAATCGATGTTTTCATAAATGGGCTGGAGAATTCGCGGCCAAGATACATCAGCGTCCGTGGCCGCGACAAGGGTAAGAGCGAAGCGGCTCAGACCGCCGGATAATCGGGCCCGAAAGGAGTCCCGGTGAGCCGTGGCGCCGCGAGCAGCAGGCCGATGATCGTCTTCGCATCTTCGATCTCGCCATCCGTGATCATCTGCAGAGCGCGTTCGATGGGCGCGCGAACAATCTCAATGGCTTCGTCTTCTTCAAGATGCTGCTCAGTTTCACGCAGCTCAGTCGCAAGGTAAAGCCACATTTTCTCGCTGAGAAATCCTGGCGAGACGAAAAACTCGCTGAGTTTTTCCAGCCGGCCGGCGACGACTCCCAACTCTTCTTCCAGTTCACGCGCGGCGCCAACTTCGGGGCGCTCTCTGTCGTTCAAAGTTCCGGCCGGCAACTCCAAAAGATATTTCACCGCCGGGTGCCGGTATTGCTTCACCAGCGCGATCGTGCCGTCGTCGAACACCGGCAGGATGACAGCACTGCCGGGATGACTTACCACTTCGCGCACCAGCGTCTGGTCGCCTTCGCGAACGGTGTCTACGCTGACATCGAAAATGCGGCCCTCGAAAACTTTCTTGGAAGATATGAATTCAGGTGTGTCCATTTGATTATTCTAAGTCAGACCCGCGCTGGCTGCGCAGGCATTGCTGTGCGGCGCCGACAAGATAAAGCGAGCCAGTAACGAGAATCAAAGAGTTGCCATCAACTATCGCGCGCGCGATTCGCAGCGCGTCAGCAACTGAGGTCGCCGCTTGGATCTTTGCACGGTCGAATCCAACCGGACCGGCGGCAATCAATTCTCCGATAGTAGCGCTTCGCGGATTATCAACTTGAGTTACCACGATCTGGTGCGCGGCCGGATACAGCATTTCAGCAATCGCGCGCACGTCTTTGTCGCGCATGGCGCCGAAGATCATTGTGATGGGTTGGCGAACGAACTCGTCGAGATACTTGCGTAATGCTTTCGCGGCAGCAGCGTTGTGGGCTCCATCAAAAAGAATCGGCGGTGAGGTGTCCCACCATTCCAGGCGGCCGGGATGTTTCGCTGTTTCAAGTCCGCTGATGATCGCCGCCGCCGAAATCGCAAAGCCATGTTCGTTTAGCGCTTCGGCCACCGCAATCGCCGTCGCGGCATTCGTAATCTGATGCTTTCCGCGCAAACTGATTGAAGCATGCCGATAATTCCCGGCTGGCACCGATACAAGACGCGGCGTTACTCCGACTGCTGCGCATCGCTGTTTAATAACCTCGAGGGCTTCCGGTTCCTGCGGCGCGACAACTGCCGTCACTCGCGGTTTGATGATGGCTGCTTTCTCTGAGGCTATTTCGCGCAACGAATGACCCAGATACTCTTCATGGTCCATTCCGATCGCCGTTATGGCTACGATGCCCGCGTCGGCGGCGGTCGTCGAATCGAGGCGCCCGCCGAGGCCCGTTTCCAAAATCGCCAGCTCAACATTTGCTTCGCGAAAGGCGAGCAGAGCAATCGCCGTCACGTGCTCGAAGAAAGTCGGCAAGGTTTGCAGCTCGCCGCGATCAACCAGGGCTTCGGCCGTTGCTTTCACTTCTTCCGTCCAGCGCGCAAATTCGTTTTCCGAAATTTCTTCGCCCTCGATGCGAATGCGTTCGGTGATCGAGATCAAATGCGGCGAGGTGAAAAGCCCGACGCGAATTCCCGCAGCGCGACAGATCGATTCCAGCATGACGGCGGTCGAGCCCTTGCCGTTCGTGCCGGCGATTTGAACGGAAGGAAATGCTTTGTGTGGATGGTCGAGCGCGGCGAGCAAGCGTTCGGTGTTTTCCAGGCCCAGCTTTATGGTGAGCGTCTCGTGACCTAGAGACAGAAGATAATGTAACGCATCGCTGAAAGTCATTCTCTGTGTCTCTGTGAATTCTCAGTGCCTCAGTGGTGAACGGTTTCGCGGATATTTCACCACAGAGACCCAAAGTTCACACAGAGACACAAAGAACTAGAAGTCAGAGAGACTGTGAAACCTGAAACTTTAAACTTGAAACCTGAGACTTCTCCGCGATATCGGGATTCATCATGAAGTCGAGCGACTTGATCAGGTAGTCCCGCATCTCGCGGCGATCGACGATCGCGTCGACCATTCCATGAGCGAGCAAGAACTCTGAACGCTGAAAATCCTTCGGCAGCTTTTGGCGAATTGTTTGCTCGATGACGCGCGGCCCGGCGAACCCGATCAAAGCCTTGGGTTCGGCAATGATGATGTCGCCCAGCATCGCGAAGCTCGCGGTAACGCCACCGGTGGTTGGATCGGTCAGCACCGAAATGAAGGGCAGGTGCCGTTCTTCCAAAGCCGCCAGCGCCGCGGAAATTTTTGCCATCTGCATCAAAGACAGCGCGCCTTCCTGCATGCGCGCGCCGCCCGACGCGGAAATGATAATCACGGCGCCGCGTTCGTTTATGGCGCGCTCAATGACTCGCGTGATCTTCTCGCCCACGGCTGAACCCATCGAGCCGCCGATAAAATTCATGTCCATGGCCGAGGCCAGGACGCGGTGCCCGCCGACTTTTCCGCGCGCATTGATCACGGCTTCCGGCAATCCTGTGGCGTGTCGCGCCTGCTCGATCCGTTTCTTGTAAGGCTTGCTGTCGACGAACTCCAAAGGGTCAGTGGAAATGATTTCCGCGTCCAGCTCTTCGCAGTAACCATCGTCGAACAACTTCTCCAGGCGTTCGTACGCGCCGATGCGAAAATGATAGTTGCAGTGGCGGCAAACCTGTTGGTTCTCTTCCAGCTCTTTCTTGTAGAGGTGCTCGCCGCATTCCTCGCACCGGACGAAGACATTTTCAGTACGCACGACGCGATCGGAATCGCGTACCGGCTCGATCTTGCCTTTCTTCTTGCGAAACCAGGGCATAAAGACAGCAGTCAGAAATCAGAATTCAGAAGTCAGAGCTTGTTTTGGTGAAGAAAAGGGTAGCACAAACGGGAAGGTTACAGAACCAAGCAATTCGATCTCGTTGATCTGTAGCCCCGTGAGTAAGATTGGCCCGGCTTAGTATTGTTACGTCACAAGCCGGCGATCAATCCAAACGACTACTCTTTCGGTTTTTTCAAGTAACTTCATGGATAGCTGATGCAACGCTTCAGCGTTCTCCTTTGCGAAACGTTGCACCGGTATAAAGCTAGCTTCGAAAGTGCCGGTTTGCCGCAGGTATTCAGCTCGTAAAGGCCCGGTCAAAACCGCCGCTTGAAAATCAAGACGTCGATTCAGTTCGTTGAAGTCGTACCTGATTTCGGCGACATAATTTAAGAAATCGTAGTCAAGGTGCAGAGTCGGCACTATTTGAGGAATGAGAAGATCTAACAGTGAAGTATCCAGTCGTTGCGTTACGATGTGTTGCGGACCGGAGCCGACGAGGAACCTCAAGACTTGCAGGTTGGGGTTGAATGCGTGGCGAAGTTGATTCATCAAAACCGCTTCTCTTTCCTTGCCACGGCGCCGTTCACGCCAACGTCGATAGTAATGATCAAACAGCAGGGCCAACACAACGCCGAGAAAGGTCGCAGCTGCGTTTGGAAAGAAGTCGCGCCAAAACCACATGTTCGTCGAAGTGAAACTGAATTCGATCAGCCGTGGGATAGGGCTTCAAGTATTTCTCGCAGGTGAGGGGTTGTCCTTCTTAAACGCTTCGGCTAACGCCTCATCTTCATCGAGCTTTTGATCGATTTCATGCCTTGTAATCGTAGTAGCCCATCGCACACTCCAGCGAGTGGTAAATTGTAAGTGACGGCAATGTTTTTCAAGCCCCCCGCCAAGCCGCCGGTGCATCAGAACGACGTCGGCCACAGTGATTCGCCTTTCTCAGATGATCGATTACCGTTTCGAACCCCCGGCGTCGACTCAATATAATTCATTGCGGTTATGCTACTACAAACAATAGACGCGTGAACACGGATCAGAACTCGATCCCTCTCTGCGCCCTAATCCCAGCCTGGAATGGATGTTTGATCTCAGTCATTTCCGTGACGAGATCCGCGGCGTCGATTAATTCCTTCGGTGCGTCGCGGCCAGTGAGAACCACGTGCAGCGCCGGTTGAGTTTCGCGCGCAGCCTTGATTTCTGAAACCACTTCATCGACCGGCAACATGCCGTAGCTCAGAACATAAACGAGCTCGTCGAACACGAGCATATCGTAATCACCGCTCTTCAACTTCTCTACGCACAGGTTCCAGGTCGCGCGCGCCGTCTTTTGATCCTGTTCAGGATTTTTGGTGTCCCAGGTGAAACCGTCGCCCATCGTGTGAATTTCGATGCCCAGCTTTTCGGCCGAGACGTGTTCGCCGTAGCGGTCGTTGCGCGACTTCATGAACTGAATCATGCAGCAGTGCAGACCCTGGCCCGCCGCCCGCATCATCAATCCCAGCGCGCAAGTCGTCTTGCCCTTGCCGTGGCCGGTGTTGACGATGAGCAGGCCGCGCGTCTTCTCCTGATAATCAGCGCGACGCCATTTGTATTTTTTTTCAATCACGGTAGAACAACTCGCGTTATGAAGTCAGAACGGCCTGCGGTAGCGGGCCGTTTAACTAACGCCGTCTTCAATCGTCAAAGTCTGGTAGGTCATTCCCTTGCCCATAAAGAACATAGTCGATGGCGCGCTGAACGCTCTTCTCATTCCAGAGATATCGAGTGCTGCCCTTGTCTACCCACGGGCTATACCCTCGGTTCCAGCATCCCGCTTTTCTCATAGTGCGCGTCGCGTTCGCCTTAAAAGCATTCAATGCGAGTTCGGGTTTCTTGTCTCCAATGGAGACGACTAAATGAACGTGATTTGTACGCACGCTAATCGCGTATAACACCCAGTTTCGAAATTCGCACGTTTCTCGGGCCGCGTCTTCGACACAGGCACGTTGATCTGCGCCGAGGATTACAGGTTCATCGCGTAGCCGATTCGCGTTTACTGTCAGCCACCTTTTCTCCGGTGGCAACCTCGTGGTTTTGTATTGATTGCGAAACCGGCTTACCGACCCTCGCCCATCACCGTGCAACCACGTTCCGTGTGAGCGAAAAGTAATTAGGAACGCTAGTGGGATGTCCGTGTCGTTCCACATTACGATCAACCACCCGCTACCGCAGGTGGTTCTGACCTACTACCTACTTCCATTGACTCTGCTCACCGCCTCCTGCAACAGCGGCACGACCTGCTCTTCAATTTCATCCCAGGTGCCTTTTAAAGTGCAGCCGGCGGCGTTGCGATGGCCGCCGCCGCCAAACTGCTCGGCGACCTTGGCGACGTTGACCTCACCTTTTGAACGCAGGCTGGTGCGATAGATACCGGGCGAACATTCTTTGAACAGCGCGACCGCGTAAACGTCCCCGACCGTGAGCGGCAAATTTACAAAACCGTCAGTGTCTTCCTCGCAGGCTTTGGTGCGCTGCTGCATTTCGAGGGTCTGACGCATCCAGGCGATGCGGCCGCTCTCATCTCGTTTCACTGTGGACAGCACCTGGCCCAGCAATTCGATCTTGGGCCATTGATAGTTGCCATAAATTGCTTCCGCCGTTTTCGCCGGACGCACGCCCGTGCGCACCAGTTCAGAAGCAATCTTGAAAGTGCGTTCAGTCGTGTTTGAATAGTGAAACGATCCGGTGTCCGTGAGCAAAGCTGTGTAGACGCATTCGGCAATCTCAACGGTGGGCCGCACGCCCGTCGCCTTGCAGAGGTTGTAAATCATCTCGCCGACGGCGGACGCGGTCGAGTCGATCCAATTGATGGTGCCGAACAGAACCGTGCTGGTGTGATGGTCGATATTAACGACCAATTGCTTTTCGAGATCGACTAAGCCGGGACGATCGATGTCGGAACATTCAATCACGAAGACTGCGTCGTATTCGCGATCGACGGCCGGCGTGACGCGAATCAAATCGGCGCCGGGAAGTTTTTGATAGGCATGCGGCGCCGAGTCGCGCATGATCACCTCGACATCTTTGTCGAGCGCGCGCAGCAGCCAGAAAAGTCCGAGGGAAGATCCGAGACTGTCACCGTCGGGTCGAACGTGGGACGTAATCGCGAACCGGTGCTTGTGTTCGATTGATTCAACTACCTGACTTAACATAACAAGGATGAGTGATGAAGGATGATGGATGAAAAAAGAAAGCGGGCTGTGCTTTCATCCTTCATCCTTCCGCCTTCATCCTCGCGCTCCGTCCTTCATCTCTTCCAGGAGCGCGTTTACGCGTTCGGCTTTCTCTTCGACCGTGTCGCGGACGAAATGAAGCACCGGAGTATGCCGTAAGTTCAAAGAAATACCTAGCTGCCTCCGCACGTACGGCGCGGCATGTTGTAAAGCCTTGAGCGCGCTTTGATGCTCGTCTTCATCGCCCTGAACCGTCACGTAAACACTGGCATCGCGCAAGTCGTCAGCCACCCGAACCTCAGTCACCGTCACCATTGTCAGACGCGGGTCTTCGAGTTCGAACCCGACAATCTGCGCGATCTCTTCGCGCAACGTTTCCGCGATTCTCTCCGTCCGATGCATAAGGCAAGTCGGCAGGAGGCAGACAGCAGGAGGCAGGAGAACGTTCTTTCCTGCCGTCCGCGGCCTGCCTCCTGCTTCCTAAAGTTCCGTAGCCGCGACTCGCTCGATCACGTAGGCCTCGATCTGGTCGCCGACTTTGATGTCGTTGAAGTTTTCCAGTCCGATGCCGCATTCAAAGCCTTCGCGAACTTCGGCAACGTCGTCCTTCACGCGACGCAGGCTGGCAATGTTGCCCTCCCAGGTAACCACGGCGTCGCGAATCAGGCGGGCGCGAGCTTTGCGACTGATTATCCCGTCGATCACCATGCAACCGGCGACAGTGCCGGCGCGCGGCACGCGGAATAGGGCCCGAACCTCAGCCTTGCCGAGGATCTTTTCTTTCTCGATCTTCTCGAGCATGCCGATCATCGCGGCCTTAATTTCTTCTTCGACCTTGTAGATGATCGAGTGCAGGCGAATGTCGACGCTTTCCTGTTTTGACAAATCGCCGGCGCGCGATTCCGGCCGCACGTTGAAGCCAATAATCACGACTGCGCTGGAAGCCGAGCCGGCCTGAGTCGCCGAGGCCAGCAGCACATCGGATTCGGTGATCGCGCCCACGCCGGAGCGAATCACTTTCACTTTCACCCGCTCGGTAGACATTTTTTCAAGCGTCGACTTCAGGACTTCAACTGAACCCTGCACGTCGGCCTTGATGATGACGAGCAGTTCCTTGACTTCAGTTTCGCCCAGCGCTTCGATACCGCGCTTCGTTGATTTGATCAGCGTGCGCTGGCGTTCGACGTACTGGCGATGATGCGAGATTTGCTGCGCGCGCGAAACATCGGCAACTACCTGGAAATTTTCGCCGGCGTCAGGCACGCCCTGCAGGCCGAGCACTTCAACCGGAGTCGCGGGCCCGGCTTCCATGATCGGTTCGCCGCGATCATTGAACATGGCGCGGACCTTGCCGAAGATTTGGCCGATGATGAATGGATCGCCCAGCCGCAGAGTGCCTTGCTGGACCAGCACTGTGGCCACCGCGCCCCTGCCACGATCAAGCTTTGCTTCGAGTACGACTCCAGAAGCAAGCCGGGTGGGGCTGGCTCGCAGGTTAAGAATGTCCGCCGTCAACAGAATCGTTTCCAGCAGGGTCTCGAGGTTCTCGCGTTTCTTCGCTGAGACTTCGACCATTTCAGTTTCGCCGCCCCAGGCGACCGCGTTCAATCCCTGCTGCGACAATTCCTGTCGCACGCGATCAGGGTTCGCGTCAGGCTTGTCAACCTTGTTAATCGCTACAACGATCGGTACGCCGGCCGCGCGCGAGTGCTCGATCGCTTCGATTGTTTGGGGCATCACGCCGTCGTCGGCCGCAACCACCAGCACGACCACGTCTGTCGCTTTCGCGCCGCGGGCGCGCATCAAGGTAAAGGCTTCGTGGCCGGGCGTGTCGAGAAAGACGACGCGACGCGTTTCTGACGCGTTGTCGGGACTGGGAACTTCGACGCTGTAGGCGCCGATGTGTTGCGTAATGCCGCCAGCTTCGCCGGCGACTACGTTGGTAGTCCGAATCGCATCCAGGAGCGAAGTCTTTCCGTGATCGACGTGGCCCATCACGGTGACTACCGGCGCGCGCGGCTCTTCGACGTCATCGGCGTCGGTCGCGATCAATTCTTCGAACTCTTCTTCTGCGACCATTTCTTCAAACGGCACAAAGGTCACGTCGTAACCAAAGCGCTTGCCGAGATCGGCTGCGACGTCGTCATTCAAAGCCTGGTTGATAGTCGCAAACACGCCGCGTTGCAGCAGCAAAGTCACCACGTCTTTGGGTTTGATGCCGAGCTTTTCCGCGAACTCTTTCACGGTCGAGCCTTCGACGAGGCGCACGGGCTTTAGCTCGCCTGGCCCCGGCATTTGTAAACGTCCGGCGATGCGCTCTTCCAGCGTTCGCACTTCCGGCGGCGGAATAAAGTCGCGATCCGTCCGTCCCTTTCCATCACCGACGCGTTTGCCGCCGCGCGCCGGACTGCGACGCGAACGGCGCCGTCCAGCATCCGGCGGCGGAATGTAGGTCGTCTGCGGAGTAGCCGTTTCGCCCGGCGTGCCGGTGTATTGAACATGCCGCACGTTTCGTTCGCGCGCGTGCGTCGTGGCGACAGACGGAGCCGGTGCCGGCGCGCGTTCGCCTGGGCGAATGCCCTGGCTCAAAGCTGCTGCCGTAGGCCGCAGCACACGCACCTGACGGCCCGGGGGCGGCGCAGGTTGCGGCGTTTCGATAGATTCAGCAGGTTCGGCAGCAACCGGTTCAGCCTCAGGCTCCTCAGCGATCGGCGCCGGCGCGGCTTCAGGTTTCTCGGCGCGCACAGCGGGCGCGAGCTTCTTGATTACGCGCGTGACTTGCGGCCTGGCCGGCTCTGGTTCTTCAAGCGGAGCGGCTTCAGGTGGCGGCGCTGCTTCAACTTGAGCTGGAGCTTCGACAGGTTCCTCGACGGGGGGCGCTTCTTCAACGACTGGGCGCGCGGCCTTTTTGACGACGCGAATCCCGCGCTTCACGGCGGCAGCCTGTTTCGGAAAGTACTTTTCGCGAATTTTTTCCGCCAGCTCTTTGGAAACGGAATTCGAGGGCACACTGACGTCGACACCTTCGCGCCGCACTTCTTCGATCAGGCGCTTGGTATCGATCTTCAGCTCTTTGGCGAGATCGTAAATACGAACTTTGGAGGTTGCTACTGACATGCGCTCCTTCTTTGAAAGTGGCCGTTCGCCACCTTCTGAAGCGCAAACTTCAGGAACACTTGCTGGAACAAGTGCCGGAGGCGAGCAGCCTTGCGCCTTTGCGCAAACTGCGATTACTGGGCCGCATAACTCGACATCGCTTTCAGACTACTCATCTGATGCCTCAGATTTGGAATTTGAAATCCCAGATTTGAGATCTTGCTCTGCGTCACTCTCGCTCGCGGCTTGCTCGTCAGATGACGATGCGAGAGCAGTTTCGGTTTCGGTTTGAGCCGGCAATTCTTCGGTCGAAGCTTCTTCCCTGGCCAGCTCGGCTTCTTGGTCGCGGATGTTCGCTTGCAGATCCGCCACTGCCGTCGAAGTAATATCGGGAGACGGCGTGATCACGTCCGGCCGCAAATCGCGACCAGCTTCCTGCAGGACGAGTTCGCCGGTGCTCATCGGATCAGCCTCCGACAACGCAACCGGATCGGCTGAATCTTCAGCCAGAATATTTTGTTCAGCTTGATAGGGGACGCCGCGCTCGACAGCTTCGTCGTAACCCGCAGCGGTCATCTCGTCGTTCGGCTCGACTTCAGTTGCGGGCGCGTTCTCATCGAGTTCGGCAGAGACTGCGTGTGGCTCTTCGCCAGACCCTTCAGTGGTTTCGTCGCCCTGCTCGGCCAGTTTCGCTTCGCGGACGGCGATTACCGCGCGGGCAGCCTCGAGCATCTTCTCAGCTTCATCAAGACTGACGTCGAGGAACTCAACCAGATCGTCGACCGTGGTGTTGGCCAAACCGTCGATGTCGTTGATGTCATGTTCAGCGAGGGCGTCAGCTTGCTGCGCAGTCACGCCTTCAATCGCTGAGAGCGGGACCGGCGCGCCGGAAGCGATCATCGCGCCCATGGCTTCGGTGACTTCCTTCTTCAGCTCCTCTTCGCTGCGGATGTCGATGTTCCATCCAACCAGCTTCGTCGCCAGGCGAACGTTCTGGCCGCGCTTGCCGATCGCCAGGCTGAGCTGATCTTCGTTGACGATGACTTCCATCTGACGATTTTCTATATCGGTGATGCGAACCTGATTGACCTTGGCCGGCGAAAGGGAATTGGCGGCAAAGACAGAAGGCTCTTCAGACCATTCGATGATGTCGATTTTCTCGCCGCGCAGTTCGCGAATGATCGCCTGGACGCGCGAACCCTTCATGCCTACGCAGGCGCCGACCGGATCGACGTCGCGTTCGTTTGAGACGACGGCGATCTTCGCGCGCTCTCCCGGCTCGCGCACGCAAGACTTAATAACGACCGTGCCGTCATAGATTTCGGGCACTTCCATCTCGAACAATCGCTCGAGCAGTTCCGGTGACGTGCGCGAGACTTCAATCTGGGGGCCTTTTGATTCTTTGGAAACGTTGGTGATGACGACGCGAATGCGCTCGCCCTGGTTCCACTGTTCGCCGCGCGACTGCTGCGAACGCGGCAGGATGGCCTCGAGGTTGCCGAGATCGACAATCATGTTGCCGCGCTCAAAGCGCTTCACGAAACCATTGACCAGCTCGCCGACGCGATCGATGTATTGATCGTAAACGTTCGTGCGAACGGCATCGCGTACTTTTTGAAAGAGAATTTGTTTGGCGGTTTGCGCAGCGATACGGCCGAGGTCTTCCATCGGCATCGGCAAAAGCAGAGCATCCCCGACTTCAACGTCTTCGCCGCCGAGCTCTCGCGCTTCTTCGATCGACAACTCTGCCGCCGGATTCTCGACAGTCTCAACGACAACTTTCGAAGCCGATAGCTCAAGCCCCGTTTCCGGGGTCCAGTCAACCTGGATCTCTTCGCCGGCGCGGAACTGTTTCTTGGCCGCTGCGCGCACGGCTTCCTTTACCGCTTCGATTACCAATTCGCGGTCTATGCCTTGCTCCTGGCAAAGGGCTTCAATGTTTTGCGCGATGCTAGTGCTCATGTTTTTCGAGCCGGCATCGTGCCGGCGGTTCGCGCAACCTGCGCGCTTTCTTCTCTCTATCTATTCTGTTTGATCAAGTCCCGATCGGTTGCTTCACGTTCGCGGGCTTGCCGGAATTCTTCGTCCACGTCGATTTCAAGGTTCGCCTTGGCGATGTTTGCGATGGCGATGTTCACGCGGCCGCTGGTCTTATCGTCAAAAACCACTTCGCCTTCAGCCATTCCGATGATGCGACCGCGAAAGTTTCGCTGGTTCTTAACCGGCGAACGCGTCTTTATCTTGGCCATACGGCCCGCGAACCGCTCGTAATCGGCCGCCTTGTACAGGCCGCGCTCAAGTCCGGGACTGGAAACCTCCAGCGTGTACGCCGAGTGGATGAAATCTTCCACGTCCAGCACCGTGCTCAGATGGTGACTCACGTCCGAGCAATCGTCGTGCGTGACGCCTCCCGGCTTATCAATGAACACCCGGACTATGGGATGACCTTCAGGTCCGGCGACTTCCGCATGAACCAGTTCGACTCCGTGGTCGATGGCCGTTTGCTCCGCAAGCTTAGTAATGCGCTCTGCAACCGGCCCCTGATCCATGATTTCAACCAATGTTCCGCCCAAAAGAAAAAGTGGGCGAAAACCCACCGGACAACACCATCCGAAGACCCGAGAAAGAAGAGGGATTATACGGAAACGCCAGACTTGAAGCAAACGCAGAACCGGCGGCCCCGTTGGGCTGCCTAGAGCGAACTCAGCTTCGCCTTAACTGTTTCGCTCACCATCTTGCCATCAGCATTTTTGCCCGCGAGGTTCGCCATGGCAGCTTTCATCACCCCGCCCATGTCTTTCATTGATGATGCGTTCGTTTGGACAATCGCGGCGGCAACGGCCTGATCGATCTCGACCAGCGAAGCCGCTTGCGGCAGGTAAGCCTCGATGATGGCGATTTCCGCCTGCTCCTTTTCGGCGAGTTCCGGACGTCCGCCTTTCTGATACTGCTCGACCGAATCGCGACGTTGCTTAACCTGCGAGCGCAAAAGTTTCTGCACGTCTTCGTCGGTCAGTTCGCCGCCGCCTTCTTTTTCGCGATTCGTAATGGCGGCTTTCACCATGCGCAGCGTGGAGGTGCGCGCGGCATCTTTGGCCTTTATGGCTGCGGTCATGTCGGAAATGATTTGTTCTTTCAAAGTCATAAATTGCTCCCATTCGATCGCCGAAGATGTTCGCGCAGATATTTTCCGGTAAAAGATGCCCTGGCTTTCATGATTTGTTCCGGCGTTCCCGTTGCCACCAGCTGCCCGCCGGCTTCGCCACCTTCCGGTCCCAAATCGACGATGTAATCCGCAGTCTTAATCACGTCGAGGTTGTGTTCGATCACCAGGAGCGATCCGCCGGCGTCGATCAAAGCGCGAAAGGCCGCGAGCAGTTTGTTGATGTCGTCAAAGTGGAGCCCGGTCGTCGGTTCATCGAAGATGTAAAGCGTTTTCGCTCCCGCGCGTTTGGATAAGTGGGCCGCGAGTTTCACCCGCTGAGCTTCGCCGCCGGAAAGCGTGGTCGCCGACTGGCCCAGCCGCAAATAGCCGAGGCCGACATCGTCGAGCACGCGGAGCTTGTTCGTAATCTTCGAAACGTCGCGAAAAAAGCTCAACGCTTCGTGCACCGTCAGGTTCAAAACTTCATGAATGTTCTTGCCGCGATAACGCACGTCGAGAATCTGTTGCTTGAAACGCGTGCCTTTGCATTCTTCGCAAACCAATTCAACGTCGGCGAGAAACTGCATCTCGACAGTCACGGTGCCGTCGCCCTGGCAGACGTCACAACGGCCGCCGGGAACGTTGAATGAAAAGTGCGATGGCTCAAACCCGCGCGCCTGCGCTTCGCGCGTGTTCGCAAACGTCTCGCGAATCGCGTCGTAAACTTTGATGTAAGTTACCGGATTTGAACGCGGCGTGCGGCCAATCGGAGATTGATCGACGAGGATTACGTCGTCGATCAACGGGCCACCTTCGAGTTTCTGAAACGCGCCCACGTGACCCTGCCAATCACCGCGCAGCTTTTTCAGCCCCGCGTAAATGCAATCATGCACCAGCGTCGATTTGCCTGATCCGCTGACGCCGGTAATGCACACAAGCATGTCGAGCGGAATGTCGACATCGATGCTTTTCAAGTTGTGCTCGCTGGCGCCGCGAATGCTGAGCCGCTTGATTTGCAAAGGCCGGCGATGCTTTGGCTCTTTGATTTCGGCCTCGCCGCGCAGGTAGCGCGCGGTCAGCGACTGAGATTCAGACAGCAATCCTGCAAAGTCGCCTTCGTAGATCAAGCGGCCGCCCAGTTCGCCGGCCGCGGGGCCGATATCGAGGATGTGATCTGCCGAGCGCATCATCTCTTCATCATGCTCGACGACCAGCACCGTGTTGCCGATGTCGCGCAGGTTGTGCAGCAGCTTAATCAGCCGATCGTTATCGCGCGGATGCAATCCGATCGATGGTTCGTCGAGGACGTAGAGCGCCCCGACCAGCGATGAACCCAGATTGGTAGCGAGTTGAATACGCTGCGCCTCGCCGCCGGACAAGGTCGAAGCCAGGCGATCAAGCGTCAGGTAATCCAAGCCGACGTCGACCAGGAATCTAAGACGCCGGCGAATCTCAAATAGAACTCGATCAGAAATCGCCGATTGCTCTTGCGGCAGTTCCAGCGATTCGAAAAACATGGAAGCGTCTTTGATTGAAAGAGCGCAAACCTGGGGCAACGTCTGGCCGCCGACGCGCACGTCGCGCGCTTCCTGTCGCAGGCGGCCACCTTCGCAATCCGGACAGATGGTGTAGCCGCGATACTTGGACAAAAACACCCGCACGTGCAGCTTGTACTTTTTCGTCTCGAGCCAGTCAAAGAAGCCGCGCACGCCTTCGAAGTCGGCCTTGCCTTTGATGATCGCGTTCCTTTGCTGGCGGCTCAGTTGATTGAAAGGAACGTTCATCGGAATGCGTTCCGATTTGCAGAAGCGGCGCAGGTCTTTCATCACCCATTCGTACTGCGGTTTCGTCCACGGTTCGATGGCGCCTTCCGCCAGAGTCAGGCCCGGATTCGGAATCACCAGATCGAGATCGAGTCCAATCGTGTTTCCAAAACCCTGACAAGTCGGGCACGCGCCGAATGGATTGTTGAAGCCGAAGAGCCGTGGCTCAGGCGTCGCGTAAACGATGCCGTCGTACTTGCACTCAAAGCGGTCTGAGAAGCGAAGGCGCGAAGGCCCGCCCGCTACCGCAGGCGGTTCTGACAATTGCACGACCGCCTGGCCGTGTCCTTCGCGAAAACAGGTTTCCAACGAATCGACCAGCCGCTGTCGAACATCTTCGCGCGCGGTCAGTCGATCGACCAGCACATAAACGTTTTCAAAGTCTTCGCGCTGGTAGTCATCAGGTGAAGCGAGATCGATCTGTACACCTTCGTGGATCAGGCGAGTGAAACCGCGCTGCATCAGGCTCATCAGATGGGCGGTTATTACGTGACGGGGAGACGGGGAGACAGAGAGATGGCGAGAGGGCGAGACGCGGAGGCGGGGAGATTTGCTTTTTCTCCCTATCGCCGCGTCTCCGTTTCTCCCTGTCTGTGTCTCACCACTTTGACCATTCACCTCAGCGAATAAACCCGCGTCGGCAGGAAACAAGACGTAAAAGCGCGAACCTTCCGGCAGCGTCGCCAGGGTTTCACTAGCAGCCGATTCAGGCGAGTCGCGGTGAACTTCACGTCCGCAGACGCGGCAAATGGTCGTGCCCACGCGCGCGAACAGCAGTCGCAGGTAATCATAAATTTCGGTTTGCGTCCCGACCGTCGAACGCGGATTGCGCGTCGAATTCTTCTGCCGGATCGCGATCGCCGGTGCAATGCCGCGGACTTCATCAACGTCTGGCTTGTCCATGCGCTCGAGAAACTGGCGCGCATAAGCCGACAGCGATTCGACGTAACGTCGTTGGCCCTCGGCGTAAACGGTGTCGAAAGCCAGCGAAGATTTGCCCGAACCACTGACGCCGGTTACCACCGTCAGGTGGTTGATGGGAATCGAAAACGAGATGTTTTTTAGGTTGTTAACGCGGGCGCCGCGAACTTCGATGGCTTCCTGGGTCATAGCTAAAAACCGTCGCGACGCGTCACAGTGTGAAATCTGACGCCTTTCGCAAACCAGCTATCTTAGCTCGAAAGTTGTCGCAGAGCGAGCCTGCACATGCGCTGGTTGAGCGATGTAGTCGGGCAACAAGAGCGAAATTCGCGTCATCTGATGACGTGATATTCTAAACACCTGCGGCGATATGATGGCCCGGCGTATTTCGACAAATTGCTTCGATAGACAGGAATATTTGGAAAAAATGAGCGCTTCGTTCACTCGTTTCAAAGTCGTGCTGCTTGCGATTCTGACACTCACGCTCGCTGCTTCGGCCGGGCACGCGCAGCAGGCCGCCGCATCGGCGAAGACCGAACCGGCGATTACTGCTTCATCGTTGAGCCCGTCTCAAATCGACGACATCATTCGAAAGTTCACCGCCAAAGAGGGCCAGTTTCGCCGCGCTCTCAATAGCTACGCTTTCAAACGCGACGCGCTGGTGCAGGAAATCGGCATGGGCGGGCAGGTCATCGGCGAATACCATCGCGTCTCTGAATTTACTTTCGACGATCAAGGAAATCGATACGAAAAAATCAGCTTCTTTCCCATGCCCACGCTCGAAGGCCTGACGCCCGAGGATCTGGAAGACCTCGGCGGAGTCAATGCGTTCGCCCTGGAAGCGGTCAATATCAACCAATACAATTTTAAGTACGTCGGCAAGGAACGCATCGATGAACTCGACCTTTATGTTTTCGATGTCGCTCCGAAGGTGATGCCGGATCCAAAGAAGATCAAGTCGCGCTTGTTTCTCGGCCGCATCTGGGTCGACGATCGCGATTTGCAGATCGTGAAGGCGAAGGGAAAAGGCGTTCCTGAAACCAAAACTAACAAGTTTCCCATTGTGGAAACGTACCGCCAACAGATCGACGGCACGTTCTGGTTTCCCAGCTATGCTTATGCCGACGACGATCTGATTTTTGACAACGGCGCCGACCGCCGCTTGCGCATGCAGGTGAAGTACACCGACTACATCGTCGGCCACGGAAAAGTCACGATTACTGAAATCGAGGAGGTTAAGGGCGAGGCACAGAACGAAAATAAGTCAGACAATCGTGTGCGCCCCAGGGGCCCGGTCGAGTCCGGAGACCTCAACGACAAAGCGCTCGAACTGCCGAAACCGATTTATCCGGGGGCCGCACACAAAACGCACGCGTCAGGGCAGGTAAAGGTGCGAGTGATCGTCGATGAAACCGGCCGCGTGATGTCGGCGGACATCGTTTCCGGACCGAAGCCGCTGTGGGTGGCGGCCGTGGAAGCCGCTCGCAAGGCGCGCTTCAAACCAACACTGGTTGGCGATGGCGCGGTGAAGATTACCGGGATTTTGACTTACGATTTTGTTGAAGAATGACGGGGCTCGCGTCGCGAGAGCTTCTCGACCCCGAGTTCTTTCATGATCATTTCCTGCACCTGCTGCACCAGCGCGTTGAGATCCTGATCGCTCTTAACCCACGAAGTATCAACCGGCGGCAGGAAAACCATTTCAATCGTTCCCGGCCAGGCTTCGCCCGTGCCTTTGCCCATCAGCTGGTCTGAGTTTCTCAGCGCAATCGGCGCGATGGCCACGCCGGCCTGCGCGGCCATGTGAAACGCTCCTTTTTTGAACGGCAGCATCTCGCCAGGCTTTGCGCGCGTGCCTTTCCAGCACATTGGGATCCTAAGCTTAGAATTCCACGTGGACAAGTTGTCGC
>JADMIO010603899.1_pt1 | contig 82884 bp, 76 predicted proteins | sample 8958161 | NCBI WGS metagenome assembly JADMIO01 (sample SAMN16585339, study PRJNA669376) | soil metagenome | isolation source: Crop rotation soil | place: USA: Cullars Rotation, Alabama | collected 2011
CGCGACAACTTGTCCACGTGGAATTCTAAGCTTAGGATCCCAATGTGCTGGAAAGCGATCCCGGCAAAGGCGAACAGCCGGCGGCCGCGCAGCGTCTCGAAGGCGAGGTCCTTCATCGATCCCGACTCCCAGCACTCCGTCGGAACATGCCGCGCGGCCAGCAGCGGCGTGCGCGGAGCGTGGCGTCGCACCGCCTCCGCCACCTCGCCGAGGTCGCCGGCGCCGCGCGCGCCGGTGACCACGATCAGCCCCGCGCGCGCGAGCGCCGTGAGCGGCTCGCGCAGCGGCCCCCCCGGCAGGAGACGCCCGTTACCCCACGGCGTCCGCGCCCGCGCCATCAGGATCTCGACGTCCTTGGCGAGCGTGCGGTGCTGGAAGCCGTCATCCAGCACGATCGCCGTCACGTCGAACCGTTCGCGCGCCCGCAGTCCGGCTTCGTACCGATTGCCGCCCACCACGACCGGCACGCCGGGAAGCCGGCGCGCGAGCAGGAACGGCTCGTCGCCTCCCTCCTCGGGATCCAGGCGGATCGAGGCGGCGTCCGCCACGATCTGCACGCCATGCGTGTGACGCCCGTAGCCGCGGCTCACCACCGCCGGCCGATGTCCGAGCTCCATCAGCGTGCGCACGGCCAGCTCGACCGCCGGCGTCTTGCCGGTGCCCCCGACGGTGAGGTTGCCGATCGAGATCACCGGACAGCCGAGCGAGCGGCACTTGAGCAGGCCGCGCGAGTAGAGCCAGTCGCGGGTGCCGAGCAGGCCGCGATAGCCGCCGGCCGCCACCTCGAGCACGCGCGCGGCGGTGGGGCCGAAGCCGTGCTGCCAGCCCTCGACGAACCGGTCGCTGCCGCTCACTGCGACCGCTCCGGAAGCAGGTAGCGCTCGAGGAGCTCGAGGGTCGCGCCCACGGCGCCGTGCCGCGCTCCCGCCGCTTCCCCGCCCGCCTCGCCGCGCTTGCTCGCCAGCGCCGGATCCGCGAGCAGCGTCCGCAGCTCCGCGGCCAGCGACGCGGCATCGGTGACGACGACGGCCGCCTCGGCATCGACGAGCAGGGCGGCCGCCTCGCGGAAGTTGTCGGTGTGCGGACCGACGAGCACGGGTTTTCGGCGCAGCGCCGGCTCCAGCACGTTGTGGCCGCCGCGCGGCACCAGGCTGCCGCCGACGAACACGACGTCGGCGATCCCGTAGATCTGGGCGAGCTCGCCCACCGTGTCGAGCACGATGACCGGGGGACGGGCGGACTGCGCCGCCGCCGGCAGCGAGCTGCGGCGCAGGGCGCGCCAGCCGCGCGCGGCCACCAGCGCCAGCACTTCCTCGACGCGCTCGGGATGTCGGGGCGCCAGCACCAGGGCCAGATCGGGATGGACGGACTGGCCGGCGGCGTGCGCGGCCAGCACCGCGTCCTCTTCGCCCTTGTGCGTGCTACCGGCCACCCAGACGCGCTGTCCTGCGCGGAGGCCCAGCAGGCGGCGCCAGAGATCGGCGGCGCCAGGCGGATCCGGGGCCGCGTCGTGCTTCAGATTTCCCGTGACCACCACCCGCTCCGGCGCGGCGCCGAGCGCGATGATCCGGCGGGCGTCCTCGTCCGAGCGCATGGCGAAGACGCGCACGTCGGCGAGCACGCGGCGCATGGCGGGACGCAGCCAGCGATAGCGCTCGAACGAGCGGTCCGAGAGGCGGCCGTTGGCGATCATGGCCGGCACTCCGCGGCGGGCGAGCTCGCGCAGCACGTTGGGCCAGAGCTCGGTCTCCATGCAGACGAAGAACGCGGGATCGATGCTCTGCACCGTGCGCCGCACGCTCGCCGGAAAGTCGAGCGGGAAGTAGCGATGGGTGGCCAGGCCGGCGAAGCGCTCGCCGACGACCCGCGCGCCCGTCGCCGTCACCGTGCTCACCACGAGCGGCAGCTCCGGACGGAGCCGGCGCAGTCCTTCCACGAGCGGTGCCGCCGCGATGGCCTCGCCGACGGAGACGGCGTGCACCCACGCCCGCGGACCCGATCCTGGCGGCGGTTGGCCGTAGCCCAAGCGCGGCCGCAGATTCAGCGGAACGCCGCGCGCGAGCCGGCGGCCCAGGGCTACCGGCGCGTACGCGGTGACGGCGGCGGCGAGCAGCGCCGTGTAGAGGGCGTACATCATGAGGCTCGCACCAGCCGATCCGCGGCGTCGGTCGCCTCCTGCAGCGCGCGCTCGACGGCGGCCCGCACCGCCTCGCGGTCGTCGTCGCGTCCGACGGGCACCACCGGACCGAACACGACGGCACAGCGCGCGAAGGGCACCGGCACCATGAAGCGATCCCACGAGCGCAGGCGTCGCGCCGGCCGGGCGGCCACGCCGAGCGGGACAATGGGCGCGCCCGTCGACGCGGCCAGCGCCACGATCCCCGCCTGGGCGTGACCCGACGGACCCCGCGGTCCGTCAGGGACCACCGCCACGTCCTGGCCCGCCCGGATGGCGCGCGCCAGCTCGCGCAGGGCGGCCGCGCCGCCGCGCGAGGAGGAGCCACGCACGACCTCGAGCCCGAACCGCCGTACGAAGGCCGCCACCAGCTCGCCGTCGCGCGAGCGGCTGGCCAGCACGCGCACGTCGCGCGCGCCGTCCGTCCGGCGAAAGCGCGCGTTGAGCCAGGGCACGATCAGGATGCGGCCGTGCCAGACGCCGTAGATCAGCGGACGTCCCGCGCGCCAGAGCGGCCGCAGCGGCTCGATGCCCTCCGCCCGCACCGACAGCGTCACGCCGAGCGCGCGAACACCGAGCGCGGCCACCGCGGGCAGGAGGCGGGCGCCGAGCGCGTTCACGAGACCGCCAGCTCGAGCACGTGGCGCGCGGCGCGCGCGCCCACGCCGGGCGCGCCGAGCTGGTCGGCGAGCTCGCCGAAGGCCGCGCGCTGGGCGGCCAGCGCGGCCGGCGACTCCAGCAGGGCCAGCGCTTCCCGGGCGAGCGTGGCCGACGTCAGCCGCCGCTGGTAGAGCTCGGGAACGACGGCGCGGCCGAGTGTGATGTTGGCCAGGCTGATCCACGGCACGCGGATCAGCGGCGCGAAGAGCAGCTCGCTGAGGCGCGACAGCCGGTAGCACACGACCATCGGCGTGCCGAGCAGCGCCGCCTCGAGGGTGGCCGTCCCCGACGTCACCAGCAGGAGGTCCGCCGCCCGCATGACGGCGTAGGTGCTCGAGGCCACGATGGCGAGCGGCGGCCCCCCGGCCGCGAGCGACTCGAGGGTGGCGCGCTCGATGGTGGGCGCCTGCGCCACCAGGAAGCGCGCGGCCGGATGGCGGGCGGCGATGGCGGCCGCCGCCTCGCGCATGACCGGCAGCATGCGCTCCACCTCGTGGCGCCGGCTTCCCGGCAGGATGCCGATCACGGGCGCGTCGGCCGGCAGCTCCAGGCGCTTGCGGGCTTCGTCGCGCGACGGCGCCTCCGCCAGCGCGTCGACGGCGGGATGGCCGACGAACGCCACCGGTACGCCGGCGCGGCGATAGAGCGAGGGCTCGAACGGAAAGACCGCGAGCACCAGCGACACCACGCGCCGCATCAGGCGCACACGCCACGGCCGCCACGCCCACACCTGGGGCGGAATGAAGTACACCACGGCCACGCCCGCGCGCCGCGCCGCGCGCGCCAGACGCAGGTTGAACTCGGGGAAATCGATGACGACGAGCGCGTGCGGCCGCCCGGGCCCCTCGAGCTGCGCGCGGAGGCGTCGGTACGCGCGGTAGAGGGCCGGCACCCCGCTCACGGCCTCGGTGCCGCCAACCGCCGCCTCACCTGTCGAGTCCACCAGCAGGTCCACGCCTTCGGCGGCCATGTGCCGGCCGCCCATGCCGTAGAGGCGCGCGTCGGGGGCGAGGGCGCGCAAGGCGCGGGCGAGCGTGGCGCCGTGCAGGTCGCCCGAGGCCTCGCCGGCCACGATCATGATCGCGCGGCGCCGCTCAGCGGGCGCCGCCACGCGTGCTCACCAGCGCGATCCCGGCCGCGTCGGCCGCGCGCGTGGTCGCCTCCTGATCCAGCACGAAGACCCGCCCGGCCTCGAGCGCTACCACGGCGGCGCCCCCCTCGGCGGCGGCGGCGATCGTCTCCGGGCCGATGGTCGGCACGTCGAAGCGGAAATCGTGATCGTCGGCGACCGTCTTCACCACCACCGCGCCCGGACCGCTGAGCGCGGTGCCGCGGCGCACGGCCGCCGTCGTCCCCTCGATCGCCTCGACCGCGCTCACGGCGCCGCGGCGCACCACCACCGTCTGGCCGATATCGAGCCGGGCCACCGCACGGGCCACCTCCAGACCGCGCCGCACGTCGTCCCATTCGGCGTCGCTCGGGGCCTTGGCGCCGAGCACACGCTCGGCCGGCAGCCCGTCGCCGAGAAACGCCCGCTGATCGAGCAGCTCGATGCCCATGCCCGCCAGCGTGGCCAGCAGCACGGCCTTCACGTTCGAGTCGAGCAAGCCGCCCGCGCGCGCCGCCATCGCCTGGTGCGCGGCGTCGACCTTGTCGGCGCGCAGGAGCTCGCCCATCCAGAACTTCCCGGAGAACAGCACTCCGGTCACCTTCTCCTCCTGGAGGGCGGCGATCACCGGGCCCATCTCGCTGATGCGCGACGGCACCACCCGGGCGGCGCCACCGGCGACACCGTCCCCGAGCGGCGCGAAGGCGAAGGCGACCACGCGCCAGCCCTGCTGTCGCGCCCGGGTCAGCATCAGCGCCGGCAGCTCGCCGGCGCCGCACATCAGTCCGAGCGACCGCTCCACGGCAGGTCCTTGGGCCAGGCGATCTCCGGCACGCCGTCGCGGATCATCCGCTCGATCTCGAGGGCCATGGCCAGCGAGGTCAGGTCCTCGGCCAGGCTCAGAGGCACGTCCTCGCCGTTGCGGCGGCGGCGGACGGCGCCGAGCAGGTGCTGGATCTCGAGCTTGAGCGGGTTGTCGCGATGCACCTGCAGGTGCTCCACCAGCGAGGCCCGCGAGTAGCGGATCGACTTGCGGTTCAGCGTGTACTGCTGGGCGGCGCGGCGGTAGATGCGGATGTCCTGGTCGGTGTAATCGAGCAGGATGTAGGCGTCGGGCTGCGTGATGGCCAGCGTGCGGACCTTCTCCTCGGTGGCGCGGCTGGCGGTGATGGTGGCGATGGCGCCCGACTCGAAGCGGATCTGGACGCTGGCAACGTCGGTGACCGAGGAGTGCACGACCGCGCCCTGGGCGGCGATCTGCCGCGGCGGGGAATCCACGAGCCCGAGCACGATGTCGATGTCGTGGATCATGAGGTCCATGACCACGGTGTCCTTCCGCACGCGCGGGGCGAACGGTCCCAGGCGCCGCGACTCGACGAGGATGGGCGAGCGGACGATCTGCCGCAGCTCGTCGACGGCGCCGTTGAACCGCTCCACGTGCCCGACGTGCAGCACGGAGCCCGTACGCTCGGCGATGTCGAAGAGCGTGCGCGCCTCCTCGATGGTGGTGGTCATCGGCTTCTCGACCAGCACGCTGACGCCGGCTTCGAGCAGGTCGCGCGCCACCGAGAAATGCCGCTCCGTCGGGACCGCCACGCTGGCCACGTCGATCTGACCGATCAGCGCGCGATGGTCCACGAACGACTTGGTGTCGTACTGCCGCGCCACCTTCGCCGAGCGCTCGGCGTCGACGTCGGCGACGCCCACCAGCTCGACGTCGGGCAGCTCGGCGTACACGAGCACGTGGTACTGCCCCATGTGGCCGGCGCCCACCACCCCCGCCCGCAGCCGTGGCCCGTTGATCGCCATCAGTCGGCCACCTCCTCGACCGCCGCCGCGCCCTCGCGGGGCGGCCCCACGATGCCGTGGCGGCGCGCGCCCTCGATGAACTCCAGCAGAATCCGGACGGGCTCGGTCATCGGGACCTCCTCGCGGATGCGGACCACCGCACGGGCCGGGGCCAGGTTGCTTCGATAGAGCAGCCGGTAGGCGTCCTGCAAGGTCCGGCGGTCCTCGGGCGTCATGCCCGCCCGGCGCAGGCCGATCACGTTCACCCCGCGCGCGGTGGCGGGCTGTCCGTCGACGATGACGTAGGGCGGCACGTCGGCGTTGAGCTTGGCCATGCCTCCCACGTACGCGTGCGTCCCCACGCGCGTGAAGGGCACCATGCCCGTGAGGCCGCCCACCGTCGCGCGGTCGCCGATCTCGCAGTGGCCGGTGATCCCCGCGTAGTTGATGATGATCACACCGTGGCCGATGCGGCAGTCGTGCGCCACGTGGCTCATGGCCATCACGAGACAGTCGCGGCCGATCTCCGTCCAGCCGTCCGGCTGGGTCGAGCGATGCACGGTGACGTACTCGCGGACGACGCTGCCCTGGCCGATCCGCACCCCGGACGGGGTGCCGGGCTTGAACTTCAGATCCTGAGGCACGCCGCCCAGGACAGCGCCGTGCCCGATCTTCACGCCGGGGTCGAGCGCCACCCGTCCCTCCAGCACGACGTGGTGGCCGAGCTCCACGCCGTCCGCCAGCGTCGCCTCCGGTCCGATCACGCAGAAGGCGCCGATGCGCACGTCGTCCCCGATGCTGGCGGACTTGTCGACGATCGCGGTGGCGTGAATCTCAGTCACGCTCGCTCTCCCGTTCGGGCAGACGCTGCCCGGTCAGCGCCTCGAGCGCCCGCTCCAGCGCGCGCACGCGTCGCAGCAGCTCGGGCAGGCGCGTTTCCGCGGCCATGATGCGCTTGGCCTCCAGCATCGGCCGCGCCGGCGTGCCGAGGAACTTGCCGCCCGCCTCGAGGCTCGACGGCACCCCGCCTTGCGCGCCCACGAGCACGCCGTCACCGACGGTGACGTGATCCGCGATGCCGACCTGGCCGGCCAGCACCACGCCGCGCCCCAGCCGCGACGAGCCGGAGACGCCGACCTGGGCGACCAGGATCGAGTGCTCGCCGACCTCGACGTTGTGGCCGATCTGCACGAGGTTGTCGATCTTGGTGCCGCGGCGGATGACCGTGTCGCCGAAGGTCGCCCGGTCGATGGTGGTGTTGGCCCCGATCTCCACGTCGTCCTCGACGAGCACGCCCCCCGTCTGCGGAACCTTTCGGTGCTGGCTGCCGTCGAACGCGAACCCGAAGCCATCGGCCCCGAGCACCGCCCCCGGGTGCACGAGCACGCGCCGGCCCAGACGGACGCCGGCAAGGAGCGCGACATGGGGACCGAGCGCACAGTCCTCGCCGACCTCAACGCCCGCCCCGATGTAGACGAGCGGAGCGACGTGGGTGCGCGGGCCGATTCGGGCGCCGGCCTCGACCACGGCGTGGGCGCCGATGGCGGCCGTCGGATCGATCCGGGCATCCGCGGCCACCACGGCCGTGGGATGGATGCCGGGGACGACGGTGGGCGGTGGGTGGAAGAGATTGAGAAGATCCACCAGGGCCTGCTGGGGCGCTCGGACGCGGAGCACGGGCGCCGGCAATCCCGCGGCGTCGGCGCCGGCCACGAAGGCGCCGGCGCGGGACGCCTTGGCGGCGTCGGCGTAGCGGGCGTTGGTCAGGAAGGAGACCTGGTCGGGGCCGGCGCTCTCGAGCGGCGCCACCCCGATGACGAGACGGCGCGGATCGCCCTCGAGCGTCGCCCCGAGGGCTTCCGCGAGCTGGCCCAGCGTGTAGCCTTCTCGCTGCGTCATCACCTGCTACTTCTTCTTGGCTCCGGCCTCCCGATCATAGGCCCGGATCACCTCGTCGGTCAGATCGGCGTCGGCCGTGGCATAGAGTACGCCCGCGTTCCGCTTCTCCACGATCATGTGGTAGTTCTTCTCCTTGCCGACCTTCTCGATCACGCCGCCGACTTCCTGGAGCACCTTCTGGAGCAGGGTCGCCTCCTTCTTCTCGAGCTCCTTCTGGTAGTCGTCGGCCGCCCGCGCCGCATCGCGGCGCTTGCGCTCGAACTGCTCCTGCTTCTCGCGCCGGGCGTCGGCGGTCAGCAGCGGTCCCTTCTTCTCGATCTCGTCCCGGAGCTTCTCGAGCTCCTGTCGCCGGCCGTCCATCTCTTTCTGGATCCCCGCCCGCTCCTTCTCCAGCTGCTCCCGCGCGGCCACGCCGGCCGCCGATCGCGCCAGCACCCGCTGGACGTCGATGTAGCCGATTCTCGTCGTGGCGGGGCCGGCCGCCGCCGGCGCCGGAGTGGGAGTCTGAGCCGGCGCCTGCGCGAGGGCGCCGGCCGCCGTCAACGCCAGGAGCGCGGACGCGCACCCTGCCACCACCACTGCTGCCTTCATATACCCCTCCTCCAAACGTTCCTCAAAACGGCGAGCCGACCGAGAAATTGAAGGCGCCGGGCTTCTCGCCCGGACGCTGATCGAGGTTGAAGCCGTAATCCACGCGGATCGGGCCGAACGGAGACAGCCACCGCAGCCCGCCGCCGACAGCCGTGCGAAGGTCGGTGATGTCGAACTTCGTGCCGAACCCGTACACGTTGCCGGCGTCGAAGAACAGGGCGGCACGGACGTTGAACGGCAGCGGGACGATGTACTCGATGTTGCCGAGCAGCTCGGTGGTGCCGCCGATACGCGTGCCCTGATCGTCTTTCGGCGAGATCTGGCGCGACTTGAACGAGCGGACGGAGTTGGAGCCGCCGAGATAGAAGCGCTCGAACAGCGGCAGGTCCTCGTTGCCGAAGCCGAAGCCGTAGCCCACCTCCGCCCGGCCCGACAGGATGTGATCGAACCAGATCGGCTGGAAGTAGGTCGTCGAGGCCACCGTCTTCAGATAGTGGGTGTCGCCGCCGAGGCCGGCCACGTCGGTGAAGAAGTTCACCGTGCCGCCGCGGGAGGGCGCCTGCACGTTGTCGCGGCTGTCGCGGCTCACGCCGGCCTGCACGAGCGAGGTCACCCGGACGCCTTTCTCGGAGAAGATCGCGCTCAGGTCGTTCTGGATGTGGCTGATCTCGTCGCGCGTGAGCCGGTAACCGGCGTTCCAGCGCCAGTACTCCTCGAAGGGATGGCTCACCCGCACGCCGCCGCCCAGGGTGTCGTAGTCGTACTCGACGAACTGCCGGCGCGTGTTGAAGAGGTCAAAGCCCGCCGCCAGCGGACGGTCGAAGAGCCAGGGCTCGGTGAAGCTGATGATGCCCTGCTGGGTGTTGGCGCCGGCGCGGAGCCGGATGGACGCCTGCCAGCCGCGGCCCAGGAAGTTGTTCTGCGAGAGGTCGATGGTGCCGAGAAAGCTGTCCTGGGAGGAGTAGCCGCCGCCGATGCTGAACATGCCGGTCGGCCGCTCGGTGACGTCGACGTTGACGACGATCTTCGTCTTGTCGCTGCCGGGCGCCGTGGTCACCTCGACCTTCTCGAAGTAGCCGACGTTCACCAGGCGCTGTCGCGACCGCTGCAGCTTGCGAAGCGTGAAGATGTCACCCTCCGCCATCTGGAGCTCGCGCCGGAGGATCTTGTCCTGGCTGCGCACGTTGCCCGCGATGTTGATGCGCTCGACGTAGACGGTCGGCCCCTCGTTGATCTCGAAGGTCACGGCGATCTTGTTGTCGGGCTGGGGCTCGATCCTCGGGTTGATCTCGGCGGAGGCGCGGCCGATGTTCGAGTACAGATCCTCGATGGCCTTCACGGAGTCGCGGAGCTGCGACCGCGAGAAGACGTCCCCCTCCTTCATCTTCACCTGCCGGCGCACCTCGCTCTCGGGCAGCAGGGTGATGCCGGTGGTGGTGATGGTGCTCACGCGGTGCTGCGCGCCCTCCACCACCACGATGTTGATGGTGACCCGCGCCTTCTCGCGGTCGACGGTGACGTCCTGCGACTCCACCCGGGCGTGGATGTAGCCGTGGTCGTTGTACACCTGGAGGATTCGCTCGACGTCGTCTTCCAGCCGCTGGCGCTGCACGGTGCCGCGCAGGATGTAGTACTGCCGCTCCTGCGTGGCCATGACCTCCTTGATCTGCTTGTCGGTGAGCCCGCGATTGCCGCGGATGACGATCTGCTCGATCTTCATCTGGCGGCCCTCGTTGATGGTGAAGATGAGCTTCACGTCCCCGTCGGCGAACTTCTCGATGTCGGGCGTGATCTGGACCTCGAAGTAGCCCTCGTCCTCGTAGAAGTCCTTCATCCGCTCGCGTGCCCGCTGGACGTCGACCGGGTTGTACACGCTGCCCAGCTTGAGATCGATCTTCTCCTGGAGCTCGTTGGCGGAGAGCTTCTTGTTGCCGATGAAGTCGACGTCGCGGATGAACGGCCGCTCGGTGACCACGAAGGTGACCTTCACGCCGCCTTCGAAGTCCTCGACCTTCAGCTGGACGTCGTCGAAGAATCCGAGGGCGAAGATGGCGCGGACGTCCTCGGAGATCTGGGAGGTGTTGAAGGGGCCGCCGAGGGTGGTCTTCACCCGGCCGAGGATCACCGCCTCCTGCACGCGGCGGTTACCCTCGACGGTGATCTCCTTGACGAGGATCGGAGCCTGTTGGCCGGCGGCGCTGACCACCAGCCCCACACAGGTCGCGAGCCAGAATGCGACGGCGGAACACACTCGCCCCCGAGTGGTCACCGCGCTTCAGGCTCGCGTCGACTGTCGCTTAGCGCTCAGCAAGCTCGAGGGGCGCGTCGGCCGACCGGGACTCGCGGAAGACGAAATTCCCTCCGTCGATGTCCACGTCGATCCGAGCGCTCTCAGGCACCTGTCCGCGAACGATAGCTTCGGCCAGCGGATCCTCGATGTGCTTCTGGATGGTCCGGCGCAGCTGGCGCGCGCCGTACTGAGGATCGTAGCCCTTCTCCACCAGCGCCGATTCGGCGGCCGGCGTCAGGATCAGCTCGATGCCCTTCTCGGTGAGCTGCTTGTTGATCTTGTCGATCATCAACCGAATGATCTGCTGGATGTGCGGCAGCGACAGCGCGTGGAAGACGATGATGTCGTCGATGCGGTTGATGAACTCGGGCCGGAACGCCCGCTTCATCTCCTCCATCACGCGATCCTTCATCTTCTCGTACGACGCCTCGTCCGACTCCTGCATGAAGCCGGGCGCGACCCGCTTGCCGATGAGGCTGGTGCCGAGGTTCGAGGTCATGATGAGGATGGTGTTCTTGAAGTCGACCACGTGACCGAGGGAGTCGGTCAGGCGGCCGTCGTCGAGCACCTGCAGCATCATGTTGAAGACGTCGGGATGCGCCTTCTCGATCTCGTCGAAGAGCACCACCGAGTACGGGCGGCGACGCACCTTCTCGGTGAGGAACCCGCCCTCTTCATAGCCGACGTAGCCGGGAGGCGCGCCGAGGAGCCGGGACACGGAGAACTTCTCCATGTACTCCGACATGTCCACGCGGATCAGCGCGTTCTCGTCGCCGAAGAGGTATTCGGCGAGTGTTCGCGCCAGCTCCGTCTTGCCCACGCCGGTGGGGCCCAGGAAGATGAACGAGCCGACCGGGCGCTTGGCGTCCTTGAGTCCGGCGCGCGAGCGGCGGATGGCGCGCGACACGGCCTTCACCGCGTCGTCCTGGCCGATGATCCGGCCGTGGAGAGCTTCCTCCATCCGCGCCAGCTTCGCCGATTCCTTTTCCTCGAGCTTGCTGAGCGGGATGCCGGTCCAGCGGGACACGATGAACTCGATGTCCTCCTCGCCGACCGACTGCGTCCCCTTGCCCTTGTTCTTCTCCCAGTCGCGCTTCATCTCCTCCTCGCGGCCGCGGAGGATTTTCTCCTTCTCGCGCAGCGAGGCGGCCTTCTCGAACTCCTGGGCCTCGAGGTACATGTCCTTCTCGCGGATCACGCGCTCGAGCTCCTTCTCGATCTCCTTGAGCTCGGCGGGCGGCGTGAGGGCCATGAGCCGGGTGCGGGAAGACGCTTCATCGATCACGTCAATCGCCTTGTCGGGAAGCTGCCGATCGGTGATGTAGCGATCGGCGAGGGTCACGGCAGCGCTGATGGCCTGCTCGGTGATCTTGACCCGATGGTGCGCCTCGTACTTGTGGCGCAGGCCGCGGATGATCTCGATGGCCTCGGGCACCGACGGGGCCTTCACGATGACCGGCTGGAAGCGACGCTCGAGGGCGCCGTCCTTCTCGATGTACTTGCGGTACTCGTCGAGCGTGGTGGCGCCGATGGTCTGGATCTCGCCGCGGGAGAGCGCCGGCTTCAGCATGTTGCTGGCGTCGATGGCCCCCTCGGCGGCGCCGGCCCCGATGAGCGTATGCAGCTCGTCGAGGAAGAGCACCACGTTCTCAGATTGGCGAATCTCCTTCATGACCGCCTTGAGCCGCTCCTCGAACTGGCCGCGGTACTTGGTGCCGGCCACGAGGGCGCCCAGGTCCAGCTGGAGCAGCCGCTTGTTGGCCAGCACGTCCGGCACGTCGTGGGAGATGATCTTCTGCGCGAGACCTTCGACGATGGCGGTCTTGCCGACCCCCGGCTCACCGATCAGGACCGGGTTGTTCTTGGTGCGGCGCGCCAGGATCTGGATGACCCGCTCGATCTCCTGCTCACGCCCGATGACGGGGTCGAGCTTGGTCTCGCGGGCCAGCTGAGTGAGATCGCGGGCGAATTCGTCGAGAACCGGCGTCTGCGAGCGCTTCTTGGGGCGGGGGTAGTACTGGTCACCGAGGAGGGCCAGCGTCTCCTGCCGCACCTCGTCCAGCCGGGCTCCCAGGGATTCCAGGATCTTGGCGGCGATCGACTGGCCCTCTTTCATCAGACCGAGCAGGAGGTGCTCGGTGCCGATATAATTGTGACCCAGCTGCCGCGCCTCCTCGATGGAGAGCTCCAGCACCCGCTTGGCCTGGGGGGTGAACGGAACCTCGCCGAACGTCAATGTTTTCGGGAAGCCGGCGAGCGCACGCTCAACCTCGGCCTTCACCGTCTCCAGACGCAGTCCGAGCCGCTGCAGGACCGCCGTGGCGATACCTTCCCCGTCGCGGATGAGACCGAGAAGGACATGCTCGGTGCCGACGAAATCATGCCGGAACCGTCCTGCCTCCTCGCGAGCGAGGATAATGACCCGTCGCGCCCGTTCGGTGAACCGTTCAAACACTGGAGTACCCCACCCCTTTCCTGTGTGCCTGGTGAGCCGTTTTCGCTTAGCGGACGCCTAGTTATTCCGAACTCGCACTCAGTATAGCCCTCCCGCCTAGAGGCCCGCTAGCCTTTTTCTTCACGAGCGAGTATCTCACCGAATGCTCTTGCTAATAACCGGCCAACCAGCGTCCGCGTTCACCGCTCGGTCGGATCGATCTCGCGCGCGAGACCGTCGACGAGACGGTACCCCCGGTCGGCCTTCCGCGCGAGGTCCGGGTTGTGCGTCGCGACGAAGAACGAAATTCCGCGTTCGCCCTGCAGCTGCAGGAAGAGATCGTAGATCACCGCGCTCGTTTTTGGGTCGAGGTTCCCCGTGGGCTCGTCCGCGAGAATCACCTTCGGTCCGTTCATGAGCGCGCGCGCCACCGCCACCCGCTGCTGCTCGCCGCCCGACAGCTCACCCGGACGATGGCGCAGCCGATCGCCCAGCCCGACCTCGGCGAGCGCCGCCGCCGCGCGCTCGCGCGCCTCGGCGACCGGTCGTCGCTGCAAGAGCGTGGGAATCATCGTGTTCTCGAGCGCCGTGAGATCGCCCAGCAGGTTGTAGAACTGAAAGATGAACCCGACCTCTTGCCGTCGGTAGCGCGCCAGCGCCATCTCCCCGCGCGTGAAGAGATCTTCACCCTGAAACAGCACGCGGCCGGCGGTGGGACGATCGAGCGCACCGAGCACGTGCAAGAGCGTCGACTTCCCGACCCCGGACGCGCCCACCAGCGCGACCACTTCGCCGGAGTGCACTTCCACCGAGGCGCCGCGCAGCACGCGCACGAGCTCCGGCCCCGTGCGGTACTCGCGCTCGAGATCGACGCCGGCGAGCAGCGGCTCAGTCATTGGCGCTCCGTCGCGAGACGTGCTGCGCCGGAGGCTGTTCTTTAGTTTTGCCGTCGGGGCCGCTCCGCGGCCCGACGTTCGACGCTGGCGCCTGTTCTTGTTTTTTATATTCGCCGTCGGGGCCGCTCCGCGGCCCGACGTTCTGCGCTGGAGCCTGTTCCTCTTTTTTATTTTCGCCGTCGGGGCCGCTCCGCGGCCCGACGTTCTGCCCTAGACTGCGCTCACTCATATCTCAGCACGTCGACCGGGGCGAGGGCGCCGGCGCGGCGGGAGGGGATCACGCTGGCCAGGAAGGAGAGGAGGAGGGTGGCGCTGATGATGAGGGCGAAGTCGCCGGGGGAGAGCTTCATCGGGAGGTAGTCGATCTGGTAGACGTCGCCGGCGAGCTTGATGATCTTGTAGGTGTTCTGGATCCAGATGATGGAGAGGCCCACCACGCTGCCGGCGAGGGTGCCGACCACGCCGATGGTCATCCCGACGGAGAAGAAGATGGCCGTGATGGAAGGCGCGGTAGCGCCGATCGCCTTCAGGATGCCGATCTCCTTGCGCTTCTCGGCGACCAGCAGCACCAGGTGGCCGATGATGGCGAAGGCGGCCACCAGCACGATGATCGTCACGATGACGAAGAGCGCCAGCTTCTCCAGCTGGAGCGCCGCGAAGAGATTGCGGTTCATGTCCATCCAGTCGCGGACCCAGAAGGGATAGCCAAGACGGCTGAGCACGGCGCGGCCGACCCGCTTGGCGTCGAAGGGGTCGTCGAGCTTGACCTCGATGCCGGTGGCGCCCGCGAGACCCGCGAAGTCCTTGGCCGCCGCCAGGCTCAGGTAGGCGACTGACGAGTCGAACTCGTACATGCCGACCTCGATCGTCCCCACGAGGGTGTAGCGGCGCATCTTCGGCACCATGCCGACGGCGGTCAGCGCCCCCTTCGGCGAGATGACGGTGACGGCGTCGCCGGGCACGACACCGAGCAGGCGCGCCAGCTCCACGCCAAGCAGGATGCCGCCCTCGCCGCCCACCAGCGCGTCGAGGCCGCCGCCGCGCAGCTGCGACCGGAGGTCCTGCTGCACGGCGGGAGCGGCCAGGTCGACGCCGCGCACGAGGCCGCCATGGGCCTCGCCGCCCGAGCTCGTGAACAGCGCCTGCTGGAGCACGAACGGCGTGGCCGAGCGCACGCCGGCCACCGACTTCACCTTGGCGGCGACGGCCTCCGCGTCCGCCAGGCCGCTGGCGCCGCTCTGGAAGATCAGCAGGTGCGGGTTTGCGGAGATGATCCGGTCGCGGATGCCGTCCTGGAACCCCGTCATCACCGCCAGCACCACGATGAGCGCCGCCACCCCGAGGAAGACGCCGCCGACGCCGATCCAGACGAAGAGCGAGAGGTTCGTGCGGCTGCTGCGCGAGCGCAGGTAGCGCAGGCCGAGGAACAGCTCCACCGGCAGGCCGCCTCTCACGACGCTCCGCCCTCCGGCCGCAGGTGCGGGAACAGGATCACCTCGCGGATCGACGGCTGGTCGGCGAAGAGCATCACCAGCCGATCGATGCCGATCCCCTCGCCGGCCGCCGGCGGCATGCCGTACTCGAGCGCGCGCACGTAATCCTCGTCGAGCCAGTGCGCCTCGTCGTCGCCGCGCGCCTGCAGCGCCGCCTGCTCGCGGAACCGCGCGAGCTGGTCGATGGGATCGTTCAGCTCGCTGTAGGCGTTGGCGAGCTCACGCCGGCCGATGAAGAGCTCGAAGCGGTCGACGAGCAGCGGGTTGTCCCGCTTCTTCTTGGCCAGCGGCGAGAGCTCGATGGGAAAATCGGTGACGAAGGTCGGCTGCACCAGCGTCGGCTCCACGAGCTCGTCGAAGACGTCCTTCCACACGACCCAGGCCGTCCCCCCCTTGGTGTGGACGCCCTTGTCGGCGGCCGCGCGCGCCACCACCGCCACGTCGGTCGCCGGGGTGACGGTCATGCCGAGCGCTTCGGACACCCCCTGGAAGAACGGCAGGCGCCGCCACGGCCGCGCGAGCTCGATCTGATGCTCGCCCCAGGTGAGGCTGAGCCGGCCTCGCACCGACTGTGCGAGCTCCGTGAAGAGCTCCTCCGTCAGCTCCATGAGGTCCTGGTAGTCGGCGTACGCTTGGTAGAACTCGAGCATCGTGAACTCGGGGTTGTGCTGGGTCGACACGCCCTCGTTGCGGAAGTTGCGGTTGATCTCGTACACGCGCTCGAAGCCGCCCACGAGGAGGCGCTTGAGATAGAGCTCGGGGGCGATGCGGAGGTAGAGGTCCATGTCGAGCGCGTTGTGGTGCGTCTTGAACGGCCGCGCGATGGCGCCGCCGGGAATGGGCTGCATCATCGGCGTCTCCACCTCGAGGAAGCCGCGGGCGTCGAGAAAGCTCCGCAGCGCCCGGACGATCCGGCTTCGCAGCAGGAAGATCTCGCGCACCTCGGGATTGACCACGAGGTCGACGTAGCGCTGGCGGTAACGCGTCTCGACGTCCTTGAGCCCGTGCCACTTCTCCGGAAGCGGTCGCAGGGACTTCGAAAGGAAGGTGAAGCTTTTCACCGCGACCGTCAGCTGGCCGGTGCGCGTCCGGAACATCTCGCCGGTCACCCCGAGGAAGTCTCCGACGTCCAGCGCGGTGAAGGCGGCGTACTCGTCGCCGAGCTGATCGGCGCGCGCATAGAGCTGGATCCGTCCGGTGCGGTCCATGAGATGGGCGAAGGCCGTCTTCCCGTGGTCGCGCATGGCCACCAGGCGGCCGGCGAGGCTCACCGGCCCGAAGGCCTTGAGCTCGTCCTCGCTCGCCCCCTCGAGCCGCTCCGCCAGCCCCTGCGCCAGGTGCGTGATCGGATAGCCGGCGCCGAACGGCTCCACCCCGCGCCCCCGCAGTGCCTCCAGCTTCTCGCGGCGCTGGCGGATCAGGTCGTTGTCGTCGCGGTCGCTCACGCCTTGGGCCCCCGCGCGGACATCAGATAGGCCTTGATGAGCGCGTCGAGGTCGCCGTCCATCACCGCCTCGACGTTGCCGATCTCGAGCCCGCTCCGGTGGTCCTTGATCAGCTGATACGGGTGGAAAGTGTAGGAGCGGATCTGGCTGCCGAAGGCGATCTCCTTCTTCTGTCCGGTCAACTCGGACAGCTCCTCGCGCTGCTTCTTCTCCGCCAGCTCGAACAGGCGTGCCTTGAGAATCCGCAGCGCCGTGTCGCGGTTGCGGAGCTGGGAGCGCTCGTTCTGGCATTGCACGACGATGTTGGTCGGCAGGTGCGTGATGCGCACCGCGGAGTCGGCGGTGTTGACGCCCTGCCCGCCCGGACCGGAGGCCCGGAAGACGTCCACGCGGATCTCGTCCTCACGGACGTTGACCTCGACGTCGTCGACCTCGGGGGTGACGGAGACGGACGCGAAGCTCGTCTGCCGCCGACTGGAAGCGTCGAACGGCGAGATGCGGACCAGGCGGTGCACGCCGGCCTCGCCCTTCAGATATCCGTAGGCGTACTCGCCGGTGATCTCGATGGTGGCCGACTTGATCCCCGCCTCTTCTCCCGGCAGCAGGTCGACCACCTCCGCCTTGAAGCCCGCGCGCTCACACCAGCGGAGATACATGCGCATCAGCATCTGCGCCCAGTCCTGGGACTCCGTGCCGCCGGCTCCGGGGTGGATCGACAGGATGGCCGCCTTGTTGTCGTGCGGCGCCGAGAGCATGATCTTCAGCTCGAACTCGTCGAGCTCGCCGCGAAGCTTCTTGGCGCCGGCCGCGATCTCGGCGTCGAGGCTTCCATCGTCGCCGGCCTCGGCGGCGAGCTCCAGGAGGACGGTGAGGTCCGAGGCTTGCGTGGCCAGCTCGGTCGTGCGCGCGACCGTGCGCGACAGCTCCGTGCGCTCCCGGATCAGCTCCTGCGCGCGGCGATTGTCCTCCCAGAACGACGGCGCCGCCATCTCGGTGTCGATGGTCGCCAGCCGCTTCTCTTTCGCGGGCAGGTCAAAGATGCCCCCGAAGATCGTCGACCCGGCGCGCGAGCTCGCCGACGTCGCGCTTCAGCTCGCCGAGCATCTAGGCCGCCTCCGTCGCGCGTCGCCGCGTCAGCGCGAGCGCCAGGGTGGCGATCGCCAGCGAGAGCAGGCCGGGCCAGTCGCCCAGCCGCGTGTAGAGCGTCTTGCCCACCCGCAGCGGCACCGTCTCCGTCAGCAGGCCGCGCTGGAACAGCCCCAGGCGGCGAACGATCTGCCCGCTGGGCGCGATGAACGCGGAGACGCCAGTGTTGGCCGCGCGCACGACGGAGACACGATGCTCGATCGCCCGGAAGGGGTACATGGTGAGGTGCTGCTCGGGGCCGCTCGTGCGGCCGAACCACGCATCGTTGGTCATGTTCACCATCAGCCGCGCGCCATCCCTCACGAAATTTCGGACCAGATCGGGGAAGATGCCCTCGTAACAGATCACCACGCCGTACGGGGCTGGCGGGCCCTGGAACACGACGGTGCGGGTACCGGGCTCCAGCTCGGAAATGAACTCCGCCCAGCCCCGGACGAAACCGATCACTCCCGACAGCGGAACGAATTCGCCAAACGGAACGAGATGGATCTTATCATACCTGCCGACGATGCCCTGATCGGTCAACAGGAACGCGGTGTTACGGAACCGCGGCGGATTGCCGGCGGCGTCGATCGAGCCCACCAGCAACGGGATCTCGAGGTCGGCGGAGGCCTTGGTCAGGGCGGCCACCAGCGCCGGGTCCTGGCGGAGGATGGTGGGCGAGGCCGTCTCCGGCCAGACGAGGAGCTGGGTGTTCTCGGCCGCCGCCTGGCGCGTCAGCGCGAAGTAGATGGCCAGCGTTTCCTGGGTGTGGCGGGGCTCCCACTTCACCGGCTGCTCGATGGACGGCTGCATGATCGTCACGCGTCCGGTCGGTCCCGACACCGTCTCGCTCAGCCGAATGCTGCCGAAGAGGAGCGCCGCTGTCACCAGCACGGCGGCCATGGCGGCGCCGGCCACGGCACGGCGCCACGTCAGCACGAGGCAGCCGGCGACGGCGGCGTTGACGGCGACGATGAGGAACGACACCCCGTGCACGCCCGTCAGCTCCGCGATCTGGATCACGCGCAGGTGCAGGTACTGCGAGTACGCCACGGTGCCCCACGGAAACCCGCCGAAGAGATGGCCGCGGAGCCATTCGCCGGCCACCCAGAAGAACGGCGCCGCCAGGAGCGCCCAGCCGAGGGAGTGGCGCCCGGCCACCCGGGACACCGCCCACGCCACGGCGCCGAGCCAGAAGGCGCAGTAGCCGGCCAGGAGCACTGTCGGCAGGAACACGAGCGGTCCGGGGATCGTGCTGTACACGCGAAACGTGAAGTTGAGCCAGCGCAGGAGGACGAGGAAGAAGACGCCGCCGTAGAGCAGGCCCCACCAGAACGCCGCGCGCGGCGGCGTCATGACGGCGACGACGAGCAGCGGGGCCACCATCAGCCACGGGGTCAGCGCCCAGTCCGTGCGCGGGAACGCCAGCGCGAGCAGGAACGCCGCGCCGCCGAGCACACCGGCGTAGCGCCCGAGAGCTCGCAACCGGCTCACGCGCCGGCCGCCAGGCGGTCGGCGAGGAAGCGCGGCAGCCCGGCCGCCTCGATCTTCCGCCGTGCTGCGTCCACGTCGTACGCGACCCGCCGGATCTCGACGCGACCGGCCTCGACGTCCCACAGCGCGTAGGCCGCGCGCGGATCGCGATCGCGCGGCTGGCCGACGCTGCCAACGTTCACGATGTAGCGCCGCCCGCGGTCGCTGACGATCGAGTCGGGGCGAGCGTCGTGGTCGGGTCCCGAGGAGCCAAGCGACCACATCCCCGGCACGTGCGAATGGCCCACGAAGCACCAGCGCGTGGCGAAGTGGGCAAAGGCGCCCCAGCCGTCCTCGGCCGTGATGAGGTACTCCCACTCGTCGGGCTGAGCCGGCGAGGCGTGGACGAGGGTGGCGTCACCGATCTCCAGCGTGAGCGGCAGGCCGGCGAGCCAGGCCCGATGATCGTCGTCGAGCCGCTCGCGCGTCCACTCGGCGGCCGCGCGCGCCAGGCGGTTGAACCACGTGAGATCCAGGCGGCCGGCCACGCCGTACTCGTGATTGCCGGCCACGATGCCGCGGGCGCGCCCGGCCAGAAGCTCCACGCACGCCTCCGGATCGGCGCCGTAGCCGACGGTGTCGCCCAGGCAGAGCACGGCGTCGGAGCGCGCGGCGGCGTCGTCGAGGACGGCGCGCAAGGCTTCCAGGTTGCCGTGGATGTCGGACAGGATCGCGTACTTCACGCAGGGTCAGGAGGCGGGACGCAGTTCCTTGTGGATCCGGTCGAGGACTCCGTTGATGAAGCGGCTCGATTCGGTCGTCCCGAACTTCTTGGCGATCTCGATCGCCTCGTTGATGGCCACCTTCCCCGGCACGCCCGGCTCGAACAGCAGCTCGTACACGGCCAGTCGCAGGATGTTACGGTCCACCACCGCCATGCGCTCGAGGTCCCAGTGCTCGGCGGAGGCCGCGATGCGCTTGTCGATGCCACCCTGCTCTCGCTTGACGCCGTGCACGAGGGCGGCTGCGAACTCGCGGGCCTCGGCATCCACCGGATAGCGCGTCCAGAAGTCCGCCTCGAACGGGCCGGGGTCGCTCGCCCCGTTCTGCTCGAGCTGATAGAGGAACTGCAGAGCGACCTCGCGCGACTTGCGGCGCCTTCCGGCCATGGGCTCGCCTAACCGCGGCCGCGGCGCCTGGCCGAGGACCGCCGAGCGCCGTGGCCACCCACGGCGCGGACGAAGGCCGACATCTCGAGCGCCGCGTCGGCGGCCTCGGCGCCGCGGTTGCCGACGTCGCCGCCCGCGCGCTCGAGCGCCTGCGCTTCGGTGAGCGCCGTGATGACGCCGAAGGTGGTCGGCACCCCGGTGTCGAGCCCGACGCGCTGGATCCCCGCCGCCGCCTGACCGGCCACGAAATCGAAGTGCGGGGTCTGGCCCCGGATCACGCAGCCGACGCAGACGATGCCGACGTACCGTCCGCTGCGCGCCAGCAGCGCCGCCGCCTGCGGCAGCTCGAAGGCGCCCGGCACCCAGTGGACGTCGACGGCCGACTCGGCCACGCCACCCGTGCTGAGCGCGCGCAGGGCGCCGTCGAGCAGTCGCTTGGTGATGGGCTCGTTGAACCGGCCGGCGACGACGGCGAAGCGCGCGCCAGCGCGCGGCCGCGCGATGCGGCGAGGCGAAGGAGCGCGGCCAGCCATGTCAGTCGGGGAGCGAGGACAGCAGGTGGCCGAGCTTGTCGCGCTTGGTGCTCAGGTACCGCTGGTTCTCGGGATTGGCCGGCACCTCCACCGGCACGCGCTCGAGGACCGTGAGGCCGTAGCCTTCGAGACCCGCGCGCTTCGCCGGATTGTTGGTGACGAGCTTCAGATTCTTGAGGCCGAGGTCGACGAGAATCTGGGCGCCGATGCCATAGTCGCGAAGGTCGGCCTTGAAGCCGAGGGCCTGATTCGCCTCGACGGTGTCCTTGCCCTGGTCCTGCAGCTCATAGGCGCGGATCTTGTTGTGCAGTCCGATGCCGCGCCCTTCCTGCCGGAGATAGACGACCACGCCGCGGCCGGCCTTCTGGATCATGGCCAGCGCGAGATTCAGCTGCGGCCCGCAGTCACATCGCAGCGAGTGGAAGACGTCGCCCGTCAGACACTCCGAGTGCATGCGCACGAGGACCGGGTCCTCGCCGGAGACGTCGCCCATCACCAGCGCGAAGTGCACGCGGCTGTACACGGTGGCCTCGTAGGCAATGGCCGTGAACTCGCCGTAGTCGGTGGGCAGCCGCGTGCTCGCGACGCGGCGCACGAGCTTTTCCTTCTGGGTGCGGTACTCGATCAGGTCCTTGATGGTGATGACCTTGAGGCGATGGCGGCGCGCCAGCTCCATCAGCTGCGGCAGCCGCGCCATGTTGCCGGATTCGTCCAGCACCTCGCAGATCACGCCGGCCGGATAGCAGCCGGCCATGCGCGCCAGATCCACCGCCGCCTCCGTGTGACCGGCGCGACGAAGCACGCCGCCTTCCATGGCGCGCAGCGGGAACATGTGGCCGGGGACGACGAGGTCGCCGGACGTCATCTGCGGATCCACGAGCGTGCGGATGGTCACCGCGCGGTCGTAGGCGGAGATGCCGGTGGTGACGCCGCGGCGGGCGTCGACGCTCACGGTGAACGCGGTGCCCATAGGCGCCGTGTTCTCGGTCACCATCATGCCGAGCCGGAGCGCGTCCAGCCGCTCGCCGAGCATCGGCACGCACATGAGCCCCCGCGCGTGGGTGACCATGAAGTTGACGGCCTCGGGCGTGACCTTGTCGGCGGCCATGACCAGGTCGCCCTCGTTCTCGCGGTCCTCGTCGTCGACCACGACGAGGATGCGTCCCTCGCGGATCTCCTCGATCGCTTCCTCGATCGTCGCGAACCCGCTCATGAGGACCCCCAGAGACCGAGCGACCGGACCACGTACTTGCCGATCACGTCGGTCTCGATGTTGACCGCCTGCCCGACGACCAGCGCGTCGAGCGTCGTCGCCGCCAGCGTGTGCGGGATGAGCATCACCTCGAAGGCCGTGCCGGCCAGGGCCGCCACGGTGAGGCTCACACCGTCCACCGCCACCGAGCCCTGCGGGATCAGCAGCGGCGCCAGGGCCCGGTCAGCCAGGGCGATCCGGACCCGTGCGGTCGATTCTACACGGGTTACGGCCTCCACTGTTCCGATCCCATCCGCGTGGCCGAGCACCAGATGGCCGCCCAGGGCGCCGCCGAATCGGAGCGGACGCTCGAGGTTGACGCGATGGCCGACCCCCAGCCGGCCGAGCGCCGTGCGCTCGAGCGTCTCCGGGCCCATCTCGAACGCGAGCTCGTCGCTGTCGCGCGCCACCACGGTGAGGCAGACGCCGTTGACGGCGACGCTGGCGCCGAGCTCGCTGCCCTCGCCGGTGACGCGCGCGCCGACGGCGAGCCGGACGACGCCGCCCTTGCGGGCCACCTCTCGCACGACGCCGACTTCCTCGACGATGCCGGTGAACACGGCTAGCGCGGCTCGCGCAGCACGTCGGCCTCGATCAGGAGATCGCCGCCGATCGAGCGCGTCGTCATCGGACCGAGCCGCACCGCCGACTTCAGCTCGCGCCCGGGGCCGCCGATCACGCCAGCGGCCTCGCGGCCCCCGAGCAGCATGGGGGCGACGTAGAGCGTCACGCGATCCACCAGGCCGGCGTCCAGAAAGGCGGCGTGAACCTCGCCGCCCCCCTCGAGGAGCACGGCCCGTACCTCGCGCTCGAAGAGCGCCGCCAGCACCGACTCGACGGCCACGCGGCCGTCGCGCGTCGGGGAGCGAAGCACGCTCGCGCCGGCCGCCTCGAGGTCGGCGATCCGTCTGGCCGGCGCGTCGCGGCCGACCGCGATGAGAGCGCGCGCCGGCGTGGCCCCGGTGACGACCCGGGCGCCGACCGGCGTTCGGGCGGCGGTGTCGAGCACCACCCGGTACGGCTCGCGCGGCCACGACGCGCCGAGGCGAACGGTGAGCGCGGGATCGTCGCGGAGAACCGTGGTCACGCCGACGACGATCGCGTCCACCTCGCTGCGCTGGCGGTGGGCCTCGGCGCGCGCCGCCTCGCCGGTGATCCAGCGCGCGGTCCCGTGGACGTCGGCGATCTTGCCGTCGGCCGTCATGCCGGCCTTCAGCGTGACGTGAGGCCGCCGCTCGCGCATGGCCGTCACGAACACGCGATTCTGCGTCGCCGCCTCGGCGGCCAGCAGTCCGGTCTCCACGTGCACACCCGCCCCCCGAAGGGCCTGCACGCCGCCGCCCGCCACGAACGGATTCGGATCCGCGAGCGCGGCCACCACCCGCGTCACGCCCGCCGCCACCACCGCCGGCGCGCACGGCGGTGTGCGACCCGTGTGATTGCAGGGCTCGAGGGTGACGTACAGCGTGGCGCCGCGGCCCCGCGCGCCCGCCCGGGCGAGCGCGACGATCTCCGCGTGAGGCGCGCCCGCGCGCTCGTGAAAGCCCTCGCCGACCACCTCGCCGTCGCGGACCACGACGGCGCCGACCATCGGGTTCGGCGAGGTGAGCCCGCGCGCGCGCTCGGCGAGCTCGAGCGCGCGGCGCATGAAGGCGGCGTCGCTCATGTTCCGGGGACGAGCGCGTCGACGAAGGCGACGGGGTCGAAGGCCTGGAGATCCTCCACCCGCTCGCCGACGCCGATGAGCTTGATGGGCAGCTTGAGCTCGCGGACGATGCGCACCACGATCCCACCCTTGGCGGTGCCGTCCAGCTTGGTGAGGCAGACGCCGCTCAGCCCGATGGCCTCGTGGAACATCTGCGCCTGGGCAAAGCCGTTCTGGCCGGTCGGCGCGTCGAGCACCATGAGCGACTCGTGCGGCGCGCCCGGACACTGCCGCTCGATCACGCGCTTGAGCTTGGCCAGCTCGTCCATCAGGTTCGTCTTGGTGTGCAGCCGGCCGGCGGTGTCGATGATCAGCGCGTCGGCGCTGCGCGCCAGCGCAGCCTTCACCGCGTCGAAGACCACGGCCGCCGGATCCGACCCCGCCGCCTGCCGGATGACGTCCACGCCGATCCGGCCTCCCCACGTCTCCAGCTGCTCGATCGCGGCCGCGCGGAAGGTGTCGGCCGCCGCCAGCAACACCTGCTTGCCGTCGGCCTTGAGCGACGTCGCGAGCTTGGCGCAGGTGGTCGTCTTGCCCGCGCCGTTCACGCCGAGCATCAGGATGATGCTCGGCCGGGCGTCGAGGTTGATGGGCTGGGCGGCCGCGGTGAGGGTGTCGACGAGGAAGCGTCGGAACAGCGGGCGCAGCTGATCGGCGCGCGTCACCGTTCCGAACATGACCTCCTCCCGGGCGCGGTTGGTGAAGTCGGCCGCGATGGCCGCCCCGAGGTCGGCCGCGATCAGGAGCTCCTCGAGCTCGTCGTACAGCTCATCGGTGAGCGGTCGGTCGGGCTCGAGCACGGAGGTCAGTCCGGTGGAGAGGTACTCCTGCGAACGCTTGAGGCCGTCCCGGAGGCGCTCCTTGAAGCCTGAAAACAGTCCCATGCGACCCAGTGTACGGCCTGAGGGCTTACTGAGGACGCGCCCCTTCCGGGGGGAGCACGAGGCCGGAGATCACGGTGCCGCTCTGGCCGAACGAGGGCAGCGATCGCCCGTTGAGCTCGAAGCTGACGCCGCCGGCGTTGCCGATGGTGACGGTGAACGGCCGGTTCGATACCCACTCGCGTACCGAACCGGCGGGAACCGTCTCCTCGCTCGTTCGCCCGTCCTCGGTTCGGACCCGGATCCAGGTCGGCTCGCTCACGCGGGCGACGAGCCGATACGGCGTGGAGATGCCGTTGGTAGCGCTCTGGACCTGCGGCAGCCACGCGCGTGAGCCCGCGGGGGGTACCGGCATGGGCGGTACGGCCGACGGCGCCATGGTCGCCGGCGGCGGCGCCGACGGCGCCGCCGGACGCGGTGGCTCCGGCGGGCGCGCGGCAGGCGGCTTGGGCTGCGGAGCCGGGATTGGCCGCGTCTCGGGAATGGGCGTGGGAGTGATCGCCGCTACCGGTGGAGCCGGCGCCGCCGGTGCCGCGGCGACCGGAGGCGGCGGCCGGCGCTCTGCGCGCTCTTCCCGTGCCGGCTGGGTCACGAGCGCGACCGCGAAGAGCGCAACGCCGAGAACGACCAGCAGGACGAAGCTGACGAGAATCGCACTGCGCGTCCGCGGCTCACCGTCAGGAGCGGCGTGAGTGGGAGCGGCCGACATCACGGGCCGCGTGGCGACGGGCGTGGCGGCTTGCGCATCGCGCGGCTCGCGCCCGTCGAACCGCGCGAGCGCCTCCTCGGGCGGGGCCCCCACCGCCTGGCAGTAGGCGCGGATGAAGCCGCGGGTGAACACGGGTGCCGGGAGGTCCTTGAAGGCGTCGCTCTCGAGGGCCTCCAGGTAGCGCGGGGCCACACGGGTCATGCGCGCGAGCTCGTCGACCGACAGCCCGCGCTTGACGCGAAGTTCCCGAAGGTACGCGCCGATAGGACCCATGACCGCCTAGAGGAGTCTAGCCCAGGTGGCGTCGTTTCCCGTCAACCCGCGTGCGCGGCCGCCGCGGCGAGGTTGACCGAGACCACCTTGGACAGTCCGGGCTCCTCCATGGTGACTCCATAGAGGATGTCGGCGGCCTCCATCGTCTTGCGGTTGTGGGTGATGACCAGGAACTGGGTCTGACTGGTGAGCTCCCGGAGCACCCGAAGGAACCGATGGATGTTCGCGTCGTCGAGCGGCGCGTCCACCTCGTCGAGAACGCAGAAGGGGCTCGGCCGGAAATAGAAGATGGCGAACAGCAGGGCCAGGCCGGTGAGCGCGCGCTCGCCGCCGGACATCAGCGACACGGCTTGCAGGCGCTTGCCGCGGGGCTGCGCCATCAGCTCCACGCCGGTGTCGAGCGGATCGCCCCCCTCCTCGGCCTCCACCAGCCGCAGCTCGGCGCGGCCGCCCTCGAAGAGCCGCTCGAAGATCTTGCTGAAGTGGGTGTTGATCTCCTGGAAGGCCTGCGCGAACCGGTCCTGGGCGGTGCGCGTCATCCCGCGCAGCGCCTTCTCGAGATCCTTGATGGAGCCGACGAGGTCGTCGTGCTGGGTCTTCAAGAACGTGAGGCGCTCGTCGAGCTCGCGATATTCCTCGTCGGCGACCAGGTTCACCGGCCCGATCGCCGTCAGCTTGGCGTCGAGCTCCGCCAGCCGCTCCCGCACGCCGCCCAGCTCGCGGGCGGGGTCGTACTGCGCGAGCAGGGCGGCCGTGTCGACGCCGTAGGTGCGCCACGCGTCCTGCGCCAGCTCCTCGCTCCGCACGCGGCCCTCGGTCGCCTTTAGCTCCAGGTCGTGCGCGCGCCGGGTGACGCCCGCCAGCTCGGAGGCGACGCCGCGCGTTTCCGCCTCCACCGCCGCCAGCTCGTCCAGCAGGCCCTGGTGGCGCTCGCCGGCCTGGCGCGCCTCCTCCTCGATGCGGTCCCGGTCGACGGCGACGTCGCGGGCGCTGGCGTCGGTCCGCTCGCGCTCCTCGGCGAGCCAGGCGCGACGCTCCTCGAGCTGCGTGGCCCGCTGGCGGCCCTGCGCGATGCGATCGGTGAAGTCGGCGTGCATCTCCGCCAGGCGGGCGAGCTCGCGCGTGAGCGCCTCCGCCCGCTCGGTCACGGACGCCGCGTCCACCCGGCAAGCCGTGAGCTCGGCCATCAGCTCCGTCTCGCGCGCCTGGGCGGTCTCGATGGTGGCGCGCGCGGCGGCCATCACCGCTTCGTGCCGTCCCTCGGCCTCGCGGGCGGCCTCCAGGCGGCGCTCGATGGTGTCGAGCAGGGCCGTGGTCTCGTCCCCCTCGGCCGCGACCTGGCGCGCCTCGCTCGCGACCGTCTCGAGATGGCGATGGACGCGCTCGTGCTCGCGTACCGATTGCTCGAGGTCCTTCTCGCTGGCCACACGCTCGGCCTGACGCGTCTGCACGTCCTGCTCCAGGCTCGCTATTCGGGCGCGCAGGGTGCCGACCTCGGCCGCCAGCGATGCCGCGACGCCCTGGCGCTCGTCGACCTGTGCCGTCAGCCAGCGCACTTCGTCCTCGAGCTCGCGCAGCTGTCGCTTGCGGGCGAGCAGCGAGTGCTCGACGGCCCCGTCGTCCCCCTCGCCACCGCCGCGCAGGCGGCCGGCCCGCGACAGCACTTCGCCCGTGGCGGTGACGTAGGTGGCCGCAGTGCCGTTGCGGCGCCACAGTCCCTCGGCGTGGTCCAGGTCGTCGACCACCGCCACCCAGCCAAGGAGGTGGTGGACGAGGCTCGTGGAGGGAGCGGCCACGCTGCGCTCCGCCCAGCGCACTCCGTCGTCGTCCGGCGGCGGCGCGCTCGGGGCCGGCAGGTGCTCGAGCGGAAGGAAGGTGGCGGCGCCCGATCGGCTCGACTGCAGATATTCGACGGCGGCCCGCGCATGCTCGAAGCGCTCGACCACCACCCACTGCAGCCGCTCGCCCAGGACGGCGGCGACCGCGCGCTCGAGCCCGGACGGCACGTCGAGCAGGTCCGCCACCGTGCCGCGCACGCCGCCAAGCCGGCCGCCGGCCTCGAACACCGCCCGCACGCCGGCGCCATAGCCCTCGCGCGCCGTCTCCAGCACGTCCACGGCCTCGAACGCCGAGCTGCGCGCGGCCAGGGAAAGCCGCGTCTCCGACAGCGCCGTCTCGGCGGCCGTGAGCGCGGCCTGCCGCTCGGCCAGCAGCGAGGTCAGCCGGTCGCGCTCCTCCGACAGCGAGGAGAGCGCCGTGATCGCACGGTCGTGCGCGCTCTCGTGCGCGGCGCGATCGCCGGCCAGGCGTCCGGCCTCCGCCTCGGCCTCGGCCGCCTCCTGCGCCAGCCGCTCCCGACGCCGGGCGAGCTGCGCCTGCCGCTCGCGGAGCTCACCCGCCTGGCGCGTCAGGTCCACGCGCTCGCCGGCGACGCGCACCTGCTCGAGCCGCAGCGCCTCCAGCCGCTCCCGGTCAGCCGTCAGCCCGCCGCGGTGCCGCTCGACCGCTGCCTCGAGGTCCCGCGCCACCGTCGCCCGCTCGGAGGCCAGACGCTCGGCGTCGATCAAGGCCATGCGGGCGTGCTCGCGCTCCCCGGTGATGGCGGCCAGCCGATCCGTGGAGATGCGAATGTCCTCCTCGAGCCGGATCGACTCCTCGCCCAGCTCCCGGATCTGCACGCCCATCTGCTCGCGGCGCTCGAGCAGCCGCTCCAGCTCCCCCTGGACCTTCTGCACGCGCTGGCGCAGGTCCGACAGCGCGTGATCGCTCGCCTGCAGCACCTCGCGCTGGCGCGCCTCGCGGGCGGCGAGGCCGGCGCTTGCCGTCCGCAGCGTCTCCTCGTTTTGCCGCAGGCCGGTGACCTCCTCGGTCAGGGCGGCCGCCTGCGTGGTGAGGCCACTGAAGTCGGCGGCCACCAGGGCAAGCGCCAGCTCGCGGCGCTCGGACTGCAGGGTCTTGTACTGCTGCGCCTTGCGCGCCTGTCGCTCGAGCGAGTTCAGCTGGCGCTTCACTTCGTCCATCACGTCGCGCACGCGCACCAGGTTCTGCCGGGTCTGCTCGAGCTTGCCCTGCGTCTCGTTCCGCTGCTGCTTGTAGCGCGCGATGCCGGCCGCCTCCTCGATGAACACCCGGCGCTCGTGCGGCTTGGCCGTCAGCACGTGATTGAGCTTGTCCTGGTCCATCACGGAGTACGCGCGCGGATTGGCGCCCGTGCCCGCGAAGAGGTCGAGGATGTCGCGCAGACGCGACTGGGTCTTGTTGAGGTAGTACTCGCTCTCACCGGTCCGGTAGAGCCGGCGCGAGACCGCGATCTCGCTCCACGGCACCTGGACGGCGCCGTCGTTGCTGAAGGAGAGCTCGACCTCGGCGAGGCCGACGGGCTTGCGCGAGGCGGAGCCCTGGAAGATCAGGTCCTCCATCTTGGCGCCGCGCAGCGACTTGGCGCTCTGCTCGCCGAGCGCCCAGCGGACGCTCTCGCCGATGTTGCTCTTGCCGCAACCATTCGGACCGACGATGCCGGTGATGCCGGGCAGGATCTTCACGACCGTCTTCTCGCCGAACGACTTGAAGCCGTGGACGGTGATCGACTCTAGGCGCATGCGGGATTCTGGCACGCGGTTCGTGGGCCAACCAAGAAAAAAGTACCAGATGTGGGGGCCAATCCCGCTCGGCGGCCCCAGATACGCGGCGTTAGACGGGGCTCAGGCCCCCTGCAGCAGGTGGCACTTCTTGTACTTCTTCCCGGAGCCGCAGTAGCACGGATCGTTGCGACCGATCTTCTCGCCCGTCGGCGTGCGCGGCGCGCTCGCGGGCTTGGGCGCCGGCGGTCGGGCCAGCGACGGCATCGGCGCTCCCCCCGACGGGGACGGCAGCTCACCGCGTGACTCGCGCGCGTCAGCCCACGCCGTCACCGCCGGCAGGTCCATCGGCGCGTCGCGGACGATCTGCACCTTGAACAGGCGCTCCACCACCGCAGCTTTCACGCGCTCGACCATGTCCTGGAAGAGGTCGAACGCCTCCTTCTTGTACTCCGTGAGCGGGTCGCGCTGACCGTAGCCGCGCAGCCCGATGCCTTCCTTCAGATGGTCGATCGACAGCAGGTGATCCTTCCACTGAGTGTCGATGACCAGCAGCATCTCGTGGCGCTCCAGCGCGCGCATCAGCTCCTCGCCGAGCTCGCGCTCGCGCTCCGCGTAGCGCTGCTTGACCGCCTCCCCGACCAGCTCTTGCAATCCCTGGCGGCTGACGACCTCTTCGAACTGCGCGGGGGCGATCTTCGCGTCGAACTGCCGGTGCAGCGCCTCGGCCAGCCCGCCGAGATCCCAGTCTTCGATGTGGGCCGCCTCCGAGGCGTAGCCGTCGAGGGTGTCGAGCGTGAGGTCCTCGATCCACTCGCCGATCGTCTCCGCCTGGCTGGCGCCGTCGAGGATCTGCCGTCGCATGCCGTAGATGATCTCGCGCTGCTTGTTCATGACGTCGTCGTACTCGAGCAGGTGCTTGCGGATCTCGAAGTTGTGGTTCTCGACGCGCTTCTGGGCGGTGGCGATGGCGCGCGTCACGAGCTTGTGCTCGATCGGCTCGCCCTCCTCCATGCCCAGGCGCTCCATGATCCGCTGGATGCGCTGGCTGCCGAAGATCCGCAGCAGGTCGTCCTCGAGCGAGAGGTAGAAGTGCGAGGAGCCCGGGTCCCCCTGACGTCCGGAGCGGCCGCGCAGCTGGTTGTCGACGCGGCGCGACTCATGACGCTCGGTGCCGACGATGTGCAGGCCGCCGAGCCCGACCACGCGCTCGTGCTCCGGCTCGGTCACCTGGCGCGCTTCCGCCAGCGCGGTCGCGCGGTCGTCGGCGGAGGCGGTGGCGGGATCGAGCCCGCGCTTTCTCAGGATCTCCTTGGCCAGGAAGTCGGGATTGCCGCCGAGGAGGATGTCGGTGCCGCGGCCGGCCATGTTGGTGGCGATGGTGACCGCGCCCGCGCGCCCGGCCTGGGCCACGATCTCGGCCTCCCGCTCGTGGTACTTGGCGTTGAGGACCTCGTGGCGCACCCCGCGTTTCTTCAGGAGCTTGGAGAGCGCCTCGGACTTCTCGATCGAGACGGTGCCGACCAGCACCGGCTGGCCCTTCTCGTTGCGGGTCATGATGTCCTTGGCCACCGCGTCGAACTTCTCGCGCTCGGTCTTGTAGACGACATCGGGGTTGTTGATCCGGATGAGCGGGCGGTTGGTCGGGACCACGGTGACCCCGAGCTTGTAGATTTTGGCGAACTCCTCCGCTTCCGTCTCCGCGGTGCCGGTCATGCCGGCCAGCTTGTCGTACATCCGGAAGTAGTTCTGGAAGGTGATGGTGGCCAGTGTCTGGTTCTCGCGCTCGATGCGGACGCCTTCCTTGGCCTCCACCGCCTGGTGCAGACCGTCCGACCAGCGGCGGCCCGGCATCATGCGCCCGGTGAACTCGTCGACGATGATGACCTCGCCGTCCTTCACCACGTAGTCCACGTCGCGCTTGTAGAGAGCGTGCGCGCGCAGGCCCTGCTGCACGTGGTGCAGGATGGTGATGTGCTGCGGATCGTAGAGGTTGTCGACGTTCAGCAGCCGCTCGCACGAGGCAATCCCCTGCTCGGTCAGCGACACCGCCTTCGACTTCTCGTCGACGATGAAATCGCCTTCGCGCTGCTCCTCGATCTCCGAGAGCTTCCCTTCGACAATGGTGGCCGCCCGCTTCAGCTTGGGAATTATGCGGTCGATCTTGTAGTAGAGCTCGGTCGACTCCTCGGCGGGACCCGAGATGATGAGCGGCGTGCGCGCCTCGTCGATCAGGATGGAGTCGACCTCGTCGACGATCGCGTAGTGCAGGTGCCGCTGCACCAGCTCCTCGAGCGAAAAGCGCATGTTGTCGCGGAGGTAGTCGAACCCGAACTCGTTGTTGGTGCCGTACGTGATGTCGCACTGGTAGGCGGCGCGGCGCTCGATCGGGCGCAGCGACGTCATGCGGATGTCAGGCGTCGAGTAGGCCGGGTCGTAATTGAAGGACGCCTCGTGCTGGATCACGCCCACCGACAGCCCGAGCGTGTGATAGAGCGGGCCCATCCACTGGGCGTCGCGCTTGGCGAGGTAGTCGTTGACGGTGACGATGTGCACGCCCTTGCCGGTGAGCGCGTTGAGGTAGGCCGGCAGCGTGGCCACCAGCGTCTTGCCCTCGCCGGTCGCCATCTCGGCGATCGTTCCGTGGTGCAGCACCATGCCGCCGATGAGCTGCACGTCGAAGTGCCGCATGCGCAGCGTCCGCCGCGCGGCCTCGCGGCAGACGGCAAAAGCCTCCGGCAGCACGTCGTCGACGCCGGCGCCGTCGGCCACTCGCTTGCGCAGCTCGTCGGTCTTGGCGCGCAGCCCCGCGTCGTCGAGGGCTTGCATGGCGGGCTCGAGTGCGTTGATCTGCGCGACCACGGGCATCATCCGCTTGACATCGCGCTCGTGCTTGGTGCCGAAGATCTTCTTCAGAACGGCGTCGATCATCGAGACCTCATTATACGCCCGGCCCTCGGCGCCGACCCCCGAGCAGCTCGCGAGCGTGGCCCAGCGCCGCCGTGCTCGCCGCCTCGCCGCCGAGCATCCGCGCGATCTCGGCCACGCGATCCTGGCCGTTCAGGACCTCGGCGGCGACCCGCGTGCGGCCGGCGCGCACGCTCTTGGCCACCAGGACGTGATGGCGGGCGAGGGCCGCGATCGGCGCCAGGTGCGTCACGCACAGGACCTGCCGGTCGTCGGCGGCCCGCGCCAGAGCTTGCCCGACCACGCTCGCCACCCGCCCTCCCACGCCGGCGTCCACCTCGTCGAAGATCAGGGTGGGCACGCGATCGGCCCGAGCGAGCACCGCCTCCAGCGCCAGCATGGTCCGCGAGAGCTCGCCGCCGGACGCCACGCGGGCGAGCGGGCGCGGCTCCTCCCCCGGGTTGGCGGACAGCCGGAACTCCACGCGATCGAGCCCGCGCGCGCTGACGGCCTCGGCCGGCGCCTGCTCCAGCTCGATCCGGAACGTCGCGCGCTCCATGCCGAGCGCCCGCATCTGCTTTTCCGCCTGCGCGCCCAGCCGGCCCGCCCCCGCCGCCCGGCGCTCGGACAGCGCCCGAGCCGCCGCCACCAGCTCGGTCCGGAGATCCGCCAGCGTCCGCTCTTGCGCCGCCAGCAGCTCCTCGTGCCGCGCCAGCCGGTCGAGCTCCGCGGCCGCGGCCGCGCGATGGTCCAGCATCGCCTGCTCGGAGTCGCCGTACTTCCGCTTGAGCCGCACGAGCGCGTCGAGGCGATCGTCGATGGCTTCGAGCCGGCCGGGCTCGCTCAGCAGGCCGTCGCGCAGACGGCGGAGCTCGCCGAGCGCTTCCTCCACGTGCACGCGCGCGGCCTCGAGCCCCTCGAGCGGCGTCATGAACGCGGGATCGAGCCGCCCGAGGTCGCCGAGCACCCGCATGGCCCGCGCCAGTCCGCTCGCGACGGCGCGCGGATCGTCGTGGAGCAGCGCGGTGGCCTCCGCCAGTCCGGCGGCGAACCGCTCGGCGTGCTGCAGCCGCCGCCGCTCGGGGCGCAGCTCCTCCTCCTCGCCCACGCGCAGCCGCGCCGCGTCGAGCTCGCCAACCTGGAAGCGGAGCAGATCCTCGCGCTGAGCGCGATCCCGGTCCGCGCTCCGTGTCCGCTCCACCTCGACGGCGGCCGTCGTGTACTTGGCGAAGAGCCCGGCCACGCGCTCGCCGAGGTCCTCCACGTCGGCGAAGCGATCCAGAAGCTCCAGCTGGCGTGCGGGCTCGAGCAGCCGCTGGTGCTCGTGCTGACCGTGGACGTCCACGAGGTGGTCGCCGAGACGCTCCAGCAGCGCCACCGTGACCGGCGAGTCGTTGACGAAGGCGCGATGACGTCCCGCTCGCGTCAGCTCCCGCCGGATGACCACCTCGCTGTCGTCCGCCCCCAGCCCCGCCTCCTCCAGGACGGCCGCCGCCTGGCCGCCCTTGGTGACCTCGAAGACCGCCTCGACGGTGGCGGATTCCGCATCGGCCCGGATGATCTCGGTCTGGGCGCGCGCGCCCCGGACGAGCAGGATGGCGTCGATCAGGATCGATTTGCCGGCGCCAGTCTCGCCGGTGAGGACGTTCAGACCGGGGGCGAAGGTGACAGCGATGTTCTCGACGACGGCAAAGTTGCGGACTCGCAGCTCGCGCAGCATCCGCCTCGACTCTAGGTCAGCGCGCCGCGAGGCTCAAGCGTATTGATCCCGGTACTATCGCTCCCCCCACTTCAGCTTGCTTCTGAGCACGGCGAAGAAGTCGGTGCGCGGGAATCTGAGCAGCCGCACCCGCGTGGCCGCGCGCTCGACCTGGACGGTGTCGTGCTCGCGCAGGTGGACGCCGACCTGGCCGTCGAGGGTGAGCATGACGTCCTGGTCGGTCATCAGCGTCACGTCGATCCGCTGTGTCCCGGGCAGCACGATCGGCCGGTTCGTCAGCGTGTGCGAGGCGATCGGAACCAGCACGAAGGCATCCATGGTCGGGAAGAGGATCGGCCCTCCGGCGGACAGACAGTACGCCGTCGAGCCGGTGGGCGTCGCGATGATCAGGCCATCCGCCCGGTACGCCGTCGCGTACTCCCCCTCGACGGCCACGCGAAGGTTGATGATGCGGCTCATCGCCGATTTCGTGATGACCACGTCGTTCAGTGCCGCAAACTCCCCGAGGATGGCGCCTGCGCGCACCAGGCGCGCCGTGAGCATCATGCGCGCGTCCACGGCCATCTGGCCGGCCAGAGCCGCCTCCGCCGCCGGCAGCATCTCGTCGAGCGTGGTGGCCGTGAGGAATCCGAGATCGCCGAGATTGACGCCGAGGATAGGGATACCAAGGTCTCCCACGGCCCGCGCCATCGACAGGAGGGTGCCATCTCCGCCGAGGACGATCAGGAGGTCGACCTGGGAGGCCAGATCGGGCTTGGGCACGGCGGGCAGCGGCGACCACGGCACCAGCCCGGCCGTCTCCTTCTCGAGCACGATCGCGAGACCCCGCCGTCCGAGCGCCTCGATCAGCCGGGCGAGCGCGTCCGGGGCGCCGGCGGCGTCAGGCTTGGCGACGAGACCGACGCGCTTCACGCAAGCGCCGCCACGGTCCGATCGATGATCGAGTCGATGTTCGCCGCGGTCTTGCCGTGCATCGACAGATGCAGGAAGAACTCGCGGTTGCCCTTGGGACCGCGCAGTGGGGACGCCGTCGCGCCGAGCACGTGCCAGCCGCGAAGGACCGAGTATCGCGCGAGCCGCTGGACCACCGCGCGATGCTGCGACGGGTCGCGCACCACCCCGCCCTTGCCCACGAACTCGCGTCCCACCTCGAACTGCGGCTTCACCAGCGTGATCAACTCGCTGCGCGGCGCCAGCACGTTGAAGGCCGCCGGCAGGATCTTCTCGAGCGAGATGAAGGAGACGTCGACGACCGCCAGCGTCGGCTGGTCGCCGAACAGACGTGGGTCGAGCGAGCGGGCGTTGGTCTGCTCCATCACCACCACCCGCGAGTCCTTGCGGAGCTTGGCGTCGAGCTGCGCGGTGCCCACGTCGACGGCGTAGACCATGCTGGCTCCGCGCTGGAGCAGGCAGTCGGTGAAGCCGCCGGTGGAGGCGCCGATGTCGATGCAGATGCGCCCGTCGACCTTCAGCTTGAAGTGATCGAGGGCGTGCGCGAGCTTCTCGCCGCCACGGCTGACATACGGCGACCGGCCCCGGATCTCGATCTCGGCCTCGGTGGAGATGAGGGCGCCGGCCTTGTCCACGCGCTGGCCGTCGACGAGCACGTCGCCGGCCATGATGGCGCGCTGGGCCTTCTCACGACTCTCGAAAAGACCTTTCTCCGCGAGCAGCCGATCCAGACGCATCCGGCTCGACACGCCCTCGATTATAGAGGACGGCTTGTCGACACTCGCCGGCGTCTTCACTGACGCCGGCTTGTCCGGGGCCGAAACAGCAGTAGAAGCAGCATTCCTGCCAGGAACCCGCCGATGTGAGCGAACCACGCTACGCCTCCCGTTTCTCCACGCCCCATCGCTGAGGCGCTCACAGTGAGCCAGCCGTTGACGAGCTGCAGAACGATCCAGAATCCCAGCACGAACACGGCCGGGATGTGGACGGTCCGGATGAAGAAGCCAAAGATGACCAGGGTCAGAATGGTCGCGTAGGGGAACAGCAAGAGGTAGGCGCCCAGGACGCCGGAGACCGCTCCGCTGGCGCCGATCATCGGGATGAGCGACGTCGGGCTGGTGACCGTCTGCGCGACGGCGGCGGCGGCGCCGGACAGGAGATAGAAGAACAGAAACCGCGCGTGACCGAGCGCGTCCTCCACGTTATTGCCGAAGATCCACAGGTAGAGCATGTTGCCGGCGACGTGCAGCGGACTGCCGTGAAGGAACATCGACGTGAAGACGGTGACGTACGGGCTCGGAAAGTCGCCCCGATCGCACAGGCCGGTGAGCCGGCACGGCGTGGCCCCGAACTCCATCACGAGCGCTTCCGAGGCGTCGCGTCCCCCCGCATCGGGGGCAAGGCCGAGCGAGAACTGATAGACGTACGCCACCACGTTCAGAGCGATCAGCAGCATGGTGACCACGGGCACGCTGCGGCTCGGCACGTCGTCCTTGAGCGGGATCACTGCCCCGCCCCCTTCGGAGGCCGCAGCATCACGGTCGTCGGCGTCACCAGGTAACGCTGGGCGACCCGCGCCACGTCGGCGGCCGTGATCGACTCCACGGCGCGCGTGTGACGCTCCGGCCAGTCCCAGCCGGCCCCGATCAGCTCGTAGAAGGCCAGGTACCAGGCGAGGCGGGCGCTGGTGCGGCGGTCCATGGCAAGGGTTCCAAGGATGTAGGCCTTCGCCCGCGCCAGCTCACGCTCCTCCACCGGCTGCGTGCGCACGCGCTCCACCTCGGCCAGCACGCCCGCCAGTGCGGCGTCGGCGCTCGACGGCGCCGTGCCGAGATACGGCGCGAAGAGCGCGGGCCCGGTGCGCGACGTCGAGACCACGCCCACGCTGTAAGCGAGCCCGCGACGGTCGCGGAGCTCGACGAACAGCCGGCTCGACATGCCGCCGCCCAGGATGGTGGCCAGCACGCTCACCGCGGCATAGTCGGGGTGATTGACGGGCGGCGCCAGGAACCCCACGAAGACCTGCGCCTGTTTCACGTCGCCTTCCATCACGCGAAGCTCGCTGCGCGGGGCCGGGGCGGCCTCGGAAATCGCCGGGGCGCCGGCGCCGGTGGGGAGACGCCGGAAGAGCCGCTCGGCCGCCGTTATCACGCCCGCGCGCGGGACGTTGCCGCTGACGGCGAGCACCATGCGGTCGGGGCGATAGATCGTGCGGTGGTGCGCGACCACCGCGTCTCGCGTGAAGCCGGCCACGCTCTCGCGGCGTCCGAGGGCGGGCCACGCATAGGAGTGCGCTCCGTAGACGTCGCGCAGCGCCGCGTCGAACGCCCGGGGCTGGGGATTGTCGGCCCGTGTCTGCAGCTGGCCCAGGAGCAATCGCCGCTCACGCTCGACCTCTTCGGCCGGGAACGTGGGCTCGAGCACCACTTCTGCCATCAGCGCCAGGAGCGGCTCCCACTGCCGGGCGACGGCGGCGCCGCGCACCTCGGCCGATTCGACCTCGCCCGACGCCTCCAGAGCGCCGCCGAACTCCTCGGCGGCCTCGGCCAGGGCGAGGGCCGTGCGCTTCTGCGTGCCGCGCATGAGCATGCGCTGCGTAAAGTTCGTGATCCCCGCCGTGCTCTCGGTCTCGAACTTTGAGCCCGCGCGCACCTGCAGCGACACCGCGACCACGCCCACGCCCGGATCCTCGCGCACGATCACCGTCATCCCGTTTGGCAGCACCCGGCGGGTGACCGGCACGCCGGCCGCGACCGCGGACGACGCCGCGAGCAGCAGAACGAGCACCGCGACGAGCGCCGGCCGCCTCACTGTGCCGACCGCGAGCGTGGCGGCACCAGCGCCAGCAGCGTGTACTGCGTGGGATCGAGGTAGCGCCGGGCAACTGCCTGCACCTGCTCGACGCTCACCGAGCGCAGCCGGCTCACGTAGGCCAGCTCGTCTTCGATGGTCCACAGCGTCTCGGCATGGCCGAGCGTGTTGGCTCGGCCCTGCGCGGTCTCCATGCGAAATTCGTACGCGGCCTCGGCCCCCGTCACCGCCCGGCGCAGCTCCGTGAGCGTCACGCCCGCCTCGCGCACGCGCCTCACTTCGGCGACGATCTGGTCCTCGGCCGCCTTGAGATTCGCCGGATCGACCTGCGCGGTCACGACGACAGCGCCCGCGGCCGCCATCGCCGCGAGTCCGGCATCGACGCTGACGGCGAGCCCGCGCTGCTCGCGCAACGACTGCACCAGTCGCGAGGACCGGCGTCCTCCGAGTATGGAGGCCAGCAGATCGAGGGCCGGCGTGTCGGCGTGATCGAGCCGTGTGGCCGGCCAGGCCATACCGAGATACGCGTGGCCGCCCTGGCGCACGATCTCCGTGCGACGCGGGTGGAACGCCGGCGGCCCGCCGAGCGGCAGGCGGCCGGTGCCGCTGCGCGGAAGCCGTCCGAAGGTGGCGCGGGCGGTGGCGATGACCTGCTCGGGATCGACGGGGCCGACGACCACGACGGCGAACGCCTCCGGGGCATAGTGGTGACGGTAGAACGACAGCAGCGTGTCGCGCGTGAGGGCCCGGATCAGCGCGGGCGTGCCGAGGATCTCGCGACCGTACGGATGCGCCTCGAACAGCTGCGCGTACAGCGTGCGAGTGAGCATCCGCCGCGGATTGTCCTGGCTCAGCCGCATCTCCTCGAGCACGACGTCCTTTTCCTTGTCGAGCACCGTGGTATCGAGCGCGGCGTTCATGGCGATGTCGGCCAGCAGCTCGATTCCGTGCGAGACGCGCGCCGGCGGGAGCGTGATGTAGTAGTAGGTGTAGTCCCACGACGTGCCCGCGTTCATGGCGCCGCCGACGCTCTCCACGTCGCGCTCGACGAAGCCCGTCGGACGTGAAGTCGTCCCGCGGAAGAGCATGTGCTCGAGATAGTGCGCGAGCCCGAGCTCGCTCGCGGATTCGTCTCGAGCGCCGGCGCGCACCCACAGCTGCACGGCCGCCAGCTCGCTTCCCGGCTGCTCCTGAACGATCAGAGGAATCCCGTTGGGAAGGATGTGACGCGTGGGACTGGCGGCAGCAGGTGCCGGTCTCGGGGTCGGCCGCGCGACGCTGCAGCCACCGGTCCCTAGGAAGACCAGCACTGACAGCACGCAGCCCGCCATCCGGACCATAAGCCCTAAAAGCCTATCACATCAGCGCTCTTTGGCCAGGATACCAACGGTCAGACCGCCTGCCGGCCGACGGGCAAATTGCCGGGGTCCGGATTCGATGGCACGCGGGCACATCGCCGCTGGACCTTGATCTAGCCATAGCCAAATGCCTGATTTATCGGCCAGAACTGCCGTGAATCAGCCTGGCAGGCCCCTTGCTCTTCCTCCAGTCGATCGTCCTGGAACCGCTTCGCTGGTTCTTGGATCGTAGTAGGAGAGCGGGCGCCGGCCAATGGGGGTCGGCCACCAACCACAACCTAAACCGGTGGAAGGGACATGATGAAGAGAACGTATGCAGCCCTCATGAGCGCGTTTGCACTGGCGACCTTCGCCACGGCAACCGTGGAAGCGCAGACCACGACGTCCTGCCCGCCTGAGGTCGCGAAGGCCAAGGCGATGATCGGTCAGCAGGCCAGAACGCAGGACGATGTCCAGGCACCGCGCTCGCTGGCAGGCGCGCGCCAGGATCCGACGAAGGCTGGTCGCGGTCAGGAAGTCCAGGCGCCGCGCGGTCAGGAAGTTCAGGCGCCGCGTGGTCAGGAAGTCCAGGCGCCTCGTGGTAAGGAGATTCAGGCTCCGCGTGGTCAGGAAGTTCAGGCTCCGCGGTCGCTAGCCGGCGCGCGTGTTGAGGCGCCGCGCGGTCAGGAGATCCAGGCTCCGCGTGGCCAGGAGGTTCAGGCCCCGCGTGGTCAGCAGATCCAGGCGCCGCGTGGTCAGGAAGTCCAGGCGCCGCGCGGTCAGGAAGTCCAGGCTCCGCGTGGTCAGGAAGTCCAGGCTCCGCGCGGTCAGGAAGTCCAGGCTCCGCGCGGTCAGGAAGTCCAGGCTCCGCGCGGTCAGGAAGTCCAGGCTCCGCGTGGTCAGGAAGTCCAGGCTCCGCGCGGTCAGGAAGTCCAGGCTCCGCGCGGTCAGGAAGTCCAGGCTCCGCGCGGTCAGGAAGTCCAGGCTCCGCGTGGTCAGGAGATCCAGGCCCCGCGTGGTCAGCAGGTCCAGGCCCCGCGTGGTCAGGAAGTCCAGGCTCCGCGTGGTCAGGAGATTCAGGCTCCGCGTGGTCAGCAGGTCCAGGCGCCCCGCGGTCAGGAGGTCCAGGCGCCGCGCGGTCAGGAAGTTCAGGCGCCGCGTGGTCAGCAGGTCCAGGCCCCGCGCGGTCAGGAAGTCCAGGCGCCGCGCGGTCAGGAAGTCCAGGCTCCGCGTGGTCAGGAGATCCAGGCTCCGCGTGGTCAGGAAATCCAGGCTCCGCGTGGTCAGGAAGTTCAGGCGCCGCGCTCGCAGGCCGGCTCCAAGGTGACCAGCGGCAAGGCGTGGTCGCTGGTGAAGGAAGCCGAGGCGGCGTGCAAGAAGGGCGATATGTCGACGGCGAAGGCGAAGGCCGAAGCCGCGATGGCGGAGATGAAGTAGCCGACCGCTTCGCGAAGTACCCGGGCCCCGGGAGGACAACCTCTCGGGGCCCTTTGTTGTTCGCGTTACAATCCGTCTCGATGCGTGTCATCTTCGCGATGCTCGCTATCGCTTCTCCCCTCCGCTGCCATCGCGCAGCCAGCCATCAGCGTGCAGGAAGCGCTGCTGCGCGCCAAGCCGGCGGTCGCGCTGGTGGTGGCCGAAGTCGGGGGCGACGTGACCGTTCGCTGTGGGCCCGCGGCCGCTCCCACGAAGATTCCGCTGCCGCCGTCCCGCGAAACGGGCACGGGGTGGTTCGTCAACTCGTCCGGCTGGCTCGTGACCAACGCGCATGTCGTCTCCTCGGGGTATCGGCCATCGCCTGCCCTGGCGCAGCAGCGCGGCGCCCAGGCGATTCAGCAGGCCTGCGGCGGCGCCGCGATCGGGGCCACCGCCGATGCCGCCCTCGAGCCCTCACTCTCGGTGATGCTGCCGAACGGCTTCAAGCTGGCCGCTACGGTCGTGAAGTACAGCGCGCCGCCCGCGGCGGGGGTGGAGATGTCCGGTCAGGATCTCGCCCTGCTCCGGCTCGAGGCGGCCGACATGCCGACGCTGCGGCTCGGAGACTCCGCGGACCTCCAGATCGGCGACCGTATTCACATCGTGGGCTTTCCGGCGGTGGTGCTCAGCCACGAGCTGCTGAATGCCAGCGCGAAGATGGAAGCGTCCGTCACCACCGGGGCGGTATCGGGCTTCCGCCAGGACCGTGCGGGGCAGCCGGTGATCCAGACCGACGCGTCGGCCGCGGGTGGCAACAGCGGCGGACCGGCGGTCGACGAGCGCGGCGATGTGATCGGCGTGCTGACCTTCGTGCCGGTCGCCTCCGAGACCGAGGGACAGGTCCAGGGCTTCAACTTCGTGATCCCCGCGGCCAGCGTGACGAAGTTTTTAGAGGGCACGCCGGTACCGCGCTCCGACGGCAGTCGATTCAACGCCGCGTGGCACGCGGGTCTCCGCCAGTACTTCGCCGGCCACTACCGGGCGGCGCGCCCGTATCTGGCGGAGGCCAACCGCCTGCTCCCCGAGCTGCCCGACGTCCGCCGCGTCGTCGCCGACAACGATGCGCGCCTGGCGTTGCAACCGTGGCTGCCATGGCGCCAGATCGCGGTCGCCATGCTGATCGTGAGCGGCGTCGCCTATGCCCTGCTGTTGGCCCGGCGCTGGCAACGCAATCGGTTCCGGATCCAGCCGACAGACGTGGCGCGGCTGGTGGACAGCGCCGAGCCGCCCGTCATCCTGGACGTGCGCGATGCCCCGACGTACGCGCGCAGTCCGGTGAAGATCCCGCACTCGGTCCACGCCCCGCTCGACGGTCTCGCGCGCGAGCGGTTGCCGGCCGATCCGGACCGGACGGTGGTCGCCTACTGCACCTGACCGGACGAGCTGACGAGCGCCCGTGTGGCGCATCGACTCCGACAGCTCGGCTTCAAGGACGTCAAGATCCTCAAGGGCGGCCTCGGCAGCTGGGCGAATGCCGGCCTGCCGCTCGAGTCGAAGATCTAGGCCGCCGGCCCTCGCTGGCGGCCGGCCGTGAAGTGGAAGTGCACGTGGTACACGACCTGGCCGCCCTCCGGTCCGGTGTTCACGCTGATGCGATAGCCTTTCTCGCCGAAGCCCTTCGCCTCACCGATCGCGCGCGCGGCCGTGAAGCAGCGGCCGATGAGGTCGGCGTCCCCCGGCTCGAGGTGTGCGATAGAGGTGATGTGCCGCTTCGGAACGATGAGGATGTGCACGGGCGCTTTCGGATAGATGTCCTTGAAGGCGAGAACGGCGTCGTCCTCGTACTCGATGTCGCCCGGATGCTGTCGCGCCACGATGCGGCAGAAGAGGCAGTCGCTCACGGAGTCCCCCGAACGTCCCTGCTATAATACGACCTCCCACGAAATCGATTCGAGTCCAGGGAAAAGAAGGAGCGGTCGTCCATGGGCACCTGTCCGAAATGCAAGCTGAAGATCCGGAAGAACGGCAATCACGTGAAGCTCGGCTCCACGTGGTACCACAAGAGCTGCCCCGCCCGTCAGTCCGCGAAGTCCTGAGCCTGGCGCCTAGATGGAACGCTTCGTCTCATCGTCGACGGTGAGGCAGGCGGAGCCGGTCCGGAGACTGTCGGTCTTCGCGACGCCGTAACGCCAGCGCCGGTAGATCCGGTAGGAGATCAGCGACGCCGCCGCCAGCGGTCCCACCAGCAGCAAGAGGCGCAAGCGGCCGGGGCGTTCGAGAAACTGCAAGGCCGACTCCCCCACCAGCCGTCCCACCACGACGAGCAGCGCGGAATAGAGGATCGTGCCCAGCACGTTGAAGATGAGAAAGCGCGAATAGGCGATGTGGCCGCAGCCGGAGAGTGCGGCCGCGAACAGCCGGACGCTGGTCGAGAAGCGGCTCAGCAGGATGGCCGCGGCGCCGAATCGCGTGAAGTACCGCACCGTCTTCTCCACGCACTGCTCCGAGCCGAGCGTCACGCGGCAGTAGAACGCCAGGATCCGCGGCCCCGTCAGCGCGCCGGCCACGTACGGGACATGATCGCCGATGATGGCCCCGCCCGCGCTGACGGCCGCGAGCGCGGCCAGCTCGCGGTGGCCGGTCGTCAGCGTGGCCGCGATCAACAAGATGATGCGGCTCGGGAACGGAACGCCGGCGCCCTCGATGAGGAACGCCACGAACACCACCAGCAGCAGATGGTCGAGAAGGATGTCGACATGCGCCTGGACGAGTTCCATTCCGGGTTCGAGACCGTCGGCGCGATCGCCGCCTCTGGCATCTTACCAAGCTGACGGTCAGGCTTTGGGACCAACGTCTCATGGTGCGATGCCCTTGGTTCACCCAACGTAGTTGCCGTGGTCGTACGTTTTCGACGAACGCTCGCGGGAGGATGGGACATGCGTACTCCGAGGACGATCCTGAGCGTAACTTCGGCATTTCTCATGCTGGCGGCAGTCTCTGTCTCCGCCCAGCAGGCGTCGGTGGCGCAGGGTGACGTCAAGAGCCTTGCCGGCAAGTGGGTCGGCTGGGGCACACCGACCAGCGGCTCCAACATTCCTATCGAGGTCGATATCCAGCCCGATGGTTCGTACACGAGCAGGATGGGCGCGACCATCGGGAGAGGCAGCATCAAGGCGGAGGCCGGCCACCTCGTGGCGGAGGGTCACCTCAGTGGTAGCGGCTCGGCCGCTCGAGGCGTCGGCAAGTCCCAGCTCACCGTCGCGACCAGGGACGGCAAGCAGATCCTCACGGGTTCCGGCCGCGACAACGAGGGTCCCTACGATTTCCAGCTGACGAAGCAGTAGCGCTCGCGCCGGTGCCAGGCGAGCGCCGACGCCCTGCGGCGTCGGCGCGCCTGTACCACTGAATGTCGTTCAGCTACGCGGAAAACGAGATGGTGGAGGGTAAGGGATTCGAACCCTCGACCTCGGCGTTGCGAACGCCGCGCTCTCCCAACTGAGCTAACCCCCCGAAAGCCCTCGTATCTTACACGCGAACGGGACGTCGACCAATCCTCACTTGCGGTCGTCGCCCTCGCGGCCGCGGACCGCCTGGAGCAGCGGCCCGAGGAGATCCATCGGGAGCGGAAAGAACGTCGTGGTGTTCCGCTCCGAGGCGATCTCGCGCATCGTCTGCAGATACCGCAGCTGCACGGCCACCGGAAAGCGCATCAGCACCTCGGCGGCCTCGCCCAGCTTGGCGGCGGCCTGGAACTCACCCTCGGCATTGATGACCTTCGCGCGTCGCTCTCGCTCGGCCTCCGCCTGCTTGGCCATGGCGCGCTGCATGTCCTGGGGCAGGTCGATCTGCTTGACCTCCACCGTGGCCACCTTGATGCCCCAGGGCTCCGTGTGCTCGTCGATGATGCGCTGCAGTTGCTGGTTGATCTTGTCGCGCGCGGACAGGAGATCGTCGAGCTCGACCTGGCCCAGCACGCTGCGCAAGGTCGTCTGCGCGATCTGCGAGGTGGCGTAGAGATAGTCCTGGACGGCGATGACGGCCTTCTCCGGGTCGATGACCCGGAAATAGATGACGGCGCTCACCTTGATCGAGACGTTGTCGCGCGTGATCACGTCCTGGGGCGGGACGTCGAGGGCGACCGTCTGCATGCTGACGCGGACCATCTTGTCGATGAACGGCACCATCAGGACGAGGCCGGGCCCGTTGCCCTGACCGCCGGGATTGAGGATCGCGCGGGCGCTGCGGCCAAGACGGAAGATCACGGCGCGCTCGTACTCCCGGAGGATCCGCGCGAACGAGCCGAGGAAGAAGATGACGGCCACCACGACCACGACGAGCAGCGCCGAGTCCATAGAGATCATCGCGGCCCTCCTGGCGAAGTCTCGCTCCCCACCACCCGCAGCGTCAGCCCGTCCACACTCACGACCCGCACCGGCGCCAGGTCGGCCACCGGACGGTCGGCGATGGCCCGCCAGATCTCGCCCTGCACCTTCACCTGTCCCTCGGGCGTCAGCGGGCCGGCCGCGACGCCCGTGGCGCCCACGAGCGCCTCGGCGCCGAGCTGCGGGCGCCGCGCGAGGGCTCGCACGCCCATCGTGAGCGCGAACAGGAAGAGCCCGGCCGTGATGGCGACGGTCGGGATGATGACCAGCCAAGAGACACGGAAGCCGGCTTCCGGCGCATCGTAGAGCATGAGCGAGCCGAGAGCCATGGCCACCACGCCGCCGGTGCCGAGGATGCCGTGGCTCACGACCTTCACCTCGGCGATGAAGAGGACGATCGCGAAGAGGATGAGCAGCATTCCGGCGTAGTTGATGGGCAGGCTCTGGAACGCGAAGAAGGCCAGGATGAGCGAGATCCCGCCGATGACGCCGGGCAGGACGGAGCCCGGATTCGAGAGCTCGAAGATCAGGCCCAGGGTGCCGAGCATCATGAGCACGTAGGCGACGTTCGGATCCGTGATGACGTTGAGGAAGCGATCGCGAAAGCCGATCTCGATCGGCCGCGCCGCCGCATCCTTGGTGGCCAGGGTGACCGTCCCCTTGACCGTCTTGATCGTCCGCCCATCCACCTTGGCGAGCAGATCGGGCACCGAGTCGGCGATGACGTCCACCACCTGCAGCTTCACGGCCTCCCGCTCGGTGATCGAGACCGACTGGCGCACGGCCTTCTCGGCCCAGTCGGCGTTGCGTCCCCGCTCGGCGGCGATCGTCCGCACGAACGCGGCCGCGTCGTTCTCGATCTTCCGCATGCTCTCCTTGTCGATGCTGCCGCCGCCCACGGCCACGGGATGGGCGGCCCCGATGTTGGTGGCGGGCGCCATGGCCGCTACGTGGGCGGCCAGCGTGATGAAGACGCCGGCCGAGGCCGCCCGCGCGCCCGTCGGCCCCACCCACACGATGACGGGAATCTCGGCGTTGAGCAGACGCTGGCAAATGGCGCGCATCGAGCGCTCGAGTCCGCCCGGCGTGTCGAGCTGGATCACCAGCGCCTGCGCCTTCTCAGCCTGGGCGCGCGTGAGCGCCGTCTCGACCAGGCGGAGAGTGACCGGACTGATGACGCCGTCGATCTCCACCACGGCCACGGGGGCGACGGCGGCCCCCGCCGACGTCGCCGTGGCCAGAAGGAGCAGCCCGCAGGCCGCCGCGGCGACGCGGGTCATCGCCCCAGGGCGAAGACGCTGACGAGCTCGAAGGCCAGGTTGGCGGCGAGCAGGGCCGTGATCTGCCCGGGGCCGTCGTACGGCGGCGACACCTCGACGACGTCCGCGCCGACCAGCGAGTGGGAGGCCAGCGAGCGAACGATGGCGAGCGCCTCGTAGGAGGTGAGCCCGCCGACCTCGGGGGTGCCGGTAGCCGGCGCGTAGGCCGGGTCGACCGCGTCGATGTCGAACGAGCAATAGACGGGGGCACCGCGCAGACGTGCCAGCCGCTCGGCGACCCAGGCGGTCCCCTGCTCCTTGATGGCCTCGATGCGCAGCACCTCGATCCCGTGCTCATCGTGAAAGGCGAAGTCCTCGGAGCCGTAGAGCGGCCCGCGGATGCCAACCTGGATCATGCGGCGCGGATCGACGGCGCCGTCCTCGATGGCCCGTCGGAACGGCGTGCCGTGGAAGAACTTGCTGCCGAAGTACTCGTCCCACGTGTCGGGATGCGCGTCGAAGTGCACGACGCCGAGCGGACCGTGACGGCGCGCGAGCGACTTCAAGATCGGCAGCGTGATCGAGTGATCGCCGCCCACGCACAGCGGCCTGGCGCCGGCCTGCGTTACCGCGTCGATGCGCTGCTCGATCATCTCGTACGTGCGCTCGATCGAGATCGGGACCACGTCCACGTCGCCGCAGTCCGCCACGCGCAGGCGCTCGAACGGATGCACCTTCAACACCGGGTTCCAGGGACGGATGAGCGAGGACTGCTCGCGCACCGCGCGCGGGCCGAAGCGCGCGCCCGTTCGATACGAGGTGCCTCCGTCGTAGGGCACGCCGAGCAGCGCCACGTCGAGCCCCGCAAAATCCTCGGCCGCCGGCAGCAGCATGAAGGTGGCGATCTGGCCGAAGCGCGGCGACTTGAAGGGGTTCCGCGGCGTGAGCTGCGTCATTGAAAGGCCCCGCCGAGTCCCCCCACCGCGTGGGCGAGCATCGCGACGTCCTCGGAGGAGTTGAACACCGAGAAGCTCGCGCGCGTCGTGCCCACCACGCCGCACCAGCGCATCAGCGGCTGGGCGCAGTGATGGCCGGCGCGGACGGCGATCCCCTCGGCGTCCAGCGCCGCCGCCACGTCGTGAGGGTGCAGGCCCTCCACGCTGAAGGCGACCACCGCGCCGCGCTCGCGGCGCGGCCCGTACACGCGCACGCCCGGAATGGCGGCGAGCTGCTCCACGGCCTGCAGCGCCAGCGCCTGCTCGTGCTCCCGGATGCGCTCCATGCCGAGCTTCTCCAGATACTCGATGGCGGCGTTCAGGCCGACGGCCTCGGCGATCGGCGGCGTGCCCGGCTCGAAGCGCCACGGCAGGTCGTTCCAGGTGGCCCGGTCGACCCAGACCTCCCGGATCATCTCGCTCCCCCCGCGCGCCGGCTCCAGCCGCTCCAGCACGGCGCGACGTCCGTAGAGCACGCCGATGCCCGTGGGCCCGAACATCTTGTGAGCGGAGAACGCGTAGAAATCGCTTCCGATCGCGGACATGTCGAGCGGGAGATGGGGAACCGCTTGAGCCCCGTCGACGAGCGTCAGCGCGCCCACCCGCCGGGCACGCGCCACGACCTCCGCCACCGGCACGATCGTGCCGAGCACGTTGGAGACGTGGGCGACCGCTACCATGCGCGTGCGCGGGCTCAGCAAGCGGTCGTAGGCGTCGAGATCCAGCACCCCCTCGCCGATCACGGGAATCGCGCGAATGCTCACGCCGCGATCGCGGGCGGCCACCTGCCACGGCACCAGGTTCGAGTGATGCTCGAGCTCGCTCACGATGATCTCGTCGCCCGGGCGCAGGCTTCGTCCCACCGCTTCGGCCACGATGCCGATGGCGTCGGTGGTCCCGCGGGTGAAGACGATCTCCTCCCGGGCGGCGGCGTTGATGAAGCGCTGGACCCGGTCGCGCGCCGCCTCGTAGAGCTCCGTCGCCTCCTCGCCGAGCGTGTGGATGGAGCGGTGCACGTTGGCGTGGGAGGTCTCGTAGTAGCGGGACATGGCTTCCACCACCGCGCGCGGCTTCTGGCTGGAGGCGGCCGAGTCGAGATAGACGAGTCGATGACCGTTGACGATCCGGTCGAGGATCGGAAAGTCGCCGCGGGTCTGCTCGTCGAGCCTCATGCGAGCGCCTTGCCGAGCACGGTGAGCGGTAAGGTCACGCACCGCATGCGCGTGGGCCGCACGTCGGCCTGGAGCACGGTCAGGACGTCGGCGGCCTCGAGGGCCATTGCCTGGCGAGGCGACCGCCCCTCCACCAGCTCGGCCACGACGTCGGCCGACGCCGTGCAGATCGCGCACGAGTCGCCGGCAAAGCGCGCCTCGCGGACGTGCCCGTCCTCGACGCGGAGCTGCATGCGCACGCGATCGCCGCAGAGCGGGTTGACGTCCTCGGCGCTCGCCGTCGCACCGGCCACCTCTCCGCGATACCGCGGCTTGCGCCAGCGATCGCGGATGACGTCGCTGTAGAGCGCCGGCCGCACCGCCGCCGTCACTCCAGCTCTCCGCGGGCGGCGCCGGCGCGATACGGCGGGAAGCGATAGGCCATCTCGCGCGACAGGAGGCCGCCGTGGCCGAGGCCGGCGAGCTCGCGATTGTCGACGCGCTCGCCGGCCAGCAGCCGCGGCAGCACCAGGTCGAAGGTCGTCGCCTGCGAGAACATCCCGCAGGTCGGCATGCCGAGCACCGGCAGCTCCTGCCATCGCGCCAGCCACAGCAGGCTTCCGGGATGAGCGGGCGCGCCGTGGCGCTCCATGTGGGCGCCGAGCACCGTGAGACCGCCGAACACCGGATCGAGCGGATCGAGCGCGCTGGCGCCGGCGACGATCAGCACGTCGGCGCCCTCGCGTCGCAGCGCGCTGAGCTCGTCGGCCACCGCGCGCGCGGTTGGCTCGGCGAAGCGGATGTCGAGCAGGCGGCCGCCGAACCAGTCGACCTTCTGCCTGAGGGCGGCCTCGAAGCGCGTGCGCTGCCGGGGTTCGAGGCTCTCGCGCGCGACGGCGCCGACGACGGCGGGCACGAACGGCGCCACCCTGACCACGCCGTCACCGGCCGCGCGCTCCACCGCTTTCACGGTTTCGGCGGAGATCACCAGCGGCGTGACCTTGGCCTTGGCCACCGTCTCGCCGCGCTCGACCGGCTGTCCGTCGAACAGCGTGAACACCGCGATGCCCTCGTGGACGTTGACGTCGGTCAGTCGGCCGGCATCGATCCGCAGCAATCCACGACGAGCGGCCGTCAGCGTCCACTGGCCACCGGTGTAGCCCTTGACCTCGACGCCCTCACCGACCGCCACCTTCGCCAGGCGCTGGCCGGCCGCCTCCTCGTGAAGGTCTCCCGGATCGAGGGCGAGCACGTGGATCTCCTCCCACGGCAGCTGGAGCAGCGTCTTGACGGCGGTGGGATCGAGCACTGCGCCCTTGGCCAGCGCGACCTTGCCCGCGTCGTCGCGGACGTCGTGGCAGAGCACGCGGTCGACGAGCAGCTCCGGCGTGGTGTCCTCGCGCCGCTGCGCGATCGCCTTCATGCCTTGCGCACCTTGGCGCTGAGCGGCTGTCCCGAGGCGCCCGTCCGCGCGGCCTGGATCTCCGCCAGGATGGCCAGCGCAATCTCGGGCGCGCTGCGGGCGCCGAGATCGAGGCCGATCGGCACGCGTACGCGCGAGAGCACCGTCTGGTCCACGCCGTCCTCTGCGAGGTAACGGAGGATGGTGGCGCCCCGGCGTGAGGAGCCGAGCATGCCGATGTAGCCGACGTCGGTGCCGAGCGCGTGACGCAGGACGGGCAGGTCGTACTTGTAGTCGTGGGCCACCAGCACGAGCGCCGTCGACGGAATCATCGGGTAGTCGCGGATGAGCTCCGAGGGGATGCCGATCTTCAGCTCGTCCACGTCCGGAAACCGCTCGCGAGTGGCGAACCGCGGCCGTCCGTCCACCACCGCGGTGCGATAGCCGAGCGTGCGCGCCAGCGTCGTGAGCGGCATCGCCACGTGGCCGCCGCCCACCACCAGCAGCAGCGCGGCCGGCGCCACCACCTCCACGAACGCGCGCACGCCCTCGAGCAGCAAGGTCTGCGAGCTTCCACGCGCCAGCGCCTCTCGCGCCTCCGCGACGAACCGCTGGTCGAGAAAGGCCTCGCCGAACGAGCCCTCGGTGGTGCCGTCGTCGAGCACGAGGATCTTGGCGCCGTCGCCGTCGAGGCGGGTCACGATGGCGCCGTGGCCGCCGCGGCGCGCGTGCTCGCGCACGCGGTCGTACATCCGGGCGCCGACGTCTTCGGCGCCATCCAGCGCCACCGGCTCCACGAACACCTCGATGGTGCCGCCGCACGTGAGACCGATCTCCCACGCTTCTTCGTCGCCGAGGTTCATCTCGAGCAGGCGGGGCCGGTTGCTGGTGAGAACGTCCTCCGCTTCCTCGATGACCTGCGCGTCGACGCAGCCTCCGATGGTGACCGAGCCGAGGACGCGACCGCCCTCGCCGACCAGCATCTTGGCGCCTTCCTTGCGGGGAGTGGTGCCGCGGGTGTTTACGAGCGTGGCGACGGCGGCGCGGCCGCCGGTCCGGCGCAATTCATCAATGTGATCGAAGAGTTCCGCCAAGGCACATCAATCATACGCTCGACGGGAGGAAAACGGAACGCGAGGCCGGAGCCGCGCGGCGCTAGCGCTGGCGGCTGCTCGTACCGAGCGAGGCGAGGCTCAGCAGCGCGAGGCCGGTCAGCAGCAGCATGGCCGGCTCGCTGGTCGCGAGCGGAAAGATGTCGGGGAACAACGACGACACCAACGCCTGCGCCTGCGTGGGCGCGTGCACCACGGCCAGCAACAACAGCGTCAGAAGCGCCAAAATCTTGCGCATCCCTGAAAGACCTCCCGGGTCGGCTACATCACCGGTCCCGCCCCTCAGTGCTGCAAGCCGGACGCCAGATCGCCGCGCGGGAATTCGGGGTTTCGCCCCGCTCCCGGCCTCCAAAGACTGCATTCGCTTGCACAACTCCCGCAGCGCCGATGCGAGGCGCTGTGGCGGGGAGTGCGGCTCAGAGGTGAAGGCTGCCGGCGAGCGCGCGGAGGGCGGCCAGATTGTGGGCGGCCGCGAAGTGGTCGACGAGCGGCAGCGCGGCTGCCATCCCGCGCGTAAGCGGCTCGTAGGAGGGATTGCCGAGGAGCGGGTTGAGCCAGACGACCCGACCCGCCTTGCGCTTGATTCGCAGCAGCTCGGCGGCGAGCACGTCAGGATCTCCCGTGTCCCAGCCGTCGGAGAGGATGATGACGATCGTGCGGCGGTCCACCAGACCCGGCCAGCGGCGGTTGAACTCTGCAAGAGATTCGCCGATCCGCGTACCGCCCGACCAGTCGCGCACGGACGTGAGGCGCCGCAGCACCTCGTGATACGAGCGGACACGCAGATACTCGGTGATGCGCGTGAGGTGCACCGAAAAGGTGAACGTCTCCACGCGGGCGAAGACGGACTGGAGTGCGAAGAGAAACTGCAACAGGAAACGGCTGTAGAGGTCCATCGATCCCGAGACGTCGCACAACAGTACCAGGCGCACCTTCCGGCGCTTGCGGCGGCGGAATCGCAGATCGATGAGGTCGCTCCGCGTGAGGTTCGCCCGCAGGGTGCGTCGAAGATCGATCCGGCCGCGGCGGGCGGACGGTCGCCGTCGCCGGCTGATGCGCCGCGCCAGGCGGCGCGCGATCTGCACGGTCAGGCGATAGACGGCGTCGAGCTGGTCGGCCGAGAAGCTCGCGAAGTCCTTGGTCGCCATCGCTTCGCGCTCGGAGGCGGCCGGGACCCCGAGGGGTTCCTCGCTCTCGTCGCCACCGCCCTCGTCCCATCCCTCGAGGGCGAGCGCCTCGCGCGGCGCGTCGCGCTCGGCGGCGGCGGGCGCCTCCTCCGGCAGCGACGGCGCCAGCGCCTCCGCCACTGCGTCGGCCTCGGTGGCCACGCGCCAGAAAGCATCGAAGGTGCGGTCGAACGCGGGCATGTCCTCCGGACGGCCGACGAACACGGCGCGCAGGCCGAAGTACACCTCCTGGCGGTCCCCGAGGTCGAGATGCTCGAGCGCGCGCACGCCGTCGGTCACGTGGATGAGGGTGACGGGAAGGCCTTGCCGGCGCAGGAGCGCGGCGAACCGCGCCATGGCCGCGCCCAGCTCGCGCGGCACGGTCAGCCGGAGACGTTCAGAAACGGCGCGAGGCCGGACTTCTGGACTTCGGTTCGGAAGCGTCTGATGTCGTCGGCGTCCTTCAGCACGCAGCCGATCGTCTCCGAGACCACGGCGTCGTCGAGATGGTCGGCGTGCAGCCCCGCCAGCGCCAGCGCCCAGTCGAGCGTCTCGGCCACCCCGGGAACCTTGGCCAGCCGCATCCGGCGGAGCGCTTCCATGAACTTCGCGACCTCGCCGGCCAGCCGATGGTTGATGCCGGGGATCTTGCGCTCGATGATGCGCAGCTCCTTGTCGTATGGCGGGTAGTCGATCCAGAGATAGAGACAGCGCCGCCGGAGCGCGTCGGACAGCTCGCGCGTGCGGTTCGACGTGAGGATCACGTACGGCGGATGGGTGGCCTTGATGGTGCCGATCTCTGGAATGGTCACCTGCCAGTCCGAGAACACCTCCAGCATGAACGCCTCGAACTCCTCGTCGGCACGATCCACCTCGTCGACGAGGAGCACGGGTGATTGCTCCTGCGTGATCGCTTGCAGGAGCGGCCGGCGAAGCAGGAAGTCCTCCGAGAAGATCTCGCGCTCCTCTTCCTTGGCCGAGCGCCCGGTGCTCTCGTGCAGCTTGATGTGCAGCAGCTGCTTCTGATAGTTCCACTCGTAGAGCGCGGTGCCGGCGTCCAGCCCTTCGTAGCACTGCAGGCGGATGAGATTGGTGCCCAGCATGCGCGCCATCACCTTGGCGATCTCGGTCTTGCCGACGCCGGCGTGACCCTCGATCAGCAGCGGCTTGCGCAGGCGCATGGCCAGGTGCACGGAGGTCGCCACCGGCGCATCGGTGACGTACTCCGCCGACTCCATCAGCTCCTGAATTTTATGGATCTCGTCGCGCATGAATCACGATTGTACATGAAGCCGCGCGAAGTCCTCCGGCGTGTCGACGTCGGGCGGCATGGCGACGTCGAAGGCGAGCGTCTCCACACGCTCGGCACGGGCGGCCACGATCGAGCGCGCGCCCTCGTCGCCGCGGAGCGCGGCGAGCTCGGCGAAGACGGGCGCCGCGAAGAGCACCGGCGTGCCGCGAGTGCCTCGATAGGACGGCGCCACGATGGCCCTCTTGCCTCCGCGATGAGCGGCCAGGAGTGCCGGGATTACCTCGGGCGGCGTGCGCGGCTGATCGCCGAGCACCACGAGGACGGCGGCGGTCCACGGCTTGAGGGCGGCCACGCCCACCGCGATCGAGAACCCCTGCCCGTCCTGCGGCCGCGGGTTGACGGCGAAGCGCACGGGCAGCCCGGCCAGGGCCGCGCGAACCCCCTCGTCGTCCTGGCCGGTGACCACCACGCAGTCGTCGACGTGCGGCAGCACCGCCTCGGTGCTCCAGCGCACGACGGGCTTGTCTGCGAGCTGAAGGAGGAGCTTCTGCCGGCCCATGCGCCGGGCGAAGCCGGCGGCGAGGACGATGGCGGCGATCATCTCGGCCGGCGGCGCGACGCGACGGGACCGCCCGGTCCCGCCGCGTCGCCCGGCGTCACTTCTGGGCGTTCTTGAGCGCGGCTTCCACGGCGCGCCGCGCGAACACGCGGCAGAGGTGGGACTTGTACTCGACCGAGCCCTGGAGGTCGGCCTGGACGTCCACCCCGTCGGCGGCCTTGGCGGCCGCCGCCTCGATGGTGGCGGCATCCAGCCGCTTGCCGACCAGTCCCGCCTCGACGCCCTTGGCACGCACGGCCTTGGTGCCGGCGCCGGTGATGCCCACGCCCGCCTTGGTGCACGTCCCCTGCTTGTCGACGGTGATCACGGCGGCGGCTCCGACGATGGCGAAGCGCGACGCCGGATGGGCGAACTTCATGTACGCCGAGCCGGTGCCGGCGGCGAGCACGGGCACCCGGATCTCCACCAGCAGCTCGTCCTCGCCCAGCGCGGTGGCCATGAGCCCCTGGAACCAGTCGTCCACCTTCACGGTGCGCTTGTTCTTGGCGCCCTGACACACGAACTCGGCGCCGAGCGCGATGACCGTGGCCGGCATGTCGGCGGCGGGGTCGGCGTGCGCGAGCGAGCCTCCGATGGTGCCTTTGTTGCGGACGGCGGGGTCGCCGATGATCTTGGCGGTGTCCGACACGACCGGGCACTTGGCCTGCAGCAGCTTGGAGGACTCCACTTCCCAATGCGTGGTCATGGCGCCGATTGCGATCGTGCTGCCGTCCTCCTTGATACCGCTCAGCCCCGGCACCTTCCGGAGGTCGATGAGGTGCTTCGGCTGCGCCAGCCGCAGCTTCATCATCGGCACCAGGCTGTGACCGCCGGCGAGGATCTTGGCGTCGTCGAGCTTGCCGAGCAGGCCGAGCGCCTCCTGCACGCTTCCGGGCGCGTGATACTCGAACGCGGCTGGGTACATGGCTATCTCCTCTGTATCGGAGCGCTGTCTGCGCCTCGGCCGTGGGTGGCCTGAGACAGGCGGTTTCGGGCTCCGCTCAACCTTCCGTGTTCCCGGTGCCGACTCCCCGCAAGGCTTCTTCGGTTACTTCTTCCCCTTCATGGCGTCCCATACGCGGGCGGCGGTGAGGGGCATCGTCTCGATGTGATCGATGCCGAGGGACGACAGGGCGTCGACGACGGCGTTGACCACGGCCGGGGTGGCAGCGATGGTGCCCGTCTCGCCCGCGCCCTTGATGCCGAGCGGGTTGACCGGCGTCGGTGTCACCGTGCGATCGGTCTCGTAGTTCGGGAGCATATCGGCCTTGGGCATCGCGTAGTCCATCATCGTGCCCGTCACCAGCTGCCCCGACTTGTCGTCGTAGACGGCGCCTTCCCAGAGCGCCTGTCCCACGCCCTGCGCGATGCCGCCGTGCACCATGCCGTCCACGATCATCGGGTTGATGACGTTCCCGACGTCGTCGATGGCAACGTAGCGCAGGATCTTGACCTGGCCCGTGTCGCGCTCCACCTCCACCACGCACGCGTGGGCGCCGAACGGGAAGCAGAAGTTCGACGGGTCGTAGAACGACGTCTCCTCGAGCCCCGGCTCGAGCCCCTCCGGGTAGTTGTGCGGCACGTAGGCCGTGAGCGCCACCGCGCCGAACGGGACCGCCTTGGCCGGCACCCCCTTCACCTGGTACTGGCCGTTCACGTACTCGATGTCCTTCGGCGAGGCCTCCAGGAGATGGGCGGCGATCAGCTTGCCCTTCTCCTTGATCTTGTTCAGCGACATGTGGATGGCCGTGCCGCCGACGGACGCCGACCGGCTGCCGTAGGTCCCCATGCCGAACGGGACGGTGCCGGTGTCGCCGTGAATGATGTCCACCTGCTCGATGGGGATCCCGAGGTCGTCGGCCACGAGCTGCGCGAACGTCGTCTCGTGCCCCTGCCCGTGGGCATGCGAGCCCGTGAACACGCTCACCATCCCCGTGGGATGCACGCGCACCTTGCCGGACTCGTAGAGGCCGGCGCCGGCGCCCAGCGCGCCCACCAGCTTCGAGGGAGCGATGGAGCAGGCCTCGATGTACGTCGAGAAGCCGACGCCGAGGAGACGCCCTTCCTTGCGGGCGGCCGCCTGCTCCGCGCGGAACTTCTTGTAGTCGAAGATGCTGAGCAGCTTGTCGAAGGCGCCGGCGTAGTTGCCGCTGTCGTACACCACCGCCACGTGCGTCTGGAACGCGCCGGAGAACTTCGGGATGAAGTTCTTCTTGCGCAGCTCCGCCGGGTCCATCTTGAGCGCGGCCGCGCCCGCGTCGACGATGCGCTCCAGCACGTAGCACGCTTCCGGCCGGCCGGCGCCCCGATAGGCGTCGACGGCGGTCGTATTCGTGAAGACCCCGGTGACCTCGACGTGGATGGCGCCGATGGCGTACACCCCGTTGAGCAGCGTCCCGTAGAGGAAGGTCGGCACCGCCGGCGCGAACGTGGAGAGATAGGCGCCGAGGTTGGCCGTCGTCTTCACGCGCAGCCCGAGGATCTTGCCGTCCTGCGACAGTGCAAGCTCGGCGTCGGTGACGTGATCGCGGCCGTGGGCGTCGGTCATGTACGCTTCGCGCCGGCTCGACGTCCAGCGAATCGGCCGCTTGATCTGGCGCGACGCCCACGAGCAGACGACTTCCTCGTTGTAGAGGAAGATCTTGGAGCCGAAGCCGCCGCCGACGTCGGGCGCGATGACCCGCACCTTGTGCTCGGGAATGCCGAGCACGAACGCGCACATCAGCAGCCGGTGGACGTGGGGATTCTGTGAGGTGACCCACAGCGTGAGATCGCCGGTGGCGTCGTCGAAGCGTGCCACGCAGGCGCGCGGCTCCATGGCGTTGGCGACGAGGCGCTGGTTGACGATGCGCTTCTTCACGGTCACGGCCGCGTTCTTGAAAGCTGCGTCGGTGGCCGCCGCGTCACCCAGCGCCCACTTGAACGCGACGTTGCCCGGCGCGTCGGCGTGGACCTGCGCCGTCCCCGAGGCCGTGGCCCTGTCGGTGGCCGTCACCGCCGGCAGCGGCTCCCACGCCACCTGGACCTTCTCCGCCGCGTCGATGGCCGCCGCCTGCGTGTCGGCGATCACCACGGCCACCGGATCGCCCACGTGTCGCGCGACGTCGGACGTCAGCGGCATGTGCGGCACCATGGCCAGGTCCTGCACGACGCCGGGAATGTTCTTGGCCTTGCGCAGGTCCCAGCCGCAGGGCAGCGAGTTCACGCCGGCCATGTCCTTGCCGGTGAAGACGGCCACCACGCCCGGGTGCGCTTTGGCAGGAGCTACGTCGATCGACTTGATCCGCGCGTGCGCGTGCGGGCTGCGCACGAACGCCGCGTAGGTCATCCCGATGAGCTTGAGATCGTCGACGTACTGCCCGCGCCCGGTGATGAAGCGCGGATCCTCGCGCCGCTTGATCGACTTGCCGAACAGGCGCTCAGTCGTTGCCATCGCGCTGCCTCACTTCTTTCCGGCCATCTGCTCCGAGGCCCACTGAATCGCCTTCACGATGTTGTGATATCCGGTGCACCGGCACAGGTTGCCTTCGAGCTGATGCCGGATCTGCTCCTCGGTGGGCTTGGGATACCGCTCGAGCATCTGGTGGGCGGTCATGATCATGCCCGGCGTGCAGAAGCCGCACTGCAGCCCGTGCTTCTCCCAGAAGCCCTGCTGGATCGGATGGAGGTCGCCGTTCTTGGCGAGCCCCTCGATGGTCGTGATGTTCGCGCCGTCCGCCTGCACCGCGAACAGCGTGCACGACTTCACCGCCTGCCCGTTGACGAGGATGGTGCACGCGCCGCACTGGCTGGTGTCGCAGCCGACGTGGGTGCCGGTGAGACCGACCGTCTCCCGGATGTAGTGAACGAGCAGGAGGCGGGGCTCCACCTCGTCGCTATGACTTTGACCGTTGATGGTCATCTTGACTGGCAGTTTCACGGCTGGTCCTCCCGTCGGGCGATTCTGGCGTGCAGAGGGTAAGACCTGACCCCGGGCATGTCAACGGAGCAGCCGGCGCCCCTCGGCCCTCGCCTGGTCGAGAACCTCGCGTACCGGCAGCGCCTTGTCGCGGGCGATGCGCGTGACGTCGGCGAACTCCGGCGTCACCGTCACCACCCGGCCCTCGAGCCGCGACACCTTGAAGGGGATGGCCCCGTAGGTCGTGGTGAGGGTGATCACCTCCCGCGCCAGCGTGGCCCGCTGCCACTCGGTCCACCGCACGCCGATCGTCGAGGACTCCTCGAACAGCACGCGCGCGAGCTCGCCCACGCGCTCGCGCGGGCACAGCGCGGTGAGGACGGTGCCCGGCCGGCTTCGCTTCATGACCACCGGCGTGAGGAACACGTCGACCGCTCCCGTCTCGAACAGACGGTCGATCAGCGGCTCGTAGAGCTGGGGCGACATGTCGTCGATGGTGGTCTCGAGCTGCACGATCGTCTCGGCGCCCGCCTGCCCCACCGTCTCCCCCACGAAGCATCTGAGGACGTTCGGCGTCTCGGCGAGCTCGCGGGTGCCGGCGCCGTAGCCGATCGACGCCACCGTCATCGGCGGAATCCGCGCGGCCGGCTGCGCCAGCGTGGTGAGAATGGCGGCGCCGGTCGGGGTGACGAGCTCCGCCCGCACGCCGGTGTCGACGACGTGAAAGCCGCGCAGCAGCTCGGCCGTGCCTGGCCCCGGCACGGGCATCCGGCCGTGGGCTCCCTCGACGAAGCCGCCGCCGAGCGGCAGCGGCGACACGTAGACGGCCTCCGCCCCGAGAAGGTGGAGACCCAGCACGCCGCCGGTCACGTCGACGATCGCGTCGACGGCGCCGACCTCGTGGAAGTGGACGGCGTCGCGCGTGGTCCCGTGCACGCGCGCCTCGGCGTCGGCCAGCCGCTCGAAGATCCGCGCCGCGCGCGTCTTGACGGACGGCTCGAGCGGGCTCGCGTCGAGGATGGCGAGGATGTCCGCCAGCGAGCGATGGTGCCGGTGCGCGCTGCCATCGATGTCGACGTCGACCTTGGTGGCGCGGAAGGCGCCCTTCATGACGTCGCGGCGCACGAGGTCCCACCCGGTGAGCGCCAGCTTGCGCAGCTCGGCGCGGAGCGCCTCGAAAGGAACGCCGGCGTCCACCAGGGCGGCCATGATCATGTCGCCCGCCGCGCCGCTCGGGCAGTCGAAGTAGACGACCTTCACCGCCGGCTACCGGATCTTGGCGACGAGCCGGTTGATCTGGCTCGCCTGATGCGCCGCCCCGTACCCGTTGTCGATGTTCACCACCGACACTCCCGGCGCGCACGAGTTCAGCATGGCCAGCAGCGCGGCGAGCCCGTTCAGCGAGGCGCCGTAGCCGACGCTGGTCGGGACGGCGATGACCGGCCGGTCGATGAGACCCGCGAGCACGCTCGGCAGCGCGCCTTCCATGCCGGCCACCGCGATGACCGCGTTGGCCTCCGCGAAGACCTCGCGGTGCGCCAGCAGCCGGTGCAGGCCGGCCACGCCGCAATCGTCGACGCGCTCGACGCGGTTGCCGAGCGATTCCGCGACCACCGCGGCTTCCTCGGCCACCGGCAGATCCGCGGTGCCGGCCGCGGCCACCGCGATGAGGCCGACGCCGTCCCGCCGCTCGGGCCGGGCGACGACGAGCCGGGCCTGCGCATGGTAGACATGCGGCAGCCCCGACGCCGCCACCGCCGCCGCCACCTCGCGATCCGCCCGCGTGGCCAGGACGTTCACGTGGTCGACGACGAGCGCGCGGAGGATCTCGACCACCTGGGCCGGCGTCTTGCCGGGGCAGAACACGGCCTCCGCGCCCCCCGCTCGCAGCGCTCGATGCGTGTCGACCTTGGCGAAGCCGAGATCGTCGTACGGCAGCCGGCGCAGCCGAGCGAACGCGTCTGCGGCGGTCACGCGTCCGGCGGCGACATCGTCGAGCAGGGCTTGGAGTCTATCGGGGTCCATTGTAGCGACGGCTGAGAGTCAGGCTTGAAGCGTGGGTGGCCTGTTCTGGGTGGTCGTGGCTGCGTTCCGCGTTCATTGCGATGTGGCGATCGTCCTGTCCGTGGTGTGCGGTCCGCGCGGTGCGGTACGTCTCGCGGTTCGTGCTTCGGTCCGTCTCGCGCTCCGTGCTTCGGTCCGTCTCGCGCTCCGTGCTTCGGTACGTGCTTCGGTACGTCTCGCGCTCCGTGCTTCGGTCCGTCTCGCGCTCCGTGCTTCGGTACGTCTCGCGCTCCGTGCTTCGGTACGTGCTTCGGTACGTCTCGCGCTCCGTGCTTCGGTCCGTCTCGCGCTCCGTGCTTCGGTACGTCTCGCGCTCCGTGCTTCGGTACGTGCTTCGGTACGTCTCGCGCTCCGTGCTTCGGTACGTCTCGCGGTCCGCGCTTCGGTACGTCTCTCGGTCCGGGCTTCGGTCCCTGCCTCTCTCGTTCGGGGTGGCGGTCATTGGGGGTTCGCCTTGGGTCGCGCGAGTAGCAGATTCGCCGAGCCGGACTGGAATCCTGCGAGGTCGAGGGTGACGTAGACGTATCCGAGCTTGCGGAAGCGGGTGACGATCTGCTGGTAGCGATTGTCCTGCCACAGGCGGGGCATTTCCTCGTGGGCCAGCTCCAGGCGCGCCAGGCGGTCGTGGTGGCGGACACGGAACTGGCGGAAACCGAGGCCGCGCACGAACGACTCGGCGGCGTCGATCTGGCGCAGCTTGTCGGCGGTGATGCGGTCGCCGTACTGGAAGCGGGACGACAGGCACGCGAAGGAGGGCTTGTCCCAGGTCGGCAGCCCGAGCGTCTGCGACAGCGCGCGGATCTCCGCTTTCGTCAGCTCGGCGTCGATGAGCGGCGCGCCGACGCCGCGCTGCCGGGCGGACTGCATGCCGGGCCGGTGATCGCCGAGGTCGTCGACGTTGGCGCCGTAGACCAGGGCCTGGCAGCCCTCGCGCTGGGCGATCGGCGCCAGCTGCGTGAAGAGCTCTTCCTTGCAGAAGAAGCACCGGTTGGCGCCGTTCTTCGCGTAGTCGGGATTGGCCAGCTCGTCGGTGCGCACCACGACGTGACGCAGGCCGATCAGAGCGGCCAGGCGCCGGGCTTCCTCGAGCTCGCCGGCCGGGTACGTCTCCGAGTCCGCCGTCACCAGCACGGCGCGCGCGCCCAGGGCGTCCTTGGCCGCGCGCGCCAGCAGCGTCGAGTCGACGCCGCCCGAGAAGGCCACCACGACGCTCTCGAGCTCGCGCAGCCTTGCCACCAGGCGCGCGTACTTGGCGTCGAGCGCGGCGTCAGCGCTCATGCCGAGAGGGGCCCCGCCAGCTCGGCCAGCGAGCGCGTGGGCCGTGCGCCGACGTGCGAGATCACCTCGGCCGCCGCCAGCGAGCCGAGGCGTCCGCACACCGGCAGCGGCAGGCCGCGACTGAGGCCAACGAGGAAGCCGGCCGCGTACAGATCGCCGGCCCCGGTCGTGTCCAAGACGGCGGTCACGGGCTCCGCCCGGATCAGGTGGACGGCGTCGCCGGCCACGATGACGGAGCCGCGCTCGCTCCGCGTGAGGGCGGCGATCTCCGAGTGGGCGCGCACGCGCGCCAGGGCGGCGTCGAAGTCGCGCACCTCGTAGAGCGAGCAGATCTCGGCCTCGTTGGCGACCAGGATGTCGACGTGATGCTCCACCAGCTCGCGGAAGGCGGCGCGATGCCGGTCGACGCAGAATGGGTCCGAAAGCGTCAGCGCTACCTTGCGTCCGGCCGCATGGGCGATCCGCGCGGCGACCCGGAACGCGTCCTGCGCCTGCGGCGGGTCGAACAGGTAACCCTCCAGATAGAGGATGCGGGCGCGCTCGATGAGCGCCTTCTCGACGTCCGCCTCGCCGAGGTGGGTGGAGGCGCCGAGGTAGGTGCTCATCGTCCGCTGGGCGTCCGGGGTGACCACGATCAGGCAGCGTCCGGTCGCCGGCCCGCTGGTGGCCGCCGGCGTGCCGTAACCGACTCCGACGGAGCGGAGGTCGTGACAAAAGACCTCGCCGAGCTGATCGTCGCGCACCTTGCCGATGTAGTGGCCCCGGGCCCCGAACGACGCCACCCCGACCAGCGTGTTCGCCGCCGAGCCGCCCGAGACTTCGACGGCCGGTCCCATCGCCGCATAGAGCGCCGCCGACCGCGTCTCGTCCACCAGCTGCATCGTCCCCTTCATCAGCCCGTGCCGGCGGACGAACTCCTCGCTCTCGTGGCTCAGCACGTCGACGAGGGCGTTGCCGATGCCGAGGACGTCGAGCTCAGCCACGACGGGGCTTCCTCGCCCTGGCGCCGGTGGCCGGGAAATACTTGCCGAGCAGCAGGTCGAGCCGCCGCCGGGTGGCCAGCGGGAAGGCCTTGGGGTCGGTGATGACCGCGCTCTTCAGCAGACTCGGACACTCGCAGCTCCGCGGTCCCGAGATGCTGGGGATCACCCGGCGCAGCACGTCCTTGGCGGTGGCCACGTTCTTCAGCAGATTCGCCACCACCGCCTCCACCGTGACGGCCTCGTGACTCTCGTGCCAGACGTCGTAGTCGGTGGCGAGCGCCAGCGTCGCGTAGCAGAGCTCGGCCTCGCGGGCGAGCTTGGCCTCCGGCATGTTCGTCATGCCGATGACGTCGACGCCCCAGCTGCGATAGATTCGCGACTCCGCCTTCGTCGAGAACTGCGGACCCTCGATGCAGATGTAGGTGCCGCCCCGATGCACGGTGGCGCCGGTGGCGCGCGCCGCCTTGTCCAGGGTGGACGCGAGCTGGCCGCAGACGGGCTCGGCCATGCCCACGTGCGCCACGATACCCTCCCCGAAGAACGAGCTGGCGCGCCGGCGCGTGAGGTCGAAGAACTGGTCGGGCACCACGAGATCGAGGGGGCGGATCGCCTCCTTCATGCTCCCGACCGCGGAGACGGACAGGACCCACTCCGCGCCGAGCGACTTGAGCCCCCAGATGTTGGCGCGGAAGTTCAGCTCGGTTGGCGTGAGCCGATGTCCCCGGCCGTGGCGCGGCAGGAAGATGACGCGGCGGCCGTCCAGTGTCCCCGTGCAGTACTCGTCGGATGGATCGCCGAACGGCGTGCGCACGCGCCGCCAGCGCACGTCGGTGAGGCCTTCGAGCTCGTAGAGCCCGCTCCCGCCGATGATGCCGATCGCCGCGTCGGTCACGCCGCTCTGTCCTCCTCGTCCAGCTGTCCTCGAAGCACGCCGCTCGACGGCGGCATGATCCGCACGCGGGCGAGCCCCCGCATCAGCGTGTCGGGTCCGTCGAAAACCACCTCCGCGTAGTGCGCGGTCAGGCCCACCAGCCCGCCGGTCGCGCGGTCGCGCCGCTCCAGCACCAGCACGTCCTCCACGCGCCCGGCGAGATCCGCCCGGAACGCGGCCGCCTTGGCAGCCCCGAGCTCGCGCATGGCCGCCGCCCGCCGGGCGATCGTCTTGGGGTCCACGCGCTCGGCTCGCCCGGCCGCCTCCGTCCCCTTGCGCACCGAGTACGGAAACACGTGCAGGTAGGTGAACGGAAGCGCCTCCACCAGGGCCCGCGTGGCCTCGAAGTCCTGCTCCGTCTCCCCCGGAAAGCCCAGGAGCACGTCGGCGCCGAGGCCCAGGCGGGGGAAGGCCGCGCGCAGACGCTCGACGACACGACGGTACAGCGCCACCGTATAGGGCCGGCGCATGGCGCGCAGCACGCGATCGCTTCCGCTCTGGAGCGGAACGTGGAAATGCGGGGCCGTGGTCGGGGAGGCGGAGAGGGCGGCGACGAGCTCGTCGGTGAAGTAGGCCGGCAGCATCGACGACAGCCGCACCCAGTGCAACCCGGACACGCGCGACAGCGCGCGGATGAGGGCCGCCAGCGTCGTGCGCGGGAGCAGGTCGGCGCCGTAGTGGCCGAGGTCGATGCCGGTCAGCACCACTTCCCGGTGACCGAGCTCGACGAGCCGGCTCACTTGCTCCAGCACGGCGTCCGGCGCCAGGCTGCGGCTGGCACCGCGCGCGAGCGGCACGATGCAGAACGCGCAGCGGTGCTGACAGCCGTCCTGCACCTTCACGAAGGCGCGCGAGCGAGAGCTCGACCGCGGCCACAGCGTCGCCGGCGCCGGCGCGCCGGCGACGTCCCCGACGTACACGCGCGGGGGCGACACCGAGGCCGCGAGCAGCGTCTCCACGAGCTCCGGCAGCCGCGTCTTGTCCGCGTTGCCGACGACGAGGTCGACCTCGTCGAGCCGCGCCACGTCACCGGGGCTCGTCTGCGCCCAGCACCCGGTGACCACGACGCGCGCGTCCGGGTGCGCCCGCCGCGCCCGGCGGATCGCCTGGCGATCGGAGAACTCCGCGCGCGCGGTGACCGTGCAGGTGTTGATCACGACCACGTCGGCCGGCGCCTCGAAAGGCACGGCGACGAACCCGCGCGCCTCGAGGCCGGCCTGGATGTGCAGCGTGTCGACCTGGTTCAGGCGGCAGCCGAGCGTGGTCAGCGCGACCCGGCGGCTCACGCGAGCGCCGGCTCCTTCAGCTGACCGCAGGCGGCGCCGATATCCTCTCCCTTGCTCCAGCGCACCGTGGTGGTCACCCCGGCGTCGAGCAGGATCGACTGGAAGGCCAGGATGCGGGCAAGCGGGGGTCGCCGGAAGCGGGAGCCCTCCCAGTCGTTGAACGGGATGAGATTCACCTTGGCCCGGATGCCGCGCAGAAGGCGGACGAGACGCTGGGCCTCGTCGGACGTGTCGTTCACGCCGTCGAGCATGACGTACTCGAAGAAGACGTGCTGCCGGGGCGCCAGCGGGTAAGCGCGCACCGCCGTCATCAGCGGGTCGAGGCCCCACGCGCGGTTCACGGGCATGAGGCGCGAGCGGACCTCGTCGGAGGCGGCGTGGAGCGAGATGGCGAGATTGACCTTGAGATCCTCGCGCCCCAGCTTCTCGATGCCGCTGACCAACCCGACCGTGGACACCGTGATGCGTCGCGGCGAGTAGCCGAGCCCCAGCTTGGCATCCGTGAAAACGCGCAGCGACTGCACGAGCGCCGTGTAGTTGGCGAGCGGCTCTCCCATGCCCATGAAGACGACGTGGGTCACGCGCTCGCCGTCGGCCAGCAGCGCGTTGGCGGCGAGCAGCTGTCCGACGATCTCGCTCGCCGTGAGATTACGAGTCAACCCCATGGTGCCGGTCAGGCAGAAGGCGCAGGCGTAGCCGCAGCCGACCTGGGTGCTGAGGCAGACCGTGATGCGGCCGTCGTCCGGCATGACCACCGCGCTGACGCGCGCGCCGTCGTCGAGCCGGAACACGAGCTTCTGGCTACCGTCCTGCGACGGCGTCGCGCGCTCCAGATCGGGAAGCGCGGCCTGCGCGCGCTCGCCGAGCGCGGTCCGGAACTCGCGGGGCAGATCGGACATCGCCTCGAGGTCGACGACGCCCTTTCGATAGAGCCACCCGGCCAGCTGGCGGCCGCGATAGCGCGAGGCGCCGAGCTCCACCGCGAGATCTTCGAGCTGCGAGGGAAGCATTCCGACGAGGTTCGGGGCGGACATCGCTGGAAGAATAACACGGGCCATCCGAGCCGAGTTTTCGTGGGGCGAGCATGGGATAGCGCTCGAAGTCTCCGTGCTAACTCCGCGCCGTACGGCAGCTTCACCACGAAGTCGGGCACCGGGTGCCGAATGGCCGGACGGATAGACCGGGGAGGAAGTCCATTCGTCCGCGGAGCAAATCCTACATGGGGAAATCCCCAGCTTCCGTGGGTGAGCCGTGGATAACCCTGTGCGGAAGTGTGGCTCCACAGAATTTTTTCGCTTACTTAGTGCGCTTCGCCGCTTCCTTGGGCACTAGCTCTTCAAAACCAAGTAAACATCTAGCAGGTTCGTGTTGGTCGGACCCGATCGGACCAGCGCGGCGGCCGCCGCGAGGAACGTCGACGAGTCGTTGTCGTCGAGAGAGGCACGCGCCGATCGGCCGGCCGCCTCCCCGCGCGCGACGGTGCCCGCGTCGACGATGCCGCCGGCCACGTCCGTCGGCCCGTCGGTGCCGTCGGTGCCGGCGGCGAGAACCACGAGGTCGTCGCCGGGCTCGAGGGCGAGCGCGGCCGCCAGCGCGAACTCCTGGCAGCGCCCGCCACGTCCCTTGCCCCTCACCGTCACCGTCGTCTCGCCGCCCGCGATGAGCGCGGTGCCGTCGGGCAATGCCCGCGCGCGCGCGACGAGGTCGCGCGCCACCTCGCGCGCCTCGCCCTCGAGGCTTCGCGTGAGCAGCTCCGCCCGGTATCCGAGACGGCGCGCCGCGGCCGCCGCGGCGTCGACCACCAGCGCGTTGTTGCCGATGACGAGGTTGGTGACGCGCTCGAAGACGGCGTCCCCCGGCTTCGGCGTTTCCTCGATGCGGCCGGCGGCGCCGGCCGCGAGCCTCTCGCGCACGGAGGCCGGGACCTCCGCGGCGACGCCCTTGCGCTCCAGGACTGCCAGCGCCTCCGCAAACGTGCTGCGGTCCGGCGCGGTGGGTCCCGAGGCGATGACGTCGAGCGGATCGCCCACCACGTCCGACAGGATCAGCGAGACGACTGAGGCCGGCGCCGCCGCCCGCGCGAACTGCCCGCCCTTCAGCAGGGAGAGATGCTTGCGGACGGCGTTGAGCTCGGTGATGGTGGCGCCGGCCGCCAGCAGGCGGCGCGTGGTCTCCTGCTTTTCCGCCAGCGTGATGGGCGGAGCCGGCGCCGGCGTCAGCGCGGAGCCGCCGCCGGAGATCAGGAAGAGGACGAGGTCGCCGGCACGGGCCGCCCCGACGCGCTCGACCATCTCGAGCGCGGCCGTCTGCCCTCGGGCGTCGGGCACCGGATGTCCGGCCTCCACGAGCCGGATTCGCCGCGTGGGGGCCGTGTAGCCGTCCTTGACGACGACCAGACCGTCGATGATGCGCGAAGCCAGCGCGCTCTCGACCGCCCGCGCCATGGCGCCGCTCGCCTTCCCGCAGCCGAACACGAACACGCGGTCGGGACACGGACGGTCTCCGATGACCAGCTTGGCGCCCTCGCGGCGCACGATTCGGGAGACGAGCGGCGCCACGTCCCCGGCGGCGAGCGCCGCCCGCCAGATTGCGTGGGCGGCGTCGCGGGCGCGCTCAGACAAGCGCGCGGAGCTTCTGCAGCCGCTCTCCCGCGTCCCGCAGCATGTCGTCCGTCTTCGGGAAGCAGAACCGGATCTTGGTGCGGCCGAGCTCGGCATGAGCGTAGAAGGACGAGCCCGGCACCGTCGCGACGCCGACCTCCTTGATGAGGTACATCGCGAACGCGTAGTCGTCCTGGATGCCGGTCGCTTTCATGAAACGGCTGACGTCGGTGAGGATGTAGTAGGCGCCCCTGGGCCTGAAGGCCACGAACCCCGCCCGCTCGACGTAGCCCCAGAGCAGATCGCGCCGCGCCTGATAGGCCTCGCGCAGCCTCACGTAATACTCGGCGGGCAGCCGCAGGGCCGTGATGGCGGCCTCCTGTAGCGGATGCGGGGCGCCCACGGTGACGAAGTCGTGGGCGCGGCGAATGCCGACGCTGATCTCCTCCGGCGCCACCGCGTAGCCCACCCGCCAGCCGGTCACAGAGTACGACTTCGAGATCCCGGAGATCGTGACGGTGCGCTCGGCCATTCCTGGCAGGGTGGCGATGGGGATGTGGCCGAGCCCGTCGAACACGATGTGCTCGTAGATCTCGTCGGTGATGGCGAGCAGGTCGTGCTCGCGACAGACGCTGGCGATGGTCTCGAGCTCCGCGCGCGAGAAGACCTTGCCCGAGGGGTTGTTGGGGCTGTTGAAGACGATGGCCCTGGTACGCGGCGAGACGGCCTGACGGAGACGGTCGGGGTCGAAGGTGAAATCCGGCGGCTCCAGCGGCACCCAGACCGGCCTGGCGTCGGCGATGATGCAGCCAGGACCGTAGTTCTCGTAGAAGGGCTCGAAGATGATGACCTCGTCGCCGGGATTGAGCACCGCCAGCAAGGTGGACAGCATGGTCTCGGTCGAGCCGCAACACACGGTCACGTTGCGCTCCGGGTCGACGTCCATGCCGTAGAACGCGCGGTACTTGTCGGCGATGGCGCGCCTGAGCCCCGGCGTGCCCCAGGTGATCGCGTACTGATGGAAGTCGCCGTCGATGGCGCGATGCGCGGCGTCGATGAGCTCCTGGGGCGGGCGGAAGTTCGGCATGCCCTGGGCGAGATTGACGCCGCCAAGCTGGCTCACCACGCGGGTCATCTCGCGGATCACCGACTCCGTGAAGCCCTGCACGCGGTTCGAGATCATGGGACGAGAACGTCGCGCTCGATCGGATCGACCTGCACGCCGGTCGCCTTCAGCCAGGCCACGCCCTTCGCGAGCGTCTTTTCGTCCTCGGCCTCCAGCTCGAGGGCCATCCAGCCACAGTCTTCCTTCACGTCCGCCCGGCGGATGTTGATGACGATGTCGAAGTCCTTCACCAGGCGGTAGACGATCGGCTGCTGGATGAGGGCGGGCGGAAAGGTGAGGCGGACTCGCATCCGGCTCATGCGCGCCCCGCGACTAGCGGCCTCCCGCGATGGCGGGGACGATCGACACCACGTCCGTTTCCTTGAGCGCGGTCTTCTTGCCCTGCAGGAACCGGATGTCCTCTTCGTTGACGTAAATGTTGATGAAGCGGCGCAGCTCGCCGCTCTCGTCCACCAGCCGTTCCCTCAAGCCCGGGAACTGGCGCTCCAGATCGGCGACGACTCCGTCCACCGTGTCGCCCGCGGCCTTCACCTCGGCGCTTCCCTTGGTCACCTGACGCAGCGGCGTCGGAATCCTGACCGTCGGCATGCGGCGGCTCCTTTCAGCTCGTCTGCGATTTCAGATTCGCCAGCGCCTGGTCGAACGCCGACAGCGACGGCTTGATCGCGACGTGCGCGGACAGCTTGTCGTACAGCGCGTCGGGCGTCTTCAGCCCGTTGCCCGTGATGCAGATGACGATCGACTCGGCACGCGGAATCACTCCGGTATCGATGAGCTTCTTGGTGGCGGCCACCGTCACGCCGCCGGCCGTCTCCGTGAAGATGCCCTCCGTGCGCGCCAGCAGCAGCATGCCGTCGACGATCTCCTGATCGCTCGCGTGCTCGCCGTAGCCGCCGGACTCCTTCGTCACCTTGTAAGCGTAGTAGCCGTCAGCGGGGTTGCCGATCGCCAGCGATTTGGCGATGGTGCTGGGTCGTACCGGCCTCAGCACGTCGCTGTCGTTCTTGATCATGGTCACGATGGGACCGCACCCGGCCGCCTGCGCCGCGTACATCCGCGTCTGCACGGGCCCGTCGACGAGCCCGAGCGTCGTCATTTCCTTGATGGCCTTCCAGATCTTGGTGATGAGCGAGCCGCCCGCGCAGGGCACCACGATGTGGCGCGGCGCGCGCCAGCCCAGCTGCTCCACGATCTCGAAGCCGTAGGACTTGGAGCCCTCCGAGTAGTACGGCCGGAAGTTCACGTTGACGAAGGCCCAGCGGTACTTGTCGGCGACTTCCGAGCAGAGCCGGTTCACTTCGTCGTACGTTCCGTGCACGGCCACCAGCGTCGGGTTGTAGACAAGGGTGGCCAGGACCTTGCCCTGCTCCAGGTCGGCCGGGATGAAGATGTAGGACTTGAGCCGCGCCTCCGCCGCGTGGGCGGCCACGGAGTTGGCCAGGTTGCCCGTGGAGGCGCAGGCGACGGTCTCGAAGCCGAACTCGAGCGCCTTGGTGACGGCGACGGCGACCACGCGGTCCTTGAACGACCACGTGGGATGGCAGACCGAGTCGTTCTTGATCCAGATCTCGCGGCAACCGAGCTCGTCGGCGAGGTTCTGCGCGCGAACGAGTGGCGTGAAGCCCACGTGGTGACCGACGGCGGCGTCCCCTTCGACGGGCAGCAGGTCCTTGTAGCGCCACATGCTCGGCGGGCCCGCCGCGATCGACGCGCGGGTGACGACACCTTCGAGCGCCTCGTACTGGTAGTCGACCTCGAGGGGACCGAAGCAGAACTCGCAGACGTGAACGGGCGCGGCGGAATACTGGCGGCCGCACTCCCGACACTTCAACCCCTTCAGCTTCGCCACGGCCTCTCCATCGGTAGGGGATTCGAGCCCCGAGTTTTGCTGCACCGACAGCAAGACATTTGAGTTATCAAAGCAGATTCCACAGAAACTTCAAGCGGTTTTATCCCACTCCCGTATGATGCCGAGCCGTGGCTCGCCACGTTCTGCCGCTCGCTCCCCTGCTCGGCTTCGGCATCACCTTCGCCGCGAAGACCATCGGCGGCTCCATGCCGGGCTTCGACGACCACCCCGGGCAGCTCTATCGCGTCTGGCACGTGATGACGAACGGCCCGGCGCCGTGGGCGTGGAACGGCGGCTGGTGGGCGGGCTATCCCGAGCTGCAGTTCTACCCGCCCGGCGCCGCTTACGTGGCCGCGCTGCTCGCGTGGCCGATGGCCGGCATCCTCTCCCTCGAGAACGTCTACGTGCTCGTCCTCTGGCTCGTCTATCTGCTGCCCGGAATCACGACGTACTGGGCGCTGGCCCGGCTGACCGGCAGCGGATGGCTGGCGCTGCCGGGCGCCTTCGTGGCGCTGAGTCTCACCGGCACCTCGGTGGCGAGCGGCGTCGAGGGCGGCGTGCACGTCGGCATGCTGGGGGCGCGGCTGGCCTGGGCGCTCCTGCCCGCGCTGCTCACGGTGCTGGTGCCGTGGGTCGACGGCGTGCATTCGCGTGTGGGCCGCGCGGCGCCGTGGCTGCTGGTGGCCATCGTGCTGCTCCATCCCGCGCAGCTGCCGGCCGCCGTGGCCGCCGTCGTGGTCGCCGCCGTCTGGCGCGCGCCGCGGCGCGCGCGAGCGCGCGACGCCCTGGCGACGCTCGCCGTCGCCTCCGCCCTCACCGCGTTCTGGACGCTGCCGCTGCTGGCCCGACTGGCGGAGACGCGCGCGCTCGCGTGGGGCACGCTATCGGTGACCGAGGTCGCGAGGCCGCTGCCGCTGGTCCTGCTCGCCCTCGGCGTGGCCGGTCTGGTCGATCGCGCGCCCGCGACCGATGGCGAGCGCGCCGTCTTCTGGTGGCTTCCCGCCACCGCCGCCGTCACCGCGCTCGACCGTCTGGCGCTCGAGCCGCTCGGCGTACGGTTCCTGCCCGCCGACCGTGTCGCCGACGGCGTCTGGATGGCGCTCGTGGTGACCGGCGGTCTCGGAGCGGCGCGCCTGCTGGGGCGCTTGCCGGCATGGCCGCGCTTGCCGCTTGCCCTGCGCGGGCTCGCCGCCGCCGTGCTGTTCGCGATCCTGTCGCTGCCGACCGACACGCTGGCGCTGCGGACCGACCTGACGCCGTGGCCGTCCCTGCGCAGCATCGATCGCGGTCTGCGACTGCCCGATTTCTGGACCGCGCTGGGGCGGCTGCCGGAAGGCCGCATCCTGTTCGTCCGCTCCGGGGTGCCGCTCGTTCATGGCCGCGACTGGTGGCGGCCGCACACGCACGCCACCGCGCTCACGCCGTCGGGCAGCGGCCGCGAGATCTTGCACGGCACCTTCACGCACTCCTCACCGATCGCCGCCCTCGTCTACCGCGGTGACACCGCGCGCGGCGCCATCACCGAGCTCGCCGAGCAGCTCGACGGCCACTCGCTCTTCGGCGAGCCACTGAGCGCCATGAATGCGGGGCGCTTCGCGGCGCGGGCCGAGCGCCTCGGGATCGCCGCCGTGATCGCGCTGGAGGACGACGTGACGGATCTCGCCTGGCTTCCCGAGCAGACGGTCTTCCGCCGCCGCATCACCCTGGCCCCCTTCGTCATCTTCGCCCGCGAGGCGCCGGCGCCCCCGCTGCCGAGCCGCGGGGAGGACGGCGTGTGGCGCGTGACGCTCTCGGGCGACGCCGGCGCCTGGGTCAGCACGCGCGTGGCCTATTACCCGCTCTGGCGCGTCGACGGCGCGGGCGAGCGACTGGCCAGGCGACGCGGCGAGGACGGGCTCCTGGAAACGCGGCTCACGCAGCCGCAGCAGACCGTGGAGCTCCGCTACAGAGCCGGGGTCCCGGAGCTCCTCGGCGTCGCGGTGACGCTGGCCGCGCTCGTGGGCACCGTGGCCGGACTCTGGAAGCCGCGCTAGGCCTTCACCGCCGCCGCGCCGATGTCGGCGCATTCCTGATCCTGCTCCCCGGTGCCGCCACCGCAGCCGATGCCCCCGATGACGCGCCCGCCGAGGACGATGGGTGCGCCGCCCAGCGTCGGCAGCACCTCACCTTGCGTGACGATCGGCAGCACCTGCCAGAACCCCCAGCCCTTGGCCCCCAGCGCCGTGAGCTCGGCGGTGCTGCGGCGGAAGGCCGCCGCCGCCGTCGCCTTGGCGCGCGACGTCTCCGGCGTCAGAAACCCGGTGCCGTCGCCGCGGGCGCTCAGCACGAGCCGGCCCGCCTCGTCGACCACGGTCACCGTCATCGGCGTGCCGAGCGCGCGTGCCTTCGCCTGGGCCGCCTTCACGGCCGCCTCCGCCATCTCGAGCTTGAGATCCAGCATCATGGCCTCCGTCGTGAGGGTGTGCCTGCGGGCCGATCACTCGGGCCCGATGGTGTGCGTGAACATCACGGTCCCCGCCTCGTCGACGAGCCGGACGGTCAGGCTCGCGGCATCCACGCTCACCTCGCCGAAGTTGAAGACGCCGCCGCGGGCGAAGAGCGAGCGCGAGTTGAGCGAGAGGTCGAGCGGTCGCGGGATTCCGGTCGTGGCCGACAGCGGCCCCGCGATGAACTCGTGGAACGACCACTCCGGATGCGGATGGTGACGGATCAGCTCGGCGTGGTGCACGTCGGCCGCCACGAAGATCAGATTCCGGACGTTGACGGCACGGAAGGCGCGCAGGATCGCGTCGCGCTCGGTGGCGAAGCCCGCGCCCTCCTGCGGAAAGCCGAAGATGTTGGCCGACGACCAGGAGTCCCGCCGCTCCGGTCGCCCCGTCGGCAGGGCCAGCGGCACGCTCGACACCACGACCTTCCAGGTCGCGGTGGAGGCCGTCACGCCGTCCACCAGCCAGCGGCGCTGCGCGGAGCCGAGCATCGTCTTGCCCGGGCCGTCCGCCACGCTGTTGTCGGTCCGGTACTGGCGGGTGTCGAGGATGAAGACCTCGAGGAGTCGTCCCCAGCGAAAGCGCCGATAGAGTCGCCCCGGCTCCTCCGTCGGCGGCGCGATCGGCCAGTAGTCGAGGAATGCCTGCCGGCCGATCGGCATCAGCGGCTGCGTGGTGCCCGCGAAGTCGTTGCGGACCTCGTGGTCGTCCCAGATCGCGTACACCGAGAGCTCCCGCAGCAGCGCCTGCAGGCCCGCGTCTCGCCGGTTGTACAGATGACGCGCGCGGAACTGCGGCAACGTGACGGCGCGAAAGTTCGCCCCGGGCGCCGTGTCGGGCTTGTCGCAGAGGACGTCGGTATACGCGGTGTCGCCGACGAACAGGAAGAAGTCGGCCGCGTGTCGCCGCATGGCCGGGAAGATCGCGTAACCACCGTCGAGCGGCCGGCAGAACCCGCCGCCGCCGAGGTCGCCGCTCCAGAGGAATCGCACGCGCGCGGGCTCGCTCGCCTCCGGCGCCGTCACGAACTCGCCGCCGGCGCGCGAGCCGTCCTGGCTGACGCGATACCGATAGCGCGTGGCGGGCGTGAGGTCGGTGACCAGGGTCTTGGCGGTCAGGTCGTCGGCGGCGCTGACGCTCAGGGCAAGGCGACGCACCACGGGCTCCGCCGCCGCGGGCTCGATCTCGACGGCGGCCGTGCCGGGCTTCACGCCGCGGAGCCAGATCATCGCGCTGGTGGCCGTGACATCGCCCGAAGCGACGAGCAGATCGTCCGTGACCAGCGCCGGCGCCGTCGAGGCGCCGAGCGCCACCGAGAGGAGGACGAAGCCGACGAGGTGACTACTGCGCGGCGGGCGAAAGATGGGTCAGGGCCTCCTGCTCGAACTCGGCCAGGGATTGGCCGAAGGCGGCCTCGAAGTTCGCCTGGCGATCGGCGCGCCGGGCGAACGAGCTGAAGTAATCGAGGAGGCCATCGTAGCCGTGACGCTCGATGAGCTGATCCGCCAGCAGGAACACGAGCTGGTACGTCTGCTGGGAGCCGTCGCGGAGATGGCGCGTCGTGAATCCCTGCGGAGAGCCGAGCGTCTCGAGGTCGAGTCGCCCCGCGCTCAGCGCCGGGTGCCGCCGCACTCCCTGCATCGCCGCCGCCCGCCGGCGCGCCAGCGTGTCGAGGTGCAGGCGCTCCAGCACGTGAAACGCCGTCCACTCGGCCATGCCCTCGGCCAGCCACTGGTCGGCGCGGCCCTCGCCCTGCGCCATCTCGATCTGCGAGACGTGCGTGAGCTCGTGCGCCAGGAGCCGCAGCCACTCGGGGCTGGAGATCGCGCCTGCGTGATGGAGCAGGAGCTGGCGCCGCTTGCCGATCCCCGCCGCGAAGTCGCTCAGCTCCGCCGCCCGCAAACGGGACACGCGCCCGTCGTTCACGAGCCCTTCCTCGAAGATGCTCCGAGACGAGTAGACGTACATGGTGAGTCGTGGCGGCACCGGCAGCCGCAGATCGCGGACCATGATGGCGGCCACGCCGCGCACCGCCTGCTCGTGGGTGACGAACTCGCGCGCGCTCCGCGGAATCGGCGCCGGGCTCGACTCCATGCTCACCGGGACCACCGTGCGGCCGCCGACGCAGCCGCCCGCGGCCAGCCCCAGTAACAGCACGAGCAGCGCGCGCCGCATGCTAGACGAGCGGGTCGTAGTTGAAGTACTGACCGGAGGTGGTGAGCGGCACGAGGTGGTGCTGGAGCGTCCCCGGGAACATGTCGGCGATGCGGGCCGGCGTCCACCCCTCGTCGCGATGCACGCGCATGATCGGCCGCTCGTGTCCAAAGAGCATGATCTCCTTGCCGCGCACGCCGAAGACCTGTCCGGTGACGTCCTTGGCGGCGTCCGAGGCGAGGAACACGGCCATGGGAGCGATGTGGGCGGGCGACATCTGCTTGACCTTCTCGACGCGCGCCTTCTGCGCGTCCGTCTCGGTGGGAATGGTCCCGATCATGCGGGTCCACGCGAAGGGGGAAATGCAGTTGGCGGTGACGTTGTAGCGCGCCATGTCGAGGGCGGTGACCTTGGTGAGGCCGAAGATTCCGAGCTTGGCGGCGGCGTAATTCGCCTGGCCGACGTTGCCGATCAGACCGGACGTCGACGTCATGTTGATGAACCGGCCCCACTTCTGCTCCCGCATGATCGGCGCGGCGGCGCGGGTGACCGCGAAGGTGCCCTTGAGGTGAGTGTTGATGACGGCGTCCCACTCCTCCTCGGTCATGTTGAAGATCATCCGATCGCGCAGGATGCCGGCGTTGTTGACGACCACGTCAATCCGTCCGAAGGCGTCGGTGGCCGTCTTGACGATGGCCTGTCCACCGGCCATGGTCGCCACCGAGTCGTAGTTGGCGACCGCCTCACCGCCGGCTTTCCGGATCTCGTCGCTGACCTCGTCCGCGGGCTTCTGGGAGGCCCCGCTGCCCGTCTCCGAGCCGCCGTAGTCGTTCACGACCACGCGCGCGCCCTCCCTGGCCATCAGCAGCGCGATCTCTCGCCCGACTCCGCGCCCCGCCCCCGTCACCACGACCGCCCTGCCCTTGAGAAGCATGCCGCCCCCCACGTCACCTTGATGAAAAACGCCCGCCACCATACCACACCGCGTCAAACCACAACCGCCCCGTTTTCTCCACGCCACGCGCCCGATCGGCCCTCGGTTTGCCGCCCACGCCGATTCGACCGGCTCAGCAGGCACCGAGAAGGGGTCAGCTGCGAGCCGGCGAGGAGCGAGACGCCCGAGGTTAGGCCACCTACGCCGCAGGGCGTCTCCGACGAGCCAACGAAGCAGATGGCCCCTTATCGGTGGCTGCGACGCGCACGGCCAGAACCGCTCCACGCCGATTCGGCCGGCTCAGCACGCACCGAGAAGGGGTCAGATGGCCCTTATCGGTGGCTGCGCCGCGCACGGCCAAAACCGCTCCACGCCGACGCGGCCGCCTCAGCAGGCACCGAGAAGGGGTCAGCTGCGAGGCGGCGAAGGAGGGCCGACCGAGACGTGGCCCGGCCACGTCGCAGGGAGCGCCCGACTGAGCCAACGAAGCAGATGGCCCCTTATCGGTGGCTGCGACGCGCATCGAGACTCGCCACATACGCCGCGCCAAACACGAAGACGATCGCCGTGTAATACGCAAACATCACAAACGCCACCAGCACGGCAAACGGCCCATAGATCTGGTCATACACGCCGAAGCGGCGGATGTACCAGGCGAACAGCTGCTTGGCGAACTCCCACAGCATGGCGGCCAGGATGGCGCCGATCAGCGACGCCACCACGCTGGGGCGGCGGCGGGGGACGTAGTGATAGGCGAAGTAGAACATCATCGAGGAGAGCGTCACGCTGAAGCCGCCGGTGGTCCAGTACCACCAGGCGGGCGGCATCTGCAGCGCCTCGAAGAAGAACTCCTGGAACCACTGGAACACCCACGTCACCGAGCTCGCCGCGAACAGCAGCACGGTGAGCAGGAGCACGAGGCCGGCGTCGAGCAGCATGTTGCGAAAGTACTGACCTCCGGCCTTCACACCGAGCATCCGGTGCATGACGAGCCGGGACGCCCCGAAGAGCGGCGTCGAGAAGAAGATGAGGATCAGGGTACCGGTCAGCCCGGACACCGCCCGCGTGTCGATGATGCGTAGCAGCACGGCGCCGATCTCTCGCCGGTACACCGGGAAATTCCGCGTGAGCTGGCCGACGACCTCCTGCTTGGCCTGATCGCCGGAGAGCACGAACCCCGCCGTCGACACGCCGAGCAGGCTCAGCGGGATGCAGCAGACCAGGAAGAAGAACGCCAGCCCCGCCGCCAGGAACAAGCCGCTCTCGGAAAAGAAGCGAGAGAAGGCTCCGCGGATTGCCAGCATGCGCGCCGGCTCAGAGCAGCCCGCGCACCAGGCCGCCGTCCACCTGCACCGCCACGCCTGTCACGTACGATGCGCGCTCCGAGGCCAGGAACACCACGACGCTGGCGAACTCCTCGGGCGTCCCGATCCGCCGCACCGGCACGTCCTCCACCGCGCGCGCGAGGAACTCCTCGCGCGGCAGCCCGGAGAGCTTCTGGCCGCCGAGAAAACGGTCGGTCATGATCTTGCCGGGGCAGACGGTGTTCACCGTGATGCCATCCTTGCCCAGCTGCCCGGCCAGCGTCTTCATCATCCCGGCCACGCCCGGGCGCACGGCGTTGGACAGCAGCAGCTCCGGGATCGGCTGCTTCACCGACACGGACTGGATGGTGAGGATGCGCCCCCAGCGTCGCGCCTTCATCGAGGGCAGCACCCCGCGCACCAGCCGGACCACGGACAGGAGCGAGACGTCGAAGGCGCCTTGCCACTGCTCGTCGGTCATCTCCTCGAAGAAGCCGCGCGGCGGGCCGCCCGCATTGGCGACGAGGATGTCGACGCCGCCGAAGGTCTTCAGCGCGCGGTCCACGAGCGCCGCCACGTCGTCCTTCTTGGTGACGTCGGCCGGCATGGCCAGGACCTCCGCCTTCGTCTTCGCGCGCACCTCCTCCGCCGCCGATTTCAGATCGCTCTCGGTGCGCGCGCACATCACCACCTTGGCGCCCTCGGCGGCCAGGCCCATTGCGCACGCCTTGCCCATGCCCTTGCTCGCCGCCGTCACCAGCGCCACCTTGCCCGCCAGTCCGAGATCCATCCCACGCCCTCCGGGTCAGGTCTGTTTGAAGAACTCCGCACGATCGCCCGTCGTCACCTCGACGCGACGGCTCTTCTTGTCCCTCAGCACTTCGAGCGTCAGCCGCTCGCCGGGCTCGTGACGCCAGAGCGAAAGATAGAGATCCTTGCGGCTGCCCACCTCCTGCGCGTCGAGCGACAGGATCACGTCGCCCTCCTGCAGGCCGCCCCGCGCGCCGGGGCCCTCCGGCACGATGCCGGCCACCACCACACCCTCCTCGATCGCGTGCGCGAACACGCCAAGCCAGGCGCGGCGCGGCCGGCTCACCACGCGGCCGTAGCGAAGCAGCTCGCTCTCGTGCTCGCGATAGAACTCGATCGGGATGGCGAGCGAGCAGCGGGCGATCTCGTTCAGGTTCAGGGACAGCACGCCCAGGAGCGTACCCGTCATCGAGAACAGGCCGCCGCCGCCGAATCCCGGATTCTGGGCGCTCGAGACGATCCCGCGCTCCAGCAGGTACTCCCAGTACGCCTCGAACTCGCCGAGATAGGTGATCACGCCGCCGCCCACACGCCGCTCCTGGGGCGCCGTCGACGCCACCGCCACCACCGGCTCGCCACGGTCGAGCTCCGTCGTCGTGGCCAGCGGTGCGGCCACGAGGCCCTGGCGCTTCACGCGGACGACGGCGAGGCCGGTCTCGAAATCCTGTCCCACCACCTCCGCCTTTACCCGTCGCCCCTTGAGAAACGCCGCCTCCACCGTGCTGGCGCCCATCACCACGTAGTTCACGGTCAGGATCAGACCGCCCGGATCCACCACGACGCCGCTGCCCATGCGCTCGGTGCCGAGGATCCGCGCCGACGGATGCGACCGCGGCACGCCGGCGTGAAGGTTCACCACCGTCTGCAGCAGGTGCTTGGCGAACTCGACGGAGGCGTCCATCAGGGGCTTCGCCGGAGATGCCGGTCGAAGAACTGCGCCACGCGCCGATGCGCATCGGCCTCCGCGCTCGCGTCGTAGCCCACGGTGGCTCCGCAGCAGCCGTTCGGCAAGGTGTCGTTCTCGACGTCGGCGAGCCGGACGCGCGGCTGGCCCTTGACGTCGAAGTAATGAACGGCCCCCGGATAGACGACGAGGGTGACGTCGGCCCCCTTCGCGCGCTGCTTCTCGGCGAGCTCGACGCACTCGGAGGCGGGCGTCCAGTCGTCGTCGGCGCCGATGAGCAGCAGCAGCGGCCGCACCGAGCGCTCGTTCACGAGCGACGGACAGCCGCCCGGGTACACGCCGACGCCAGCCTGGAAGCCCGGCTCGGGAATCACGACGCCGCGCTGCCGGGCGCGCTCGAGGGTGGGGCCGTTCACCGCCGCCATGGAGAAGACCCCGCCGTTCGACCAGCCGATGATCCCGACGTGCTCGCGATCGACGTACGGCCGGCCGTGCAGCCAGCGAAGGGCGCCGAATGCGTCGTCGAGGCGGGCCGTGTTCGGGACGTCTTCGCCGGGCCGGCAGGTGCCGACGATCCCGCGCGGGCGCCAGGAGTCGACGACGAGCGCGACGTAGTGCCGATCCTTGAGCCACCGCGCCCACTCCCGGTTCGACTCCGACACGCCATGGCAGCCGTGCAGCAGCACGACGGCCGGATACGGTCCGGTCCCCGCGGGACGAAACTCCTCGGCCGAGATGCGGACGGGATCACCCGGTGTGACGTTGTCGAAAGACACGGCCGCGGAAGCACAGCCTGCGACGAGAACCGAGACGACGAGAGCCGCCGCCCGGAATTTGCCGAGCATGGGCCCGAGCATACACCGAAGCGACGGTATAGAATCTCGTCATGGCCGGTGCCGTCCGCCTGATCGTCTACAGCGACTACCTCTGACCCTGGTGCTACCCGGCGGCGGTTCGCCTCCGGCGACTTCAAGAGGAGCTCGGCTCGTCGCTGATCGTCGAGCATCGCGCGTTTCCCCTCCGCCCCACGCCGGTAACGCCGGTGCCCTTCAAGGGCACCTACCGCGAGGAAGGCTGGCGGCGCTGCGGTCAGATGTCGGCGGCCGACGGCATCACCTTCACCCCGTGGCCCCACGAGCGCATGCCGAACTGGAGCGTGCCCGCGCTCGAGGGCGCCAAGTGTCTCCTGCGGCAGGGCGACGAGGTGTTCGAGCGCGCTCACCTGGCGCTCTATGCCGCGTTCTTCACGCACAGCCGCAACATCGCCGATCCGGCCGTCGTGCGGGAGATCGCGGCCGCGGCCGGCGCCGACCTGGTCCGCTACGACGCCGAGCTCGAGAGCGGAACCGGACGTGAGGAGATCATGAAGGACTATGAGGCCGCCGTGGCCGAGGGCGTGCGCGCCATTCCGGCCGTGATCGTGCCGGAGACCGGCCGGGCGCTGGTCGGCCTCGCGGACACCGCGACGTATCGAGCCGCCGTCGAGGAAGCGGCCGGCTGAGCGCTCCGCCCCCGCTTCTCTTCGGATCCGATCCCACGCCCGGCCTCCTGGCCGCCTCCCTCTCCGAGGACGGCCGAGGCATCCGCCTGTGGCTCCGCGACGGCGACCGCGTCCAGACGCAGGTCGCCCCTTTCACGCCATTCGTCCTGCTCTCCGACAGCTCGCTCATCGGCAACGCCCGTGGCCTCAGCTCGCTGACGGAGCTCGCAGGCCCCGGTGCCTTGCGCTTCATGGCGCGATTCGGCACGTGGGCCGAGGCGCTGGCCGGCCGCGACCGCTGCCGCGAGGCGACGGGACAGGCCGCCAGCGCGCCGGCGGCGCCGTACCGCTTCCTTCCCGATCCCGTTCATCAGTACCTGCTGCTCACCGGCCGTACCTCGTTCGGCGGCGTCCGCTTCGGCGACCTCCGTCGGATGGCGCTCGACATCGAGGTCGTCACCACGGAGGGCTACGAGTTCCCCTCGGCGGCGCGCGCGGGCGACCGGATCGTCGCCGTCGCGCTCGCCGACTCGCGCGGATTCCGGCAGGTGCTGCGCGGCGATCGCCTGGACGAGGCGGCGCTGCTCGCCGAATGCGGGCGGCTCATCCGCGAGCGCGATCCCGACGTGCTCGAGGGCCACAACATCTTCCGCTTCGATCTCGAGTATCTGGAGGCGCGCGCGCGCCGGCACGGCGTGCCGCTGGCCTGGGGCCGCGACGGCAGCCTGCTGCGCGGCCGACCGGCACGGCTGTCGGTGGCCGAGCGGACCATCGGCTTCCGTCGCTACGAGGTCACGGGCCGCCACGTCGTCGACACCTGGATGCTGGCCCAGCTCCACGACGTCGGCGCGCGCGACCTGCCGTCATTCGGGCTCAAGGACATCGCGCGCCACCTGGGGGTGGCGGCGGCCGACCGCACCTACGTCGACTCCTCGCAGATCGCCGTCGAGCTCGCCGCGAACGCGGACCGGCTGATGGCGTACGCGGGCGACGACGCGCTGGAAACGCTGGCCATCTCCGCGATCCTGTCGCCTGCCTACTTCGCGCAGGCGCAGCTACTGCCGTTCGACTATCAGTCGGTCACCCTGCGCGGCTCGGCGGCCAAGGTCGATGCGCTGATGCTGCGCGAGTACCTGCGGCGCGGGCACGCGGTGCCGGCCCCGGGGCCGGTTCAGAGCGTCGGCGGCGGCCTGACGGCGATCTGGCAGCAGGGAGTGGCCGCGCCCGTGCTTCACGTCGACGTCACCTCGCTCTATCCCTCGCTGATGATCGCCGGCGGCGTCGCCCCCGCCGGCGACGCGCTCGGCGTCTTCCTGGAGCTGCTGACGCATCTGCGCCAGGTGCGCGTGGCCGCCAAGCGGCTCGCCCAGGCGGCCCTCACCGAGGACGAGCGCCACCATCAGCAGGCGCTGTCGCAGTCGTTCAAGATCCTCATCAACTCCTTCTACGGCTACCTCGGCTTCTCGTCGGCCCACTGGAACGACTTCGAAGCGGCCAACCGCGTGACGGCCGAGGGCCGCCGCATCGTCACCCTGATCGTCGACCGCCTGCGCGAGCTCGGCGCCACCCCCGTCGAGGCCGACACTGACGGCGTCTACTTCACGCCGCCCCCCGAGCACGTGCCGACGCGCGACGCCGCGCTCCTCGACGCGGTGGCAGCGGGCCTGCCGGAGGGAATCACGCTCGAGCTCGACGGCCGTTACGCGGCGATGTTCTCGTACAAGATGAAGACGTACGCCCTGCTGGACGCGCGCGGACGGCTCACCCTGAAGGGCTCGGCCTTTCGCTCGCGCGGTTTGGAGCCGTTCCAGCGCCGTGTCATCGAGGAGCTCGTGGGGCTGCTGGTCAACGGCCGCCGCACCGACGCCAAGACCGTGGTCGACCGGTGGCTCGCCGATTTCGCCGCGCATCGCGTGGACGTTCGCACCTTCGCGCGGACGGAGACGCTGCAGGAGCCGCTCGAGGTCTACCGGGAGCGGGTGACGGCGGGCGTGCGGGCGCCGTCCGCGGCCTACGAGCTGGCGGCGGCGAGCGGTCGCCCCGTGCAGCCGGGCGACCAGATCTCCTATTACGTCATCGGTCGGACGGCGCGGGTTGCCGTCAACGAAGCGGCGAAGCTCGCCAGCTCGTGGGATCGCGAGCGCCCCGACGAGAACGTCGAGTTCTATCAGTCCAAGGTGCTCGAGATCTGGCAGCGCTTTCGCCGCTTCACCGAGATCGATGGGCTCGTCCCCTACGTCGAGGACGAGACCGAGTCAGCGCAGCTCAGTCTCTTCTAGCGGCGCCAGCTCCCGCCGCCCGGCCCTCCGCCGGCGCGCGGCCGGTCACCTCGTGGTCCGCCACCGCCAGGGCCGCGCTGCGGCTGCGGCCGTGCTTCGTCCACCACGAGGTTGCGATCACGAAACAGCCGGCCGTTCAGCATCTCGACGGCCTTCTGCGCCTCTTCCTTGGTTGCCATCTCGACGAACCCGAAGCCCCGGGGTCGTCCGGTGAACTGGTCCGTGATGATGCGGACCGTTTCGACGTTGCCGGCCTGCGCGAACAGCTCGCGGAGATCCTCCTCCGTGGCCTGAAACGAGAGATTTCCGACGAACAACTTGGCCGCCATCTCGCGAACCTCCTGCCCCGTTGAAAGCGGCGAGCGACGATTGGGAGCTCCTGGGCTTCGCCAGGCCCAGAGAGTAGTTACAGGAGGCAACGCATGTCAAGGCCCGTACGCACCCTACTGATAGACACCTCGCGTGGCGCCGCCGTCCACCGTGATGCAGATGCCCGTGATGAACGAGGCGCGCGCCGAGCTCATTTCCAGCACAGTGGGATCCGAAGCTTGGAATTCACGTGACTTGAAGTCGCGGCC